>ENA-OQVM01000164-OQVM01000164.1-marine-metagenome-genome-assembly--contig:-NODE-164-length-105985-cov-5.533529_pt1 | contig 105985 bp, 98 predicted proteins | sample MGYA00237776_ERZ505498 | MGnify/ENA primary metagenome ERZ505498 (study PRJEB26159, sample SAMN06265151) | marine metagenome | isolation source: Helgoland LTER site | place: Germany:Helgoland, sampling... | reverse complement strand
CTTTCATATTCAATTTTCTCCCACATGACGAGGTCTGCCTGCGCAGTGGCTAGGATTTTGCGCCACCACGTAACATGCTCTTTAGTTTGATATTGCGAGTATTTTTTTGATATGAACTGGAAAATTGATACTTGTATGCCGCTTAGTTCTAAGGGGTTTCGTCTTACAACATCCTTAAAGTCACCAAGGGATGAGAAGTGCGTAGCTTCTATGCTGTTTTGTAGTAAATCTGACCATAAAACGATACGGTAATTAAAGGCGTTATTGATTAGGTCTGGTGGTGGAAATTCTTTCGCTCTGATAAACTGTAGTGTTTCAATTATTGGAGATGTTTCCATCAAAGAGGCACTGTCTATCTTTGCATCAATTATCATTACTGTTTCCTGAGTGAATTTTTTCCACTTCCTTTGCGCAAAAATGAGTCCCTCAGAAAGTTCATCTGAAAAAGTCCTATTTTTAACATCACCAGGGTGGCACATCGAAAATAACTTGCTAGGTTCCTGTCCTTCTGATTCAACGAAATATACAACTAGTTTTTCACCTTTTTTAAGAAATGCTTTTAGCCTTCCAGGTGATACATTACTAATATTCTGGAGTTCATTTTCTAGCCGTGCTTTCTGACTATTGGTAAGATTGTCACTCACATCTATGACGAGTGCCGTCATTCCCTGCCCAAGGGAGTCACGAGGACAAAAAGTTTTTGGATCGGTAGGGGCAGGCTGATTTGAATAGATTATAATAGCAGAAAAAATAATTATAATAACAATTATAAAGGGTATAAAACGGTGCAGCGTTTTTCGTTGTGCTCGTTTAGAGCGATGGCTTAGTTTGCGTCTTCCTGACATTTTTAGTCCTCACACACCACGGGTTCCATGAATTTCTGGTCAAGACCCTTATTAGCGGACATGTCCTCAATATCTTTAAATTTGCCTTGATAGGTGCGAGATGATTTATTTAACTCAGCTAGATACGACTTACAGATTTTTTGAAAATTACTGTAATTTGATGGAATCTGTTTTACCTCTTCATCTTCGATTTTTGAATTCTCAGAAAGACTAAAATCAGTTGTGGCAAAACATTTCGGCTCCTTTTTACTTTTCCGTGCCTTCATATTCTCGTCGCGATAAAATGCATAAAGAGCCTCTCCGGCAGATTGAATAGATGATAACCAGTTTTTATATTTCTCGAAGAGCTGCTTTCTATCTTTTTGTCGTATATTCAGAGCCGTATTATTGCTCTCGATTACGGCAAGGTAAGAGTTAATCTGATGAGAATAATCCTCAATTAAATCATTCATCTCATTAAATGCAGAGGTCTGTTGTTCATTGAAAGATTCAGCGAGCTGTTTTTGTCTTCTGCTGATCTGGCCATATCCCGGATATGGGTCATCAAGAGTGAAGCTTTTATTGGTCGCAACAAAAGATGCGACCAAACCCAAACATAAAAGCAAATATGATTTTATATCATCCATAAAGAAGGGCGATGTTAAGATACCATCGATTGCCCTTCCGCCAAGTTTTGCAACCAAACTCACCGTATCTTCCATGTTGAGTGAATCTTCTGCGAGCTTCACAACGGCATCCCGATAGTGAGCAAGAAAAAAATTCCAAAATATAATAAATAAAATCAAGGGAATGGATAGAATCGTAGCAATATATCTTTTAGCATTTGTTATGTGGTAAAAGCCTGACCATATAAAAAAACCCAGTATAAATTATACTGCTATATTTGTGATACCGAACATTAATATTGGGACAGCTACACCGATAGGTCCATCAGGGTGAGCGTCTCCTAACGCTAACGCGTTCAAAATTATCTCTAACATAAGAATGACAAAAATCCAGCCAACATGCTTTAAGCGATCTTCTGGGTAACTCGCGGGCCCAATGCGGTCATGGTTTTCTCTGAAGTTTTTTAATTCGGCTTCGCCTGTAGCCCAGTCTCTTCTCGCTGTAAAAAGCGCACTATCCCAATCCCGATATATTGTTTTTAGTTCGGCTTTCGCGGATTCAAAAATTTTAGTGATATGCTGAATGGAAAGTTTGGATTGGTCTTCGTTTAATTCGTCAATCGCACGTAAACGATTACATAAACTATTTTTTGCAATTGAAACTTTTTCGTTGAGGTACGAGTCAATCTGAACAGCAATCTCATCTTTTCGAGATGTTGTTATGCTAGGCCTAATCTTTACGCCATTTTCTATCGCCCGCTCTGTAAGCTTAAGATTAAATTTTGCGCTCTCTAAATCTAACGAAATAAATTCACCCGTTCCCTCATCAAAAGGGGATTCAGATGTTTGCATTGATGAGATGAAGTCTCTAAAATTGAATGACATTTTCTACCGGCAAAGAAATGAACAAATCGAAATGAACAATAACTTTAAACCAGTACATTGCTATTATTGGTTGATTAACAATCTTAAGCAACAGGTAAGTAAGGATAACATATAACAGACCACTATATCCTCCACAAAGAAGGTGGCGCGGATCTTTTAAGTTGAGAAAGAGGTATGGTCAGCTCTCGAGATATGTAGGCTTAATGCCTTGGTCGATAGTACTGTTTCAAGGCAGAAGCAACTAACGCTTGTAATAAGGGCTATAATGGTGCTCGCCAGAAACCCTGATGCTGTATTTGTCATGAACTGGTATGAGAAAAACAGTGCAAACAGGTTTAGAATAAACGAAACACCTGCGAAAAATAGCGAGAATTTGACGAGCGTCATTCTTGTTTTCAACACCCGTAACTCTCTCAGAAGCAATCCTTTTTCACCCTGACGATTCTCAACAGCTTCGATTTGGGTAAAAATATTCCGCATTAACCCGGCAAGCGATGTGTACCGAAAATTAAGGGCGGCAATTGCCAAGGGGATGGCGGGAAAGAGTGTACCTACAGCCTCTAAAATCATCATTCTCTCATTTGGTTCGTAAAAAATATGCCTCTTAATGGCCCGCACACCAAAACTGGGGGGAGGGGTGTGGGGCCATTATAGAGTGAAACGCTTTATCTGGAGGAATGTGCGTTTTTGTCGTGCGGAAGAAGATTAGCCCGTGAGCCACCGTCTCCCGCAAGCCTAATTTACATATTATAGCGAAAACCTATACTGCTAAAAATGCGTCGTAGCAGTGCAAAAAATGCACACCCCAAAGGATGTCTCCTGCTCAGCATCTTCATTCATGCATGCTGCCTTTGTTTTCTTCTTTAATCCTTGGTAAATCACGCTATCATCATCTGAGTTTTCATAGATTGTTTTTCAAAAGGGTACGTTCATGGGCAGCCAATTATTTTCTCCTATCACGCTTGCAGAAATAGAACTTCGTAATCGTGTCATTGTGGCGCCGATGTGTCAGTATAGTGCTGAGGCTGGGAATGCGACTGACTGGCATTTGATGCATTTAGGCCAGTTTGCTGTCTCTGGTTTTGGGCTTATCATCACCGAAGCTGTTGGTGTTGAGATGTCAGGCCGAATTTCACCTGGATGTCTGAGCTTATGTACCGATGAGCATGAAGCAACGCTGAAGCGGGTTGTTGATTTTTGTCATAATTTTGGTAATTCGCGAATGGGTATCCAGCTCGCGCATGCCGGCCGGAAAGCTTCAACAGACCTTCCCTGGTTGGGCGGCAAGCCTATTGCGTCGTCAGACCCGCGTGGCTGGGCGACTGAAGGGCCATCTGCTATCCCATATGCAGCTGAGGGCTGGGAAGAGCCAGCGGCGCTGGATGATGCCGGTCTATCACGCATAAAGCAGGCCTTTGTTGATGCAACAATCCGCGCTGACAGAATTGGTTTTGATGTTGCGGAGTTACATGCCGCACATGGCTATCTGCTACATCAGTTTTTATCTCCGTTAAGCAATCTTCGTAATGACCAATATGGTGGTAGTCTTGAAGACCGGATGCGGTATCCTTTGGAAATATTTGATGCTGTGCGGGCTGTCTGGCCAAAACATAAGGCTCTGGGTGTCCGTTTTTCAGCAACAGACTGGGTAGAACGCTCAAGCTGGGACCTTTCAGAATCAACGCAGTTTGCTGCCGCTTTAAAGGCACGTGGCTGTGATTTTATTGATGTATCAAGTGGCGGCAACTCTGCTGAACAGCAGATTGACGTAGGTCCGGGCTATCAGACGGGATTTGCAGCTGACATTAAGCGTGCAACAGGCTTGCCGACAATGGCTGTGGGACAGATTACAGAACCAAAGCAGGCTGAAGCCATTTTGCGTTCAGGTCAGGCTGATATGATCGCCATTGCACGCGGCGCGCTCTATAATCCGCGCTGGGCATGGCATGCAGCAGAAGCCTTAAATGCTGATGCAGCTTACGCACCTCAATATATGCGGACAAACAGAGCCTTGCGCGGCCTTCCTATTCCGGGCAATCCACCTGTTGCAACAAAATAACAATAATGGAGCGCTTTTAGCGTGTTATTTTAGCCTAAGGAGAGTGAATGATGGCGGCAGAATTATGGAAAGGGCAGGCTTTTAGTGTAAGTCATGCCGATGGAACAGGCCTTGGTGCGGCGCAAGATGCTGGTGGATTTGAGGGCGGCCTTAGGGCTTTTTTTGAATATCGTGACCTCGGGATAAAAACAGCAACCGCAGGTAAGTTTGTGGCACATGTTATCAGAGCTGTTCCCGGTCGACATACTGAACCGCAATGGCATAAGCATGACCTTGATTTTCAGATGGTCTATATCCTTAAAGGCTGGGTAACCTTTGAATATGAAGGGCAGGGAGAGGTCATCATGCGCGCCGGCACCGCAACATTACAGCCGCCCGGTATGCGTCACCGTGAAATATCACATTCGGATGATCTAGAACTGATTGAAATCTGCTCTCCAGCTGAATTTGTAACAGAGATGACAGACGCCCCTTAAAATAGTTTCATAGAGGCAAGCATCACAGGTGCCAGCGCGGCTAAAAGCAGCCCTGCCATGATGATGTTAAAAAGGCGTAATTGGCGCTGGTTTTCAAGCAGGCGGCCAATCATGCTACCTGCATAAGACCATAAGGCAGTCGATGTTATGGTAACAAAGACGAATACGCCAGCAATGGCAATGTGAGTTATTGATAGGCTGTCTGAGACGTCTGTATAGGCTGTAATGGCGCTAACAATAACGATCACAGCCTTTGGGTTAACCATCTGGAAAATAGCGGCAGACCAAAAGCCTATTGGCTGGGATGCGGTTGTTATGCTGGCGCTCTCATCAGAGACCGTCTGCGGCGCTGTTGCGGTTGCAATCTTCCAACAAAGATAGAGCAGAAAACAAAAAGCAGCATAACGCGCAGTATTATAGATGAGCGGGAAGGCGGAGAATAATTCGTTAAGCCCAAGAAGCCCGGCAACAACCATCAGATTAAAGCCAACAGTAATCCCTAAAATATGGGGCCATGTTGCCCGAAAGCCAAAGGTTGCAGCAGATGCAGCAAGCATCATATTATTGGGACCGGGTGTGAAAGCTGAGATAACGGCAAACAGGCAAAAAGACGCAAAATTTGAAACTTCCATAACGCCCTTACCATTGCTTTACGTGGCTGTTTTATTGCCAAGACTTATCGGCCTGACTGTGCCTTGTACCTAAATGTGCCGTGTGTTTTTTATGCTGTCAAACAGCGAAAATAACGCTTTATTGCGCCTGTCTTACCAAACAGCTTATTTTTTGTAACCATAGCATATCACAATATTCGCGCGCTTTGTCTTTGGTTATGGCAGCTGTTTGCACTCTAAAGAAACGCGATCCAGAAGCGATTACATGCTCTTCTACGTGAAGGGTTTTAGAGGTGAAGGCGTTTGGAAATTTCTGAATGAGAAGGTCACGTGAGCTCTCTGCACGTTTTTGCGAGGAAAATGACGCAAGCTGGGCGAGATACCCCCCTTTTACCTGCGCTGAAAGAGACGTCAGCGCCACCGGCTTTGCAGGCCTTTGTTTTGGCATGCTTTTGGAGAGTACTGGTTCAGGTGCACGCATCGAGGCCAGCATCGAAGAAATGACCTTTGCTGCCGCCGTTTCAGCTGACTTTCCCGATATCTTGTCTCCAGATGTTTTATTTCCCGATGTTTTATTTCCCGGTGTTTTATTTCCCGGTGTTTTATTTGATGTCTTGACGGACGTTTTAGGCATTTCAGGCTGATTTTGTGCTGTCATGGCTGATTTATTCATAAGGTAGGCTAATTGGGGAAAGCGCGTCAGAATCACAGCGTCTCCCTTGGCATAGATAGCAAGACAATATGTCCTAACCAATGTGGTAATCCTGTCGCGTCCCGTTTTAAGGGGGTCGCCACCTTGCTGGGCAAGGTCAATCGGGGCGATTGGCGCTAGTAACGAGGAGAGAACCCATTCGCGGTAGTCCGAGACAAACACGTCAATATCGGCTGAATTTGCCGCTGTCCCGGTTTCCATCTCTGACGCTTTGAGGATGATGCTGCCGGAATATTTTCGCCGTTCAGACCATAACATACCTAAGTCGGGGTTAAGAATGGATTGGCTTTCCATCAAGGCTGCGAAGCTTGCACATACCGCACCCTGTTCAGCAAGGTTGCCGTAGGTTTTCCAGGTTTCAAGTTTAATCGCTGCTGAAGCAGGTGAATGTGAGGCGATAAATAATACAGTCAGCAAGAGCGAAATAGATCTGAAAATCTGCAACATTACGACCCTAAAACCCAAAATTAAAAACACCCAAATAACAACGAGACATGTTACTCCATCTCAAAACATAGCAATAATGATGCCGTTTTAGCGCCTATTTGAAGGCGTAAACTGACTGGCATCCATGGCAGCGCGGATAAGGGCGCGCGCTTTATTATGACATTCATCAAACTCAGATTTTTCTTGAGAATCATAAACAATGCCAGCGCCGGCCTGTACATGCATCACACCATCTTTAATGACAGCCGTTCGCAAGGCAATACAGCTATCAAGCTCTCCTGCAGCGCTAATATACCCTACCGCCCCAGCATAGATGCCACGTCTATCAGGCTCTAGCTCGTCGATAATTTCCATGGCTCTGATTTTTGGCGCGCCAGACACAGTGCCCGCAGGGAATCCGGCAATAAGAGCATCAATGACATCACATTCATCACGAATTTGTCCCCGCACCTCAGAGGCGATATGCATAACATGGCTATAATATTCAACTTCGAAATTAGAAATAACCCGCACTGAGCCGGGCTTTGAGACACGGCCAACATCATTACGGCCCAAATCAAGCAGCATCAGATGTTCTGAGCGTTCTTTCACGTCAGCCATTAAATCAGCTGCATGAGCAGCATCTTCTTCAGGCGTTGCGCCGCGGGGGCGTGTGCCTGCAATGGGACGGATTGTCACTTCACCGCCGCGCAATCGCACTAATATTTCAGGGCTAGAGCCAACAATCGAGACATCACCCAACGCAAAATGAAACAGAAAGGGGGATGGGTTCAGACGCCGCAGGCTCCGATAAAAAGTAAATGTTGGCAGGGTAAAGGGAAATGAGAAACGTTGTGAGAGGACAACTTGAAAAATATCACCGGCGGTAATATAGTCCCGCGCCTTTTTGACCATCTCATAGAAACGGTTCTGGCTCACATTGCTTTGCGGGATAATGTCAGGCGTATCAGCGGGCTGCTCATAGCTATGCGGGATGGCATCATAAAGTCGTTCTTCTGTTTCATCCAAGCGGGCTTGGGCGTCATTCCATGCCTCGGTTGGTGATGCCCAACTAGCGGGGCGGATAGGAACGGCAAGCGTAATGCTATCTTTTAACCGGTCAAAAATGGCGATTACCGAGGGGCGCATAAGCACGGTATCAAAAACACCGAGAAGATCTGGATTATTATCGGGTACTTTTTCAACGTGACGAATCATGTCATAGCCAAGGTAACCAAACAGGCCGGATGCCATCGGCGGCAAGGGGGCTGTATTGGGCATTTCGCTCTCTTTCATGAGCGCGCGCAATGAAACAAGGGGAAGCTGGTCATCAGGTGAAAATGCTGTCAGGTCTGTTTCAGCCTGCCGATTAATTTCAACCTTGTTGCCTGAACAGCGCCATAGCAGGTCTGGTTTCAGGCCAATCACTGAGTAGCGCCCGCGCACTTCCCCGCCTTCAACAGATTCAAGGAGGCAATGATAATCCTGCCCGTCAGCCAGCTTCATCATGGCCCCAACAGCTGTCTGGGTGTCCGCAATGAGCGTACGATAGACAATGTGATTCTGAGACTCAGCAAAACGCGTAGCACTCTGTGCTTCAGTAAGGTGAGAAAATTCTTCTAACGGGGGCATTTCAGCCATAATGAGACAGACCTTTGTGACGCTACGACAAATGAGTGTTTATTGGCCTAGAGAGCCGATAAGAGCTTGTTGAACCGGAGCTGCATTCACCTCTAGCTTATGCGTCTCAGACAATGATAAGGCCATAGCAGAGGCGATATCATTGCGGACAAGATCGTTAAACCCGTCCAGCAGACGCACCGCAAATTCTTCGGCCTCTTTATCATCAGCTGGCATGATTTCATCGGTGCGAATTACCACAACATCCCTGCCTGTTTCCACAAGCTGAATCTCACCTTTTTTCTGACCAAAAGCGGCTGCTGCCATCAGGCTGGACGCACTATGGTCAAGGCCTGCACCAGACCGGCTGAAAGGTTCGGTAAGAATGCTATCTGCAAACCCATCATCACCGCGCGCCATAGCCTCTGTGGCACTGGTGATGGCTGCAATAAACGCCTGTTCTGTCGTCCAGTCCGCAATAGCGCGCACCTTAACCTCGTTGAGAGGGCGGGTGCGTGATGCTGTTTCATTTGTTGGCTGGATAACAAAGAAGCTGTCATCAACTGATTCGATCACCGTTGACATCTCATCTATCTCAAGCGCCCAGGCTTGGCCCAGAAACAACGTATCCGAGGTGAGGTCATTGGCGTCTTCTACCTGATAAATACCGCCATCTATTGTCAGACCGTTCCGGTCAATATCTGAAATGCGAATAACTGATGTTCCTATCAGCGCGGCAGCTTCAGAAAGGCTCGCGCCGGTGCCAAAAGCATCTTCGATTTTGGTTACATGGTCATAGATTAAATCAATCGCCTGCTCTGACTGCAGGGCTGCGATAATGGCAGGCCTCACATCATCTAAGCTAACATCACTGGCAGCCTCGATACTGTCAATCATCGCAATATGATAGCCAAATGCTGAGCTAATCGGCCCAAAGGCTTTGCCGATTTCGGCGTCAAACGCTGCTTCGGCAAGTTCATCGGCAAGTTCCTCACGGCGAACAATACCAAGGGTTACATCACCTTCTGTCCAATTCAAGCGTGCTGATGCAACGTCATTGAACGCTGTTCCTGATGTGACGTCAGATAAGGCGGCGCGCGCTTCTTCTTCGGTATCGAACACCATTTGGCGAACAGCGCGGCGTTCTGGTGTGACAAAGTCATCCCGGCGAATCTCAAAGCTTGAGACAATATCTTCTTCGCGCGGTGTAATGGTATTCTGAATTCGGTCAGCAGACAGGAAGATTACATCAAAGCTGCGAAGATCTGGCGCATCATACTGGGACTGCCGTTCTGTGAACCAAGAGCTCAATGTACTATCTTGTGGGGCAGAAATACTTTCCGGCGCAGGGGTAAAGGTAAGGTAGCTCGCTTGGCGTTGCTCAAGCTGGTAGGCTGACACTTGCGTGGCTGTTGCGGTGGCGAAAATACCGCCATCTGTAATGGGGCCGATAATCTGGGTCACTTCAAGAGCGCTTGATAATTTTTCAAGGTAGCTTTCTTCGGTAAAGCCAGAGCTACGAAGAGTTTGCAGGAAGCGGCCTTCTGCAAACTGGCCAAGCTCATCTTTGAATTGGGGATCGCTGGCAATCGAGTCGCGCTTCATATCGCGCGTGACAGTTACGCCAAGCCTGTCAGCTTCTGCTCCAAACAATGTTTCACGAGCCAGGCTGCCAATAACTTCGTTTAGCAGGCCAGCTTGAATGGCTTCACCAACGTTAAGGCCGCGCCCTGTGACCCTGCGACTGCGCTCAAATTCATTCGCAGCTTCTTCAATGCCGACTTTTCTGTCTCCGGCACTAACAGCATTATTGCCGCCGGATAAAAATCCGCCACTTAAGTCCCCCACACCCCACAGCGCAAACCCTGCTGCAAGAAAAAGAAGAAAAAGCTTCATGATAGGGGATTTAGCCCCTTCGCGCATTGACCGTAGCATAATGTCATCCTGACCGGAATTAAGGTAAAGTATCAGATGGAAACCTGTTTCAGCCTGCATTATAGTAAAGGCGCAGGCTGTCCTGCAATCTTAAAACGTGTTCTAGCCTAAAACGTTTATCAGCCTAAAACATATTTTCAAATAGTCCTGCCACAATTAGCCAGAAAAGACAAAGAGGGTTTAATGATTATTGCTGCTAACTGGAAGATGAACCTATCGCGCCAAAATGCAGGTGATTTGCTAAAATCTTATCGTGATATATCTGCTGATGCTTCAGCCAGTCTTATCACGTTTGTTCCTGCCTGTTATTTAGCGCTTGCCGAAGATGTTTTGAGCAAAACATCTGTGCAATTTGGCGCTCAGGACTGCCATGCTGCAGAAAAAGGTGCGTTCACGGGCGATATTTCAGCATCAATGATTGCTGATTTTGGGGCTGGCTGGGTGTTGTGCGGTCATTCTGAGCGTCGCCAGTATCATGCAGAAACAGATAATCTTATTGCAGAGAAGATGACGCAAGCAGCGCAATCAGGCCTAAATGCCATATTTTGTGTTGGTGAGAGCCATGAAGACAGGCTGTCTGGCGCGTCTGTTGATGTTGTCACGCGCCAGCTTACCACAACACTTCAGCACTGGCAGGCGGCACGAGGCGGCCGCAGCACGCAGTCGCTGGTGATTGCATATGAGCCTATTTGGGCGATTGGCACGGGGCTTGTTGCCTCACTAGAGCAGATATCGGAGATGCATGCTGGCGTAAAAGCCTGTATTGCGGGGCTGGGCATTACAGCGCCGGTGCTTTATGGCGGTTCGGTGAAGCCAGATAATGCAGCTGATATCTTCGCGCTGGCAGATGTTGATGGTGCATTAGTTGGCGGCGCGTCGCTTGATGCTGAAGGGTTTTCCCAGATTGTGGCAGCGGCTCGCTAGACAGTCACTATGATTGTCTGTTTTTAGCCTTTACCTCAGCTAGGCTTTAAGCTAAATAAAAGCGTCTCTATTTAATGCGCGTCCTTGTTTGCGGTAATCTTGACGTTAGTCTTGTTTAGTGTGAACGCCTTAGTCTATTTTTTGAGGTATCATGACCACTATTCTTTTGACCATCCATATTTTAATCGCCATCGCGCTTGTTGGCTCTGTCTTACTGCAGCGCAGTGAAGGCGGCGGCCTTGGTATTGGCGGGTCTCAAGGCGGGTTCATGACTGCAAGAGGGACAGCAAATTTAATGTCCCGGGCAACTGCAATTTTAGCGGCCTGTTTCTTTGCGACATCGATTGGCCTTGCCATTATTGCTGGCGCAGGAACATCATCAGGGTCAATTGTGGATGAAGTTATTTCCTCAACGCCGACAGAACCTGTTGTGCCCGCTGGGCCGACTGTACCAACCGGACAGTAAACTCATGAATTTTAGGTATGCTTCTTTAACCACCATGTCAGAACGGAGATGGTGCCTGTGACCCGTTTTATCTTTATTACTGGCGGCGTTGTCTCATCCCTTGGGAAAGGGCTTGGCTCTGCTGCTCTTGCCGCCTTGCTTCAGGCGCGCGGTTATTCAGTGCGGTTACGTAAACTTGATCCCTATCTGAATGTAGACCCCGGAACAATGTCACCTACCCAGCATGGTGAGGTGTTTGTGACCGATGATGGGGCTGAAACTGACCTTGATCTTGGCCATTATGAACGCTTTACCGGGGTGCATACACGCAAAACTGATAATGTTACCACTGGGCGTATCTATTCAGATGTGTTGGCGCGCGAGCGGCGCGGTGATTATCTCGGCGCTACGATTCAGGTTATTCCGCATGTAACTGATGCTATCAAAGCCTTTGTGCGAAATGATTTAAGCGCTGAAGATTTTGTTTTATGCGAAATTGGCGGCACTGTTGGCGATATTGAATCGCTACCATTTCTGGAAGCCATAAGACAGATTGGAAACGAGCTTGGTCGCTCACAAGTCTGTTTTATCCATGTAACCCTTATTCCCTACATCAAAGCAGCAGGCGAGCTTAAAACCAAGCCAACCCAGCATTCTGTCAAGGAATTACAGTCACTTGGGATTCAGCCAGACATCTTGTTATGCCGTACAGAACATCCTCTTGAGCGTGAACAGCGCGATAAAATAGGCCTGTTCTGTAATGTCAGAAGCGAAGCTGTTATTCTGGCAAGTGATGTTAATAATATTTATGAAGTGCCAGTTGCCTATCATAATGAGGGTCTTGATACGCAAGTCTGCGCTCATTTTGGTCTTAATAGCCCGAATCCAGATTTGACACGGTGGCAGGAAATTTCTCAATCAGTTGCAAGCCCTGAAGGTGAAGTGACGATTGCGATTGTTGGAAAATATACCTCTCTTAAAGATTCTTATAAGTCATTATCCGAAGCATTGGCACATGGCGGCATTGCGAACCGGATAAAAGTTAATCTGAAATTCCTTGATTCTGAATTATTCGAGCATGAAGACGAAACAACCTATTTGCACCATCTAGAAGATGTTGGCGGTATTCTTGTGCCGGGTGGGTTTGGGCTTCGCGGCGCTGAAGGTAAGATTGAGGCTATCCGGATTGCGCGCGAGCGTAACATTCCTTATTTTGGCATTTGTTTTGGCATGCAGATGGCTGTGCTGGAAACAGCGCGCGCGCTTGGCGGTATGGATAAGGCAAGTTCAACCGAATTTGGTCCGTGTGACGATGCTCTTGTCGGCCTAATGACTGAATGGACAGCTGGGAATAAGGTGCAGACCCGCGCTGATGGTGATGATCTTGGTGGCACAATGCGGCTTGGCGCCTATGATTGTGTATTAGAAGAAGGCTCTTTGGTTCGCTCTATCTATGATGCTGAACATATTCAAGAACGCCATCGTCACCGCTATGAAGTGAATGTCGCTTATCGTGACAAGCTTGAAAATGCTGGCATGGTAATGTCTGGTGTATCGCCTGATGGGGCGCTTCCTGAAATTATCGAACGCCCAGACCATCCATGGTTTGTTGGTGTTCAGTTTCATCCGGAACTTAAATCAAAGCCATTTGAGCCGCATCCGCTTTTCACAGGCTTTGTGTCAGCGGCCCATAAAAAAGCAACGCTTCTCTGAAGTGCCTGCTAGGCGAGCTACGATATAATCACGATCAGGAGGACAGCCAGTGACGAGCAGTTTTAAGATTGGCGCTGTTAGTGTCGGCGGTGATGCCCCGCTTTTGCTGATTGGCGGGCCGTGTCAGATTGAAGGGCGTGACCATGCATTGATGTGTGCTGCAGCGCTCAGCAAAGCTGCCGCTGATGCCGGAATGGGGTTTATTTATAAATCCTCCTTCGATAAGGCCAATCGAACATCATTATCTGCTGAACGGGGTATTGGTCTTGATGAGGGCGTGCGTATTCTTGCTGAGGTAAAGGCAGAATTTGGCTGTCCGGTTCTTACAGATGTACATCTGCCTGAACATTGTGCTCCGGTTGCTGAATATGTTGATGTGCTTCAAATTCCGGCCTTTTTATGCCGTCAGACAGATCTTCTGATTGCCGCTGCCAAGACAGGCGCTGTGATAAATGTCAAAAAAGGCCAGTTTCTTGCGCCGTGGGATATGAAGCATGTTGCTGCCAAACTGACTTCGTCCGGCAATGCGCGGGTCATGCTAACCGAGCGCGGTACATCCTTTGGCTATAATACGCTGGTCTCCGATATGCGGGCTTTGCCACAAATGGCGTCTCTTGGTCTTCCGGTTATCTTTGATGCTACGCATTCTGTTCAGCAACCTGGCGGAGCTGGGGGATCATCTGGTGGCCAGCGCGAGTTTGTGCCGGTTCTGGCGCGTGCGGCGGTTGCTGTGGGAGTAAGTGGTCTGTTTATGGAAAGTCACGAGGATCCTGATAATGCGCCCTCTGATGGGCCTAATATGGTGCCTCTGACAGAGATGCCGGCGCTTCTTTCATCGCTTCAGCGAATTCATAATGCGGCGCATGGCGCCTAGGCTATCTGCGCTTTTTTTGCCTATTCTTTCATAAGGAGACTTTTATGTCCGATATTCTTGATATTCACGCTCGCCAAATTCTTGATTCACGCGGTAACCCGACCGTAGAGGTTGACGTATTGCTGAGTGATGGCAGCTTTGGGCGGGCAGCCGTGCCATCTGGCGCATCAACAGGCGCCTATGAGGCAGTTGAACGGCGTGATGGTGATAGCAGCGCATATGGCGGTAAAGGCGTTATGGGCGCTGTTGATGCGGTAAACGCCGAGATTTTTGACGCGCTGTCCGGTGTGGACGCGCTAGACCAGACGCAAATCGATACTGATTTATGCCTTCTGGATGGAACAGATAATAAATCGCGCCTCGGGGCAAATGCGATACTTGGTGTAAGCCTTGCTGTGGCGCGCGCGGCAGCTGAAAGCACAGGCATGCCGCTCTGGCGTTATCTTGGCGGCATAAATGCCCATCTGCTGCCAACACCGATGATGAATATCTTGAATGGTGGCGCGCATGCTGACAATAAGCTGGATGTGCAGGAATTTATGATTATGCCGGTGAGCGCAGATAGTTTTGGTGATGGATTGCGGATGGGCGCTGAAATTTTTCATGCCTTGCAAAAAGAATTATCAGCTGCTGGACTATCAACAGCTGTTGGTGATGAGGGCGGGTTTGCGCCTGCAATTAATTCTACCGATGAAGCTATTTCCTTTGTTTCCCGCGCGGTTGATGCTGCAGGCTATACGCTTGGTGATGATGTGGTGCTGGCACTTGATGCAGCGGCAACCGAATTTTATCAAGATGGCGCTTATCACCTTGCCGGTGAGGGCCGGTCTCTGAGTTCTGCTGAAATGTGTGACTATTGGGCCGACATTGCTCAGAAATACCCTGTTCTTTCACTCGAAGACCCTCTGGATGAAGATGATTGGGATGGCTTTACAAATTTAACAGACCGTCTTGGTGATGCTGTTCAGATTGTGGGCGATGACCTTTATGTCACCAATCCTGAGCGTCTGGCGCGCGGTATTACCGACGGGGCAGGGAACGCTATTCTGGTAAAGGTTAATCAGATAGGTACGCTTACTGAAACAATGACAGCTATTTCGATGGCAAAGCAAGCTGGTTTCGGCGTGGTGATTTCGCACCGGTCCGGCGAAACAGAAGATACCTTTATCGCTGATTTATCTGTTGCAACAAATGCCGGTCAGATAAAAACAGGCTCTTTGTCTCGCTCCGACAGGCTGGCCAAATATAATCAACTGCTCAGAATTGAAGAAGAGCTTGGTGGTATGGGTGACTATGCGGGCAGTGCTCCTTTGCGGGGATAATGGTTTTAGTCATCATCGTTGGTTTATTAAAAAGCAGTCTCTCGCTGAGGCTGCTTTTTTGGTAGCACTCAGAAGCTGAAGGGCTTGAATCGTAATGTTTCCCGCGATTCGCATTTCGCTTGACGCCACGAATCAAATTTGATTCACTGCACGGTATAATGTGGGTTGATAAAAGCTCGCACCGTTATTGTCCCATCAGGAGCCTTTTTATGTACCAGTCATTGCGTCGTCCTCTTGTTCTTGCTGGTCATTTTATTCTTATTGGCACGATGGTCGCGTTTTTCGGATTTCATACATTTGCTGGTGAGCGCGGTTTGATGGCGCGCGCTAGTCTAGATAGAGACATTATGTTGGCGCGTGAAAGGCTGGCACTTGTTGAAAAGCAGAACTATATGCTGGAACAACGTATCTCACTGCTTCAAACAGGCGCGGTTGATGCTGATATGCTTGCCGAAACAGCGCGGTCAGATGTAGGGCTTTATGCCGATAACGACGTCATAATTACAATTCCGCTCGAGATTTTGAAATTTTAAGTTATTTACGAATTAACCAAAATATGGTTTAAACTTAAAATATTCAATAAAATCAATAAAATAAAATTGTTGCAGAAATAGAGAAATTTCCGCCATCCTACGTTATTATTTATTCGCTGAGAGATCTGTTCAACAGGGTCTTGGCAGACAAGCAGAGTTCAGGCCGTTTTTTTTAACATGTCTGGGGTCTGTTTTTACGGGTGGAGAGAAAAATCTAATGGCAACAAAGTCTGACACAACGAAAAAAGCACCGGGTAAAAGAGGGCGTCCGCCTAAATCCGTGCTGAATGACAAACCTGATATTGACCAGCTGCGTGAGCTTTATCACCAAATGGTGCTTATTCGCCGGTTTGAAGAGAAAGCCGGTCAGCTCTATGGTATGGGCCAGATTGGCGGCTTCTGCCATCTTTATATCGGTCAGGAAGCTGTTGTTGTTGGCATGCAGTCAGTTGCAGAAACACAAGATAGCGTTGTGACATCTTATCGTGACCACGGACATATGCTTGCGTGCGGAATGGATGCGGGCGGTGTGATGGCTGAATTGACTGGCCGGAAAGATGGTTATTCCCGTGGTAAGGGTGGCTCCATGCATATGTTTAGCCGCGAGAAGAATTTTTATGGCGGCCATGGCATTGTTGCAGCGCAAGTTCCAATTGGTGCTGGCTTAGCGTTTGCCCATAAATTCAAAGGTGATGACGGCGTAAATATGGCCTATCTTGGCGATGGTGCAGCCAATCAGGGTCAGGTTTATGAGACCTTTAATATGGCGGCACTCTGGTCTCTTCCTGTCATCTTCGTGATTGAAAATAACCAATATGGTATGGGAACCTCAGTGAGCCGTGCAGCTGCTGGACTTGATCTTGCCGATCGCGGCAAAGCATATGGTATCCCTGGCAAGCAGGTTGATGGCATGGATGTTTTGGCAGTCAGAGCCGCTGGCGAAGAAGCGCTGGCACATTGCCGCTCTGGCAAAGGTCCTTATATTCTGGAAATGAAAACCTATCGTTATCGTGGCCACTCAATGTCAGATCCGGCAAAATACCGGACCCGCGATGAGGTTGATGCCATGCGAAAGCAACATGACCCGATTGAGCAGCTCCGTGATATTATGCTGCGCGAAGGCATGGACGAGGCGGCATTGAAGGAAATTGATAGCTCGGTAAAGGCTGTTGTCGGTCAAGCGGCTGATTTTGCTCTGGAAAGTCCTGAGCCTGATTTGTCAGAACTTTATACTGATATTCTTATTGAAGACCAGCCAGCAGGGTAAGGGAAAACGATTATGTCTATTGAAATTACAATGCCTGCCCTGTCTCCAACAATGAGCGAAGGGCGCTTATCAAAATGGCTAATTTCATCGGGTGATACTGTATCATCAGGTGATGTGATTGCCGAAATTGAAACAGATAAAGCAACAATGGAAGTTGAGGCCGCAGATGATGGTATTGTCGGCGAGCTTGTGATTGCCGAGGGTACTGATAATGTCGCGGTTGGCGCTGTTATTGCTGTCCTCCTTGAAGAAGAAGGCGAAGCGCTTCCCGAACGTTCACCTGCGCCAGACGCGCTTGCTGAAGCTCCTGCGCCAGATGCTACAGCGCCTGCACCCGCCCCAGCTGGACTTCCCGCCGCCCCGATTGCACGGGCTGTTATAGGTGAGCCTGACTGGACTGGGCCAACAAAAACATTGACTGTGCGTGAAGCGTTGCGCGATGCGATGGCAGAAGAGATGCGCAATGATGAGCGTGTCTTTGTCATGGGCGAAGAAGTGGCCGAATATCAGGGCGCTTACAAGGTTACGCAAGGTTTGTTAGAAGAATTCTCCGACAAACGCGTTATTGATACGCCGATTACCGAACATGGTTTTGCCGGTTTGGGCGTTGGGGCTGCGTTTGGTGAGTTGCGTCCGGTTGTTGAATTCATGACCTTTAACTTCTCCATGCAGGCCATTGACCATATCATCAATTCTGCTGCAAAGACCTTGTATATGTCAGGTGGCCAGATGGGATGTCCTATTGTGTTCCGTGGCCCGAACGGCGCGGCGAGCCGGGTTGCAGCCCAGCATTCACAATGTTATGCAAGCTGGTATGCCCATTGTCCGGGATTGAAGGTTGTTTCACCATGGTCTGCGGCTGATGCCAAAGGCTTGCTGAAAGCAGCAATCAGGGACCCAAATCCTGTTATTTTCCTTGAAAATGAAGTGATGTACGGCCAGAGCTTCGAGGTGCCTGATACAGATGACTGGATCGTACCAATCGGCAAAGCCAAAATTGTGCGTCCCGGCACAGATGTAACCATCTCAGCCTTTTCAATTATGGTTGGTAAGGCGCTTGAAGCAGCTGAAAAGCTTGCTGAACAGGGCATCTCAGCAGAGGTGATTGATTTACGGACCTTGCGGCCGCTTGATACGGAAACATTGCTGACGTCTGTTAAGAAAACAGGCCGTCTTGTCTCCTGCGAAGAGGGCTTCCCGTTTGCTGGTATTGGCGCAGAACTTTCCATGAAAGTCATGGAAGGGGCGTTTGATTATCTTGATGCTCCTGTGATGCGGGTGGCTGGCGAAGATGTGCCAATGCCATATGCTGCAAACCTAGAAGCGCTTGCCCTCCCACAAGTCGATACTATCGTGACAGCAGCGCAATCTGCCTGCTTCCGCTCAAAAGGAGTGTAACATGGCTGTAAATATTCTAATGCCAGCACTGTCGCCGACGATGACAGACGGAACTCTTGCCAGATGGGTTGTTGGCGAAGGTGATGCGGTCCGGTCCGGTGATGTAATTGCCGAAATTGAAACTGACAAAGCAACAATGGAAGTTGAAGCGCTTGATGACGGCATTATCGCAAAATTCATGGTGGCTGAAGGTAGCCAGAATGTTGCGGTAAATGCGGTGATTGCTGTTCTTGCCGAAGACGGAGAAGACCCTGCTTCACTAACACTGCCAACAGCAGACGTCGCACCTGTTGCTGCTGCTCCTGTTGCGCCAGCAAAAGAGCCAGTAGCGCCTGTTTCTGCTCCAATGCCAGTCGCAGCTCCAGTCGCAGCTCCAGTCTCTGGGCCAGTCTCTCCTGCTGTTGGATCGCGAACCCGTATCTTTGCAAGCCCGCTTGCCCGGCGCATTGCTGGTGATAATGGTGTTGATTTAGCCGCGTTAACAGGCACTGGACCGCATGGCCGGATTATACGGGCTGATGTTGAAGAAGCTGTTGCGCGCGGCATTACAGCGCCTGTAGCTACCGGTTCTGCTGTGATAGCCGAAGCTGGTTCGCGCTTTGTGCCGCACAATGCGATGCGCCGCGTGATAGCTGAGCGTCTGCAATACTCCAAACAGACAGCCCCGCATTTCTACCTCACCGTTGATTGTGAGATTGATACACTGCTTTCTGCCCGTAAATCATTGAATGAAAATGCCCCTGAAGGGGTAAAAATTTCCGTCAATGATATGGTTATCAAAGCAGCAGCTTATGCGCTGATGACGGTGCCGGATGTGAATGGCTGTTATGAAGAAGAGGGCTGCCGATACTATGATCAGGCTGATGTCTGCATGGCTGTTGCGGTTGATGGCGGGCTCGTCACACCTGTAATTCATGGGGCAAATAAGCTGAGCCTGTCTGAAATTGCTGGAAAAGCAGTTGATCTTGCTGGCCGGGCACGTTCTGGCAAGCTTGACCCGTCTGAATATTCAGGCGGCAGTTTCACCATTTCAAATTTGGGGATGTTTGGCATTCGTGAATTTGCAGCTGTTATCAACCCGCCGCAAGGCGCGATTCTAGCCGTTGGTGCAGGTGAACAACGTCCGGTTGTCAAACAGGGCGCGCTTGCGGTTGCAACTGTCATGTCTGTCACCTTATCAGCTGACCACAGGATTGTGGATGGCGCGCTGGGGGCACGCTGGATGCAGGCATTTAAGGCTGCAATTGAAAATCCGGTAATGATGCTGCTGTAATATAGCATCGCAAAAGCACCAGCTTTGGGTGCTTATGCGTCTTTGCAAACGATAATAAAGGTCAGGAAGTCTCTCATGGCACAGAAAACTGAGTTTGATGTAATTGTAATTGGCGGCGGGCCGGGGGGCTATGTTGCAGCCATCCGTGCAAGCCAGCTTGGCATGTCGGCAGCTGTTGTCGAGCGCGAACATCTTGGCGGTATTTGCCTGAATTGGGGCTGTATTCCAACCAAAGCACTGCTTCGTGCGGCTGAAATCAAGCATAATATCGAGCATGCGGCTGATTTTGGTATCGAGGTGTCTGGCACTGTGAGCGTAAACTTGAAAAAAGTTGTCGAGCGCTCCAGAGGGGTTGCCTCCCGTCTATCATCAGGTGTTGGTCATCTTCTGAAAAAGAACAAGGTTACTGTGTTTGACGGCACTGCCAAACTAGCCGGAAAATCAGGCGCAAACTGGGTACTTTCTGTGACCGGTAAAAGCGAGACCCGCCTGACTGGCAAACATATCATCATTGCAACCGGTGCCAGAGCGCGCGCCCTGCCGGGTATTGAGCCAAACGGTAGCAGTATTGTGACTTATAAAGATGCTATGGTGCCGGAAAAAATGCCAAAATCTCTGATTGTGGTTGGCTCTGGCGCGATTGGTGTTGAATTTGCCAGCTTCTATCAGGATATGGGCGTTGAGGTTACGATTGTTGAGTATCTTGACCGTATTCTGAATGCCGAAGATGAAGAGATTTCGGCGCTGGCGCAAAAGTCATTTGAAAAACGTGGCATTAAAATTCTGACTTCTGCAAAATTATTGGGGCTAAAAGAAACCTCCCAAGGGGTTGCAGCTGATATCGAAACTGGCGGTGCAAAACAGCAATTAGTTGCAGAGCGCGTTATTATGGCTGTTGGTATTGTTGGTAATTCTGAAAATATAGGCCTTGAGGCAACTAAGGTGAAGCTGGATCGAGGTCATATTGTCACTGATGGTTATGGCGCGACGGGTGAAGCAGGCTTGTATGCTATTGGTGATGTGACAGGCGCACCATGGCTCGCCCATAAAGCAAGCCATGAAGGTATTATCTGTATCGAGAAGATTGCCGGTATGAAACATGTTCATCCGATTGAAGATAATTCTGTGCCAGGCTGTACTTATTGCCGCCCACAGGTTGCATCAGTTGGCCTGACTGAAACCAAAGCAAAGCAAGCCGGCTATGAGATAAAGGTCGGTAAATTCCCCTTTCTTGCGAATGGTAAGGCGATTGCGCTTGGTGATGATGAAGGTCTTATCAAGACAATTTTTGATGCAAAGACAGGCGCTCTGCTTGGGGCTCATATGATAGGCCCAGAGGTGACTGAGCTTATCCAAGGATATGTTGTTGCCCGCTCGCTTGAGACAACTGAAGCTGAGTTAATGCATACTATCTTCCCGCATCCGACCTTGTCTGAGGCAATGCATGAATCTGTTCTGGATGCGTATGACAGAGCGATACATTTCTAAGATCATGGGTTGCTCATCAAGCGCGACAATTTGCACATGCAGAAGGGCTGTGCGAGTACTATATCATCTAAGGAAAAGCCAAAGTTGAGCGAAGTGAGCTGTTATGCCGACACCAAATCTGACTAAAGGGGCGCAGCGACACCCCGAAAAGCGTCGTAACCCTGATAAGCCACAGCCGCGCCGTCCTGAATGGTTGCGCGTGAAAGCGCCTGCCGCCGGTGCTTTTACCGAAACCAGAAAACTGATGCGTGAGCTAAACCTTGTTACGGTATGCGAGGAAGCAGCGTGCCCGAATATTGGTGAGTGCTGGGCCCAGAAACACGCAACAATGATGATTTTAGGCTCTATTTGTACGCGTGCTTGTGCGTTCTGTAATGTTGCAACCGGCCGGCCTGACCTGCTTGATCCGCATGAGCCTGAAAATGTTGCCCGTGCTGTTGCCACACTTGGTCTTGCCCATGTTGTTATTACATCAGTTGACAGAGACGATCTTGATGATGGCGGTGCGCGTCATTTCGCTGAGACAATTACAGCTATTCGCGCCCAGTCTCCAACCACAACAATCGAAGTGTTAACGCCTGATTTTCTGCGCAAAGAAGGGGCCGTGGAAATCGTCGTTGAAGCGCGCCCTGATGTGTTTAATCATAATATGGAAACTGTGCCGCGCCTTTATCCGTCTGTTCGTCCCGGTGCCCGCTATTTTCATTCTCTGTCGGTACTGGCAGATGTGAAAAAGATGGACCCGTCTATTTTTACCAAATCGGGTATTATGGTTGGGTTGGGCGAAGATGATAGCGAAGTATCCCAAGTAATGGATGATTTGCGCGCAGCTCAGGTCGATTTCATGACCATAGGCCAGTATCTGCAACCAACCCCAAAACATGCAGAAGTCGACAGGTTCGTAACACCAGAACAGTTTACGCATTATGCGGATGCCGGACAGGCAAAAGGCTTCCTTATGATGGCCTCAACCCCTCTGACACGCTCGTCATATCATGCTGATGCTGATTTTGCGGCATTGCGTGATGCCCGCACTGCTCAGCTCGTGGCAGGTTAATATACAGGGGCTTCTGGTATGACTATCCATAGCGAAAATCGGATTATTCGCCATACTCCTGAACAGCTATTTCAGCTTGTTGCTGATGTTCAGCATTATCCGGCGTTTCTGCCATGGTGTCTTGCATCACGCGTTAAAACGCGCAGTGAAGACAAGCTAGTGGCGGATCTCATTATTGGGTTTCAGATGTTCAGAGAGCAATTTACCTCGCATGTTCAGCTCGATAAAGCAGCCTTAAAAATTCAAGTAGATTATGCAGAAGGTCCCTTTAAATATCTGAAAAATACATGGACATTCTTGCCCCATCACGATGGCTGTATGATTGATTTCTATGTTGATTTCGAATTTAAATCGCGGATTTTGCAGACGGTTATCGAAAGTTTGTTTACCGAAGCGGTTCGCAGAATGGTTGGCGCATTTGAAGCCCGCGCAGATGTGCTTTATACACCGCAAATTTCTGCATCTAGCCGTGATGGAAACAACGCCTAGCAGGAACTGCTGTTTTGCAGGCGCCCTCGTTTACCCGATAAAATCACTAATGTGAGCCAGTGCCGCTGCAACTGCCGCAGACCGCACAGCTGTACGGTCGCCGTCAAAATGATGCTTTATGACTGTGCACCGCGCTGTATCAGCAACCGCAATATAGACCAGCCCAACCGGTTTGGCCGAACTGCCGCCTCCTGGCCCTGCTATTCCTGTCAGCCCAACAGCAATCGCGCCATCTGTGCTATGACGGCATCCGCCAACAGCCATTTCTGCGGCAACCTCTTCTGAGACAGCGCCATGCGCGATAAGCGTTTCTTCTGCCACGCCGACAAGGTCTTGTTTTGCCTGATTGCTATAGGTAATGAAGCCGCGTTCCATAACAGCAGAAGAGCCGGCAATATCTGTCATTGTGACAAATACTAATCCGCCGGTGCAGGATTCAACTGTTGTCAGCGTTCTGTTTTGGGCGACAAGGTCTGCTACGAGCTGTTCAGCTAATCTATGTGTCTCTGACATCTTGTATCCTTCATGAACGCGCTAGAAGAGGGGGGTTCCTGTGAGGTAGGACAGGATGAGAAGGCAGATACCTGCCAATGTGCCGGCAACCATATCATCTGCCATAATCCCAATCCCGCCGGGCAATGCTTCAGCTGTACTAACCGGCGGTGGTTTTACAATATCAAAAAATCGAAATAGCAGAAACCCTGCGCCAACCCAAATCAGCATATCCGGTGTTCCATAAGGGATGCACAGCAAAACAGACCATTGCCCAGCAACTTCATCAATGATGACCTCTGAGGGGTCCTTACGGCCGGTTATGCGGGTGTAATGCTCACTCGCAATCGTGCCGATAACAAGGACGATAAGACAGCCAAACCCAAGAATAAGAGGCCCAAATGACATCAGATAAAGACCTGTTATTACCGCAACAACAGACCCAGCTGTTCCGGGAGCCGGTAGCTTTCCAATTGGACCAAGGGTTGCGATGGCCTGTAGCAGTTTATCCATGACAGACATCAGCTTTTGCTGCTCCCCTCTTGTATAACGGGCAGCAGAAGTGTTGCTGTTGCCTGAGCGGCTATGCCCTCACGGCGTCCGGTAAAGCCAAGCCCTTCGCTGGTGGTTGCTTTTACCGATATATGGCTAACAGGAAGGGCGCATATCTCAGCTATTCTGGTCCGCATAGCGTCTCTGTGAGGGGTAATTTTGGGTTGCTCGCAGATAAGGGTAACATCAAGATTGCTTATCTGTGCACCTACCGCATGGGCACGATTGCAGGCAAACGCCAAAAACTGGTCAGAGGTTGCGTCACGCCAGCGCTCATCACTTGGCGGAAAATGAGACCCGATATCGCCATCAGCCAATGCCCCAAAAATTGCATCACATAACGCATGAAGCCCAACATCACCATCTGAATGAGCTGTAACATTTACCGCATGCGGGACAGCAACACCGCAAATCATAACCGGTCCGGGTTCTGTCTTAGAAAATTTATGCACATCATAGCCAGTTGCAACGCGTGGAATGAAAATCGGCATATCCTGCCCCTTCTGATAAAAGCCTGCCTCGGCTGATAGTCTGGCAAGGTCGTCGCGATAGGTAATTTTTTCAAGTAAGCTAGCACCCTCAACGGTAAGGATGAGACCGCCGGCCTGTTCCATAAGGCTGGCATCATCTGTTGGTAATGCTGTGGTATCAGCAGGCTGGCGCGCTGCAAAATCATTATGCAACTGCAGGATGTCTGATAGCTGAAATAATTGCGGCGTCTGAACCCGCACCAGAGCGTTTCGGTCCATAGTATGGCTAACAGTGTTTATGCCTGCCTCAGGGCTCTGATCCACAGCCTTGATGGTATCTGTGACCGGCATTACAGGAATGATACCCAGATACCCTGATTTATCCTGTGCATGATAGGCATCCAGAAGCCTGTCTAGCACAGCGTGGGGCACAAAGGGGCGGGCGCAGTCATGGATCATTACCAGCCTAGATGTAGCGCCTGATGTGGCGAAAATATGCTGGAGGCCATGATGCACTGATATATCGCGTCTGCTGCCGCCTGCAACACGGTGAATGGGACGGCCAATCAGCTCGGCAAGACTATCAAGCTCGGCCGTCTGCTGCGGGCTCAGCCCCGCTTCTGGGTAGCAGATAGTCAGACTGTTGCAGGCAGGCCAGCCCGCAACGCTTGTGCAGGCGTGGTGCAGTAGGGATAAACCGTCAATTTCAACAAACTGCTTGGGGGTATCTTTGCCAAACCGTGACCCTGTGCCAGCAGCAAGGATAAGAATATCAATAGGCATTTGTGTTTCAGACTTATTCATCTTTGCATCAGGCATTTTCTAACAAGGGTGAGGCCAAGGGTACGGCCAAGGGTGCGGCGAAAAAAATGAGTGTTATGCTGTTCATGCCGGACAGCGTGTTATTCTGCAAGAAAAAGCACGAATCATGAGAGTAAGTGATGTTCCCAACGCACAGCTCAGGTCTCCTCGTCAGGCACACATCTTTATATAATTAATGCCTAATATTTAAGCGGTTTATGGGGGGTGCCACAGTGTTTCTTCAAAAAACCATGGCTTTATTCTCAAAAAATGCCCATAATTTAGGCTATTAATTTGTATTTTGACTAATGAAACAGTTTTCTTATGCCGTCATTTCTATCAACATTACTGGGAAAAAATGCTGTTGGCGACTGTGATAATGTCGTTCTCGCCCCAATGTCTGGAATAACAGACAGACCGTTCCGCCGCGCGGTGCGTCGTGCAGGTGGCGGTCTTGTGGTGTCTGAAATGGTGGCTAGTCACGCTGTGTTAAATGATGTGCGCCGCGAGCTTCAAAAATGGCAGGGCTCGGCGCGTGATGAAAGTCCGCTTTCTATTCAGATAGCCGGATGGGACCCTGAAATGATGGCAGAAGCCGCCCGCATGGCTGAGCAAATGGGAGCTGCGATTATTGATATTAATCTGGGCTGCCCTGCGAAAAAGGTCACTGGTAAATTGTCTGGTTCAGCTTTGATGCAGTTTCCTGTGAGTGCGTCTGATATATTTGAAGGCGTTGTGAAGGCTGTCAGTGTTCCGGTGAGCATGAAAATGCGGCTTGGGTGGAATGATGAAAACCGAAACGCGCCTGAGATTGCACAGCGTGCCGAGGCGGCAGGTATCAGGTTTCTGGCGGTTCATGGACGCACAAGGACACAAATGTATAAGGGCGAGGCTGATTGGCATGATATCCGGCGTACGGTAGAGGCTGTTAGTCTACCTGTTTTGGTGAATGGCGATATCTGCAGTTGTGCTGATGCGCATGAGGCCCGGGACGCTTCCGGTGCTGCTGGGGTGATGGTTGGCCGCGGCGCCCAAGGCCAGCCTTGGATATTAGCGCAGATGGCTGATAGCCTGTCTGGCAGGCCTATTCGTTCTTCGCCTACGCCAACAACACGCCATAATTTAATCCGCACTCACCTTGATGACATGCTTCATGATTATGGAGACAGGGCTCTCAAACTATTTCGGAAACATATGGCGTGCTATGCTGATAATCTGCCGCGTTCTGCAGTATTACGGGCAACAGCCCTGTCATGCGATACGCCTGATGAGCTTATCACGGCACTTGATCGCTATTTTGCAGATGAAGAAGAAATGGCGGCGTAATATAGATGGTTACATCAAATGAACAGAACAGACGTGAACAGCGTCACGGGCGCCTGCCAGCTGATAAGCAGATGATGGATATTCTGCCATTTCCTGTCTTTATGCTTGATGAAAATGATAGGTTTTTGTGGCTCAATCACGCAGCAGAAGGGTTTTTTCAAAGCAGTCAGGCAATGCTTGTTTCTCTGCAAATGTCTGAACTGCTGATATCTGACAGCCCGTTTTTCTCGCTTGTCAGACGTGCGCGCCAGTCTGAGCGCCCTGTTAGTGACAAATCGTTGCGTCTGATTAGTCCAAAATTTGGGGTTCGCAATGCTGCCATTCAAGTAACGCCCCTGCCTGTGAGTGATAATATTGAGGAACGGGGCGCTGTTCTTGTGACGTTGCAGGAGCAGGGTCTCTCAGACCAACTTGCGGCTCAGAACACAGTAAAAAGTGCGGCTCTTTCAATGTCAAAAATGACATCTCTTCTTGCACATGAAGTAAAAAATCCTCTTGCCGGTATCAAAGGGGCGGCCCAGCTTCTCGAATCAGAGGTTCCAGAGGAAAGCCGTGAGCTTAGCAGTATGATCGTTACCGAAGCGGATAGAATTACAGCCCTACTGAATAGAATTGAAAATTTATCATCCGATATGCCGGTGCAGTTAAAGGATGTAAATATCCATGAAATACTGGATCATTGCATCCGTATAACAAAGGCATCATTTGGCCGACATCTTGATATTAACTGTCATTATGACCCGTCCCTACCAAATATTGATGCCGACCCTGAACTGCTTGTTCAATGCTTCTTAAATCTATTTAAGAATGCTTCAGAAGCAACTGATAAAAAAGGTATATTAAAACTTACAACATCTTATAATTTATCACGTTATCTGAGTACATCTCAGAGCTTTCAAGTACATTTACCCTTGCAGATTGAAATTGAAGATAATGGGTCAGGCATCCCAGAAGAGCTGCATGACTATATCTTTGAGCCGTTTATTTCTGGAAAGCAGAATGGGTCTGGTCTAGGGCTTGCTATGGTTGCGAGTGTTGTTGCTGACCATGGCGGTGCTGTGAGTGTGGATACACTGCCAGCAGGCACCTGTTTTACGGTGAACCTGCCGATACCATCACATGTAACCGGTCGGCGCCCGCGCCAGCCGGCAGGAGCCCGTTAATGCCGCGTCTTCCCCAAATCATTGTTGCTGATGATGATAAAACAGTCAGGACTGTTATCGTTCATGCTCTGACTAAGCAGGGGTATCAGGTTGGGGCTGCAACAACAGCGGCTGGGATGTGGGATATTGCTACATCAGGCCGTGGTACATTGCTGATTACCGATGTTGGGTTTCCAGATGGTGATGCGCTTGAGCTGTTGCCACGTCTGCAAGAACGCCGTCCAGATTTATCGATTATCGTGATGAGTGCGCGGGCCAATCTTCTTACCGCCATTAAAACCCAGCAAAGTGGGGTTTTTGACTATCTGCCGAAACCCTTTGAGCTTAAACAGCTGATTGCTGTCGTTGAACAAGCTCTCTCAGAACAGCCTAATATGCCGTCTGCAGATGTTACTGTGAATATGCCGGCGTCGATTTCCCCTGCTTTAATGGGAAAATCGCCAACAATGCAGAATACATTTAAGCTTTTAGCGCGTCTGTCATCCCAGTCTGTTCCTGTTCTTATCAAAGCTGAAACGGGGTCTGGAAAGCCTCTGATTGCCCGTACGCTTCACGAAATGGGGCAGGCGTCTCATCATGTGTTTGAGACCGTGTCGCTGTCCCAGCTGCCCGCAACAGCCCATGATGAAATCCTGTTTGGCGCTGAGGGGCTTTATCATAAATCAGAAGGCGGCAGTCTGTTTATTAATGGCATAGAAGGATTATCATCCGAGGCTCAGATGAGCCTTGCGCGACGGATGGAAAGTGGCCGTGCGCCTGATGATGAGAAAAAAGCACCACGTATCATTGCTGGTACCCACCTTGATCTAAAACTTCTAGTCGATCAGGGGTTGTTTCGCGAAGACCTATTCTTTGATTTGTCTGTTGGCGTCTTGAAGGTGCCGCCGTTGCGTGACCGGCTAGAAGATATTGGCCAGCTTGCCAGCCATTTCTGTGAGCAGTTTAATCAGGAATTTGACACCCAGCGTCAGGTATCAGCAGATGCTGTTGGGTATCTGCAATCCTATCATTGGCCGGGTAATGTGCGTGAGCTAGAAAATCTGATACGCCGGATGTTTATCTCCAATAATGATACAACCTTGTCTCCTGACAGCTTTTCGCATGAAATGAACGCATCGCAAGCTCAAGCAGATGTGCGCCCCACAAATAGTCTTGGTGATGATGCTGGCCATCATATAAAACGCTATTTTGCTGCCTTGAAAGGCGAGGCGCCGGCGGCAGGATTGCATAAACGCATTGTTTCTGAGGTGGAGCGTCCTCTTATCGAAGCAGCGCTCTATTTTACCAAAGGCAATCAGATAAAAGCAGCTCATATTCTTGGTTTGAACCGAAACACCTTGCGCAAAAAGATTAGAGACTTGAATATCTCTTCACGCCGAGCTGATTATCGCGCGGGGGGATAATGATAAAACAGACTAGGACAGATAGGCAGCCAGGCAAATTATACTGGCATTTCCTTGATGCAATGCGGCAATTTTTGCAGTTTTGGGTCGATAAGGACAGATTTGTCTATCTCATCATTCTGCTTACATTTGCTCTTGGCGTTATTATCTATCTGACCTTGTCAGGGATATCGGATATTTCAACGCAATCTGATTTTATTCTGTCTGTGTTCGGCATTGCCCTTTTTATCACCTTGTTCCTGATATTTTTTATCGGACGTCAGATGATACGGCTCTGGGCGGAACGAAAACAGAAGCTGGCAGGCTCGCAGCTACATCTTAGGCTTGCCCTTCTGTTTGGCGGTATCACAGCTATTCCGGCTATTCTGCTAGCGATATTTGCGATTTCCATTCTGGATTATTCCTTGCGCGGCTGGTTTGCCGAGCGGATTTCTACAGCGGTATCTGAATCTGTTCAGATAGCAGATTCCTATTTTGAAGAACATTCAAGCTCCGTGCGTGGCCAGCTTTTGACAATGGCAAATGATGTAAATCGCGAAGCACCGCGTCTTATCAACAACAGGGTACAGCTCAATGATTACATCAATAATCAGACAGCCATTCGTAATTTGTCAGAAGCTGTTATCATAGATGGAACAGGTCAAATTCTGGCGAAGTCACAATTTGCATTTTCTCTCACATTCTCCTCTCTCACAGATGATCTTGTTGAGCGCGCGCGTGGGGGAGAGGTTGTTATCATTACCAATGAAGGCAATAACAAGCTGCAAGCCATTGTAAAATTGAATAGTTTTGTTGATGCTTACCTGCTTGTTGGTCGTTTCATTGATGCAAAAGTGCTTGATGCCCTTAACCGTACGAAGGTTGCAGCGTCTGATTATCAGCTTTTATCTTTGCGGCAATTTGATTTGCAGATCAGCCTTGCTGTGATGTTTGCTGTTGTTGCGTTACTCTTATTACTGTCCTCTTTGTGGCTGGGCTTGAAGCTTGCGAATTCGATTGCTGTTCCTCTGGTCAGCATTATGTCCGTGGCTGATAAGGTTCGGACAGGTAATTTGCGATTGCGGGTACCAGAACAGGAGGCGGTTGATGAAATTTCCCAGCTTGGTGCAAGTTTTAACCGGATGCTTGATGAGCTTTCAGGGTCGCGAGAACAGCTTGTTCAAGCCAATCGCCAGCTTGATACACGCCGAGAATTTACCGAAGCAGTGCTTGGCGGTGTCTCATCGGGGGTTATCGGGCTTGATGCAGATGGGGTGGTCACGCTTCCTAATCAGGCGGCATGCCGACTGCTTGGCAGAAACCTATCTGATATTTTTGGCAAAAAGCTCTCAGAAATTGTGCCTGAATTTGGCTCATTACTATCGTCTGTATCATCTAAATCCACGCGTCGGAATGAAACCCAAATTGAGCTGAATGTTGAGGGAACTATTCGCTCCCTTCATGCCAGAGCAACAGGTGAGAAGGTTGAAGGCCGGCTTGTTGGTTATGTGGTTACGTTTGATGATATTACCGAATTACAGGTTGCCCAGCGAAAAGCAGCATGGTCGGATGTAGCGCGCCGTATCGCACATGAAATCAAAAACCCGCTGACACCAATAGCCTTGGCAACTGACAGGCTGAAAAAGAAATTTACCCCTGATAATGAGAGGGATGCAGAACGGTTCGGAGAATATCTTACCATCATCAGCCGGCAGGTTGGTGATATTGGCCGTATGGTTGATGAGTTCTCACAATTTGCCCGTATGCCGGCGCCATCCTTCAGGCAGGTCTGTTTGCGTCGTATTGTAGAGGAACATGCAACCTTGTTCGGCACCGACAAATCAGTCATATTGCGGACCGATTTTCCAGAAGATGGGGGGGATGTGTTTGTGAATGCTGACCCTGGTATGCTGCGGCAGGCTCTAACGAACGTTATTCAGAATGCATCAGAAAGTCTGATTGAAAATGGCAAGGCAGATGCAGAGATTGTTTTAGGATTGCATTGTAGTGATGCAGAGGCTCGGATAATAGTGGGCGATAATGGCCCAGGGTTTCCGGCAGGAGATATTTCGCGTTTCCTTGAGCCTTATATGACAACACGCTCAAAGGGGACGGGACTTGGGCTCGCAATTGTGCAGAAAATCATGACAGATCATGGCGGTAATATTCATCTTGGCTCATCGGCGGTTGGCGGGGCTGAAATTAGTCTTGTCCTGCCGTTGAGTGACCATAAACAGGAGAGCGACGCATGAATGCTGAAATCCTGATTGTAGATGATGAGCGCGATATTCGCTCACTCATCGCTTTCACGCTCGAAGATGAAGGCTTTGCAACCGTTCAGGCCGCAAATGCTGCCGAAGCGCGTGACGTTATCTCATCTCGTCCTCCTTCTTGTGTTATCCTTGATATCTGGATGCGCGATTCTGATATGGATGGTCTGGAAGTTTTGAGCTGGTGCAATGATTTCTATCCTGAAGTACCTGTCTTGATGATTTCAGGGCATGGCACAATCGAAACAGCTGTGCAGGCTATCCAGCGCGGTGCCCATGATTTCATTGAAAAGCCGTTTAAAGCAGAACGTTTGTTATTGACGGTCAAGCGTGCCTTGCAGCAAAGCCGGCTTGCCCGCGAAAACGCTATTCTGCGCGCTAAGACCGGAAGTGATGCTGTGCCTGCCTTGGTAGGCCAATCAAGCGGCATCCGGCAGCTTCAGGCAGCCCTTGAGCGCGTTGCAGCAACATCCAGTCGGGTTCTGATTACCGGCCCTTCAGGTTCGGGAAAAGAATTGGCAGCGCGGGTTTTGCATCAGAATTCAGACAGAGCAGACGGCCCCTTTATTGTAGCACATTGTGCCCGGCTCTCAGATAGTAACGCTGATAGTGCTCTGTTTGGCTCCGAGGGCGGGCGCGCCAATAGACGTGTCATAGGACTGTTCGAGCAGGCTCATAAAGGAACGCTGTATTTTGACGAAATATGCGATTTGCCCGTTGATACGCAGAGTAAGCTTATTCGCGCCGTGACGGAACAGCATTTCCGCAGAGTAGGGGGCAGCCATCCTGTTACAACCGATGTTCGGGTTGTCTCGGCGTCCAGTCATGACCTTGCGAGCGCGATTGCAGCGCAGACATTACGCGAAGACTTATATTACCGGCTTGGTGTTGTATCTGTATCTGTGCCGCCATTATCAGCCCGGCGTGAGGATATTACCCCGCTTGCCCGGCATTTCGTTACCGAATTTGCCGGATTATTGGGCTGCCCGCCTGTAAAGTTAGGCGATGATCTGTTAAATGCTATGCGGTCATATGGCTGGCCAGGTTCAGTTCGCCAGCTAAGGAACGTGATCGAAACTATTATGATTATGTCAGATAAGGCAGGAGATGAGCCACTTGGTGTTGATGCTCTGCCCCACGAGATAACGGCAGATGACAGTGATATTGATGTCAATTTACTACAACGCAATTTATCGTTGCCGTTGCGTGAAGCGCGGGAATCCTTCGAAATTGAATATATGCGCGCCCAGCTTGACCGGTTTGATGGTAATATTTCGCATATGGCCAAATTTATTGGCATGGAACGCTCAGCCCTTCATAGAAAGTTAAAATCGCTCGGTCTTGCAACATCCTAACAAGCGCTAAAATGGCGCGCATGCTTGCGTATCATGTAAAAATCAATATGGTGGTGCGAGTTTCGCTGAGAGTAAGTGGCAGTTTGCCGTGAGAGAATGTTTATTGCTTCAGAAGATGCGCATATACTGAGCTTAACAGTAACTCTGTAGAGGTTTCTTGATGAAAATCGTTATTTGCGGCGCCGGTATTGTTGGCAGCGCCATTGCGCGTCATCTGGCTACTGAACAAAACGATGTCACAGTTGTTGACAGCGACCCTGAAAAAATTCAGTGGATTACCGAACATGCGGATGTTGGTGCTGTTGAGGGGGTTGCTTCGCACCCTAACATTCTTGCGCGCGCTGGCCTTGCTGATTCTGACCTGCTGATTGCCGTGACAGAATCTGATGAAATTAATATGGTTGCCTGTCAGGTAGCCCATACCATTTTCAAAACACCTACCAAGATAGCGCGTATTCGCTCTCGGTCTTATTTGGACCCAGATGTAAAATCACTTTATTCGCCTGAAAATATGCCGATTGACCATATTATCTCACCTGAATTCGAAGTCTCTGAGGCTGTTGGTCGTCAATTACGCCTGCCGGGCGCGTTTGATGTAAAGGATATGGCAAGCGGAAAAATCAGAGTGATTGGCGTGCTTTGTCAGGATAACTGCCCTATCCTTGAAACACCCTTGCGGCATTTGACGAATCTTTTTCCGGGTCTGACAATGACGATTATCGCGATTATCCGCGGGTCTGAAGTGATTGTGCCGCGTGATGGAACAGATGTTATGCAGGCAGGTGACCGTGTTTATTTTGCCTGTGATGCCCAGCATACTGAGCGCGCTATGGCCAGTTTTGGTCATGATGAAGAAGAAGCTCATTCGGTCGTGATTGCAGGTGGCGGTAATATTGGCCTGCAGCTGGCTCAGGATATTGAGGCGCGATTTGATAATACCTCAGCCCATATCATAGAGCGCAACAAAACACAGGCTCATTTTCTGGCAGAACAGCTATCACAAACAAAGGTAACCTGCGGGAATTCGCTGGAAGCCGATATCCTAAAAGAAGCAGGGGTTGAAACAACTGAAACCTTTGTTGCTGTTTCAAATGATGATGAGGTCAATATTCTATCTGCTTTGCTTGCGAAACGAATGGGCGCGCGCCATACGGTTGCGTTGGTTAATATGCCCGGCTTTATTCCGCTTATTAGCACCCTTGGTGTGGATGCCGTGATTAATCCGCCGCAAATTACCGTATCATCGATATTAGAGCATATTAGGCGCGGGCGTATTTATGATGTGCATTCGGTGATTGAAGGCATGGGAGAGGTGCTAGAAGCAGAAGCATTATCAACCTCTCCGCTGGTTGGTGTGCCGCTCAGAAAAGCGCGCATTCCAAAAGGTGTTGCTATCGGCGCTATCCTACGGAACGAGGTCGTATTGCCAGCGCGCGGGGATACCATTGTTGAGGCAGGTGATAAGGTTGTGTTATTTGCAAAAACAGGAAGCGCCGGCAGAGCCGAAACTATTCTGTCGGATAAAGATGATATTTTTTAATTCCACAAAAGAGGCTTAAATGTCACGTATCGCTTATGTAAACGGTCAGTATGTTTCCCACCGTGATGGGTCAGTTCATATCGAAGATAGGGGCTATCAGTTCGGTGACGGCGTTTATGAGGTCGTGCTTATCCATGGGTCTCAGATTATGGATTGTGACGGCCATCTTGACAGGTTGCAGCGCTCACTTGCTGAAATGGATTTGCCGATGCCAGTCAGCCGGTCTTGTTTTTTGATGATACTGCGCCGGATGGTTGCTCTTAACCACATTAAAAAAGGTATTATATATCTTCAGGTAACACGCGGTGTAGCAAAGCGGGATCATAAATATCCAGCCCATACTGTCCCAGCGCTTGTCATGACAGCAAAGCACCTTCATTTCACGGATGTGATGAGTGAAGATGGCGTTTCTGCCATTACCGTTGCTGATGAGAGATGGGCGCGCCGTGATATTAAGACAATTCAGCTCTTGGCAAATTGTAGAGCAAAGCAGAAAGCCGCAGAGCAGGGGGCTTATGAAGCCATTTTGGTCATGCCTGACGGCAGTGTGTCTGAGGGAAGCTCATCAAACGTATGGATGGTCTCAGCTGAGGGTGAGCTTGTTACCCGCGAGGCAAGTAATGATATTTTAAACGGTATTACCCGTCAGTCGATTGCCCAGATTGCGTCCGAACGCCAGATGAAAATCGTCAACCGGAGTTTTACTGTCGCTGATATGCTGAATGCAAAAGAGGTGTTTGTAACCAGTGCAACATCTTTGGTTACACCGATTACCAAAATTGACGATACTGTTATTGCCAATGGTAAGATGGGTAGTCTGTCTGCTGCCCTCAGAGCCGATTATCTGGAAAAAACCAGCAGAGTGTCAGCTAATGAGCGCAATGCCTAAAAATGTGACATAACCAAAATTGTCATTAAATATTAAGATAAGTCGTGTAAAACCGTGACGCTAACAAAAGCATAAAACTGGTGTAACAACACCCAACAAAAAAAAGAGTAATCCATGGATAAAGTCCACAATTTACAAGATATTTTTCTAAATCAGGTTCGTAAAGAGCACATCTCTGTCACAATTTTTCTTGTGAATGGCGTAAAACTTCAGGGCATCATTACATGGTTTGATAATTATTCTATTCTGCTGAAGCGGGATGGTCATGTTCAGCTGATCTATAAACATGCTGTCTCTACCATCATGCCGGCTTCGCCAGTCAGCCTTCAGGATTTAACAGGTGATGCTGCTGACGCAGACTAACCGATTGCAGTAATGCGTCATATCGAGCCCAAAAACGATATTCCGTTGCCCGCAGTTTGACTGAGTTTAATGTATCATGACAAATCATAACAGCACCGCTCTGAGACTGCCTTTTGATGTAAATATCATGAGGGCAGAGGTTGCTGGGTTGTTGAAACAGGCGTCAGAAACACTGATCATGCCGCGGTGGCGCGCTCTGGATGATGCTGATATTGCGACAAAAACATCTGAAACTGATCTTGTTACGATTGCTGACAGAGAAGCAGAAATTTTTCTGTCTCCGCATCTTGAGGCCTTGTTAGCGGGGTCTTTTGCGCTTGGCGAAGAGGCCTGTTCTGAACAGGGCGATATCCTCAACCGGGCAGAAGATGAGTGGGTTTGGACAATTGACCCGGTCGATGGCACAAAAAACTTTGTGAAGGGGACCCGTCAGTTTTGCTCGATGGTATCGCTTGCGCATTATGGCACGCCGGTGATGGCTTGGATCTATCGTCCGACAGAAAAGGACTGCCTGATAGCAACCGCAAATGCTGGGGTGGTGTTGATGTCTGATGATAATACTGAAACGCCGCTGACGCGCCGGACTGTTTCTGGCGATATTGTCAAAATGTCAGGGTCTCTGAATGCAATGGGCTTTGATAAATCTGTGCGGGATGATGTACGCGAAAAACTCAAACAGCTTCCGGGGCGGTCATATATTGGCTGTGCAGGGGTTGAAGCATCCTATATTGCGCTTGGAACGGCTGACTATATCATGCATAGCAAACTAACCCCGTGGGATAATACGCCTGTCGATCTTATCTGCCGAGAGGCTGGCAGTGTTGCTTATCTAACACCGATGAAAACACGGTTTAGTACAGGCGCAAAAGGTATCCTTCTTGTGGCGCCTGATGATGCCTCATGGGATGCGCTTAGTGCTTATATATGGGATGTGTAACTACAGTATCTTATTTGTTTAACTATCTGTTACTCAGACGTTTTTTCTGTCATTTTTGCATCATCCCAATGGCGCGACATATCATCTAGCGTTGCTGTCTCTAGTGTCATACCATCGGCTGATATGCCAGCTTCTACCGCGCGAAACCGGCGCTCGAACTTATTATTGCATCCAATGAGAGCTGTCTCAGGTTCAATGCCGACCGTGCGGGCAAGGTTAGCGGCAACAAATAAAATATCGCCCACCTCATCTTTGAGACGTGCAGTATCTCTGGACGGGGCGTCCCATTCGGCGCGCAACTCTTCTGTTTCTTCATGTAGTTTTTCGATCACTTGATCTAGATTAGGCCAGTCAAATCCGGCGCGGGCTGCCCGTTTCTGGAGTTTTGCGGCACGCACCATAGCCGGGAGCGTTCGTGAAATATCATCAAGTAGAGAGGGGGCAGAGGCGCTGCCGTGCTTAGCCGCTTTTTCGGCTCGTTCTGCCGCTTTGATATCTTCCCAGTTTGCCCGCACAGTCGCGGTATCATCTGCGGTTGTGTCACCAAAGACATGCGGGTGCCGTCGAACCATTTTATCTGATATGGCTCTGGCAACATCATCAAAAGAAAAGCTTCCATCCTCTTCTGCCATGCGGGCGTGGAATATGACTTGTAGTAACAGATCGCCAAGCTCGTCACAGAGCTGTTCCTTGTCACCTGTTTCAATGGCATCAGCAACTTCATAGGCTTCTTCGATTGTGTAGGGAGAAATGCTGGAAAATGTCTGGGCTAAATCCCATGGGCAGCCTGTCTCAGGCGTTCTGAGGCGCGCCATAATCTGAACAAGACGGTCTATCTGCGCAGGATATTGGGTTGTGTGGATGGGGTCTGTCATAATCTGAAATTACCAATTGTAACGATGAATAAAGAGAGCTGTTAAGTAGGGTTAGTCTAACATGGGCTATAATATTTTTGCCATAACCCTTCTATAGTTTGCTTTGTTTTAACGGCAAACTAGGTATACAAAGAGAGCATGAAATATGAATGGGCGTCTGTTGGCTGCTTATTCTGCCCTCTTTGCCTAACAATATTCAGTCACAAAGGTTGCCATAATGACACAAGACGGCTCTGATACAACAATATCAGTTCAGAAGGTTAGTTTTTTGGGAAAATTACGGAGTTGGTTTTTTACAGGGTTGCTTGTAACCGCACCTGTCCTGCTCACATTATATATCACATGGCTTGTGGTGGATGTGCTGGACAGTCAGGTTGTTAACCTGCTTCCGGCGTCATGGCATGAATTTTCCGTTCTTAACGTCCCAATATTTGGCCAAATACCGGGCTTTGGTCTTCTCATTGGCGTGATCATCATCACGCTGATAGGTGCTGTTGCTGCAGGGTTTTTAGGCCGCTGGATTATCAAGCTGGGTGAAAAAGTACTAAACAAAATGCCTGTTGTTCGGTCAATCTACAGTGCTTTTAAACAAATTCTGGAAACCGTTCTTGCCTCTCAATCAGATGCATTCCGTGATGTTGTTCTGGTTCAATATCCCCGAGAGGGCTTGTGGGTTATCGGGTTTGTTACGGGCGTGACAAAAGGCGAGGTTCAGGACAGTATCCCAATAACAACTGTTAATGTGTTTGTTCCTACAACGCCTAATCCAACCTCAGGATTTCTGCTGTTCTGCCCAAAAGATGACCTGATTTATTTGAAGATGACGGTTGAGCAGGCGTTAAAACTTGTTGTCTCTGGCGGTATTGTGACTCCTGAGACCGTGCCAGCAAAGGCGTAACTTTTCTTGCCATATGCTGGCTAGCCAGACGCAAGAAAGCGTACCGCACTATCTTTTTCGAACAGGCTCAGTAGCGTCACGATATCCTTATCGTCAAGCGACCTGCCTGCTGCGACCGCCTTGTGAGCCTCATCGCGCGCAAGGCTGAGAAGGGGAGCATGTTCGCTCAAATCTGCCAGCGAAAACTCAGGCATTCCTGATTGCCTGCTACCAAGTACCTCGCCTGGGCCGCGGAGCCGTAAATCTTCTTCGGCAATCTCAAAACCATCATTTGTATTCCGCATGATTTTTAGCCGCGCGCCTGCCGTCTCACTAAGTGGCCCTTGATACATAAGGATGCATGACGAGGCGATATTGCCGCGGCCAACTCGGCCTCTTAGCTGATGGAGCTGGGCAAGGCCAAACCGTTCAGCATGTTCGATAATGATAATGCCTGCTTCTGGTACATCAACGCCAACCTCAATAATTGTGGTTGCGACAAGCAGGCGGCTCGCACCAGTTGTAAAGGCCTGCATGGCGGCGTCCCGGTCAACTGATTTCATCTGACCATGAGCCAGCACCGGATGAGCATCGGGCAGGAGTGTGCATAAATGGCGATGCCTATCTTCAGCAGCCGTCGCATCCAGCTTTTCAGTTTCCTCAACAAGCGGGCAAATCCAATAAGCGCGCATGCCGCCTGAAAGCGCAGCCCGCAAGCGTTCCACAACATCACCAATGCGGTCATGATTAACCAAAGCTGTTGCGATTTCCTGACGTCCGGCTGGCTTCTCATCGAGCCGTGATACACTTAAATCACCAAATGCTGTCATTTCTAATGTTCTTGGTATGGGCGTGGCTGTCATGACAAGAACATCACATCCATCGCCTTTCTGCCCGAGAATAAGGCGTTGGCGTACCCCAAATCTGTGCTGTTCATCAACCACAGCAAGACGAAGAGCCGAAAAAACAACATTATCATTTAGCAGGGCGTGCGTCCCGATCACAATCCTGATGGCGCCTGTTTCAAGTCCGTCAAGAATAGCAGCTCGCTCGCGGGGTTTTTGGCCGCCCAGAAGAAGTTCCGGTTTAATCCCGAGTGGCGCAAGGAAGCCGGTGAGAGTGGCCTGATGCTGGCGGGCAAGCACTTCAGTTGGCACCAGCAGGGCTGTCTGACCACCTGCTTCTACAGCAGATAACATCGCAAGCAATGCTACCATCGTCTTGCCAGACCCGACATCACCTTGAAGAAGGCGCAACATCCGCAGTGGCGCGCGCTGGTCTGCGTCAATTTCGCTAAGCACCTTTTCTTGTGCAGGGGTGAGGGTGAAAGGCAGTGTTTGGCGCAAGAGCGCACTTAACGCTCCTGTCGGCATCAGGGCGTGCCCGGCAAGCTCAATGTCTGTTTGTTGGCGCAGCAGCTGCAGGGCAAGCTGGTTCGCAAAAAGCTCATCAAAGGCCAGTCGCATGCGTGCCGGCGCATGAGCCGAAATATCAGATAATGAGCGGGGGGCGTGAACCACTGTCATGGCAGTTTTAAAGTCAGGCCAGTGATAGTCTGCCATAACCTGCTTATCAATCCATTCTGGCATATCGCGCAGGCGCTCCAGCCCAGCTGAAAGCGCTTTACGCAAGGGTTTTGCTTTCAGGCCAGCTGTCAGAGGGTAGAGCGGCTCAAAAGCAGGCATATCATCTGCATTTGCCGGCGAAAGGATATAATCAGGGTGTGCCATCTGTACACGGTTCTGAAACCGCTCAACGCGCCCACTAACCAGTCGCCGCTCGCCCACAGGCAAGGTATTCTTTAGATAATCAGTCTGGGCATGGAAAAACAGAATATCCATTTCACCCCCATTTGTTTCAACCCGAAAGCGGGCAGGCCGCTTAACCCGGGCTGGCGGTATATCAGCAGATAGAACAAGCACATCAAAGGTTGCAAGACTACCTTCTTCAACATCTACAACAGAGGGGCGTGCGCGCCTGTCATTCACCCCAACAGGCAGATGGCGCAACAGGTCTATGACATGAACCCCAATGCGTTTTGCCATCTGATCTGCCATTTTAGGCCCAATGCCTGGCAGGCTGGTGAGCCGCGCAAAAAGGGAAAATAGGATGTCAGGACGGGAAATATGCATACCGCATCTCTTGTCGCTTAGGAGGGGCTGGTATGCATCATGCCATAGCTCAGCCAAAGCGACAAATACCCTGATGCGACACAGGCTAAATTAACGTAAAAAAACTGGCTGGGCATTACCTTAAAGCGGGCATTCAGAGATGAATATGTAAAGCCAGCCATGTCTGTCTCAAATCAGGTGACAGAAACAGGTAAAATAGATTAAAAAACAACTCGCTTTGTCTAGTCGTTGGGCTGTCAGCCAGCTGGCTCAGCCCTATATGGGTGGTTAGCGTGTCTAGCAAGGCTGCTTCATATTGTGGTTGTGACTGCATTATAGTGACAAGACGTCTGATAATGGTGAGAAGGCCAGATACTGGTGAGAAGGCCTGATAAAGGCAAGAAGGCCTGATAATGGCAAGAAGGATAGTTAAATCTCTTATGTTTGATTCCAAAGAAAAACGCGTCCGCCGGCTTGTCTATCAAGCAAGTTATACTGGCATGAAAGAAACTGACCTTTTGCTTGGTCAGTTTGCGAAAAAGCATCTACCAAACCTTACCGATGAGCAGCTTGATATGTTTGAAGCCTTGTTGGATGCGGGTGACCCGTCCATCTTTGCGTGGGTAAGGGGAGATGAAGATGTGCCAGCTGAATTTCAGGGCCCTGTACTTGATATGATTAAAGATTTTCATATTAATCAGATATAATAAATTACCTTAACTAAGATTAATAAATTCATGAAAATAAATGATAAATTAGAATTTAAGTCAGTTATTTATGGCTGTCTTGATGGTGCAGATTCTCTGGCTGTTGGGAGTCTTGTTGAGACTCATGACAAGCTGGTTTATCTAGCGCGTGATGACAAACGGCTGCAGCAGATGGCCCAAGGTCTTGCCTTTTCCTGTCCGGAGGTGGAGCTGATTATTCTGCCTGCATGGGATTGTCTTCCCTATGACAGAATGTCACCTCATTCAGCGATTGTGAGCCGGCGGATTGATGCGCTGGCTTCGCTTGCTCACCGGAAACAGGTATCTGGTAGGGTCCGACCCTGCATCGTACTGACAACCGTAAATAGCTGGCTGCAGCGCTTGCCGTCCGAGGATTTTTTTGCCGAATCAAGCCTGACCCTTACGCCGGGTATGGAAATAGCTCAGGATAAGATTGCCGATTTTCTGACCCAAAACGGGTTTCTGCGTACTCAGTCGGTACGTGAATATGGTGAATTTGCTATTCGTGGCGGCATTATGGATATCTTTGCTGCGACGGATATGGACCCTGTCCGGCTTGATTTCTTTGGCGATGAAATTGATTCGATGCGGTATTTTGAGCCGCTTTCCCAGCGTAGTCATGATAATACCGATAGTCTGATTGTTCGGCCCGCAGCAGAATATATCCTTGATGATGCTTCGATTAGCCGGTTTCGGCAGAGTTATCTTTCGTTGTTTGGCGGAAAAGCATCGAAAGATTCTCTTTATGAAGCCGTCTCAGCGGGCCAAACCCTTGCTGGGATTGAGCATTGGCTCTGTCTGTTTCATGAAAGCATGGGTAGTTTGTCTGACTGGCTTACAGGCTGGCATATTGTCTGTGATAGTGATGTGCAGGCGGCCGGTATGGCGCGGCTTTCCCAGATTGATGAATTTTATCAAGCGCGCGCCGGCGCTGTGCCAGAAGGCGAGGCACCTTATCGCCCGGTTCCGCCTGAAATGATGTATCAAACACAAACGGCTCTTGATGCATTGGAGGGGAGCGCATTAACAGCTTCGCTATCCAGTTTTGCCGCCCCGCGCAAGAGTGAGCCTGATATCGGCGCGCGTGCTGGCCAGACATTTAGTGCTGCCCGCTCAGAAGGCGGTAGTCCGTCCGCTGCTGCGGCACAAGCTATTGTGGCAGATGCCAAAGATGCGCCTGTGCTGCTTACGGCTGCCTCACAAGGCGCATTGGAGCGTGTCTGCGGGCTGATAGCGCCGCACTTGCCAGAGGCGCCGCAGCTCATCAACGCGGCATCTGAAATGAAGGCTAGCGGTGTTTACGGCACTGTCTGGTCGCTTGAGAATGGGTTTCATACACCGCATATGACGGTGATTACCGAGCAGGATATTTTCGGATCACGCATTAGCCGCCCGCAAGGCCGGCGTCGACGTGCAGAGGATTTCCTGCGCGAAGTATCATCTTTGGAGCAGGGCGATTTAGTCGTTCATGTCGAGCATGGTATTGGACGCTATGAAGGGCTTGAGACAATAAGCTCAGACGGCACAGATCATGACTGCCTGCATCTGTCCTATTCTGGCGGCGACCGGCTATACCTGCCGGTTGAAAATATCGATATGCTGTCACGTTATGGACAGGATGCAAGCGATGTTATCCTTGATAAGCTTGGCGGCGCAGGCTGGCAGGCGCGTAAAGCCCGCATAAAAGGCCGGATTAAGGAAATGGCGGAGCAATTAATCCGCATTGCAGCCCGACGCGCGGTCGCGACAGCAGAACCGTTAACACCGCCGCAGGGCGTCTATGATGAATTTTGCGCCCGTTTTGGTCACTCAGAAACAGATGATCAGCTTGATGCGCTCGAAGATGTTCTGTCGGATTTTGCCTCTGGTACAGCAACAGACAGGCTGATTTGCGGTGATGTTGGGTTTGGCAAAACAGAAATCGCACTACGGGCTGCTTTTGTTGCCGCTATGGCAGGCTATCAAGTAGCCCTTGTGACGCCGACAACATTGCTTGCACGCCAGCATGGAAGATTATGTGAAGAACGGTTTGCCGATTTTCCGGTGAAAGTGGCAACCTTATCGCGGATGACAACTCCAAAACAGGCATCACTAATTCGTGATGGGCTTAGTGACGGGTCAGTTCAGTTGGTTGTTGGAACACATGCTGTTCTTGCCAAATCTATATCCTTTAATAATTTAGGCCTTCTGATTATCGATGAAGAACAGCGTTTTGGGGTTGGCCAGAAAGAACGGCTCAAAGAGTTGCGCGGTGATGTGCATGTGCTGACATTATCAGCAACGCCTATTCCGCGTACCCTTCAGCTAGCACTGTCAGGGGTGCGCCAGATGTCTATTATAGCAACCCCGCCGGTTGACCGGTTGGCGGTGCGGACATTTGTTGGGCCATGGGATTCAGTTGTCTTGCGCGAAGCTATCATAAGAGAGCGGTTCAGAGGCGGGCAAATATTTGTTGTCTGTCCCCGTATTGCAGACTTAACCCGCCTTTATGATAGAGTAACAGCTTTGGTTCCTGATGCCCGTATTTTAACAGCACATGGCAAGATGAGCGCGGTTGATCTTGATGATGTGATGAACCGGTTCGGTGACGGTGAGGCTGATATTCTTCTCTCAACCAATATCGTTGAATCCGGCATTGATATTCCAACTGCCAATACGATGATTATTCACCGGGCCGATATGTTTGGCCTGTCCCAGCTTTATCAGCTCCGCGGCAGAGTTGGTCGCAGTAAAGTGCGGGCCTATGCCTATCTTACAACCCAGCCCGGCATGGTCTTAACACCGCAAGCAAAGCGCCGATTAGAAGTGATGCAGACCCTTGATAAGCTTGGCGCAGGCTTTTCTCTGGCCTCCTATGATATGGATATCAGGGGTGCTGGAAACCTGCTTGGTGATGAGCAATCGGGGCATGTGCGCGAGGTTGGCGTGGAGCTGTATCAGGAAATGCTTCGTCAGGCTGTTGATCTGGCGCGCACGCAATCGAAAAAAGGCAGTGATACGTTAGGCGAGGCGGGCCAGCAGGACTGGTCGCCAACTATAAGTCTGGGCACGAACGTGCTGATCCCAGAAGCCTATGTGCCAGATTTATCCGTGCGGCTCTCACTCTATCGCCGGATTGGCGCGTTATCCGCACATGATGATATTAACCAGATGGCTGCTGAGCTGGTGGACCGGTTTGGTCCGATGCCAGATACAGTTAAGAACTTGCTGGAAATCGTTGAATTAAAATACCTTTGTCGTAATGCAAATATTCTTAAAATCGATGCAGGCGCCAAAGGGTTTGCCCTTTCATTTAAAGATAATCAGTTCCCGGCGCCTGATAAATTGATTGGCTGGATTGCCTCCCAAGGGGGGCGTGTTCAGCTCCGCAGTGACCATAAGCTTATTGTCAAAGGCGCGTTAGCTCAGATTGCTGCTCGGGCGAAACAGGCACATAAAATTGTCAGTGATATTGCGGGTCTCCTCAGCCCATCTTAATTGTGGCAGGTTTGGGGACGCGCGCTACTATTCTTGAATAGCAGCATCTATGGCATTGAGAAGAATATCGGACGGGTAAGCGCCAGCAAGCGAATAATTACTATTAAAGATCATCAGCGGCACGCCATCTATCCCAATGCTTTGACCATATCTCAGATCTGCCTCTAGCCTGGTTTGCGCTTGTGCTAGTTTTTCAGGTGAGCGCGCATCAGCTGCGCTTGCATGTGTCTGCGACACCTCATCAATAAGCTTGTCTTGTGTAGCACTATCTGAAATATCCTCCCCGCGCAGAAAATAGGCTTGATAAAAAGCGTCTGAGAGCGGGGTTGCGGCATCACCTGCAGCAATCAGTATTTTATGGATGGGGCGGGTATCTGGCGTGCGTTTGATATCGGAAAACTGAAAAGCAATGCCTGCTTCATCTCCTGCCTGAGCAATACGGCCGTAAACAGCATTGGCAGCATGGCCAAACTTGGCTGTTAGGTAAGCTGTTCTATCCATACCGCCTGCTGGCATGGTCGGGTTTAACAGGAAACAGCGCCACCGATATTCAGGCACAATATTAGGGCGTTGAGCAAAAGCTTCCTCAAGCCTCGTCTTTCCGATATAGCACCACGGACAGATAATATCGGAAAAGACGTCTACAATGAGATGTTTCGGCAGTGAAGAGGGGGAATGGCTCATTAAAAACTCCAGAAGGTCAGCTGATTGCAGGGGCAATTCATAAATGAGGACGATAAGCCTTCACATCTGCTAGCATTGGTCCATATCGAAAAAAAGACGATAAAAACTCCTCCGGAGAAGCGCAAGTCCAAAATCACGTCCAAAATAAGGTGAGGGTATGCAAAGCGATAAAGAGCAGCCAGATAATGTGGCAGACGCAGCAGTGCTTAAGTCCCGCAGAAAAGCTGAGCGTGCGCGCGACACATTGCTTCAAACTGCCCAGACCCTTGGTATAATAACAGCTATGCTAGAGGCTAGTGAGGAGAATGCGCCAGCTATAAAAATAGCCCCCGGACAATCTCCTTTTATACGGCAGGACGGGCATTTTTATTGTTTTGCCAGTGAATTAGCCGCCCATGTGCGCGCATTGTTATCAAAAGCTGATATGCAGTTTCAGCTTATTGAAGATGAGCATACAGCGCAGAATATTTGGGCGCGGGTCCGGCTGACTTTTCTTGCTGATGTAAAAGAGATAGCCCGTGATACCCCGCAATTTGATGAGATTTGTGCAGCTATTGGCCAGAGACATGGTCCGGTGATGTCAGTGATAAAACCCTTCACAGATTTTCACCTTTTTGAAATTACGCCAAAACAGGGTCTTCTTGTCACCGGTTTTGCCTCTGCCTATGATGTAACAGGGCCTGACTTTGCCCTAGCAGACCATCTGACATCTTCATGAGTGGCGTGATATAATGCACCAGACTGCCCCCCCTATATTTTGGAGTTTTCGGCGATGCCCGTATGCGATGCGCGCCCGGATGGCTGTAATGGCAAGCGGTCTTACTGTTGGATTGCGTGAAATCCTGTTACGGGACAAGCCGGCAGCCTTTCGGGCTGTATCATCCAAAGCAACAGTTCCTGTTCTGGAATTAGACGACGGCATAATTCTTGATGAAAGCCGTGATATTATGTTCTGGGCGCTTGATACCTCAGGAGACCCTGCTGGCTGGCTTGAGTGCTATCATCGCGATAAGCAGGCGGTCATAGCGTTTCTTGACCAGCTTGAAGGGCCGTTTAAAACAGCATTAGATAAATATAAATATGCGACCCGTTACCGCACAGAAGAGGGCGCGCCAATCGACGGGCTGGTCTACCGTGCTGTCGGCGCTACTTTTCTTTCTGACATCAATATATCTCTTGCACGCCAGCCCTTTTTATCGGGCGCGGCGATCGGGCTGATGGATTATGCTAGCTTGCCCTTTATACGTCAGTTCCGGATAGCAGATGAAAGCTGGTTTGATGAGCAGGAATGGCCGTTTTTACAGGCATGGCTGCAGGATTTCCTCACAAGTGAGATGTTTAGCTCTGTGATGGTAAAATACGCGCTCTGGCAGGAGGACGCCCCGCCAGTCCTTTTTGGACGCGGGCAGGCCTAGCTATTCTGAGCTGCCGGCCGTCTCATTGACCAGATAAGATAGGCGATAAGGCTTGCAACCACCAGTCCGCCGCCGATAATCATCTGATTTGTTGGGCGCTCATCCACCACCAGCCAGACCCATATGGGGCCTAATACTGTTTCAAGCAGCATAAAAAGGCTGACATTAGCAGCAGCGGTAAACCGCGTTGCATAGCCAAGCAGAAAAAAAGAAGCGGGCAGAATAATCCCGCCAGAAATCAGAATAGCGGGCAAATCGCCAGTACCAAGTGTTTGAAGCGGATATCCTGTCACAAGGGCAAATATGAGCGCACAGGCAGCTGCAAGGAGACCCCCGCCGCAATTTATCAGCAGAATAGGGATGCTGTTATCGCTCCGAAGCAGGCTAAAGGACAAGCCAATACAGGCGCCCGCAGATAGGCCCAAAAACGCCCCTGTTGCAAGTGGTCCCATGCCCTCAATAACAGGCGCACTGCCGGCTGGCTCATAAACCGCAACAGCAATGCCAGTCATAGCGATGGTCATAAACAGATAAGTCAGGGGCGGCGTGCGTTCTGACATGAGCAGCCATGAGAATAAAGCTGCAAACAGAGGCGCACAGGCAACCCCGAAAAGAATAATCGACACCGGCGCACTAGCGATGCCAAGCGTAAAGGCAATAGCGCTTAACATGAAGCATAGCGTTACAAGAAGAGCGCGTGGCCGCAAAAAGTTAGCCGTCTCTTCTCGCAATGAGCCTCGGGAAACAATAAGCCATGCGCCAAACAGCACGCCCGCCATAGCCAGACCCCGCCAAAACAGCATTTGAAGGGCATCCATTTCTGAAAGGCGCATGAAGACAGTATCCGGCGTGATAATCAGCGCACCGATAAAAGCCACCGCAATGCCATAAAAGGGATGGGAGGAAAAACGTGTAATAAATGTCATAAAAGAGCGCTTTTCAGGAGGCAGGAAAACATCAGCTAAGCCTTACTGCTGTTAACCTGCTGATAGCAAGTGAAATAGTCGTATCAGCAGAATATCTTCAGGATAATTCAGAAAGGAAACGCTGCGAATCTGTTAGAATAGCCGCCCTTTTTTCATCACTCATTTTAGCCAGCGTCCGGTACATCATACCCATGCGCGCATTACCAGATAATCGGTCTTGATGCCGGATAAGAAAATCCCAGTAAAGATAGTTGAACGGACAAGCCTGTTCACCGTTTTTCTGTTTTACTTTATAGTGACAGGACCGGCAGTAATTGGACATTCGTTCAATATAAGCGCCGCCAGATGCATAGGGCTTGCTTGCCAGAACACCCCCATCAGCATAGAGCGCCATGCCTGATACATTCGGTAATTCAACCCATTCATAGGCGTCTGCATATACGATCATAAACCATTCATTGACTTCCTTTGGGGAAAGTCCAGCTAGTAAGGCAAAATTCCCTAACACCATCAGCCTTTGGATATGATGGGCATAGGCATGATCGCGGGTTTCTGAAACACATTGCTTGAGGCAGTTCATCTTGGTATCAGCAGTCCAGAAAAAAGCCGGCAAGGGACGGTGAGCCTCAAGCGCATTCTGTTCGGCATATTCAGGCATCTTTAGCCAGTAAAGGCCGCGGACAAACTCTCTCCAGCCGAGAATCTGACGGATAAACCCTTCGGTAGCATTCAGCGGGGCTGCCCCTGCATGATAGGCATTTTCTGCGGCTATGATGGCCTGTTGTGGGCTAAGTAGGCCGCAATTCAGGTAAAGCCCTATATGGGCATGAAACATAAAGGGCTCACCTTCCACCATGGCATCTTGATAGGTACCAAAGAGCGGCAGGCGTTCTGCGATAAACCGGTCGAGAACATAGGCTGCCTGCTCATGAGTGACGGCAAATTCAAACGGGCGAAGCTTGCCAAAATGATCGCCAAACCGGTCTTCAACAAGGTTAAGCACTTCATTTGTTATCTCATCAGGGACAAAACTAGTATGTTTGGGAACCTCAAGCCCGTCAGGTGCACGCCCCCGGTTTTCTGCATCATAGTTCCACTGACCACCAATCGGGTCATTCCCGGACATTAAAATGCCTGTCTTGCGCCGAAGCTCGCGGTAGAAATATTCCATGCGAAGCTGTTTGCGGCCATCTGCCCAGGTCGCAAACTCATCAAGGCTACAATAAAAACGGTCATCGTCTCGCAGCTCAACCGCACAAGGCAGGGTATTTTCCCAATCGCGCATTTCAGTTAAGACACGCCATTCAGAGGCAAATGTTGCAATCACGCTTTCGGGTGCATGCCGCTCAACAGCCCGCGCAACTTCGCCTGAAAAGCTGTGGCTATTGCCGTCCTGATCAAGACGGACATAATCAACATTCCAGCCCGCATCTGACAGGCTAGCCGCGAAATGCCGCATCGCAGAAAATAGAAAAGCGATTTTTTTCTGATGATGTTTTACATAGACGGCTTCATCGAATACTTCACATAATAATATGATATCACGTGATTTATCGGCATCTTTCAGTGAAGAAATCTCGGGACTTAACTGGTCCCCTAATATAAGGCGAAGCGTACTCATATCTGTTCTTCTACTGCGGCGTTGGCGGCTAGTTTGAGGTCAGCGAACGCATCAAGAGCGCGCAAGCGTGATGCCTTCAAATCAACAATAGGTTTTGGATAGGTAGTGCCTAATGTAACGCCAGCATGCTGGAGAATTGTGCTGGGCGCCTCCCATGGTGCAAAAAGATATTTTGAGGGCAGCTTGCTAAGCTCTGGTACATATTTTCGCGTATAATGCCCGTCTGCATCAAATTTCTGCCCTTGGGTAACAGGGTTAAACACCCTGAAGTAGGGAGCGGCATCGGCGCCGCAGCCTGCAATCCACTGCCATCCTGCCCGGTTATTGGCAAAGTCAGCATCAAACAGGCAGTCCCAGAACCAGCGTTCGCCATGACGCCAGTCCAATAGCAGGTTTTTGACCAGAAACGAGCCGACAATCATACGCACACGGTTATGCATATAGCCGGTCTGATACAGCTCACGCATACCAGCATCAACAATCGGAAACCCTGTCATACCTGTCTGCCAGCTTGTGAGGGCGGCGTTATCATCACGCCAGCCAAAGGCATCAAATTTCGTCTGAATATTTTTTGTTCTGATATCTGGGTTTTGCATCACAAGATTATGAGAAAATTCACGCCAGCCAAGCTCTGATCTGAATGTTTCACGTTGGCTGTCATGTTCTGGCAGAATGCCATCAGCCGCATACCATGCCTGATGCGCAGAAACCTGACCAAAACGCATATAGGGCGAGAGGCGTGAAACATGAGGCTTGTCGGGAAAATTGCGGCCCTCTTTATAATTGCTGAGGCCATCATCAACAAACTCTGCTAGCCGTTCATGAGCGCCGGCTTCTGAAATATCCCATCCGGCACATATCTCATCGCCCCAAGGGCGCTCTGGCAGCAGGTTTAGGCTATCAATGGCCAGCGCGCCAGACGGGCAGGCTTGCACAGGCTCAGCAAAGGTAATGTCAGGCGGCGCAAGCGGGAAGCGGGGCTGGGTAAGATTGAGGCACCCACGCCGATAGAACGGCGTAAAGACTCTGTAGGGCGTCCCATCTGCTTTTTGAACCTGTTCAGGCTCCCATAAGACAGAACCGCTTTCTTGGATAACTGTGACACCCTGCTCAAGTAACCGTTTTGTAATCTGAGCATCCTGTTCAACCTGCCAAGGGGCATAGCTTGTTGTGAAGGTCAGTATTGTTGCGCCGGTTTGCTCTATGATGCGGTGCAAGCAGGTTTCGGCGTCACCGCTCATCACAATGAGGTTATTTTCAACAGACACATTTAAGCTTTTCAGCGCATGATGAAGCCAGACTCGGGTTGCGCCGCCAAGCCTATCATCTCCTGCGGCCTCGTCATCCAGAATAAAGATAGGCGTGACAAGCCCTTCAGAAGCGGCTTTGGTGAGGGCAGGGTTGTCAGCAAGCCGTAAATCATGCCGGAACCAGTGGAGTGTGCGTGGTGTCATTCAAAAATACCTGAAAAAAAACAATGATAACTGCTCTTTATCCGTATGTAAGAGAGCTTCGGATTGGTTTCAGCAAAGTCTTTTTTACCGCAGCAGCTAAAACCCATCCTATCAGGCTGAAGCCAGTAGGTCCTGCATCATATGAATAATGGCTTTGGCTTGCTCATCGCTAAAAGGTTCTGCTGCCCCAACGCCCCAGACTGGGCCGGGCCAGGCCGCATCATCTTCGTGCCGAGCAATCAGGTGAAGATGAAATTGGGGTACCATGTTACCTAAAGAAGCAACATTGATTTTATCAGCATTTTCAGACTGTTTTAATAAATTGCTCATGCTTTTAGTGAGCGATAGCATATCCTGTTCAGTCTCATCAGGCAGGTCATGCCAGTCGCGTATCCCTGAGAGTTCAGGGATCAGGACAAGCCAGCGGTAGCGTGCGTCATCCATCAGTCTTATCTGACATCCATTTTGGCGCGCGATAAAAAGCGTATCTCGTTCAAGCCGGTGATCCAGTGAAAAATCTGACATAAAATGAAACCTTCATTGTGGGTGTCATTACCCTATGATGTGGATATCTGCTGTTGTTTCCTGAAAGTCAGTCTGGCATATCTGTAGGGTATGACAAACAAAGAACCTCATTCTGATGATACAGCTTTATCACCCCGGGCCTCAACAGTGTTTGTTGACGCTGATGCCTGTCCGGTGCGTGATGAGATTGTGACCTGTGCCCGCCGGCATAATGTGCCTGTTATTATGGTCTCTAATGGCGGTATTCGGCCGGGGGCTGATCCCTTGGTAAGGTTAAAAATTGTCGCACAGGGCGCTGATGAAGCTGATAAATGGATAGCAGATGAAGCAACAGATGGCGATATTGTGGTCACAAATGATATTCCGCTTGCGGCCCGCGTGATAGAGGGCGGGGCGTGCGCTTTGCGCCCCGATGGCCGCCCCCTTACCAAAGATAATATTGGACAGGTTCTGGCAATGCGAGACCTGATGGCTGATATCCGCAGTGCCAATCCATTTCATCAATCAAGCGGATCATCCTTTGGCAAGCAGCAAAGATCAGCCTTCTCACACCAGCTTGAAATATTGTTGCGGCAGGTTGCAGGCTAGGGGAGTAAAATATGAATGATGTTGTACTGATTGACTGGGGAACAAGCGCGCTGCGTGCCGTTATTGTCACTGAAGCCGGAGAAAGCGGCGCTCGTTTTGCCTCGGATGCCGGTATCATGAATGTGCCGGAGGGTAATTTTGCTGCGCAGCTTACCGTAACCCTTGACGCGCTAGAGGTTGCTGATAATCCGCCACCTATTTTAATGAGTGGGATGATTGGCAGTACGCTTGGGTGGCGCGAAGCACCTTATCTGACTGGCCAGCAGAGTTTTGATGATTTTGCCAAAAACCTCTTTGTTCTGGAACATCATGATCTGGATATTCGTATTGTGCCGGGTATCGCAGCACCGTCTTTGGGCCTGCCTGATCATATAGATGTAATGCGCGGCGAAGAAACGCAGTTTTTTGGCAGCCTTATTCTCACCCAATCCCAAGAAAAGGGCAGGGATATAGGAACATTAATCTGTATTCCGGGCACCCATGCAAAATGGATTGCCCAGAGGGGCGGCGCTATTGAAGGCTTTGCAACTTTCATGACAGGAGAGCTGTTTGCTGTGCTATCTCGTTATTCGGTCGTAAGCGGGGTTTTATCTGAAGAACAGAGCACCACTCACCTCTCACCTGCCTTTTTTGACGGACTTGATATGGCATTGCAGCCCTTGGGAGTATTGCATCATGCGTTTTTACTTCGTGCTGGCACAGTAACGGGCGGCTTTGATACATCAACGAACAGAGACAGGCTGTCTGGGATATGTATTGGCAGTGAGATTGCCGCTATGCGTCCTTATATTGAGGCCAGTGGCCAGCCTGTAACACTGATTGCCAGCGCGGTGATGCGTATTGCCTATGAGCAGGCCTTTACCCATTTTAATATTCCCTATATTACGATTGATGCTGAGGCGGCGACGATTGCCGGCCAGCTTGCCCTTCATAATAATCGTTCTTAGTGGCTAGCGGAAGAGATAAGAGATGCATAGGCACCTGATTGCTATTTTGCGTGGGATAACGACTGATGAAGCCGCAGCTGTTTGTGACGCGCTCCTGTCTGCTGGCATTAGCCAGATTGAAATACCGTTGAACTCGCCGGATCCGATGTGCACAATCGAGATGATGGTAAAACAATATGGGGCTGATGCCCGTATCGGGGCAGGGACTGTGCTGACATGTGCAGATGTTGATATGCTGGCAGAGATAGGCGCGCATATGGTCATCTCTCCTAATATGAACCCAGAGGTGATTGCCCGCACGAAACAATTAGGCATGATGTCCTGTCCGGGCATTTTAACGCCAACCGAAGGGTTTGCCGCACTTGCAGCAGGGGCTGACATGCTAAAGCTATTCCCCGCAGATATTGTGGGGCCGTCCGGCGTGAAGGCGTTGCGTGCTGTCCTGCCGGCTGATGTGAAGCTGGCGGCTGTTGGCGGTGTTGGCCCGGGTAAGCTATCTGTCTGGGCTGAGGCAGGTATTACGGCCTTTGCAATAGGCTCCAGCCTTTATAAGCCTGGCATGTCATCGGCAGATGTTGGCGCAGTAGCCCGCCAGTTAGTCGCAGAATATGACGGGCTGGCGAGATAGCGCTGTTTGCCGGGCTGATGTTTTAACGCTTTACAAACCCTATGCTTTGTCTGACCATCATTTTGACTTAATGTAAGTTTTGACGTCGTCATACTCTTCTTGTTAGGCGTATGGGTCTAACAGAATGCTCATCAAACTAGAATCGCTCAAAGGTCGGTATCTTGGTCATGATACAGCCGGAGGCATTTTCGCTTCGGCTTACGCTACAGGTACCGTCTATCATGACACTTAAACCATCATCCAAACTCATCGAACCAACAGCACGTGATAACCTTGTTGGTATCGGGCTTATGTTGCTGAGTATGTTTGTCTTCTCGGCTGTTGATACAATTGCAAAAGTCTTAACAACAGATTTTCATCCGCTTCAGATTGTCTGGACACGCCAGCTGGGTTTGGTGGCAGGCGTGTTTGTTATGATGGCGTTGCGCGGGGCATCGTTATTTGAGACAAAGCATCGTAAATTACAGCTTGCCCGCGGTCTTATGGCGGCATTATCTGCAGCCTTATTTATCACAGCCATAAATTATGTACCGCTTGCTGATGCAATCGCTGTTACCTTTGTTGCTCCGTTTGTTGTGACGATGTTTAGTGCGCTATTGTTAAAAGAAAAAGTAGGTATTCATCGCTGGAGTGCGGTTATTGTCGGATTTTTGGGAACGCTGGTTATTTTGCGCCCTGGGTTTGATGGATTTGAGCCTGCGCTGTTACTCGCCGTTCTGGCCGCGGTTCTGTTTGCGTTTCGCCAGATAATATCTCGCTATTTGAGTGGTTCGGATAAAACTGAAACAACAGTTGCCTATACCGCACTTGTCGCTGTAATGGTGCTGTTCATCCCGTTGCCGTTTGTCTGGCAAACGCCAGTCTCAGGGTTTCATCTTCTTCTGATGGCCATTATGGCAATTCTGGCAGGTCTTGGTGAGTTGTTGGTTATCAAGGCGCTTGAAGTTGCCTTGGCTGTTGTGGTCTCGCCAGTGCATTACACTATCCTGATTTGGGGCAGTCTCTACGGCTATTTTGTGTTTGGAGATTTTCCAGACTATTTGACATGGATTGGCGCAATTATCATCATCCTATCAGGACTTTATACGCTCTACCGCGAGCGTAAACGCGCCGCCCGTTAGCCTGTTGGCTAGAAAAAGACGTTATAGGTGACAGACAGGCTGTCATCATCTGCCAGCAGACCATAGGCGCTTGTCGCAGTGCGGCTTGAGAAAAAAGTAGATGATAGCTCTATACTTGACCAGCTATTCAGCCGTTTCGATGCTTCAAGCGAGACCAAGGACTGTTCGGCTTCCTTGTCAGCTGAGACCAGCAGTAACAGGGTTGTATCATCAACATCATTCAGAATAAGACGAAGCCCGCCAACAAGAAACTGATCAGCAGCAGCTTGCGGGCGATCATCATGCTGAATTTCAGCAATGACCCCCAAATCCCATAAATCATTAACAATGCCATAAAAACTGTATTCGATGCCCATCACAGCGGCCGCAAACGCGCTTGTAGCTTGCGTGCCATGCAGGCTTTCCCATTTAAACAGTAAATTCTCGCCGGTATGTTGTGCTTCAATCCCAATCGATTTCATCAAAGGATAATAAGCTTGAAGGGCAGTGCCACCTGAAACAGGGGTTAGAATAGGATCACGCGCCGTGCCATAGAACAGACTGCCCGCAAGGTCCCAGTCACCAGACACTGCAGCGAAACGGCCGGCAAAATCATCTGCATCTTGAGCGTCTGCTCTCTCAAACTTGGCAGATGTTACCGGAATACCGCTGCTTGGATGGCCATCAGAATCATTAAACGTTCTCTGGCGGAAGTCGCTCATATACCATAATTGCAAATCGCCACTATCCATATAGCGCTCAAGTGAGAGGGAGGGCGCTCCTAGTTTGGCTGACGAGCCTTGAGCGGCCGCCGCATCACTCTGGTTAATGACATCAACAACGTTTTTGCTTTCAGCATTTCCCCAAAATACCTGCCGGTTACCGATAAAAGCCTCCATACCGGCAATCGGGGTCCGGAGATAGGCTTGCCGCGCTTCAATAATGCGTCGACCTGCATCATCAGCATCTGCGCGTCCGATAAGCTCTGCTACAACACGGCTCTCATTAAAATCATGAAAAGCTTCAACCTTTACCTCAGCCGAACGGCTTTTATCATCTGTTCCGCTGTTATGCTCAGGAAACACATCATAGCGCGACGAAAGGGTTGCATTGATTTCGCCTGCTATCACGCTGCTTGTCAGGCAGGACAGAGCAACCGCTCCTATGAAAAATTCTTTTATCATCTGATCCGTTTAAGCGTGTTCTTCTGAAAGTCGTTTTCAGTAAGGCCAGACTGCATTGTCCAGTTTGAAAACAGAAGTTCAGTTGATTTTCCTGTTTGATGATTGGTCATCACCATGGTGTCAGCGCGCCAATGCTGGTCCAGATACAGATTATAGTCGCTATAAATGAGGGTTTTAAGAAGGCTGTCTTTGCGGTCATAGAAATCAATTTTCTGGAGCCTGTATTCGGCCTTATCCATCCAGACAACCTGACGCTTATAGCCGCTTTTCGGGTCAATAGGGTCATATTCGATCACATAACAGTCAAGGCCATTCACGGTTTCATCGCGCAGGTAGTTATAGGTGTATTTCTCAACTTCCTGACTGGAGATGTCTTCATAAGCAAATTCGCTCCCCATGAAAGGGCCAGCTTTATTTGATGAGGCAATCCGCTTAACCCGCTTTAAAGCAGGCAGAAAAAGCCACTGATCGTCTGTTTCTGTCTTTTTTGTATGTGACAAGAAGGCCGTACCGCGCACATCTCCCGGGCTGTCAAAAATGACAATCGACTTATCGCCTTCATCATTACCCTCTAATGTGCGGTTGCGAATGGCGCGGCTTGTCGACTGGCCATATTTATCGGTCAGAGTCATTGTCATGTCAGCGGTCGTATCACCAAACCCTTTATCGCGATTATCAGCGGCGATAGCAATTTCAAGCCCCTTTTCAGGAGAGGCAATAGCCAGAGCAGGAAGAGAAGAGACAGCCAGCAGCGCAAGAAGCGATACAGAAGTAAATTTCATCGTGTTATATCCTTTTAAGACGCTGTTTTTGCTTGCGAAGAAGCCGTCACGGTAGGGGGTGTATCTGAGCTATTTTCGACTGCTTTATCCTTATCTAGAACGATAAGCAAAGCTGGCAATAAGGTAAGGTCAGCAATCAAGGCAATCACAAGGGCAATGGCTGTGAGCATCGCCATATAGCTGTTCACACCAAAGGAGGACTGCGCCAGAATAGCAAATCCTGCCACAAGAATAAGGGTGGTAACAACCAGAGCGGTGCCAACCCCATTAAAGGCTGAAATAACAGCATCACGGGCTGACAGTTTCAACTCTCTGCGGGCGATCTGATATTTTGTTAAGAAATGCACACTATCATCAACTACAACGCCGAGCGCCATGCCGGCAACCACAGCAACAGCCATATTAACCTGCCCAACCAATGCGCCCCATACGCCAAACGCCAGCGCCGCTGGCAACAGGTTAGGTATCAGGCTGATAAGCCCTAGCTGAACATCACGCAACGCAATCAGAATAACGCCACTAATTAAGAACACAGCCAGAAGCGTTCCGATAAGCATGCTTTCAATATTACGTTTCGAGATATAGGCGAACATCACTGTTGGTCCAACAGCCGTCAGGTTTGTCTTATGGGTTTCAGCAAGATAGCCTTCTGCGCGGGCGATCCAGGACCGAAGCTCATTGGTTGTCATGTCATCAAGGGTGACAACCACTTGGGTCGATGATTTGCTGATATCTAATTGATTATTCATATCAAGCCCAAAGGGAAGAGACAGCTCGTAAAGCAACAGATATTGCGCGGCAAGTTCGCGTGACTCAGGAATGCTATAAAAGGCCTCATCCCCTTCATTTAAGTCACGGTTAAGCCGCTTAAAGGTATCGGAGATAGACTGAACGTGGGTGACGACTTCTTCATTCAAGGCCCATTCTGTGAAATCAGCTACTGTCTGGATAAAGGCTGGTTCGCTTACACCATTTGCCTCGCCAGACTGAAGATTGAACTGAATGAGATTTGCGCCGGTAAGATTTGCGCTTACCCAGTCAGTATCCTGACGATATTCAACAGATTCATCAAAATATTTAACAAAATCATCATTGATTTCATTCAACGGTATAAGCGCCAGAAGACAGGCCGATACAACAACGCTAATGCCAAGAACCGCTTTGTATTTATCAGCGATAAAGGTGCCGATAACGCTCATCTTGGAATCAAGTTTCTGCAAAGTACCCTTCGGCTTAATCGGCACAAAACTAATCAAAATAGGTAGCAGAACAACCGCATATACCCACGCAGCCATAACGCCAATAGCTGTTATATTACCCAAATCATGAAACGGCGGCGAATCCGAAAAATTCAGTGATAAAAACCCGAGAGCTGTTGTAACGCTGGTTAAAAAGATTGGCTTGGCATTAACCCGCAAACTATAAAGTAGGCTCTCGCGTTTATCATACCCAGCTCTCATCCGGTTCAGCATCACCACAAGCAGATGAATGGAATCAGCAACCGCAAGCGTGGTAATGATGGTGGGCGCACTAGCTGATGGCGGCGTCAGGCCAATGCCCATCCAGCCACCAAGACCCATCGCAACCGTAATGCTCGGAATGATAACAATAAGAACAAGTATTGTAGCAGTGATGGACCGTAACAGCGCATAAGCTACAATCAGAATGACAAGATACATTGCTGGCACCAATGTTCCCATATCCTGCATAGAGGATTCCATAAACGCATTATTTAAGAAGATAACGCCGCTAAGCCGTATTTTTATCGGATAGTCAGCCTCAATCTTTGCAGCAAGCTCGCGCGCGGCCTTTGCAACAACTGTCACTTCATCTGCCGTTTCTCCGGGAAGCTGTATTGTTACATTCACAGAGGTAGCGCGGTGCTGGCTATCATGAATTTTACCAGAAAGAGATGGCTCTGTTGTGCTGATATCATTGACAAGCTGCAACTCATTAGCGTTAAGCTCGCGGCCATTTACATACAGGTCGCGCACAATCAGGTCATCCCCATCAACTTCGGTATGCTGATAGTTGGATAAGCTATCAACGCGGATAGAGAAGGGGAGTTGCCACGCCATTTCTGTTAGCGCTTCAACGCCGGCAAGCACCGCCGGGTCATTCGCAGATCCAGATAAGGGATCGATAGCAAAATTTACATTATCAATTTTTGTATAGGTCTGTTGGACCTTCTCAAATGCTTTAAGTTGTGGGTTATCTTTGCCAAAGAAAACTCTGTAATCATTGTCAAAATACAGGAATTTTGCACCGAAAGAACAGCCAAAAGTAGCGAGTAGTAAAACGACCAATGTAACAAAGCGATGCCGCAATAAAAATTCACCATATGAGTTATGTGACGAGGAAACTTGCTGAGACATTTTCTACCTTTTTACACGTATTTTAGCTGTAATAGACGGTGTGCATCCTGACTGTTATTTGCAATTGCCTATTAACTATATTACAGAATAGACGTAGACCTAGTTTAAACACTTGCGTTTTGCAAGTATAAATTCAAACTAGTAAAAATTCTTAACGGGTAAATTTTCAAGAGCGCTAGATGTCTAACCCTGACTGTAATTGTCCTATTGCTCGTTCACTTGCTGTTTTTGGTGATAGGTGGTCTCTTATCATTTTGCGTGACCTTTTATTTCACAACAAAAAGCATTTTCACGAGTTCAGCGATTCACCAGAAAAAATTTCATCTAATATTTTAACAGATAGATTGAGAAATTTAGAGGCAGACGGCCTTTTGAAATCTATCGTGGATGACGCAAATAAACGCCGTAAAATTTACCTGCCAACCACAAAGGCGCAAGACCTTGCTCCGATTTTGCAAGCATTAGCTGTCTGGGGCGAAAAACATAGCTCATTAGATTAGCTGTTTTTGATTTTTTTCCGCTGCATGTCACGTAGTCGTTCAGACAGAATTCCCAAAACACCTCTTACCACCATATCGGCGCCTTCTAGTCTCTGCTCAAATTCTTTGCGAGAGACAAAAATGACCGTAACATCTGTAAACGCGCGGGCTGTTGCCATTCTAAGCTGATTATCAATCACGCCCATTTCGCCGAAAATAGCTGGTTTTTCAAGCGTAATATCAGGCTGGTTGGCTGACATATTTGTTGGAAAATAGAGCCCCACTTGGCCATCACTAACGATATAAAGACCATCGGCAGGGTCACCATTTTTAAAAATAACCTGTCCTGGTTTATAAGAAGTTGCCTTCATTTGAATATACCGCTTCTGAAATCATAGGTTAACCCATCTTGGGCAAAATGTAGGTTTTCGGCTGAAAACGAGTCTGCAAGGATGTCTAACTGCTCATCAGTGCGTGACGGGTTGTGATGGGCAATAATCATAGTAGAAATATTGGCACTTTGTTTCACGCTGAGAGCTTGTTCCATTGAGGAATGGCCCCAGCCTTTTTTGGCTGGCAGTTCTGCATCTGTGAACATGCCGTCCCATGCAACAATATCAGCGCCAGCACAAAAAGCGGCAAGCGCATCACATTGTTCTGGCTGATATTCATTATCGAGCAGATAGACAAATTTATGCTGGCCCGCCTGAACTGAATAGCCGATTGAACCGCCCGGATGGTTTAGCTCAATCCAGTCAATTTTTACCGTTTCTTTCAGGCTTTCTATGACATCTGCGATATTGGCAAAGGCAAGATTTTCAAGAAAGGTAACAATATCCAGCGGGAAATAACCACCGGAAAAATAGGTTTTCAGCGTATGTTTCAGACTGTCCTTGTCAATAAGGCCGCTTGTGAAGGTGAAATCAACCGCATTATTAAAGAGAGTGGGGTTAAACGGAAGTCCTTGAATATGGTCATGGTGAAAATGGCTGTAAAAACACAAAACTTTTGATGTGTCAGCCATGATGTTAGCTGTTCTAAAGCCTGTGCCAGTATCAAAAAAGAGCTGCATATCTCCAATCTGAATCTCAAAGCACGGCGTATTACCGCCATATTTTACGGTTTGCTTTGAGGGGCTAGGAACTGAGCCCCTGCACCCATGAATGAGTAACTTCATCGCAACACCTTTATCTGGCAAGAAGATGGCTCGTAACAGCGCCGTTCACCGGCCATTCTTGTTCACGCAAATCAGAAAGAGGGTCACTTTTTAGTATACCGACCTGACGAGCTACGTTTCATTTACTAATCATAATCGAATCTTTAAAAGAGTCAAAAATAGTTATCGAAAAAAATGCGCCATAACAGCCCATAAAACCTAGCTGTTAAGAGATGAGAGAACGTCAATTCCCTGCATTTTCAGGAAATGAAGCATATCGATAAACACCCAGTTTTCAGCAATTTTATCACCATCACGACGATAGATATCTACAACCCGCATATCTGAACGTTGTTCGGATGGCGGCAAGCCAAGATATCCGCCTGATGGCACAAGACTAAGATTAGGCCAGCCAAAAAACCCGCCATAATGTCCTTCTGCCATCCGGCAGACATGGCCGTTGAATTTTCGGCTCTCATTCTTGGTGCGAAATGGTCTTTGGTGCTGTTCGATATAGCGGTCAATTGTAAAGGTGGCGCCAATGCCTGCTGGACCCCACCAAATCATATCATCATGCCAGCACATGCTTAACTCTTCTTGAGGGGAGCTAAACTGGCCGCTATTAATATCACTTATCATTCTGTTGATTAAAGCAAGGGTATCCTTTCCTGTTTTATCGTCTTGCTGGGCGTAGAGCAGGCCATCATGTGTCAGGGGGCCCGGCTGGACAAGATGAGCTCCGGTTTGTTCAGGGAGCGGCGTAAGGCCTGCCTGAAGCATCAAATGAAGAATGTCGCAGAAAAAAGCGGTTTCACAGATTTTTCCCTGCTCTATGCGATGAAATTCCGCATAGCGAAGCATGACAATTTTATTTGTGGGAGCTATCCCCAGAAAAGGGCTATCAAAGAGCCCCATAAAATGCCCCATCGAAGCAACCCATACCGAAGAAAAGCCATCCATTTCATTTGTGCTGGCAAAAAAGATATCCGGCCGCCGCACCAAAGAGGTAAGGGATGTTTTTAGGGGAGCCAGAAATGTGTCTGCAACCGCTTCAGCGCCATATAGCTCGTTAAAAGGGTGCATGCCCCGCCAGTGATAATCCTCGCTCACATAGCGCCTGAGAACCGATGCGCTATTCTGGGCAGATGCATTATCTAAATCAGCAAAATAGGAACGAATAAGGTGCTTTGCGTGGCTAATATCTGTCGACATGATGGAAGCTCGCTTTTCGGGAGGGGAAATAAAATTCGCAAAAGAGTAAATTATAACTTGTTAAATATCATTAATTGATTTTACTCTTTTTGCATACCTTTGCAATTCTGTCCGCTTGGGGTAGTAACATTAACAAAAAGGACTGTAATGGCATCCATAGAACTTAAAAATGTTTCCAAACGATGGCGCGATTTTGTTGCTGTTGACGGCTTTGACATTTTTATCGAAGATCAGGAATTTCTTGTTCTGCTTGGGCCGTCCGGGTGCGGGAAAACCACAACAATGCGGATGATAGCAGGCTTGGAAGATGCGACCGGCGGCGATATTCTGATTGATGGTGAGCGGGTGAATGACAAGGAACCAAAGGACCGCGATGTCGCTATGGTCTTTCAATCCTACGGTCTTTATCCGAATATGAACGTCTATGATAATATCCGGTTTCCGTTAAAGGTCCGAAAAATAGATATAGCAACGCATGATGAACGTGTCCGCCGCGCAGCACATATGGTCGAACTTGATGATTTTCTAGATCGTAAACCTGCAGAATTATCGGGCGGCCAGCGCCAGCGCGTTGCTCTTGCACGAGCTATTGTACGTGAACCGAACGTCTTTTTAATGGATGAGCCGCTTTCTAACCTTGATGCAAAATTGCGCGTATCCACGCGGGCGCAAATCAAAAATTTATGTCATGAGCTAGCCGTAACAACCATCTATGTAACTCATGACCAGGTTGAGGCTATGACACTAGCAGATAGAGTTGTGGTTATGGAAAAGGGCTTTATCCAGCAAATTGGCAGCCCTACCGAAATTTATGATAAGCCAGCTAATATATTTGTAGCTGGGTTTATTGGCTCACCAGCAATGAATTTGATTTCTGGTGAGATGAAAGGGGGTGTGTTTACCGCGCCCTTTACACGTATTGAAGGATTGGATGTGCCAGATGGCCCGCTAACACTTGGATTCCGGGCGGAAGATGCCGGCATTGTTGGCTCTGGCGGCGAAATGACGGGGCCTATTTACACCCTTGAGTTGCTTGGCGATGCAACTATGGTGTCTTTGCGGGTTGGCAGCGGATTAGTATCTGTGAAGACGGATAAGAATTATCGTGCCGAGATAGATGATGAGGTGTCATTCAGTATTCCAGTGAATTGCTGCCATCTATTCAATAGCAAGACTGGAAAACGCATCGAAAAGACGTAATTTTTAGTATCTGCCGTGGCAGAAAAACTGACTATGTAACATCAACGATACATAGTTCATTAAAGGGAGAAACAAAATGTTGAAACGACCATTATTAATAGCAGGGGCGGCACTATTTATGTCGAGCTTTGCGGCTGATGCATGTGATATTTCTGCACGTGTAAGCATTGTTGGAAACGAATTTCCGGCCATTCAGACTGTTGGCGCGGGAGCTCAAAAATGTGTTGGCGGTGAAGTTGCTGCCAACCTTACCGCAGACCACCAGAAAATTAATGTTGCTGGGATGAGCGGTAACCCTGCTGAATATACCTCTGCTATCATTGCAAATTCATCAATTGTAGCATTGATGAATGAAGATGTTATTCGCCCCATTGATGAACTTGTTGCCAAACATGGTCAGGGCCTGAAAAAGAATCAGTTGATAACAATCAATGGCAAAATCATGGCTGTTGCGTTCATGGCAAATGCCCAGCATCTGATATATCGCGAAGATGTTCTAAAGAAAGCTGGCGTGCAAGCACCTGAAACTTATGAAGAAATGTTAGCTGCTGCTCAGAAAATTCGTGCGGCAGGTATTATGGAAAACCCGGTTGGTGGCGCCTATAAGTCAGGCTGGAACCTCGCTCAAGAATTCAACAATATGTTTCTTGGCTTCGGCGGTGAACATTTCAAAGCAGGCTCATCTCAGCCAAATGTCAACTCTGATGCTGGCATCAAAGCTCTTGAGATGATGAAGTCACTTTCTGAATATATGAATCCTGATTTTCTGACGCATGATAGTAATGCGACAAATGCAGAATTCCGCGCTGGTAATGTTGCTCTGATGAATATGTGGGGTAGCCGTGCAGCAACCTTGCTGGATGCTGATGGCATTAGTCAGGATGTAAAGGATGGCTTTAATAGTGCCGGTCCAATGACAGTAGGAGGCGGTTCAATCGCAGCCTCAACACTTTGGTGGGATGGCTGGACAGTGGCCAAGAATATCAGTGACGCAGAAGCAGAATCAACCTTCATAGCTATGATGAATGGTATTAATCCCGCTATTCTGAATGACCCTGAAATTGCGAAACAGGCTGTCTGGCTGCTGGATGGCTACAAGCCAACTGATGCGGCGCGCGGTGTGTTTGCAGCGGCTCAGATGAATACAATCCCATATCCAATGCTACCTTATATGGGTTTGATGCATAGCGCGCTTGGTGCTGAGCTATCTGACTTCATGCAGGGTAAAGAAACTGCTGAAAAAGCGCTCTCTGATGTAGAGGCAGCCTACCGTGCTTCTGCCACAGAAAAAGGCTTCATGTAAGCCCATAACCTATCACAGAAGGGAGTCTTTTCCCTTCTGTGTCCCCGTTTACAACGGTAAAAAGACGCTATGAAACACCGCACATTCTTCTGGTTTTTTCTTCCAACAGGATTAGCAATGCTTTTATTTATCGCATTGCCAATCCTGTCTGTGCTGTTGCAATCGGTTCACACGCCGCATGAAGCGGTCCTGATTACCTCAGAAAGTTGTGGTCCTTTTGGCTGTTCTGAAAATACAACTATCGACCATGATGCTACACGTAAATTAAAGTCGACTGAGCCAATGGGACGGTTCGTTGGTCTAAATATTTATTTTGATCGCGCGCATCTTGCCGTCGACCAAGTAAGCGATGCGTGGCGCACAACAGATAATTTTTCAACATTCTTTGGCGAGATAAGCGATTTGCCGTTTTATCGCGCTATGGGGTTTACCTTAACCTATACTTTTACGGTGACGCCGCTCCTCATCATCCTAGGCTTGATGATTGCGCTGAGCGTTAACTCTCTTCACCGGCACCTTAAGGGACTTGTAATCTTTTTCTCTTTACTGCCGATGATTGTAACGCCGTTGATAGGCTCTCTTATTTTATTTTGGATGTTTGATAGTCGCGGTATCCTTGGCTCGTTCCTGCAATGGCTTGCACAAGACCCGGACTTGTCGTTAAAAGCGTCGACGTTACACACATGGATTATGCTGATTATCTATGGTGTTTGGCATGGCGCACCGTTTGCTTTTGTTGTGTTTTACGCAGGCTTGCAAACACTACCTCAGGACCAGATCGAATCTGCCCAGATTGACGGGGCGAGCCGATGGGAGCAGGTCCGATTTGTTGTGATTCCTCACCTTATGCCTCTTGTAACCTTTGTTGCCTTGATTCAATTAATGGATAATTTCCGTGTGTTCGAGCCTATTGTTGGCTTCAATGCTGAAGCTCATGCAACCTCATTAAGCTGGATTATTTTTAATGATTTGGGAGGTGAAACCCGACAATTATCAGCAGCTGCAACAACTTCAGTTATGACTATTCTGGGCGTTGCTATTTTGCTGTCTCCGGTGTTGCTGCGCGCATGGCGTGACTTTAAGGAGAAAAAATAATGGCATCAAAGTCTCAGCGCGCCTCAGTCGGCCTGCGCTTACTCAGTAACGGGTTTATTATCGTCTGGGTTATTCTGGCAGCGTTTCCCTTTTTCTGGACGTTGTGGGGGTCGTTCAAGGTTGAGCTTGATTTCTTTTCTATTGCGGATTGGACAAATGCCCTAACAGGCGCGCAAACCCTCGATGTGTATGGACAGCCCTTTACAGGAGTGGGCTATGAGGGCGCTTGGGTTAAAGAGGAATTCTGGCGGTCAGTTATTAATACAGGGATAGTGTGTTTATTTGTTGTTTGTACGTCTCTTACCATTGGAACGCTTGGTGGCTATGCGTTGTCACGCTCTGGGTTTCGATATACTTTCTGGCTTCTTATTACAGCGCTTATTTTCAGAGCAATGCCGCCGATAACACTTGTTGCCGGTTATCTGCTGCCGTTCTTTGAGTGGAATGTTTGGGGGATATTGCCGACAACTATCATCGTTCTTGTTGCGATTAATCAGCCCTTCACCTTATGGATGCTTCATTCCTTTTTTCAGAATATTCCAAAAGAGCTTGATGAAAGCGCGAAGGTTGATGGCTGCACGCAGTTTCAGGCCTTTCGGCATGTTATTATTCCGGTGATGTGGCCTGGCGTTATTACCACAGGGTTATTCAGTTTTCTGCTCGCCTATAATGACTTTGCTGTAACCTCGATGCTGCTTTCTGAAGATAATCGCACGATGGTGCCAAAAATTGCTGCGTTTCTTGGCACAACCTACACAGAGGGTAATGTGATGTTTGCTGTTGCTGCTGTTGTCTCAGCTACAGCGCCTCTATTTATTCTTGTGATGTTTTTCCAGCGGCAGATTGTCAGCGGTCTAACCCAAGGTGCTGTAAAAGGATAATAATATGGCGGTCACAAATCATCCTGAACAGGCTCTCCTAACCCGCGATACAGATATGAGCAAGACGGCTGAAACTCAGTCAGTTATCGAAGGTATGGTGGATGGGCTAAATAACCACCGCATTGATGATATTGGCGAGTTTTTTGCCGAAACCTTCCGCTGGATGGGGAATACGGGATGCGGCACTAAAAATGGATTGCAAGCCTTTCAGGATAACTGGCAACGCCCCTTTCAGGCAGCTTTTTCTGACAAAGTTTGTGTTGATGAAGCCCGCCTTTATATGGGGGAGTGGGCAGCAGCATTCGGCCGGCAGGAAGCAATCCATAGTGGCACCTTCATGGGCATTCCGGCGAGCGGAAAGAAAATTGAAATTCGGTATATGGACTTCTGGAAGGTTGAAGAGGGAAAAATTGCTGATAATTGGGTAATGGTCGATTTTCCTCATGTGATGGCCCAGCTTGGCGTTGACTGTTTTAATGGTGAAGGATGGGAAGCCTATGATAACGGGACAGCCGTGCCGCCATCCCCACCAAGCGCGGGGGCAAAGGGGTGACAGACCGGCATGCCGCGATTAAAGCTGCGCTTACACCATTTCGTGAAGCGCTCTATAATGCATCTGCCTCAGGGCTGAAATCAGCCTGTAAGGTTCTGTTTGATACTGATGTTATCTGCCGATATGCCCACCCTATTGGTGAGGGGCAGGGCACTGAATTTTTGTTAAATACAGTCTTTTTTCCTCTTCTGGACGCGCTTCCTGATCTGGAACGCCGTGATTATCTTATTGTTGCAGGTGATGATGAAGAGGGACAAACTTGGGCTGGGTGTGCCGGCAGCTATGTTGGCAGCTTCATGAGCCCGTGGTATGATATTTTGCCTTCGGGCCAGTTTGTGCATATGCGCTTTCATGAATTTTATCGTTTTGAAGATAATAAGGTTTGTGAGGTACAGGTTTTGTGGGATATCCCAGAACTTATGCTTCAGGCAGGTGCTTGGCCAATGGGTCCTGCTTTGGGGCGCGAATGGCATGTGCCGGGACCAGCACCCCAAGATGGGCTGTCATTGCCCCCCCGCAACGAAGCAGAATGCAATGCAACGCGGCGCCATGTTCTAGAGATGCTGAAATATCTGCAATATCATCCCTTACAAGGTGATGCATCTGTTATGCAGATGGATAAATTCTGGCATCCGAAGATGAATTGGTACGGTCCTGCAGGTATCGGAACAAGCCGGGGTATCGACGGGTTTCGTGACCGGCACCAGAAACCGTTTTTGGCGGCAATGCCTGACCGTGGAACGCATCACGAAAAAACAAAGCCGTATTTTTTTGCTGATGGTCAATATGCCGCTGTAACCGGCTGGCCAACTATGGCGCAAACGCATTCAGGCGGCGGCTGGCTTGGGATAGCGCCAACAGATAAATTCATTACGGTGAAGTCACTTGATTTTTGGCGTCTTGAAAACGGGTTAATCCGGGAAAATTGGGTCCTTGTTGATCTTCTGGATGTCTGGCATCAACTTGGCGTTGATGTGCTTCAGCGGATGCGAGAGATGACATATAAACCTCTTAGGTCCTAGCGGAAGGGATGCATAATCTATGACTATTTTTCAGGGCAAAAGGAGCCACAAATGAAAGGCTTTGATTCAAAGTTCTCAGATTTTCCAGATTATATACTCGGTATTACCAAAGAGATTTGGGAGGATCGCGGTCTGGCAACCCTGCATCACTATTATAGTGATGATATTGTTGTGCGCTCGCCTGGGTCTGTCGTTATTGGTAATGGCGATGTTATCTCAGCAACAATGGCAACGCTTGCTGAATTTCCGGACCGCAGGCTGCTTGGTGAAGATGTTATCTGGTCAGGCACTCCTGAAGACGGCATGCTGTCATCGCACCGTATTCTGTCTACCGCGACCCATCTTGGTTCTGGTGTGTATGGGTCGGCAACTGGCAAAACGCTGACCTATCGCGTGATTGCTGACTGTCATGCCATCAATAATCAAATTAATGATGAATGGCTTATCCGCGATCAAGGCGCCATCGTCACGCAGATGGGGTGGTCGGTTCCGAATTATGCGCGCGACCTTATTGTAGCCGAAGGCGGCGCTGAGGCCTGTAGTAAGCCGTTTACGCCTGCAATCGATAAACCAGGCCCCTATAAAGGACGTGGTAATGAAAATGAATGGGGGCAGAGATATGCCAGTATGCTTCAGCAGATAATGGGGGCAGAAATGTCTGTTATCAGGGCAGAATATGACCGAGCATGCCATCTTTATTGCCCCTGTGGTGAAGAGGTCAGAAGTTTTGAGGGGGCTGATAAGTTCTGGATGGAATTGCGCTCCAGCTTTCCAAATGCCCGCCTGACTATCGACCATCAGATTGGCCGTGATGACCCTCTTATGCCGCCACGAGCTGCAATCCGCTGGTCTTTGCACGGAAAACATGAAGGCTATGGTCGTTATGGCCGTCCAACAGGGGCAGAGGTTTATATTATGGGAGCCAGCCATGCTGAATATGGCCCATGGGGGCTGCGGCGCGAATGGGTGCTATTTGATGAAGTCGCTATATGGAAACAAATTCACCTCCATACCGGAGATATCACATGACATCCTCAGTTCAACTGGTCCGTTATGGTGACCTTATTCCCTGTAAGACAGCTTTTATCGATGCTCATACACCGGGATCAGACCAAAAAGAAAATTTTACCATTATTGGCGGCGGCGTTTCTGAATCAGCTGACCAGCATGTTCATATAAAACAAACGCCGGGCTTTAACATAGGAGCCGCTGGGCAGCCGCCCCGATGCCGGAATTCGCTTCACACCCATAGAACAGCTGAGGTGTTTTTTGTTCTATCAGGCCGGTGGCGGTTTTTCTGGGGTCGCTGGGGTACAGCAGGAGAGGTTATTCTTGAGCCAGGTGATATTTTCAATATTCCGACAGGCATGTTTCGGGGGTTTGAGAATATTGGCACTGATTATGGGATGATTATGGCTATTCTTGGCGGCGATGATGCTGGCGGCGGTGTAATCTGGGCGCCACAAGTTATCGAAGATGCACGCGAACATGGCCTTGTCCTCGGCGATAATGGAAGCCTTTATGATACAAAACGTGGCCAGACGCTGCCAGCTGACATATCAGCAATGGCTGTCATGCCAGAAGACCAGCTGGCGCTTATGGCAGAGCCTGATATTGCCGATGTTGTGCCGCGCTGGACAGCACGTTATCTTGATTTACTTGCGCTGTCAGCCCGCCGCCCTGTTGAGGTTATTGGGGCAGGCGGCATCATTTTTGATCGCCCCGGCTTTCGGGTTGATTTCATTTCCCGCGTCTCTCTTACCGCTGCCTATTCAACCGACGAATATGAAGTTCTTATGCCTGTGCAAGGTCATTGGAAGCTGCAGTTGGATGCAGAGCAGCTTACCCTTGCGCCGGGCGATACAGCGCTTGTGAGACCGGGTGTTGAACGTCATATTACGCCAGCAATGGCAGGTGAGGCGGCCATGTACCGCATTCAAAGTACGGCTGACCCAGCTGGGCCAAGCTGGCATGAAAGGACAAAATAATGACAATCAAAACAACACATGTTGGCTCTTTGCCGCGTTCAGAAGAGGTTACTGACCTGCTCTTTGCCAGAGAAAAGGGAGAGGTGATTGACCAGCCTCACTTTGATGACGTTATGGCGCAGCATGTCGATATGCTTGTAAAACGTCAGGTTAAAGCAGGCATTGATATTGTATCAGACGGTGAAACATCAAAAATTTCTTACGCAACATATGTCAAAGACCGTTATTCCGGTTTTTCAGGTGATAGCCCGCGCAATGCGCCTGCCGACCTAAAGCTCTTCCCTGGCTTCCTGCAGCGCCTTGCCGATAGTGGCGGCACGCCAACTTATGCACGCCCCATGTGTACAGGACCGGTAGCGCCTCTTGATAATGGCGAGCTTGAAAAAGATATCCAGAATCTTACCGCTGCTATGGCGCGTAACGGTGCTCGTCAAGGGTTCATGAATGCTGCGTCACCGGGGGTTATCTCTCTATTTTTGCAGAATGACTGGTATGATAACCGGCAGGATTATCTGCAGGCGCTTGCTGAAGCAATGAGAGTTGAGTACAGAACCATTATTGAATCTGGACTTGATTTACAGCTGGATTGTCCTGATTTAGCCCTCTCGCGCCATATGTTATTTGCAGACCTAAGCGATGCAGAATTTGTGGAAGTAGCAGAAAGTCATGTTAAGGCGTTAAATTTTGCGCTTGATGGCTTGCCGAAAGAAAAAATCAGAATTCATATTTGCTGGGGAAATTATGAAGGCCCGCATATTTGCGATATTCCCATGGATGTTGTGTTTACAACACTTATGAAAGCGCATGCGCGCTATGTCCTTTTTGAAACATCAAATCCGCGTCATGCACATGAATGGACAGTGTTTGAGAAACGCAAAGATGAGATTCCAGCTGACAAAATTCTTGTTCCCGGCGTGCTTGATACCACAACAAATTTTGTTGAACATCCCGAGCTTGTTGCCCAGCGCCTGAAGCGGTTTGTTGATATTGTTGGGGCTGAGCGTGTGATAGCAGGGTCTGATTGTGGGTTTGGCACCTTTGCCGGTTTTGGGGCAGTTGAAGCTGAAATTGGTTGGGCAAAATTATCGATGCTGAAAGAGGGTATTAAGCTTCTTTAAATCAGGCTAAAACAGTATATTACATCAACTATATAAAGCGATAGTTAAGGTATTTAGCATGAATGATCCTGTTCTTTTGCTCCCTGGATTTATGTGTGACCACCGGCTGTTTACACAGCAAGTCACGCAGCTTCAGCTATCGCGCCCCGTTTTTGTGCCTGCGATGACAGGGGCTGATAATCTAGCAGATATGGCAGCACATATTCTAAGGGATGCACCGCAATCCTTTGCCTTAGCTGGTCTTTCAATGGGCGGCATTCTTGCGATGGAAATGATGCGTCAGGCGCCATCACGTGTTACCCGGCTTGCGTTGCTTGATACCAATCCGCTTGCCGAAACAGAGGTGGGGAAGGTCAGGCGTATCCGACAGATAGCTGAGGCGAAGCGCGGCGGTATGGATGCCATAATAGCAGATGAAATGAAGCCGCTTTATCTTTCTGATAGTGCCAAAACCGAGAGCATTCTGGCACTTTGTATGACGATGGCTCGCGATCTTGGCAGTTCAGTTTTTATTGATCAATCACGCGCGCTTTTAGAACGCATAGACCAGTGCGACACGTTGCGGGCTATTTCTGTGCCTTGTCTTATTTTGTGCGGCGCAGACGATAAATTATGCCCGGTTGAAAAACACCAGATGATGGCAGAGCTGATTTCAGGTGCGCGGCTTCGTATTATTGATAAAGCAGGCCATCTGCCGCCCCTTGAGGCGCCTCATCTCGTAACAGAAGCGCTTACAGACTGGCTTGGCGCTTGCTAGATTATCCTGCGGTGAGCTGGGGGCGTTGTTTGGTGCCACGGAGCAATATCCATAATATAATGGCCATATTTAGTCCGTTCCAGATGATACCATTGATGAATGCCATCTGATAGGACCCGGTGAGCTCATAAATCCAACCGGACATCCAGCCACCAAGCGCCATACCAATAATGGTCATCATAATCACAAACCCAACCCGAGCGCCGGCTTCTTTGGGCGGAAGATATTCTCTGACTATGACAGCATAGCTTGGCACAATGCCGCCTTGCGCCAGACCAAAAATAAGGCTCACAACATATAAAGATGCCATGCCGTCAAACGGAAGATACATCAAAAGCGCAAGGCATTGTAATGAGGAGCCAATTAACAATGTATAAATGCCGCCAATTTTATCTGCGGCAAGGCCGGAGATAACGCGGCTGAAAACACCCCCGAACAGCATCAATGATAGCATCTGAGCCCCAATGGCAGGCCCATAGCCCAGACCAACACAGTATGACACGATATGGACCTGAGGCATCGACATGGCAACACAGCAACTCACCCCCGCTATCGAGAGTAAAATTTGCAGACGTCGTGGTGAGAGATTTGTTTTTGCTGTATTTTCAGCTACTTTTTCGGCTGCAATATTATGCGCGCTTTCTGGCACGGTGCGCCGCAGTAAAAACGCTAGAGGAATGATCACAACAACAGTGATAATGGCGAGTGTAATATATACCTCTCGCCAGCCATGAGTTGCCAGAACACCCGATAGCAAAGCCGGCCAGATAGCGCCGGCAAGGTAATTTCCACTTGCTGTCAGCGCTACAGCAATGCCGCGCCGCCGCAAGAACCAATGCGAAATATCAGTAATCAGCGGGCCAAACCCAGCCGCACAGCCAAAGCCAAGCATAAGATGCACAATAGACAGAAAATAAATCGAATCTGCCTGAGTAGATAACAGATAGGCAAGCCCAGATAGGAGGGCAGCAGAAATAATTGAAATGGTAATCCCAAACCGGTCAATAATCACCCCAATGACAAGATTACCAACAGCAAAGCCAATCATATTGAAGGTAAAAGGAAGGGAGGTAAGCGCGCGGCTGGTAACAAACTCAGCCTCAAGTGCTGGCATGATTGTAATTACGGCCCACATCCCAGTATTGGCAAAAATGGCTATTGTTAATGTGATAGCCAGCCGGAACCAGGAATATGAACTGTCATGGATTTTGGGATCAATCATAAATGCCTAATGTGAAGGTTTATTGTTAAAAGGGCCGTTTGTTTTTTTGGTGAGGGCAGAAAGCAATATTCTAAAGCTGCTTTGCACGGTCGCGTAATTTGAACTTTTCGACTTTTCCGGTTGATGTTTTCGGGATGTCTTCAATAATAATCTGTCGAGGGCACTGAAATCCTGCAAGATGCGTGCGGCAATGAGCGCTTAGCTCATCTGCGGTTGCTGTGCGGCCAGCACGTAACTCAACAAAGGCAATCGGCGTTTCACCCCATTTTTCATCCGGTTTAGCAACTACCGCACAAGATGCCACATCGGGGTGCTGAAACAATATATTTTCAACATCAATAGATGAGATATTTTCACCGCCTGAAATAATAATGTCTTTCGACCTATCCTTGATTTGGACATAGCCGTCGGGATGAATAACTGCCAGATCGCCAGTATGAAAATAACCGCCCTTAAAGGCAGCCTCCGTAGCGGTCTTATTTTTCAGATACCCCTTCATAACGATATTACCGCTCATCATGATTTCGCCCAGCGTTGTGCCATCGCGCGGTACAGGCTGCATTGTATCAGGGGCAATCACATCAAGCCGCTCCAGCCCGGCATAAGACACACCTTGGCGTGCCTGTTTTACGGCCCGCTCAGACCTATCAAGATGGTCCCATTCCTCTTTCCAGACATTCACAACAGCAGGCCCATAGACCTCTGTTAAGCCATATACATGGGTTACCATAAAGCCTGCATCAGACATGGCAGCAAGAACGCTTTCTGGCGGCGGTGCCGCAGCAACATTGAAATTAACAGACTGCTCAAAGGATTGTTTTTCGGTATCATCCGCATTTAGCAGAACCGACATGACAATCGGCGCCCCGCAGAGATGCGTAACCCGGTGTTTTGCAATCAGGCTATACATTTCTGCCGCCCGCACCCATCGCAAACAAATATGGGTTGAGCCTGTTAATGCTAATGTCCAGGGATAGCACCAGCCATTACAATGAAACATCGGCAAGGACCAGAGATAGACACTATGCTGTCCCATAGCGGCATGTATCGTATTATTATAAGCCATCAGCGCGCAGGCCCGGTGATGATAGACAACACCTTTGGGAATGCCTGTTGTCCCAGACGTATAATTTAAGGTGATAGCATCCCATTCATCAGGTGGCCGTCGCCAGATAAAGTCAGGATCGCCCGTTGCAAGGATATCTTCCCATTCTGAGGCGCCAATAAGCTGGCCTTTGGGCTTAGGCGCGTCATCTGGATAGTCAGGGTCATCATAATCAATAATAAGCGGCGTTACAGATGCCTTTTTGACGGCCTGTTCAGCAACCTCTGAGAATTCGCGGTCAACGATTAAAATCTTGGTATCAGCATGGTCAAGCTGGAGTGCGATTGCCTCTGCATCCAGACGGGTGTTAATCGCATGTAATACAGCGCCGCACATCGGCACACCGTGATGACAGATAAGCATTGCCGGCGTGTTTGACATCATCGCAGAGACAGTATCACCAGGGGTGATGCTAAGCTGGGTGAGGGCGCTTGCGAGGCGTTTGCTGCTCTGCCAGAAATCATGATAGCTAAGCTGTGTCTGGCCATGGATAATGGCGGGCCTGTCAGCAAATACCGTTGCCGCACGCTCCAAAAAACTAAGCGGCGTTAATGACTGATAATTTGCATCACATTTCGGTAAATGCTCTTCATAAGGATTTGTCATAAGACCGCTAACTCACTTTCGTTCACGAACACTGCTAACAAGAATAGCTAGGCTATAATAATTTCATAGCATTTGACCATAGCTATAAGCGCTTTAAGATAGGATTTATTGCAAGAGCGTCTGTCTTACTCTGAAGAGGATTTTCATATGTTTGTTGTCATTTTCGAAGTTACTCCAAAGGAGGGTCAGGCCGATACTTATTTTGACATGGCTGCTGAGCTAAAACCTCTTTTGCTAGAACAGCCCGGCTTCCTATCAGTTGAACGATTTCAGAGTCTTATGGATAGTAAAAAATTTCTCTCAATTTCTACATGGGAAGATGAAGAGTCGCTGCTTGGCTGGCGCCGGAATATCGAACATTTAGCGGCTCAGGAAACAGGAAAAACAACAGTTTTTCAGAAATATAGAATCCGTATTGCTTCTGTTATAAGAGATTATGATTTTACAGCAGATAATGCCGATTAGTCGTTGTTATGATGGGGTATTCTGCCGCGTAGGGTCAGCGGTAATTGTGCCAGCATAAACAGGCCGCTTGCCGGGGCGACAAGGATAGTCTTAAAGGTTACCCAGTCAGAATCACTATAATGTCGCCATACATATTCATTCGATAGAGCAAGCACTAAGAAAAACAGGCCCCACCTAAAGCTAAGCTGATGCCATGTCGCTTCTGTGAGGCTAAATTGTGCACCAAAAAATTCTTTCATCATCGCGCGGCCCATCATAATGCCGCCAAGCAACACAATAGCAAATAATCCATTAAATAATGTTGGCTGAATTTTGATGAAAATATCGGCCTCAAGCAGAAGGGCTGCTGCGGTCAAGCCTGATGAAAGGAGAAGCGAGAATAGCGGAAAGCGTGCAATCCGCCTGTCACGATACCAGCCAACACCCATGACAATGCCCCCGAGCAGGGCGGAGGCGATAGCCGCCGCATATAGCCCGGCATAGTGAAACCCGACAAAAAACCCGGCTAGTGGTAATATTTCGAAGAAAAACAGCCCTAATTTCATGACAGAGAACCCTAACGATAAAACCCTATGATGAGCTGGCCGGAGGTGACCAGCTCTCAAGATTAAGCGGGCCAATAGCGGCGGCGGCATCACCGCGCACAAACACAATGCTCACTGAGCCGATATCAATGTTATATTTGCTGACATAGGCGCGGTTCAGAGCGATATGTTCATCCTGCTGATAAATCCAGTCATCAAAATGCACTTCCAGCTGGGTGCCGCCCATATCAAGCGTAACATCATAGCGCCAGTTCAAGGCATTGCCGGCAACAATACCGCTTGCAACTCCGTTAATATCAACGGCTGTGCCGTCATAAGCGATATGACCATTTTCATCTATGCCGGTGCGCGTGATGCGCCATATGCGGCTATTACGCTCGCCATCATCATAAAGAAACTGTTCATCCAGAATAAGGACATCATCTTCTATCGTGCCGGTGATATTCACTCGAAACTGGCGTTTCAGATTGCCAAAACGATCTTCAAAAATACCGTAAGCTACCGTATCACCTGCAAAAAACGCCTCTAATGATAGCAGGGGACGCCTCTTATCTAATGCAGTGACATCATTTTGGGCGCAGGCTGATAAAAATGACAGGGTAAGGCCAAAACAGGCTGCCAAAGGCAGGAACCGCCTCATGGGAGAGCGCGTCATCTGTGATAATCTTGTCAAAATGGGGTTCATTATAATTGTCCTCCTTCAGGCACCTCACCTTAGAAATAGCGTATTGGGGATGAAGTCAATGGCGATAAGAGGGCTATTGCAGACTGAGTAAGCGATACCGGCTCGTGCTGATTTATCTAACGGGTCGACATTTCAGGCATTGCGTGATTTTATGGGGCGTTAGAAAATTCACACCTCTATACGGTATCTATGTTCTTCTTCCCGTTATTTGATGATAATCCAACTGCCTCTAAACCGCTGATTAACTGGTTGTTAATCGGTTTTATGATGGCGTGGTATTTTGGCTATCAGCTTGGTAATCCGCCAGAATTTATCTATGCTGTTGGCTTTATTCCCGCCCGCCTTTTCTTTGGTGCAGAACTACCAGCCTCACTGGATATATTCTCACCATCCGTGACGCTTGTAACAGCAATGGTGAGCCATGGCGGCTTTATGCATATCGCCGGAAATCTGTGGGTTGCCTATCTTCTTGGGGATAATCTTGAAGATAAAATGGGGAAGTTAAAATTTCTGTTTTTTGTTATTCTTTGCGGCATTGCTGGAAATTTGGCGCATGGCTTTACAGATACCTCATCCGAAGTGCCGTTAGTTGGGTTTTCTGGGGCTGTTAGTGGTATGATATTGGCGTATGTCATGCTATTTCCGCGTGCTAATTTTAAGTGTCTGTTCGTCTTTTTTGTCTTTTTTCGAACCATGAATATTCCGGCTATCGCAATCTTTGCTCTCTGGGCGTTTGGCCAGATTAGCGGCGTATTGAGCGCGCCGGATGGGGTTGCCTATTGGGCGCATGCTGGCGGCGCTGTTGCAGGGGCTGCCCTCATTCCTTTCTTTAAAAAGCCGCATGTGAAGTTTAATGCACCAAAACTGACTGCATCAGGCATGAGTACGGCCCAAAAAGTTTCATTGAGACGTGGCTCTGTTCCCTCGGTTAAACGAAAAACGGGTCCCTGGGGCTAAAAAAATTAAGCACATAAAATCATAATGTTATAAGGTGTCATTGAAAATTTACGTAATGCTAATAATGGATGGCGTGGTAGCGCTGTTCGATAAATGGTTGAGGTTAGGGAAGTGATGAAGACGTGCCTTGGTATTGGTGAAGTGATGGTGGAGCTGGCGGCAACAAAAACGCCAGACTTGCTACAGCGCGGCTTTGCCGGAGATGTGTTTAACAGCCTGTATTACGCGCAGATGTTTCTGCCCGATGAGTGGCGCGTTGGATTCCACACAGGCCTTGGTGTGGACCAAATATCTGATAAGATAATTGCTTTTATGGCACGCCATAATATTTCATGCGAGATGATACCCCGCAGTGAAAATCGCACTGTTGGCCTTTATATGATTCAGCTGAGTGATGGGGAGCGCAGTTTTAGTTACTGGCGCGAACATTCTGCTGCCCGCGTGATGATGGATGCGCCTGAAATGCTAGCAGATAAGCTGGCAACAGCGCAGTATATCTATCTGTCTGGCATTAGTCTGGCGATTTTACCGCCGCAGGGGCGTACAGCGCTATTGCAGATGATAAAGGCCGCAAAAACACCTGATAAGACTGTATTTTTTGATTCAAACATTCGCCCTAAATTATGGGAAAATGCTGATATCATGCGGGCTTGTGTTGCCGAGGCTGGCAGTATTGCTGATATTGTCTTGCCGAGCCTTGATGATGAGGGTATTGCCTTTGGGGATAGACATGCAGCTGATGTTGCGGCGCGTTATCTTTCATGGGGTGCTGGTCATGTTATCGTGAAAAACGGCGCCGCCCCTACATTGTCAGCTGATGCATCACAACAACATCTCATCTCTCCTGAACCGGTCGCGCATATCATTGATAGCACGGCCGCTGGTGACGCCTTTAACGGCGCGCTGATGGCGTGTCTGGCGGCCGGCAAAAAGATGGATGATGCGATTATAAATGCTCAGCAATGTTCAGCAATCGTGGTAACCCAGAATGGGGCGCTGATCCCACAAAACCATTTCCCAGAAGAATTATTTCCGTAAAGCGAGGTATATGATGAAACCACTTTCTTCACAGGCAGCGTTTATCTCCGGTGGCAGCAGAGGCATTGGGCTAGCGATTGCCAAGCAGCTTGCAGGTGACGGTGCAGATGTCATGATTTCTGGCAGAGATAATCAGCAAATTCAGAAAGCCATTGCTGAGATCGAAGCAGAAACCAGCAGCGTTGTTCGCGGATATGCAGGCGATCTTGCAACCCCTGAGGGATGCAACGCTGCTTTTGCAGCCCATCTGGATGCATTTCAGAAATGTAATATTCTGATTCATAGCGCAGGCGCAACAAAGGGCGGTGTATTTCCTGACCAACCAGATGGTGATTATCTTGATGGGTTTGCGCTTAAATTTCATGCAGGCGTTCGGCTATCGCGGCTCTTCTGGCCGAGCCTGAAAGCGAATTCAGGTACTGTTATTATGATTATTGGCAGCGCCGCGCGGACCCCCGATCCTAAATTCATGGTAGGTGGTTCGGTGAATGCCGCTTTGGCAAATTATACCAAAGCGCTGGCCGGTCAGGGACTGGTTGATGATGTTAATGTTAACTGGATACATCCGGGGCAGACAGAAACAGACAGATTAACAGGATTGCTTGCGACCCGTGCCAAAGATGAAGATAAATCAATTGAAGATGTCATGAAAGAACGGATCAAGGCAGAGGGCATCAGGCGGCTTGGCCAGCCAGAAGATGTTTCTGGCATTGTTGGCTTTCTGTGCCGCGCTGAAGCACGTCATATTCATGGCACGGGCATCAGTGTTGATGGCGGGGCAACCAAGGGCTATTTCTAATGTGAACGGGTAGTGCGGGGCGATAACTTGGCCCCTGTTAGGTTAGGATTTTGTTGTTGCCCGTGAGGCTGACATAATTCCTTTTTGCCGGCGCTCCTTCTCACCTTGTTCTATCGCCGCATCAATTTTGGTTCTATCAGCTCTGCCGCTAAAATTATCAGAATGTCCCATTAATTCAGTAAAATGAATATAGCGTTCCTGCGCGACAGCCAATAATCTTTCAATTTCATCCAGCGGCGCGTCATGGTCATCTGAGCGTAAATCAAGCCAGGGAAATAGCTCACCGCGATGAATGGTTAGGCTTGCTGATTGCCGGCCTCGACTATCGCCTCCAGCGCTTTCGCCAGCCTGCATGGCGCCCAAAATACGGCTCGCAAATTCTACTGTTTTATGGTCGTTATAATACTGCATCATAGCGGCAATCACCTGGTCATTTTCCAGCATATTACCGGCAACCGATACGCCGTCTGCTGTAAGATGGCCTGCCCAGCCTATGCAATCAGCCCCTGTATGAGCAGCTGTTCTACCCCTCTGGTCAATCATGTGAACTTGGCGTTGTGACTGACCATTATCCAGTATCTTGGTTGCATTCAGCGCTTCGCTAGCAGACATGCCAGCTGATAGATGTTCACGCCCTGCAACGCCCCACATAGGATTTACAAGGGCTTGCGATGCAACAGCGCAGTTCTGACCAAAATGGGGAATGGTTGCGCCAACCGCAAAAAACCGGCTTGCAACCGCAATGCCGTAAAACCCTGTTATTTCATCACGCGCTATAAGAGAAAAGGTCATAAACTAGTATGAACAAAGCTTTCGTTAAAATCATCAAGAATTATTGTGGCTAGCTCTAATGGCTGCCATTTCGTCCACATAAGCAAGGATACGGGCTTTTACCGAGCCATCAGTAGCAGAGCGAACAAGTTCAGCCAGATCAGCGTCCTTCATCTCGCGGCGCAGTTGTGATGAAATGCGGGTGAAGGTGAGGGGGTTGAGCGCGCTTACCTCAGCCAATACATTTTGGGTTATGCTCTCCCACTCTTCCTGTCCAGCTATGTGGGTGATGACGCCAGCACAAAGAGCTTCAGCCGCATCGAACGGTTTCGTGCACAAAACAAGTTGGCGGTATCTATCCTCACCAACAAGTTCGGCTAGTCTTCGGGTGCCGAGCGCTAGCCCAAAACGCGGCCCGGGAATACGGAAACGGGCATCAGATGTTGCAACGCGCCACTGACAGGCTGCTACCAAATCGGCTGCTGCCCCATAACAAGCACCATGCACAATAGCCATAGTGGCGAGCGGCGCATGATAGACGGCCTGCAGCATTTGCTCTATTTGGATAAAGCGCAAGACAAGGTCGCCATCTGTCTCCTGTTCAATCGAACTAAGGTCAAAGCCGCCAGAAAACCCCTTACCCTCGGCCTGAAACAGTGCCAGCCGCGCTCCGGATGCGGCGGCTTTGCTAATGGCTTGTGTCAGATCATGAACAAGTTCTGCTGAAAACGCATTGAGCTTGTCTGGTCTATTCAGGGTAATCTTTGCGATAGCCCCGTGCTGTGCAAATGTTACGGTACTCATCTCTTACGCTCCTTTGGCAGGTTCGCTTAGCCAGTCAGCGGCAACCTCCTCATTATGTGCGCCAAGCATTGGCGGCGACCGGTAAATATCGAATTCAAAGCCAGTCATGGCAATCGGGAAGGCTGTGGTGCGGGTTTCAGCGCCGTTTGGAAGGTGAAGCGGGCGCACAAGATTCATATGCGCTACCTGTTCGCTATTCAGGGCATCGGGGTAGGTGTTGATAGGCGAGCAGGGCACACCGCGACGCTCCATATCCTCCAGCCAAAAGGCGGCAGTCTTTTTTTCAAACTCTGGCTGTAACAATTCGAATAGCTCATCTTGATGAGTTGCCCGCAGCACTTGGCTGATAAAGCGCGGGTCTGTGGTAAGGTGGGGCAGGCCAGCTGCGTCTGCAACCTCTGCCCATAGACGGTCATTACCAGCCGCAATTATGAAATAATCATCGCTACCCCTGAATGCCCGGTAAGGCGCATTGCGGGGATGGGCTGAGCCAAGAGCCTGAGGCGTATTTCCGGTGCCGAAATACTCAGATGTCTGCAAAGCTGATACCCCGATAAGCCCGCCTAGCATGGTGCAGTCAATATGAGCCCCCTTGCCAGTCTTTTGTGCCTGAAGCAGGCGCGCAAGTATAGTGTAGCCAGCATAAAGTCCAGCGCAGAAATCACCGACGGGGACACCGCTCTTAACCGGTGTGCCGCCGGTCTCGCCGGTGACGCTCATCAATCCGCTAAACCCTTGTACGGTCACATCAAACGCGCCTTTATTGGCATTTGGCCCGGTCTGACCAAAACCAGAGATAGAGCAATAAATTAATCTAGGGTTTACCGCGTTAAGGTCCTCATATCCCAGCCCTAAACGAGCCAGAACGCCCGGACGGAAATTTTCCAGAACGATATCACACGCACCAACAAGCTGTTTTAGATGGGCCACATCTGCCGGATTTTTTAAGTCTGCCACAATGGAGCGTTTATTACGGTTAAGAGAAGCAAAATTTTCGCTGAAAACCGCGCCATCAGGCCCTTTGGTTAGCGGCGGCCAGGCGCGAAATCCGTCACCGCCATCAGGTCGTTCAACCTTGACCACATCAGCGCCTAAATCAGCAAGTAGAGAGCCAGCAAAGGGTCCGGCAGCTATTTGTCCAAACTCGAGAACTTTAACCCCATCAAGAGGTTTCAGATTTGTATCAGTCATCATGTTTGGCTTTCGATGGTTTTTGCAAACGTCAGATTATTCATCTGTAATTTTTACAATGCATGGCGTCTCAGAATGAGTCTCATTATCGAATAGTGACCGGCCAGTATAATTCAAATGCCGCCCATATGTATGTAAAGAAACAGCGATTTGAGCTCCATTGTTATGAACGCTATGAATATCCTCTGGCATACAGCACACAACATTACCGGCAAGAATGGTTTCTTCGTGGGTTTTCTCAAGCTGGGCAAAACCTGATTTTAGCCCATCATCGAGCCGCCGGTAATTTGTTTCATGCTCCTGTCCCTCAATGCCGGCTACCACAGCCCATGTTTTATGGTTATGCGCAGCAAGGCCTCTGCCAGGAGCCCATGCGATAACAAAAACAGCTAGGTCGTGATTATCTTCCTCATGCAGCAGATGCAGACCAAAGCCTTGTTCTTCATCAACTTCGCGATATGAATCCTTAATCCAGGATGTGTTACTAGCAAGTCGTTTCGCAAGAGGTTTGATAGCCTGCGTAATAGCGTCATCTGATGTATTATGCGCAACAGCAGCGCGGATATCTGTAACGTAATCTTCAACTGAATAGGTTTCAACTGAGTAGGATTGTACCATAAGCTTACACCTGTCTTGTAACTCTCTATAAATAGCTTAAGCAGTTTGGCTTTGTTTGCAAGCCAGATGCCTCTTGCGCTGTTGGCTGTGTGTGATGGGTTGAGGCGGGCCATTCTGGGTGGTAGCGTTTCATTTAAAAGAGGTAATAGCAGCTCTTCACAGTGAGGGGGGTAAAAGAAAGGCAGGTAATTATGTGGGCGTTACATAGAGTATCTCTTGCAACTCATGATCTTGAAGCTGCACGCTATTTTTTTGAAACCCATATTGGGCTTGGCCCCCCTTCATCACGAGATGATAATTCTGTTTGCTTCGGACAGGGGAGCAGGGGGCTTCGGATTGAGCGTCCGCGCGGCACACTCATAAACCAGTCAGGTAAGATTTATGGCCAGACTAGCGCGCATTATCTGGCCCTTGATGTGCCTGACTTGCCGGCTGTTGCCCGCCGGCTTACACAGCATGGTTATTCATATTGTGATGCCCCGCAGGGGGATTTTGAGGTAGCAGCGCTTTATACGTTTGATCCTGCGCATAATCTGGTTGCGTTCTGTCAGGCATCCACCACCCTTTCCGAAGATGATATTCAGCCATGGGAGAAGGAGTGGGGCTGGGGTCTGCATCATGTGAATTTGCAAGCCGGTGATGTTCGCAAAGTCGTTGATTTTTTTTGCCTGATTGCAGAATGCCATGAGGGACAGTGGCAGGCACCATCCAAGAAGGGTGATTTCAGCATTGATCCTGAAGCCTTATCAATTTTGCCGCTTGGCTCGCTTAATCGCGGGCTTCATATCATTCGGCCTGATGCAGGCTTTGCTCATCGCAATAATTTTGCCCATAATCCTTCTATCGGCGGGCACCCAGCTTTCTGGGTTAAGGATGTGTTGGCGGTAGCAGAGCGGCTACAACAAGATGATGTGAGCGTAACCGATGCCGGCATGTATGCCATGGCTGATATGCATCAGATCTATGTTCTTGACCCGACAGCTAATATGATCGAAGTTAATCAGTTCCTGTAACTGTCTGTTATTACGAAAAGTTAAAGAAGGATAGTGAATATAATGGATTATAAGATAGGCGTCATCCCGTTTGATGTGAGTGACGATCGTATAGCTGTCATGTTTGTGACTTCACAAAAACGAGGACGCTGGATACTCCCCAAAGGTGATTTGAAATCAGGGGAAACGCATAAGCAGGGATGTAAACGTGAGGCGTTTGAAGAAGCTGGCGTTAAGGGCAAGATATTGTCCGATTTCCCCATGACGGTTGTGATCGGAAAAAGTGACGGCTTATCGATAAAAAATGTGCCGGTAACTTACTATCCCTTGCTGGTGACAGAGCAATTTGATGAATGGCCGGAGCAGTCAAAACGTGAGCGACATTGGTCACTTCTCGACAAGGCACAAAAAGTAACCGAGCGAGATGATTATCAAGGCCTTATTACGCAATTTATGGCTATTTCACCGTGGATATTAGAAATTGCAAAACATAAAAAAGAGAAGCTGCAAGTATAGCTGACGCTGGAACTGTAATAATCCATGCTGCCCCGATTGATAAAACATAGCGCCGGCGCACTAATTTACGGCGTAGCCGGATTTCAACATTTTGAAATGCATCCAAGGCAGTCGGGTTTAATTTATGAATAGGCTTGAGACGTTTTTTATCGGGGTTTTCCATATATTCCCGCAAAAACCCAATGCCAAAAATAGCTCCGATAGCGATATGGGTTGAGCTAACAGGCAAACCAAGTGTGGTTGCAATTAACACCGTCACAGCAGAGGCAAGAGCCACACAGTAAGCCCGTGGTGCGTTTAAGCGGGTAATTTTTTCACCAACAGTGTTAATCAGCTTCGGCCCAAATAACAGCAATCCCAGCGCAAGCCCAAAGGCGCCAATTATCATAACCCATAATGGGATAGAAACCTTGGCTGCAACCGAAGGGTCGGTGAAAGTGGACACAATCGCCGCTAAGGGGCCAACCGCGTTTGCTACATCATTTGCACCATGCGCAAAACAGAGCAGTGCAACCCCAATAATGAGCGGAACATTAAACAGCGTATTGATCTGTTTTTTCCGGTTACCCAAATTTTCAGCTTGTTTTTTGATGAAGGGAATCGAGATAAACCATGTGATAAAAAATGATAAAATGGCATATAAAACAATAACTTCTACAGAAGGCTTCCAAATCTTTTTCAAGCCCTTCATTGCCATATAAGCCATGAATGCCGAACTCATCAGGCCGATTAACACCGGAACCCATCTGCGCGCCGCCTGATTGCGGTCTTGGGCATTCAGAATTTTAACTTTGATTAGAAATAGCAGTCCGGCAGCTACTAAGCCGCCAAAAACAGGCGAGATAACCCAGCTAGCAGCAATTTTTGACATCGTGGTCCAGTTCACAAGACCAAAGCCTGCGCCTGCAATGCCAGCTCCCATAACACCGCCAACAATAGAGTGGGTTGTTGAAACAGGGGCATTCATAAATGTCGCCAGATTAATCCAGAGAGCCGCAGCGAGTAACGCGCTGAGCATCAGATTACGAAAATCACCAATATCGACGCCGTCTCCTGGATTAATAATGCCTTTGGCGACGGTTTTAACGACATCACCACCAGCCAAAAGCGCGCCTGCACTCTCACATACCGCAGCAATGATAACCGCAGCAGCAACGGTAAGGACTTTTCCGCCAACAGCAGGTCCCATATTGTTGGCGACATCATTTGCCCCGATATTTAATGCCATATAACCGCCGATTACCGCAGCAGAGACAAGCATAACAACATCTTCGCTCGCAACATCAAGGCTCATGCTGCCATAAATACCTGCAATCACAAGGAAGAGGGCGGCAATTGTAAATGGCAGAAGAACCATTCTGCGTTGTTTCACCTGATCATGCGAAAAATAGATTCGTCTCAGATCATTAACATAGCGGTTTGATTGTTTTATCGGGGAGTTTTTCATGGCAGGTGATATCCCTTAGCCCAAGTAACAATAAAATCTTTTTAGATTTTCTAATAAATAACGTTTTGTTACAGTAATAGACTTAACACGCAACCTTTTAATCTTCAGAATCTTCCGGTTTCAGGCACTGATGACAAATGGTATTCGTTATCAAACTGTTACGTTTAGTTTTTCATAACGCTTAGATGTCCTGTATGCCGCATTATTCTTAATCAACATTTCTATTGGGGAGGGATATTCATATGATTACCGCTATCGACCATATTGTGCTCACCGCGCAGGATATGGATAAAACAATTTATTTCTACTGTGAGATTCTGGGCATGACGTTACAACGGTTCTCACCGCCAGATGGCAGTGCTGACAGGTTGGCTGTTTTATTTGGCCAGCAAAAGATCAATCTTCACGATGCGTCATCACCTTATATCCCTCATGCTCGCTGCCCTGTGGCAGGCGCAGTGGATATCTGCCTTCTGAGTGACGTTACCGTTGAAAATTGGTGCAAACGATTTGAAGAATTTTCTGTCTCTATCGAAAATGGGCCTGTTGCTAAAACCGGTGCTATGGGACCTTTATGGTCTATTTATGTGCGGGACCCTGATGGCAATCTTATCGAGATTTCTAATCAAAAGACCTGATAGATATATTGGCGCGATTACTGATAAAAAAAGACGCCCTCATAGTAAACACTATAAAGGCGTCTTAAATCGGCGTTTTAAGGGCTGCTTAAAAGCCCTTTTTAATTAGTAAGTTTCAGTTACGAACCGAGTGACTAAAAAGGCCTCAAGACCTTCAATACCGCCTTCAGAGCCATAGCCTGAATGCTTAATACCGCCAAATGGTGTTTCAGGAAATGCAACCATTGTTGAATTAATTCCCAGTAATCCTGTCTGCAGCTCATTTTTAAGCTTATTTACAATGGCTGGGTCTTTGGTGAAGGCATAAGCAGCCAGACCAAAGGGAAGTCTATTTGCCCGCGCGATTACTTCATCAATATCTGAGAAGCTATCAACAGGCGCAACAGGTCCGAACGGCTCAGCATTCATGATTTGTGCTTCGTCTGAAACATTATTGAGGATTGTTGGTGCATAAAAGCTTCCAGAGCGATTGAGCCTGTGTCCACCTGTAACAACAGTTGCACCAGACTTAACAGCATCTTCTACAAGTCCATCCATAATAGCGATGCGTCTTTCAGCAACCAAAGGTCCCATCTGTGAGGTTCCCTCTAAGCCATCACCGACCGCAATTTTTTCAGCAGCGGATGCAAAAGCATCAATAAATTCGCCATGAACTGATTTTTGGACAAGAAACCTTGTTGGAGAAATACAGACCTGACCAGCATTTCTGAATTTGCCCATAGCACATAGCTTTGCCGCACTTTGAACATCAGTATCTTCAAAAACGATCATGGGAGAATGACCACCCAACTCCATGGTGCATTTGATCATATTTTCTGCTGCGAGCTTCTGCAGATGGATGCCAATTGGCACACTTCCGGTAAAAGATAGCTTGCGCGGAATAGGTGATTTGCAAAGATGCTCTGAGACTTCTGCTGGCACACCAAAAACAATACTCAAAACGCCATCAGGTAACCCTGCATCGGTAAGCGCGCGACCAATTGCGACGGCAGTAGCGGGCGTTTCTTCACTTGGCTTAATAATGACAGAACAGCCAGCTGCAAGAGAGCCAGCCACTTTACGCATCACATTAACGGCCGGAAAGTTCCATGCGACAAACGCAATAACAGGACCGATAGGGTCTTTTCTGACAGTTTGTTGCATGCCAGCTACCCGGGGCATGACTGTTCTACCGTAGATGCGTTTTCCTTCTTCGCCATACCAGCGCAGAATATCGATCGCCATTTGCAGCTCTACTTTTGCTTCGGCGAGGGGCTTGCCCATTTCTCTGGTCAGATTGGCAGCGATTGTCTCGAAACGTTCTTCAAGCAGACGGGCCGCCTTTTCAAGAGTTTTTTGTCTCTCGAACGCTGTTACCGACCTCCAGACATCAAACCCTTTCTGGCTTGCTAACAAAGCTTCATCAAGGTCAGACACGCTCGCATGAGGGAGTGTGCCGAGCACCTCACCTGTTGCTGGATTATAAACCGGCTCTGATTTATCTTCGGATCCCTGTCTCCAAGTCCCGTCGATCAGTAGTTCAAGCTTTTCATACATGTTATTTGCTCACTTAAAGTTAAATCTGATTATACCCACATAGCATTACGCCGCCGTAATATCTATGATCTAGCTGTGATCGAAAATGAGCCAAAAGACAAAGCTGTGCAAGCCTTCAGACAGTGTTTTTTTATTTTGAGCGCGTGTAACGGCTCTGAAATATGTGCCTTCATCTCAGCGGCTGGTCATTTTTAGGCTATTTGCGCCGAAAAAGCTTTGTTAGTTCAGGAACATATGCCGCGCTATTTTCCTGAGCTGCGGCGCTAATTGCCGATGAAACGCCGTCTGCAACAAAGCGGCTTGCCGACGTATCGCCTACCATTTCACGATAATAATCAATATCTTTTACCGCATTACCAATAGCAAAGGGAACATCGCTCGTCTCACCGGTTAGAATGCAGTTTTTAAGCCGGTCCAATGCTGCACCAGCGCCGCCACCTTTGGTCAGGACATCAACAAAAATATGAGGGTCTATATTAGCGTCCGCTGCTTGTGCTGCAGCTTCTGCGAGCAACGTCATATGGCCAATAGAGACGTAGTTATGCAAGAGCTTCATACGGTGTCCAAATCCTACACCGCCAACATGGTCAATATTTTCTGTGAATGTATCTAATACCGGCCGCGCGGCTTCGAGTATTTCAGCCTCGCCGCCGACAAGAATATTTAGCGTGCCTTCGTGAGCCTGTTTTGCAAGCCGTGTCATTGGCGCATCTAAAAAATATCCTCCAGCCGCAGTGACGAGTGATGCCATCTTCTCGGTTGTTTCTGGCAGTGAGGTTGAACAATCCACGATAATCGTGCCCTCTTTTAGGGCGGATATGACGCCATTCTCTCCGGTGAGCACTGCCTCAACTTGGGGCGCGCCTGTCACACATAAAATAATAAGGTCTGCTTCTGCTGCGATAGCAGCCGATGATGGCCGCCGTTCAGCGCCCATGCCGGTGAGCGTGCTATCAGGCTGATTTCCGGGATGGTCCAAGAGGATAAGGGAAAAACCAGCTTTTAAAATATTGAGCGCTATTCCATGCCCCATCAGGCCTACGCCAATTATCCCAACATGCATGTCACCGTCTCCTTAACTGTAAAAATACCACTACGTCATCGCTTCCAAACGGTCTGCGCGTCTGTGCCGAAGCATTTGGCAAACATAAGCCGTTTTAGAACATATTAGGACGGTAGCTGTGCATTTTAGCAAATAGCAATAGATAATGTCATTTTGCTGACCTAAACGATGCCCGTGGTAACGAGCAATCAACTAAAGAGTGAGGAGTGGTAAATGAAACAGGTGACTGATTTTGGTTTTGGCACGCAAATTCGTAAATCTCCGTATTTTGATGCTACCGTTAAATGGGGTGCAACAGCGTTTTCAGTTTATAATCATATGTATATTCCGCGTGATTTTGGCGATCCGGAGCAAAATTTCTGGAATCTGTTGAACAGCGCTATCTTATGTGATGTTGCCGTTGAACGTCAGGTTCAGATTACCGGGCCAGATGCCTCACAATTAGTGCAATTTCTAACACCGCGCGATTTAAGTAAAATGGCTGTCGGGCAATGTAAATATGCGCTTATCACCAACGCTGATGGCGGTATTTTAAATGACCCAATCATATTGCGGGTCGGCGAAAACAAATATTGGATTTCCCTTGCGGATAGTGATGTCTTGTTATGGGCGCAAGGTGTGGCTGTGAATGCTGGCTTAGATGTTCATATCTGTGAGCCTGACGTCTCTCCCCTGCAATTACAGGGGCCGCGTTCGATGGATATCATGAAGGCCTTATTTGGGGATGAAATTGCCACGTTAAAATATTATTGGCTTCGGACACTGACATTAGACGGTATGGAGCTGATTGTCTCTAGAACGGGCTGGTCAAGTGAACTTGGATATGAAATCTACCTACAGGATGGCTCACGCGGGTCTGATCTGTGGGATGCTTTTATGTCAGCTGGCAAACCGTTTGGCTTAAAACCCGGTCATACCTCAACCATTCGCCGTATTGAGGGCGGAATGCTGTCTTATCACGCTGATATGGATAATATGACAAATCCGTTTGAGCTTGGTCTTGACCGGTTGGTTGCGCTTGATTCTGACGCTGATTTTATTGGCAAAACTGCTCTCAGCGCCATTCGTGATAAGGGTATAACGCGCAAACAGATTGGCTTAATCATTGAGGGTGAGGCGTTTGCTGGGCCTAATACCAGCTTCTGGCCAGTTATTTGTAATGATAGTGTCGTGGGGAGGGTTACCTCAGCCGTCTATTCTCCCAGACTTGAAAAAAATATAGCAATGGCAATGATTGAACTCGCTTCTTTTGATGCTGACGGCGTAGTATCGGTTGAAACATCATCCGGTTTGCGTTCTGCTCATATAACAGGGCTACCTTTTTACGACCCGTCCAAAAATCTTGCAAAAGGGTAATAGTAATCCTCTGCCTTAAAAAGCGGTAAGGGCAGGGGTTTCAGGTGAATGGCGCAGTCCCATTTTAGGAAAAAATAGATATGAGCCGTTTTTTTGAGGAATTAGATTATCAGCCAACACCTATCGGGCCGATTTCATTGAGGCGTCGGCGTGAGCTACGGCTTGATGTTGATGTTCTGGAGATCATGCTAGGTGATGAGCATTTGATGTCGGACCTGTTTACGACATCAGAAATTGCTCTGGCAAAATATGGCTTGGAGGCTGTTAAGAAAGAGGACCCATTAGCTGTTGTTGTTGGCGGGCTTGGTATGGGGTTTACGGCTGCCGCCGCGCTAGAAGATGCCCGTATCGATGAGCTTCTGGTGGTAGAAAAGCTATCACCAGTAATTGACTGGCATAAAACAGGCCTTATACCGCTGGGTGAAGGGTTAAGCAAAAACCCAAAATTGCAGTTTGTTGAGGGTGACTTTTTTCAGATGGCAGAGGGCGCAGCAGGGTTTGACCCACGCGCAGTAGGTCGAAAATTCGATGCTATCCTGCTTGATATAGACCATACACCAGATTTTCATCTCGCGGCATCCCATGCAGGCTTTTATCAGCCAGCTGGCCTTGCTGAGGCAAAAAAACACCTCGTGCCAGACGGTATCTTTGCCCTCTGGTCTAATGAGCCGCCGGATGACGGTTTTGTGAGGCGTCTTCAGTCAGTTTTTGCCTCTGCCAGCGCAGTTGAAATCCCGTTTCACAACCCCCTTCAGGATCGCGATTTTGTGCAGAGCATCTACCTTGCTAAAGCATAAGCAAACAGCGCAGCTTTACAGAGACGCTGATATTGTTTTCATCACAGCCAGAAATTGCGCGACCTCAGCTTCACTATTATAATGGCACATTGAAACTCTCACGCAGCCATCAAGACCAAGCGGGTCAAGTACATTGCCAGAATAATGGTCAGCTTTACGAAGATGGGTGCGTACGCCCTCTTCATTAAGACGGGCGACGACATCGTGAGATGCCATCCCATCGACATAAAGTGATACCAGCCCTTCGCGAGCTGGATTATCAACCCCGCCAATGATGTTTACATGATCCATTTCAGCAAGGCCGGGCAAATTGCCGGTGCCGTGAATCATTGCGGTGGTAAGGGCCTGTTCATGTCCGTGAATGGCCTTGCCAGCCGCAATAAAGCGGGCGCGGCGGTCTGTGCTGTCAGATACAGAACTGCCAAGCCAGTCCAAATAATCAACAACATCTGACAATGTGACATAGGCGCCGGTATCGCGCGTGCCAAGCTCCCAGTTTTCTGCAGGACCCCCAACAAGGCTGTCATGCGGTAATGCAGCCATACGCTCTGAAATCCAAGCTAGGCCATAACCATGGCGTGAAAACATTTTGTAAGGCGAGATAACATAACCATCCACATCATAGGCTTCGATATCGATCTGCCCATGTGCGGCATGTTGAATACCATCAACAATGATAAAACAATCAGGGCTTACGGCGCGAATGGCTTTAGAAATAGCGGCAACATCCATCCCCATACCTGTCACAGGAGATGTATGTAATATCGTTGCAACGCGGGTATCTTCTTGGATATGCGCTGCATAGGCTTCAGCGCTCACAAGACCCTTGGCATCATCATGGGTGATAAGTACATGGCGTTTACCACTGATAGGCGCCCAGCGCGCACAGGCGCTTCGGGTTGCCGGATGTTCGATTGTGGAGCCTAAAGCAATACCGTCATGCGCTGTGCCAAGGCAGGCATTCATCACAAGACGAAAAATAAGCTCAGTACCACTCTCTCCGACAAAAAATGTACCCTTGGGCGCATTCATAAAGGTACGTAAATCCTGCTTTGCTTTATTAATAACACGCACAAGTTCGTGCGATCCTGGATTGTCGCGTCCCTGATTATCAGGGATAGCAGCATATTCTGATGATGTTTCAACAACCTTATTCAGCGTAAGGGCGCCGCCGGCATTCTCAAAGAAGATGCGCTGACCTTGAATAGGACATGTATCAATCTGGGCAAAACGGCTCCGAATATTTTGGAGCAAATCAGGGGAAAACTGGGTCATCAAAAGACCTTTCTGAGCGAGCCTATTAGGCGATATTAGTGACGATAATAACGATTATGAAGAGATTATCAGGAATTAGTTAACGAGGGACTAAAGCTTGTCGGCGTCATCAATTTATTATTCTGCATTTCAAGCGCGCCCAGCTCGGCACTTTTCTTGGTGTAAGCAAGCCATTCAGGGTCGGACCAGAGTTTTGTGCGTTTTTGTTCACGGTCACCCGCATTTTCATAAACCCAGATATGAACAAACTCGTTTGGGTCGCCCGTCTCACCTTTCAAAAAAGCGAGAGGCTCTCCCAAGCAGCGATATTGCGGTGCTCTGCCAAATTCATCATATAGCGCAAGATGCGCATTTATTGTGCCAGGTACACAGCGATAGGTACGAACGTCAACTAACATTAATCTCTACCTTTTTTTGCTAAAATTTTCGTAAAAAACATATTATCCTCAGCCATCTCATTGTTTTTTTAACTCTACTGTTATTAACAAAATAAACTACATTGTAAATTTTGGATTTAACCTATTTTTTTAAAAAAATATCAGGAACCTGCTGAGCGGCTATAGATTATCGGGAACCAATCCTCGCGAAGTCGTTGGCCGCCTTCCATCCCATGCCCTGGGAAGGGAGGTGAGGTGGGGCCGCAGCGTTCTATATATCGGGTATCATCACCCACAAGACGAAGTGAGAAAGCGCGTCGACGGTTTTGTGTTTTATTGCCGCGCGTGCCATGAAGCATGCGAAAATCAAAAGCAACTGCGTCGCCGGGTTCCATGGGCCATTCTAAAATCGACATGCCTTCATTATCAGGGTCAGGAACAGGCATATAGGCATCTGCATCAGGATAGAAATTTTCTTCTGATAACCAGCGAGTGGGAAGAACGGGGCGGGGCCATTTATGAGAACCGGCAACACAGCGCAATGTTGAAGCGTCTACCGGATCAACGGGGCACCAAAAGCTCACGGTCTGCTCGCCATCAACAAAATAATAAGGGCTATCTTGGTGCCAAGGTGTCGTTTTTCCCGTTCCGGCTTCCTTAACCAGAACATGGTCATGAAATAGCTGAACATTATGAGATTGCATCAAATCAGCTGCAACCTCACCAACTGGTGAGTGAGTAATGACATCTTGGAACGGCAGAATACGGCTCCAATTACAGTAATCATCAAAAAATCGCCCTGCTTCACCCGGTTTTAAATTTTCTGCCGCATATTCACTTGGGTTAGCCATATTAAGAGCAATGCCTTTTTTAATGTCATCAACATGATCAGCAAAAAGGCCTTTGATAAAAACAGCGCCATCACGGGCATATGAGACTATATGTTCCTCAGTCAGTAGGTCATGCATGGCTAACACTCATCTTCTATGTGTGCGAGAATTATTCTGGTAACAAAAAGCGATGGAAATAAATCGAATGCTACACTCATCCAGAGTGACGGTAATTTTTTTAAAAAAAGATTGGTAGATAATTAATCGTTAAATAGCAGCATTTTATCCGGAGACAATCCAAGGTTAATCTTGGTGTTAACGTCTCGTAAACGCTCCGTAGACGCCACCATTACAAATAATTTACCAGCTTTTGTTTCCACCTGATATTCCGTTTTAGCGCCAACATAAGTTGCCGATAAAATACTACCAGAGAAGCCATCTTTTTTCTGAGCATTGTGAAAGCTTATATGCTCAGGCCGGATTGCAAGTTTTGCAGGCCCTTTTTTAATGTGCTGAGCTGGAATGTTAAATATTTTACCGCCTACGCTTACCTCTACTGTCTTGTCGGTAACAGATGTTATCATGCAATCTAAAATATTTGACTCACCTATGAAATTTGCAACAAACAAATCTGTTGGTTTTTCATATAGCTCGTGTGGGCTGCCAATTTGTGCAATTTTTCCCTTATTCATAACGATAATTTTATCTGATACAGCTAGTGCTTCTTCTTGGTCGTGGGTAACATAAACAACTGTTAACCCAAGCTTTTGCTGGAGTTCTCGTATTTCCTCACGAACGCTGCGTCTCAATTTTGCATCAAGGTTAGATAGAGGTTCATCAAAAAGCAGCACTTGTGGCTCGAGTACAAGTGCGCGTGCCACAGCAACACGTTGTTGTTGTCCACCTGACAATTCACTCGGGTAACGCTCGGCTAAATGCTCTAGCCCAACAAGAGATAATCCCTCCTTTGCCTTAACAGGAATTGCACTTTTAATTAACCCAGAATAGTGCAAGCCATAAGCCACATTCTCGATGACCGTTTTATGAGGAAACAAGGCATATGATTGAAAAACCATAGACACATCGCGCTCCGAGGCAGGCATGTTTGTGATGTCCTCATCATCAATAAAGATGTTGCCTTTGTTAACACCTTCTAAGCCAGCGATCATGCGAAGAGTTGTTGTCTTACCACAACCAGAGGGGCCTAGTAATGTAACAAGAGTGCCGGCCTCTACGGTAAGTGATATATTGTCAACAGCAACAGTATCTTTCCCATATAGCTTTGTTACATCACGAAAAGTTACCGTCGCAGCTGCGCTTTTTTTAGGTCTAAGTGACATTTAAGCCCCCTTGTGTTTCAGTGCCCGCTTGCCGGCGGTTAGTAACAGTTTTTCCAACCATAATTTGCAATAGAATAATAACCAGTAACATTAGGAATATCAGTGTAGTTGAGTAGGCAATGGCCAGCCCGTAATCATTATTTTCAACCCGGCCGATAATATAGCTCGTTGCCATATCATATTCTGCACTCACAAGGAAAATTACGGCTGAAATAGCTGTCATCGAACGAACAAAGCTGAAGACAAGTGCCGCTAATATAGCGGGCCGGAGGAGGGGCAATACTATCTTAGTAAATGTATGGAACGAGCCTGCGCCAAGAGTAAGGGAAGATTCATCCAAGCTTTTGTCAATTTGTGACATGGCGGCAACACCTGAGCGCACGCCAACAGGCATATTACGAAATACAAAGCTAACAATTAGAATGATTCCTGTCCCCGTAATCTCAATGGGAGGGACATTAAACGCCAAAATATAACTCACACCAATAACTGTTCCTGGAATGGCAAAACTCAGCATTGTACCAAATTCAAAAGCATTTTTTCCTCTGAAGTTATGGCGCGTCAGAAGGTAGGCTGTAACCAAACCAATGGCGGCAGTCAGAGGCGCTGCAATTGCGGCAATCATGAAGGTTGTACTAAATGAATTCCAAGCAGAACCAGTCCATTGAATGCCATTTTCTTCAATTGAGACTGAGAAGGCAGTAATGTAATGCTTAAATGTAAGGCTATTATCTAACCCCCACATTTCTACAAAACTGCCGTAAACAATGATACTGTAGATAACGATTGTAAAAAATGCCCAGCTAGAGCCAACAAAAATTACAGTTCGGGAGAGGAGTGGAGGTAGCTTCATATTATAGCCACTATCACCTTTTCCGGTAATGGTAGTGTATGACTTTCTGCCTAGCCAGAATCGTTGAATATAAAAAGCTGCTAGCGTAAACGATAATAAAACGAGGGCAAGAACTGCTGCCCGTCCCTGATCGTATTGCGCGCCAACTATGGCAAAAAATATCTCTGTTGAAAGCACATCATAATTGCCGCCCAGCACTAGTGGGTTGCCAAAATCCGCCATACTTTCAATAAATCCAAGTAAAAAGGCATTCGCAAGGCCTGGGCGAATTAAGGGTAAAGAAACAGTTTGAAATACTTGTGAGGGGTTCGCGCGCAGCGTAAGCCCAGCTTCTTCCAAAGAGGGGCTAACACTTTCCACAACACCAATGAGAACCAAAAACGCAATCGGGGTATATGCCAGTGTTTGAGCAATAACAATGCCTGGCAAACCATAAACCCACCGCGTAGGTGTTAGACCAAAAATATCGCTGATTGTTGTTGAAACGACTCCCGAGAGACCAAACAGAAGTATTATAGCAAGACCTATGACAAAAGGGGGTGTGATAAGAGGTATTATACTGATGGCCCTAAAGATGCGGCGGTATCTTAGATTTGTTCTCGTAACGAGGAGGGCAAAAACCAGCCCTAATGTTGTCGTCAGAAAGCCGACAATAGTTGCCATAAAGACAGTGTTCCAGGCTACGCCACAGCGACGCTCAGCAAAAACACAACCAAGAGACCATATTCGGCTATCACTTATCTTTTCCCAGAAAAGTGAGAGAGAATATGCATTTTGCTCATCAATAAAGGCAAGAATGATTAATTTTATAATGGGGTAAAAAACAAAAATACCAACAAGCATGACAACAAAACAGATCATGCCAATGATGAATTTATCTCCCATAGTGCCTCGTTGCTCTGCAAGGCCTGTAGAAAACAAAAACAGACAGCTAGCAAAATATAAGATGGCCCCATAACCCATGCCAAACTGGCGTTCATCTAATGGACCAAATAATTCTTGAAGAGAGGCAATTTGCCAGCCGCGAATGCCAATAGAAAGGCCTTGTCCACACATCCAAATAAGACCAAGGCCGCCGCCTATTATTAACGCCCATGAAAAAGCAGAGGAGCGCTGTGGCAGCGTTAGAGCGAAAAATGCAAAGAAAAACGGCATGATAAGGGGCGTTAACCACAGTTTTTCGCCTTGACCCAATAAAAAGAAGAGCGGCGCAAAATCACTATCTAAGGGGTAACCATCAATAATCCATTCTAAGTCAAAAAATCCATCTTCAATGCCGTACCACGGCAAAAGAATAGATGAAAATAACCCGACCATTAGCCAAAGCATAACGGTCGGGTTACGATGATAATGGCCTGTTAAAGCAGATATCAAAATACTTATTCCTTCAAGAAAGCTCTATTGAGCATAAACTTCAGTATCCCATTTTTTGAGAAGGCGTTTACGTTCGCTGCTTGAACCATATTTTTTGAAATCATAATCAATCAGCTTAATTGAAGATAGGTCAGGTGCTGATGGAGATGTCTTGGACCCATTATTAGAAGGGACCTGATATGCTTTTACCTGAAGTGCTAGTGATTGAGCAGCTGCACTAAGAGCCCAATCGTAGAATTTTTTTGCACTGTCAGGATTGCGTGCACCCTCAATAATTGACATCGAACCAATTTCATATCCAGTTCCCTCGCATGGCGCTACCACCTTAATAGGGAAGCCAGACACCGCCTGTTTAACCGCATCATGCATGAAAACAATACCAATCGTGTTCTCACCTTTAGCAGCAGATTTAATCGGGGCAGAGCCTGATTTAGTATACTGATTGATGTTTTTATTAAGGCCTCTCATAAACTCAAAACCTTGATCTTCGCCAAAGAGCTGCACCATTGTTGCAAGCGTGGTGTAGGCAGTACCAGATGAATTTGGATTAGCCATCTGCACATGCCCTTTATATTCAGGCTTAAGCAGGTCTTTCCAGCACGCAGGAACAGATAGATTGTTTTTCTTAAGCAGGTCCTCGTTATACCCATAACCAAGAGCTCCAGAATAAATACCTATCGTTTTGTCATTGGCCGACTCTGCTTGGCGTAATGCCCAATCTTGCAATTCTGACCGCATAGATGATTTATAGGCCATCGTTAAGCCTTCTTCAGCTGCCTGAAGATGCGGGTCACCTGTGCCGCCCCACCATATGTCACCCTTTGGGTTGGAAGATTCAGCTTTGATTTGCGCAAAGGTCTCGCCTGAGCTCTTTCGCGTCATGTTAACTTTAATGCCAGTTGCTGCAGAAAATTCTTTTGTCATTAGCTGACACCAGTCCTCTTGAGCACTGCAATAAAATGTAAGTTTATCTGCTGCCTGAGCCACAGTTGACCCAGCAACAAGAGCTCCAGCAACAGCAAATTTTAATAGTAACTTCATTAGTTCCTCCATTTCTCGTGTGAAACAATTCTTCGTTATGGTTCATATTGGACATAGCAAATGGGGAAAGAAAAGAAGTTTGTAACAAAAATTATAAATATTTAAGTAAGGGATAGCTTAACAGCCAGAAACCTGATGTAAATAATAACAAGGCTTTACTACTTTAGACATCTGATAAACGTTTTTAAGAAAGGAGAGAGAATTAAAAGAGATGGAAATATCAAAATCAAAACGTTGTGAGCTAGCTCGGAAAATGGCTCGTTCTGCTGGTATGCTCGGCATGACATATTTTGGGCGTTTGGAAACCTTAAAAATAGATAAAAAGGGTCATCAGGACCTTGTTTCTGAGGCTGATAAAGCACTAGAGGAGCATATTCGGCTGCATATTACAGATGCTTTTCCCGATGATAGTATTTTAGGGGAAGAAGATGGGTTTTCGCCGGGGAAAAATGACTATGTATGGGTGATAGACCCCATTGATGGCACAGCAAATTTTGTTGCTGGCATTCCCGCATGGACGGTTGTAATTGCCCTCGTGAAAGATTTTCGCACGATTGCTGGGTTTATTTATGACCCCATTCAAGATGAATTATACACAGCTTATGTTGGAGAAGGGGCTTGGTGTAATGATAAAAAACTCTCAGTTGCCTCTCACGCCGATATAACGTCTGGGTCTATTGCTGTTGGATTTTCAAATAGAAGCAAACCAGATTTTATCTCAAAGCTTGTTACAAGTATAATCGGGGAAGGCGGTGTCTTTTTTCGCAATGCGTCAGGGGCGCTTTCTCTTACTTATGTCGCATCAGGAAAACTTCTTGGTTACAGCGAAGACCATATGAATGCATGGGATTATCTTGCCGGTCAGTTAATGGTTGCAGAGGCAGGTGGTTCAGTTGAAACTCAAGATGTTAAGGAAGTTCTGAAAAAAGGGGGGCGTGTTGTCGTATCGGCTCCACCACTTTTCACAAAATTATTAGAGCTCACAAAACAAGCTCTTATGTAAAATACTGTTAAGTATATGTTTTAAGGTTGAGGATGACATTATGAAAACGGTTCTAGCCAATAATATAACGATAAATTACCGCATTGATTTGCAGCGCGATAAAAACCCTGATGCGCCTGTTATTATGCTGAGTAATAGCTTGTTATCGAGCTATCCTATGTGGGATGATCAGATTGACGCGCTAAGCGAACATTTTACTGTTTTACGCTATGATACGCGCGGTCATGGCGGCACAGATGCACCGTCTGATGCCTATTCAATTGATATTTTTGTTGAGGATGTGGTCGCGCTGCTGAATAGTCTGAAGTTCGACAAGGTTCATTTTGTTGGCCTCTCAATGGGAGGCTTTATTGGGCAACTTTTTGCGGCTAAATATCCCGAGCGTGTTATTTCACTAACGCTCTGTGACACAGCTTGTATTATGCCACCTGCGTCATTATGGGATGACCGCATCAAAACAGCCGAAAATAGTGGTGTTGAGAGCCTCATTGAGGGAACGCTTGGTCGCTGGTTTACCGCGCCGTTTCACCAAACCAACCCTAACGATGTACAAAAAATTACTGATATGATCAGGGCAACGGGCGTACAGGGCTATGTGAATTGCGCTAAAGCGATACGCGATATGGATCAACGCCACATCCTAAAAGACATAAAAGTGCCAACGAATATAATTGTTGGAGACAAAGACCCTGCTTGTCCTGTGAGTGCTTCGGAAACACTTCATTCTGGTATATCTGGCTCGCAACTAGTTATCCTAAAAGAGGCTGCGCATCTTCCAAATATTGAGCAAAAAGATGCATTTAATCGTGCCTTATTGGGCTTTTTGGAACAAGTGAAGACATGAATTACGAAGCACCAGAATCGATTGAATCTGCCGTTGCATTACTTGTTAATTCCGGCAACGAAACAAAAATATTTGCTGGTGGGACAGACTTAATTGTTCAAATGAAAGAGGACAGAATTGAGCCCACAACATTAATTGACATCAAAAAAATCAAACAAGCGCGTGACATTAACATAACCTCAGATGCTATCAGCATCGGGGCTGCCGTCACAGGGGCAGAAATTGGAGAATGTCTAGACTTACAACGCCTATTGCCGGGGGTTGTGGAGGCTGTTCAGTATATTGGCTCGGATCAGGTTCAGGGCCGCGCAACTATAGGCGGAAATCTGTGTAATGCGTCTCCTGCTGCTGATAGCGTGCCAGCCTTAATTGCAGCGAGGGCCAACATTGTTATTGCTGGGCCGGATGGCATGCGGAGCCTTGCTGTTGAGGATTTTCTGCTGCGGCCAGGTAAGACTGTTTTAAGCGCAAATGAGTTTGTTGTTTCGCTAGAAATGCCGTACCCGCCACAAAAATACGGTGAAGCCTATCTTCGATTTACCCCGCGCTCTGAAATGGACATTGCGGTAGTGGGTGTCGGCGTCTCAGTAATATTAGCCCCAGATGGAACCTGTGTTGCGGCTCGGATTGCGGTAGGGGCTGTTGCGCCAACGGCTCGACTGGTTGCAAACGCATCTAAAATTCTCTGTGGAAAAGCTCTTAATGTTGACGTTTTAGATCAGGTGAGTGCTGCTGTTAGTGCCGCGTGCGAACCGATTAATGATAAGCGTGGCACTGTTGAGTTTAGAACCGAAGTTGCAGGTGTAATGGCCGCTAGAGCAACAAAAATCGCTTGGCAAAGAGCGGAGAATAGCGAATGAAAAAATATAATATTACAGCAACGGTAAATGGCGATGAGCTGGATTATAGCTGTTATGCTGACCAAACTCTGCTAGAAGTCTTGCGTGAAAATCTTCAGATGACAGGAACGAAAAACGGCTGTGGCTCCGGTGATTGTGGTGCTTGCACTGTAATTGTTAATAAACGTCCGGTTAATGCCTGCCTTATTTTGGGCGTTGAACTTGAGGGCGCTATTATAGAAACGGTTGAAGGTCTTGCTGAAGGCTCAACCTTGCATCCACTCCAGCAGAAGTTTCTGGACCATGCTGCGTTACAATGCGGCATTTGTACGCCCGGATTCTTAACGATGTCCAAGGCATTGCTAGAGAGGAATCCGGACCCGACTGAAACTGAAGTGCGCTATGCGTTGGCAGGAAATCTCTGTCGCTGCACTGGTTATGATAAGATCGTGCGGGCCGTGCTGGATGCAGCAGCAGAAATGAGAGCTAATGCATCATGAATGAGATAACAAACAGAGATAAAAATAATTTTAAATGGGTTGGCAAAAATACCCAGCGCCCCGATGGTCCTGACAAGGTTACGGGCCGCGCACGTTATGGCGATGATATGATTGTGCCAGGCATGCTTCATGGAAAAACCTTACGTAGCCCACATGCGCATGCCAAAATTATCTCTATTGATACCAGCGAGGCTGAAGCGTTATCGGGTGTCAAAGCTGTTGTGACATATAAAGATATTCCAGATCATCCGTTATTGGCGCCACCTTATGGTCCGATGATCACTGATTTTCATGATATTTCACGCAACATTATGGCGCGTGATAAAGTGTTTTATGATGGTCATCCAGTGGCTGCTGTTGCCGCAACCAGTGAGCGGATAGCCAAGGCTGCGTTATCGTTAATCAGGGTTGAATATGAAATTCTGCCGCATGTCCTTGACCCGTTTGAGGCAGCTGGTGCAGACGCACCTATTTTGCATGACTATCAATACACTCTTGGCAGTGATCCTAAATCATCAAAACCCTCCAATGTTTTTCGGGTGGCATCATCAGAACGAGGTGATTTATCAAAAGGGTTTGCAGAGGCAGAGATTATTGTGGAGCGGGAATTTCGCTCGCAACCTGTTCATCAAGGTTATATTGAGCCGCAGGCTCTTGTTGCTACAGCAGCAGCAGATGGTTCAGTTGACCTCTGGACAACAACGCAAGGACATTTCGTTATCCGTGGATATTGCGCTCGCTTGTTGAATATGGATATGTCTAGCATTCGTGTTACTGCGTCCGAAATAGGGGGTGGTTTTGGCGGTAAAAATAATCTGTATTCAGAGCCAGTAGCTATTCGTTTGTCACAAAAAACCGGCAGACCTGTTCGATTTGTTATGACACGTTCTGAAGTTTTTCGGGCGACAGGGCCAGCCTCCGGTACTTATTCTCATCTGCGCATCGGCGCTAAGAAAGACGGAACTATTGTGGCTGCCGAAGCGACAATTTATAATCAGGCAGGCGCTTTCAAAGGCTCGCCAGTCGGCCGTTCAGTTGATACTTTCTTTTCTGCCTATTCGATTAAAAATGCCAAGGCAACAGCCTATGATGTGTGTGTAAATCGCCCTAAAGTTGCAGCATATAGAGCGCCCGGTGCTCCTATGGCAGCGTTAGGCGCAGAACTAGCCATCAATGAACTTGCGGCAAAACTAGCAATAGACCCCATTGAAATCCGGCTGAAAAATGCGGTCCAAGATCATGAGCAAAGTTTAAGTGGTGTTAAATTTGGACGTATTGGCCTTAATGAGGTGTTGGTTAAGGCACGCGAGCACCCGCATTATTCAGCCGCTCTTGCTGAAAATCAGGGTCGAGGCTTTGCCCTTGGCTACTGGATGCATGGTGGTGGGCTGAGCTCTGTTAATGCCAACCTGTTAGATGATGGCACAGTTACAATTGCAACGGGCAATCCAGATATTGGCGGTTCGCGTTCCTCTATGCGGGTGATGGCTGCCGAAGAGTTAGGCGTGGATATAAGCCTTATCAAAACTATCATTGCTGATACAGCATCCATTGGGTACAGCCATTTAACGGCTGGTAGCCGAACAACATTTGCAACCGGCTTGGCTGTGATTAACTCAGTCCGTGAAATCATTGATAAACTTCGCCAGCTTGCCGCAACAAAATGGGATGTTTCAGTTGAAAATGTAGCCTGGGAAGCAGGCCAAGCCGTCTGTCATCATGGTGACTTTCAGGCTCTTTCGTTAAAGCAATTAGCCTCTCTTGCTCCTAAAGTAGGTGGCGCCATTGCCGGTCATTCAGAAATAAACGCTACGGGCGCCGGCGCAGCATTTTCTGCTCATATAGTGGATGTTGAAGTAGATAAAGAAACCGGCTTTACCACGCCAAAGCGCTATACAATTATTCAGGATGCAGGCCGCGCCATCTCACCTGATTATGTTGAGGGTCAGATGCAGGGCGCTGCTGTTCAGGGCATTGGATGGGCGCTTAACGAAGAATATATCTATGACCATAATGGCTGTCTTCAAAATGCAGGATTTCTTGATTACCGGATGCCTGTAGCATCTGACGTGCCCATGATTGATACTGTGATAGTAGAGGTGCCGAACCCAAACCATCCTTACGGTGTCAGAGGGGTAGGCGAGCCTCCCTTAGTGCCAGCACCAGCAGCTGTTGCAAATGCTGTTGAGAATGCGATTGGCAAACGAATGGGGGTATTACCGCTGTCTCCGCCTAAAATCCTGCAAGCGCTAAAATAACAAAAAAGACAATTAGGCGTTATTTCTGCTAGGCCCTGCGATATCCTTTTGAAAGTGTTTGATGGGTTGGCAGACACAAGTTGGTATGGTTCTATGTAGTTTCCGGCGCTAATGACGTGCCTGAACTCTGAGGCAAGACTATGGAGGGGCGTTTAAATGCTGAAAAATAAAACGGGAATCCTAAGCACTAAGGCAGGGAAGGGATACCTGTCTGGCATGATGGTATTCGAATTTTTTGTACCCGGTATGCCGGCCATAGCGGCATCAGCTGGAGCAGATTTTCTGTTGTATGACATGGAGCATACAGGCATCTCGATTGAAACCCTGAAACCACAGATGGCAGCGTGCCGGGGCCTTGATATTGCCCCGCTTGTAAGAGTGCCGTCAGTTGAGGGAAATACGATAGGTCAAATACTCGATATAGGGGCGCATGGTGTCATGGTTCCCATGGTGGAAACAGCCGAGCAAGCCCGCGATATTGTTAGGCGAGCCCATTATCCGCCGGAAGGCCAAAGAGGCACAGCATTCTCAATCGCCCATGATGATTATAAATCGGGACGTCCGGCTGATAAGATGGCGCAGGCTAATCAGCGGAGTGTTGTTATCGCAATGATTGAGACTGAAACGGGGCTGGCTAATGTAGATGCCATAGCCGCTGTTGAGGGGATTGATGTGCTGTGGCTTGGGCATTTTGATCTTACCAGCTCTCTTGGTATTCCCGGGCAAACTGACCATCCTGATTATTTAGCCGCCGTCAGCCATATTGTTGCTGCGGCAACACAATATGGTAAATGCGCCGGCTATATGGCTGTCGATAAGAAATGGGCAGAAGAATATTGGGGATACGGGTTTAGAATGCTTGCCTATGGTCTTGACCATCTTTTGCTGCGTGACTCATTAGCAGAGGGAATGACGTTTATCTCTGATATGGCCAGCAAAGACTAGCGCATAGGACAATCAAAATGAACCAGTTCCAGATAGCGATATCAGCAGACCTCATCACCAAAGAAGGTAAGCCTTGCTTTGATGAGGCTCTGTTAAAAGAGGTTACAGATCGGCCTGACTTTTCTGTGACAATCTTGCCAGAGGGCAAAACAGACATCACAAAACAAGATGCCGATACCTATGATGCCCTTTATCTGATGCTTGAAACATTAAGTACCGATAGTGTGAGTACGCCCGGTCTGCGCCTCAAACTGGCTGCCCGGCACGGGGTTGGATTTGATACTGTTGATGTTCCGGGTATGACATCTCACGGCGTTATGGTAACAAACACGCCTCACGCCGTGCGCCGGCCTGTTGCAACCATGGCAGTGACCCTGCTTTTGGCCCTCAGTCATAAGCTCATCGTAAAACATCAGAATACACGTGCCGGCCTATGGGCGCAAAATGCGGACCATATGGGCGTTGGCTTAACAGGCAAGACATTGGGGGTTCTTGGTGCCGGCAGTATTGGCAGTGAAATTCTTCGTATGATGAGCCCGTTCGATATGAAGCTTATTGCGTGTGACCCACATGTTAGTGACGATTATTTACAGTCATTGGGCGCCACAAAAGTTGAGAGTGACGCGTTTTTTGCACAGGCTGATTTTGTGATTGTCGCAACCTCTCTGTCTGCTGAAACCCGTCATTTGGTTAATGCAGATAGGCTGAAACTGATGCAGCCTCACGCCTCACTCATTAATGTAGCGCGCGGTTCTGTTATCAAAGAAAGTGACCTTATTGACGCATTACAGTCAGGTCACATTAGTGCAGCAGCTCTTGATGTTTTTGAGCAAGAACCTGTATTAGTAGATAACCCACTGTTATCTATGCATAATGTAATTACAACATCGCATTCCTTATGTTGGACAGATGAATGTTTTGATAATATTGCCAGAGATGGGTTAGGTAGTATTATCTCTTTTGCTGACCGACAATTGCCACAATTTATTGTCGATAGGTCTGTGTGTCTACATAGCCGTCAGACAGAATGGTTTTCAAGGTAATGTTTTTATGAAAGTAGATATTTTATAAGTTTTTAATTTCAGCGTTAATAATACCTCTTTTGGCGGTAGAAGTTTATTAGACTTAGAAATATTATGTGAAAAATAACTATTTTTTTAGATTGTTTTGTTTATCAAAAGTTTTATTATTTTTGATGATGTAATTTTTGCATCTTTTTTACTTTGCCAACCCTCATGAATTATCTCATGGCAATTTGGAATATATTTTTTTAGTATTGGGAAATACTTATACAGCATATCCTCTTTATTTGATGCTATGATTGTTGGACAAGTTATATTTTTAAAGCATGTCTCTTTATCAAAGCGGAATGCTGCATTATAAGACAAATGGTACGTCTCCAGGCTTTCTAAAACATCAATATACATTCCATGTAGATAGGAAAGCTCAGGTAGACCGCGTGCTAAACGATTTTTGTTTGAGTGTTCATGCCATGGCCAAAATAGCCATTGGTCTCTTATGAATTGCCATGTCCACATCAAGTGCTCACCGGTTGAACTTGCTTTTTTCTTTGGTGCGTAACTTAAAAGTAAACGGTTTTTTTCTTCTAAATCATAAAGTCCAACACTGTCTAAAATAAGAAGAGCCCCTGGGTTTTGAGGCATTTGACTTATGCAAGCAGCAATACTCGCACCAGTATGAGTTCCAAATAGAACCGTATTTTTAATGCCCATATTATTTAATGCCTGTAAATGTGATTTTGCATAATCAAATATTTCTGGCTGTTCCATTGGAAGG
>ENA-OQVM01000163-OQVM01000163.1-marine-metagenome-genome-assembly--contig:-NODE-163-length-106026-cov-32.358097_pt1 | contig 106026 bp, 126 predicted proteins | sample MGYA00237776_ERZ505498 | MGnify/ENA primary metagenome ERZ505498 (study PRJEB26159, sample SAMN06265151) | marine metagenome | isolation source: Helgoland LTER site | place: Germany:Helgoland... | reverse complement strand
GCGGTAATCAAATCAACCAGTTCTTGTGTCAAATCTACGTTAGCCCTCTCAGTAGCACCAGCACGAATCGTGCCAAATCCAGCGGAGCCCGCTTCACCAATCTTCGGGGCGCCCGATTTGGCCGTCGCATAGAAGCTGGAGTCACCGATTTGACGCAACCCGGCCGGACTTGAGAAGTTAGACAAGATCACCTTGGCCAACGTAAGCTGAGAGCCGTTGGAATAGGAGGCGCTCACCAGGCCATCGTCACCGATGTCTAAGCCCACCAAGTCACCCTCAGGCTTTCCGTCCTGCGACTGCGACAACACCGCAAACGCTGAGGAGTACTGGGTAGAAGCTGAGTAATCAATGTTGATGGTCAACGCACCCTTACCATCGTCTAGGTAAACGGTGTCGAGCTGAGAGCCGGTTTTTGGCGAAATCAGGTTACCGCTGGTGTTAAACGTAAGCTCACCCTTGTCCAAGAAAATGGGTGACCACTCAGGCAGGACCTCGTAGCCATCCGCGCTAGCGGTTTCAACACCAAATTCGTCGATGTACTTCGATACGCCTACGCCGCTAGAGTAGTCAGTGAACTGCGTGGGCTTAATCCAGGTCGAGCTTGCGCCACGACCGGCCTCTACATTAGCCAAGCCCCAGTTGGAGCTACCCGAGACCTTGATAAAAGAATCCGTTCCCGTGGTACCCGTTGTAAATTGGAAGGCATTTTTTGCACGGTCATAGGTTACTTTCACGCCCGACGCGGTGCTACCAGTCGTGCTGGCCAAGTTGTTAATGCCCTTCTGAAGTTCAGCCATAAAGCCGTCCAGCGTGTAGCTGGTGCTTGGCGGAATCGAGACCGTTCCCTTGACGTCATCTACCGAGACAACAAACTTATTATTCGTCGTATCGACAGAAAAGTTGTTGTTTACGTTGACGGCCACTTGCGTACCCGTGGTCTGAGCGGGTAACGATATCGTGCCGCGCAATGCGGTGTCAGAAACGGCCACAGCTAAGGGGTTTGCTGCCGTGTCTTCTAGGCCCAAAAGCGATTTTGCCCGTGCATTGGTGTTGGTAATGGCGATACTCGACGTGTCGCCAGTGGTGCCGGACGAGACTGTGAACTTTTCGTTCACGTTGTCGAACTTAACTTGGATGCCATAACGCTGGTCTGCAGCAGCACGGATTAAATCACCATTGGGTGTCACTTGGCCATTGAGGGCCGCGCCAACGGGCACATACAGCCCTGTTGTCGCACCAACATTCACCGGTGTTTGACCAACGCCTAGCACCTTGTTTTCTGTGAATGTTTTTGCCGTCATTGGCGTCGTCGTGTCGCCAAGCGCAAAATCGGCGTTGGCTACCGCATAGACTTTTTCGAGGCCTGTAGCCGTAACAACCTCTTTCAGAGTGCCACCGAAAGTGGCTGAAGTCATCGTTGGCTTGATCGTGAATGATGCCCCATCATCTCTTGCGAAAACTAGTTTCCCGCCCGCGTTGCTGATGGTGTAACCCGACGATGCATAGGTTGGGTTACTGGAACCTGTCAACGCTGTCACCAGGTCGTTCAGCGTGGCACCAGCTTTTAACTTAGCGCTAGACAGGTTCACTGTCGTCGAACCTGATTTAAGCTCAAACCCAAGGACCTCGTCTTGCAATACGTTAGTGCCAACGTAGTTATACATCTGCATTGTTTGCGGCACTTGCAGGCTAATGGCTCCACCACCGGACTCGGTGAACTTAAAACCACCAGTGACAGAGTCGTAGGCGACAGCGACTGTTGTGAGGCCTTGTTCGACTAGCTGCGTTTTTAACGCAATGGCCGCCTGGTCTTTCGTGACCTTGGTCAAGGACCCGGCGATTGCCGCGTAGGCCGTGTCAACGGTCGTACGGCGCGTGACGCCCGTAGCGCCAAGCGGGTCAGTATCGGCAAAAGTCAGCTCCGCCGCATCCTCATCCGCCGCGTCCCACGTTATCAGAACCGTGCCGTCACCATTGTCAACAGCTGACCGGCCCGCGCCACCAAGTTGAAATGCTTTAGCAGCATCGTTAAGCTGAATCACCACCTTGGCGGCCACATCAGCGGCTGTGATGTCTGTGGCCGCCAAGAGCACAGCGACCCCGCCTACGGTAATAGTGCGTGCTGCGGGCGTCGTTGGTGCACTAAATGTGACGAGATCTTTTTTGGGAATCAAAGGCGTCACGATCGTCGGGACATACTCGCGCGGTGTTGAACTCGTGACTGTGACACCCGAAGTACCTGCAACCGCCGTGACCGCGGAGGCATCGCCATCAGTTGCAGCCCACGTCAAGGTAAGCGTCCCGTTTCCTGGATCTGTAACTGTGCGGGTTTGACCGGCTGCAACGGTGTCGAACAACGCACCTGCCGCTTCCAACGCAGTCTTAACTTTAGCGGCAATACTGATAGCGGTCTCATTGGCGGTTGTGGTGACCGACACCCCTCCCACCCGGAGATCCCCACCATCGGCATCAGCCGCAGTGAACGTGAGTTTCTCTTGCTTGGTTGCCCCCGCAGTGCTTAAGTCCAACTGTGCGATGGAATTGACGCCACCAATGGTGGTGTTGAGTTGCATCTGGGTGTTGCCTGTAAAGTCGAAGTAGCGCTCGTCGCCAAACGCTTCATTCAACTTATTGGTCATCGCCGTGGCTAACTGCACCCCGGTAAGTTTTTTGGTTCCCGCCAACGAGCTCAGATCCATCACGACTGGCTTGCCGCTGCTGTCCACGTCAATACTAAATAGATTCTTTAAGTCAGCCTTAGGGATCGCCGAGAAATCAAAAGGGGTATCAGCGGTTAAGTCAGCAACTGTTTTTTGGCCTGCGATGGATGCAGGCGTGGAAGATCGCTTGTCTGTCAGGTCATCCAGGGCGAACATTTGCGTCTTGCCGTTGACCAAAAAGTCACTGACCTCGCTCTCAGGCTTGATTTCCCCGTACTTGTTCACAAACAAGCGGCTTGAGTTGTCATCCGTGGCCTGAATCAATGACGGGTTGACTTGCGTATCCCCAACAAACACGTAGGTTTGCCACTTGTTAAACGGGCTGGTCTGACTCGCGTTTTGTGTCTTCGCGTAATAAACGGTTGCGAGGTAGCCATTACCACCCGAGTCATAAACTGTCAGCGCAGTGCTCTTGTTGTACGTCTCGGGGTTGGCCCTGTTGAAAGGCTCGGTTATCACCGTCGCATCCGCAGGAAAATTCAGACCCAAGTTAATCAGTGAGGTTTCACCCGCCTCACCGGTCGTCTTTTGAGGAATAGTCAAAACGTTCAGTGCGCCCAAGTCCGCCTTACCAGAACTATCGACCGATGCCGCCATGAGTCGCTGACCAGCCGAGTTCACCACGTTGTATTGATCGTTCATCATGAACGAGCCGTTACGGGTGTAGATGTCTTGCAAACCGTCCGCTGACTTCAACGGGAAGAAGCCGTCACCTGTAATCGCTAGGTCAAGCGCGTTGGCGGAGAACGCGACGTTACCCTGTCCAAACTCCTGTGTGACCTGCTTCAAGGCGACGCCCTGACCAATGGTACTGGACGCTTTTTGCAGCGGTGATGTCGCAAAAATGTCACCAAAGTCAGCGCGTGAACGCTTGAAACCGGTGGTGCCCACGTTGGCGATGTTGTTGCTGGTGACGCCCAATTGCGCGGTAGCAGAGTTCAGACCGGTAAGGGATGTGTAGAAAGACATTTATATTGACTCCTGTTAGGGAAACGGGTGATTTGTGCTTTGATATTTTGTTTTTCGAACTTGGCTTACATGCCAATTCGGGTGACCTCGGACAGCGGCAAAGTTTTGCCGCCCTCGAACTCGAGCAATAAACTGTTGTCCGCTGAGTTGGTTCTCACAGCGGTAACTTTTGCCACGGCTTTTACGGCTACGTTGGTGGTCTCTCCACCAATAACACCAGCTGCGGCAAAGCGGTAACTGCCGTCCGCGACTACCTCGCCATCGGCATCCATGCCGTCCCAGCCAAGCCTGAAGTCGCCCACCGGTTGCGCGGGGTAGATAAGCTCGCGCACAACGTTCCCGGATACGTCCAGCACATTAACTTGCAGTCCTGCTGCGCCCGTTGGCAGCGGGATGACGCCTTGGCCACCGACGCCGTTGGTCACTTGAACGGCGGCATCGGGGACGGCAACGCTTTTACCAATCAGCGAGGCACTGGCCATAACACGGTCAGAGCCCATTGCAGTGACCATGGTGTCTAAAGACTGCTTCATGGAGATGTTGGCTTCCAGCGAGGAGAACTGCGCCAGCTGCGCAACAAAGGCCTCGTTTTTAACGGGGTCCAGTGGGTTTTGCATCTTTAGCTGTGTAGTGAACAGCGTAAGGAACTCTTGTTGCCCCATTTCTTCCTTGGTTGGCTTGGGCGCATTTACGACATCCTCGTAGCGCAGGATGCCCTGCGGTAGGGCGCTGGGATTCAGGTCTAGTGCCATAATTTCTTTCTAGGTATCTTCTAAGGGCTTATCTCGAAACAAGTGAATCAAGAGCGCGTCAACTCTAGGGTGCGCATCATTAACTGCTTGGCCGTGTTAACCACCTCGACGTTGTTTTGATACGAGCGAGACGACGCCATCATCTCCACCATTTCCGTGACCTCATTTACGTTAGAGGGAAAGATGTAGCCCTCTGCGTTGGCCAGCGGGTGGCTGGGGTCAAAGATAGGCTTTATGGGCGAGGCATCGTCCTGCATGCGGTCGATCTTCACGCCGCCCACGTAGGGGGCGCCGGCGTTGGTGAGGTTGTCATCAACCAAGGCCTTGAACACGGTTCGCTTCGCCTTAAACGCTTCCGCCTCGGTCCCTGCTGCGGTGCCCGCGTTGGCGAGGTTAGAGGCGGTGGCGTTCATGCGTACCAGTTGCGCATTTAGCGCGGTACCGGCGATGCCGAAAATGTTTCCTATGGACATGGTGTGCTCCTCTGGTCGTTAATTACTTGAGTGGCTGCTGCGGCAATGTGTTGTCCGCAACACTTACTCACCCTTCAGCGCTTTACGGATGCCGCTCACACGGCTCTCCAAAAAACTCAAGGTTGCTTGGTAGTTCGCCGCCGCTTTACCGTAGTTGCCCTGCTCAATGCTCATCTCTACGGTGTTGGCATCAAATGACGTGTTAAATGGCACGCGGAATTTCACGGCGTTGCTGTCGGTTGTTTCCGCTATGGCGTAGTGCTTGGCGTTGGTGGCGCGGATGGGTTGACCCAACTCTTGATTCATCACCTGCTTGAAATCGAGGTCTCTCGCCTTGTATTGCGGTGTATCGGCGTTGGCGATGTTTTGGGCGATCAGCTCCATACGCTGCGCCCTGGCCTGCAGGGCGCGCTCGTGAATCCCTAGGGGGTTGCTCAACAAATCCATCGCTAGACTCCGTTTTAAATGCATCACCGTGACCACAGGCTCTAAAGCTTTTCTTTCACCGGTCGATGTCGTTAGGGACTTACTCTTGAGAAGTTCGTCTTTGGTTTGACTTATGCAAATGCCGTGCCACCTGCTTCCGACAGGCGTGGCGCCGTCATACGGTATAGAAAATAAAAAAAAAGCGGCAATGTGTTGCCGCTTGTGGTGCTTACGCGCTGACGAGCGTGCGCAGCGTAACCGGTTACGGCTGGGCCTTGTAGGCGCTAACTTTCCAGCTTGGAGCAGCGGCGGTAGGCTCAGGCGCCCGTACATCGCGTAGGCGGTCATTGGCGTTTTGGTAGAGACCCGCCCAAATGGACTGGCGGGTAATGGGGCGAGAGGTGTCTTTACCGACGTGGAGGTAAGCCGCTTGTTGACCAGGGATGTTGAGTGGCACGTGGCGACGCACCTCGGAGCGTGCGTTGGGCGTGAGTACGCTGAGGTAGAGGTCGTCCAAACGCTCTCGGCCGTTTTTGCCAACCCCGACATCGCTAAAGTACTTGTCAACCAAGTCCAGCTGCGCGACCGTGCTCAAGCCAAGTATGGCGCGCGGGTCTCGGGCAAAGCCAACGGAGGCTGCCCCGCGGTCATCGCCGTCACAAAATTGAATAATGCCGTGACAGCTGCCGTTACTGGCTTGCGGATTCATGCCGTCGCTCTCCATCAGCGTGAGGCGCGCGAAGTCATCCGGTAGAAAATTGTATTTTTGAGATAAGGCCGCGATGCGTGTCTTCACGTTCTCTACCTCGTGTGGCGCAATGAAGCCTTTGTCTACGGCGCGTTGCAAGGTCTTGTCGAGTACAGGCGTGGCAATCCGCAGTGCAGACGGGGCACCCTTCAGGGCAGCAACCTGCCCGAAAGCGGGTTGTCCAGCGACACGGGTTGCCGACTTTTCCGAAAGTCCCTGCGCCATACGCAGTGCCAACGCCGCCTGTGTCGAGCCGGTCGCTAATGGGCCATGCGGCTCAGCGCGGACCGCGTTAGGCGGCACGGGAGCTTGAGGCGCCATGGGCAGCGGCACGCGCGCTAAAGAGACCGGTCGGCTGGGTAGTTGCGCGATACCGCCTTGAATCGCTTGCAGGCGCAGTGTCTGGCCAGGGTGTATTAAATTGACGTCTTTTAGTCCATTGGAGCTGGCAACTTGTTGCGCTAAGCGCCACGCATCATGACCGCTCAGATCCTTGCCCTGGGCCGTGGCCGCAGACCGTATGAGCCCAATGAGGGTGTCGCCACGCTTCACAACGACCGTGCCTGCGCTGTTACGACCACTGGCGCTGGCATTAGCATTGGCACCCGGTTGTGCTTGCTGCAAATAGCGCGAGAAAGACGCACCACTCCCCTGCGTTCCCGATGAACGGGCGGGCGACGATGTCGCCAACGGTGTGTCCAAAGCGAGGGGAGAGATAGTCATAACGTCGTGCTTGCCTTTATGTTGTTCAGCACCACCGCCCTTCGGTGCACCATGGCGGGTTGGTACTGTTTTTGCTTAAGTCTCTGTGTGTCGAGGTTTCGTCACCCCGACCAACTGAATAGGAACAAAGCAAATGCCGTGCCGAATAAATCAGTCAACTGCCTCTTATTTACGCCCGCTGCGTTGGGGGTTAGGCGTATGGGTAACCGTGCTCACGTGTGCAGCGACAGTCGTTGTGACGCAGGCACATGCCGCTACCACGCCCCCTGCAGAGGAGAAGACGACGTTGACGCCCGAATGGCAGGCAGTCGCTCAGGCCGTGACCCAATGGGGCGCCCAAGCCTACCCCGATGCGCCCGCAATCTTACTCAGCGATATCAACAACCGTGTACAGCCGAATGCCTGTACGAGCGACTTGGTGGTGGACACCCCGTTTGGACAATCCAGTAACGTCCGCGTGCGCTGTGCATCGCCCGCATGGCAACTCTTTGTCACCACAAACTTCCAAGCAACGATGACCCCGCAGCCCGCCGCTGCGAACGGAGACGTCAAACAAGAAAAGCCAGCGCCCCTCTGGGTGGTGCCCAGCCAACATCTCACCCGGGGGACACGCATTGTCCCCGGAATGCTCCAACTGGTGCCAGGCAATGCCCGCGTTCCCAGCGGTTCGCTGATTACCTCTTTAGAACGGACGGTTGGTGCCGAATTAGTAAGAGACGCCCCGGCGGGCAAACCGCTACGCCGACACGACCTGCGCGCAGCGGTCTTGGTCAAACGCGGCGCCATGGTGAAGTTGTCCATAGGCGGGAATAAAGGCTTCGAGATTTCAGTGCGGGTGCTAGCCCAAGAAAATGCCCATATGGGCGAGCAGGTAAAACTAAAGCACCCAGAATCCGGCCGAATTATTACGGGGAAAGTAGTCGGTTTGAATACGGTGGTCGCCCTTTAGTGGGTTTGACAGATTCATTCTGCTTTTTATGATAATTTTTCTAAAGATTTTAGATTTGCAGTCGATAAACTGATGGTAACCAAAGAAAGGCGGTTGTCGCCTTGAAAGAGAGTACGTTATGACTAATCCAATTACACAGCAAGCCAGCATGGCGGCGGCTGATATGCAAGCCAAGCAGGCGGACGCCCGCGACAAGGCGCGTATCAACAACGAGAACAGCACCGCAGAAGCGCGCGCCCCCGCAGAGGCACCTAAGCGCAGCAACGATGACGTGCTGTCATTGAGCGCGACAGCGCAAAGCGCCATGAAGGAGCCTGGCTTTGACTCTGGCAAGGTCGACGCGATCAAGGCGGCGATACGCGATGGCAATTACCCGCTCAATGCCAAGCGCATTGCAGAGAATTTTGTAGCCATTGAGCAAATGATTCGCGAGTAATCCCGACATGAACACAGACGATTCGCTTGAAAGCACCGTGACGGACAGGCCCATGCAGGCCTACGTGCGCGCGGAGCGCTTGTCGCGTCTGCTGAGCGACGAGTTTGAAGCGCTGAAGGCACAGAATATCGACCAGTTCGAGGCGCTGCAGCCAGGTAAGGCCGACTTACTCACTGAACTGTCTGTTTTAACGGGAATCAGTGAAAAACCGGCGCAACCGGTACCGGGCGCCTCGCCCTTGGATGGCGCTGAATGGGATGAATTTAAGCAGTTGATGGGGCTTTGCCGCGATGCCCACCACCGAAACGAGATTTTGATTTCACGCCAACTGGATGCCATACGCGGCACCATTTCGGCTTTGCAAGGCGCTACAGGGCAAGCGACTGTGGAGGTCTATGACCGCTTGGGCAAGCTCAATCGCGTCAAACGCGCACGCGGATACAACGAGGCCTGAGCGTTCCGCAAGATCACACAGTGATCAAGTCTTTGGCCTAGGGGCAGGTATTTTCTCGTCCCCTGGCTCCATCCCCTTCAACCAGTAAGCCCACGACAGAATGACTGCCACCGCTGCGTATAGCTGCGGCGGTATTTCTTGGTCTAGATCAAGGCGGCTAAGCATCGCCAGTAGATGCGGGTCTTTGGCGATGTAGATCCCTTTTTCTCTGGCTAATTCAATGACGCGCTCAGCCAATTCGTCATAGGCTTTTACGGTCACAACCGGGGCATCGTTTTGGCCGTAAGCCAGCGCGATCGCCTCTAATTGTCGGCGTTTCATGCCGAAACATCCCAAACGCTGCGGTCACCGTTGTCCGGTGTCAATCGGGTCTCGGCATCGCTCGCTGCGCCCTGCGGACGCGCGAACTGCAACACGTGCGCGTCAACAAGCCCCAAGCCCGCGGCCTCAAGCTCGGCGCGCAGGGCGCCCAATTGGGCCTGTGCCTGTTTGGCGACATCCGCCCGGGGGATCCACATGGTCAGCGCCACATCCGTGCGTTCGCGCTGTATGTCGATCTTGCTTCGCATCCACAAGTCACCAAGCCGTCTGCTTTGCGTATGCACGTCAACGGTGTAAACGTTGCCGGCGAGGTCATCACGCTTGCCCTTGCGGTGAAACTTAAACGATACGGGGTCTGCATCAGCAAATGGCAAAACCAAGGAAAACGCCAGCTCCCGCCTGTCCAATGCTTGGGCGGCATCCACCTGCACGCGCTGAATCTCATCTAACGCATCCTTGACGACCGTATGCGCCTCGCTACCCAACTTGGCAACCGATAAGAGCTGGCGCAGCAGGCTCTTGCCGTCGGTACCGGCTTTTTTCTCACCCCGCACCAACATGGCTTCCGCCGACAAACCGCTTGCAAGCAGCGCGTTACGTAACCCCTCAGGCGTTAGGCTACGCATCCGTAGGCCACTCATAGGCCATTGATCGAAGGTCTGCGACACGATCGGTCTGCGCGGGGCCGTAGCGCTTGCGTCAGCGCGGCGGTTGGGTAGTCCGCTCACCATGGCCAGTAACTGGCTAAAGGCATCGCTTTTAAAGAGGCGGGCCCATGCCAAGGGCTCGGGCGTGCTGGCAATGAGGGCGTTTAGACGAGCGGGCACGGTGGTATCTGCTTGCGCCAAGGGCTTGGGCGCATTAGCATCGGCTTTTGAAGGCGCGACGCCGTCCTGCTGAACAGGGGGCAGACTACGCGCGTTCTGCGCCAAAAATTGCCTGGTTGGCAACAACTTCTCGCGTGGCAGCGCGCGTTCGGCTGGCGCTTTTTCGGGCCGCGCGGGGTCGGCTGCACCACGCACCGCCGCATGCGCGTGTTTGGCCGGCGTATCGGCAGCGCCGGCGGCGGGTGCTCGAGGCGGTAAGCCGCTAGGGTCTTGGCGCGGGGTCTGCGCGCGAATGGGGTCGATAGCCTCCCCCTCTTGGTTACTCGGCACACTGTTGATCGCAGCACCGCTTTGCCCACCCAAGGTCGCTGCTGACTTAACAGCCTGGCCGTTAACCGAAACGGGTTGTAACTGCCATTGGCCGTTGGTTTGAGCGTGTGCTTTCAGCACAACGGTGTCGCCCTCTTTCAAGCGAAGTCCACGCGGCAAGTCTATGCCTCGGCCTTGCAAGATAAGCTTTAATCGCTCACCACGTATACCCGCCAACGCCGTGATAATTTGGCCTTCAGTTAGGCCCAACACGCGCGCCTCTGGCGCTTGCACGATCGGGGCACGCGCCTCCAGAACCAAGGCACTCATGCGCGCAGCAACCGCCACGGTTTCAGAGGTGAACAACATGGCGCTTTACGCTAGGGGAAGCGAACCCACTTCCGTTGGTCCGTGGTTCCGCGACTGCCCGCCTGTCCCACGCCGTCACGCGTGACGGGTTGCCCATTGGACATGGCCATTAGGTCGGCGACAGTGGGCACTTGCAACATGGCGCCCGCCAAGATGATGTGCGGGCTACCCCTTGGGAAGGCCGCGCCGTTCAAGGCAACGAATGCACGTCGAATTAGTTTGACATCGGCCACCGTGCCTCGCATGGTTCGCGCAATGATGCGGTCAAGGGTTTCGCCCTTATTGACCTTATACGTTTGGCGCGTCCCATCACCTGACAGCTGTGCGCTCCCGTCGACCATGACTTGCGACCCGACGGCATTGGCCGCTGAGGTTGTCATCGGGAGGTCTTTACCCAGCAGCGCCTTCAACGCGTCGTTAGCCAGCATGTTGGCACCTTGGGCATGGGCGTCGCCCATAACCAGGCTGGCAGCGGCGGCGATGAGGACAGCAACAGCCGTGAGGCGCTTGGCTATGGTTGGCGTCGGCACAGCTTGCTCACGTCCCATGGTGGACATGGTGGTGGTGGCGGTGGAGATACAGATCGGTTGTTTGGAATGTAGTTGCATAAGAATGTCTCATTGATAGGGCATGGCCACCCACGCACTCGCTAAGGCGTCGCCTAGGGGTGGGCCAGCGACTTGGCGAAGAACGGACGCCGTGTCGGCGACCTCTGACACCTCAGCCAATGCCAAACGGGCAGCAACACCGGCGTGTAACACACGCGCAGGTAACTCGCGGCTGTCGACCAACACCAGTTTATCGCCGACTTTTAAACCATTAAAGCGCCCACCGCTAATGTGCAGGCGCTCGCCCTCTTTGTCACGCATTGCGAACTGCAGCGGCTCACACGCCATGCGTTCATTTAAGGTCTGAACCCATTTTTCTGCCTCCCATACTAATTTAGTCGCGACGGCGTCGGGCAGTTGCGGCGGTGCCAACGTGGCCTCTGCCCTCGCCCAAATCAGAGATATGGTTTTGACCGATGGTTCCGCGCTCCCAAAAATGGGCTCTAAGCGCAGCGACAATTGCCACTGCTTTGCCAAAGCCCCATTGCCAGCTTCAGCCGGCGCCTCGCCATCTGCGGTGTCATTCAAGGGCAAGAATTTCCCTAAAGTCATCGTTAAGCGCCACTGGCCTTGGTCGGCCGGTGCCAAACCGGTATCCCCCATGAGCGCGGCCTGATACGCGCTGCGTTGGGTCAGGTCGAGGTCAGATTGCTGCCAACGCTTGGCGTAATTGGCTGTTGCCTGACGCCAAGCAACTTGCCATGCCCCCATGATTTCGTTGGCGAAATACCGATCCTCCGGACGCGTGTCAGCGGCGATGCGTGTCAACAGGCGAACGTGCTGCGTCCACCGCGAGGCATCGGGCGCGGCGCAAACGGGCTTTTCACCGGACTGCAGGTCCACCTCCGCCTTGAGGGATGCTTTTCCGTCAGCGGTATAGGACAACACACGCACCCCGCGCACGCGCATGTCATTGGTGAGTTGCGCATCTTCATGCAGACGCCCTTGGTCATCGATCCACGCGGTGGACACCACGCGCGTCGGGCCCTGGAGTGCACGCTCGATCAACGCCTCCCGTATGGCGGTGAGTTGGGCTTCGTCGGTGTTGGTTGCGGGTTTCGCGGTGGCGGTCGGCATGGCCTGCTGAGCAGCCGGAGGTCGGGCGTCCGCACCCAAGAGCGCGCGCATCGCGGCGATTTTTTTGTCTTCTGGGGACATTGGCGCTGCATCGGCCGCTGGCGGAGTGGCCGTTGCCATGGCCGGCGTAGCGGAAGTTGCGGTTGCGGTTGACGTGGGCGCCGGCGCGGGGGTAGTGGGGGCAGGCGCGGGGGTAGTGGGGGCCGGCGGTGCGTTGTTGGCCATGGCCGGCGGCGGCGCTGAGTTATCGGCTGCGGCTGCGGCTGCGGCGGCGGGGGCGGCCTCAGGGGCTTGGGCCGTCGCCACGTCGCCGTAGGGGATGCCCGCTTGTGCCTCCAAGACGCGAAGCGGGGTGGCCGAAAACTGCGCGGATACCGGCGTATGAAGGCCGATGAGCGTCGCCGCAATGAGGCCTGGCCATAAGCCAGTCGGTACGCGCTTTATACGCGGCATCTGGGTCATTGTCGGCATGGCAGGTTGATAGGTCAGAAGAATCATGATGTCACCAAAGTCTTTTCACCCCCTTACACATGCAAGCGACGTGCCAGCCGCTGAACCGCCTGTTAACGGATGTTGGAGGCGAGTTGTCCCAGGTATAGCGCGCGTAAATCGTCAACAACACGGGCATCCAGCGACATAGTCGTCTCGTAGGTGTCCTCGCCCGCTGGGGTAATGCTCACCAACACCGCGCCGTAAATCACGCCCTCGACACGGGTGCGGAAGGTATCACTCATGACCGTCATGTCCGCTATGGTCGTGGTGGCATCCAAGTGCTGCCCATAAACCTGCTCCGTTAAGGAGCGGTAGGCGTCCAATTTGGAGGCCCGAATGGCGAGCAAACGTTTTTGTGCAGCCGTCTTGTGGTTTTGAATGCTCACAACGGCATAGCCGGTTGCAGTGATGGTCTCACGCGTCTCAACGATGGGCGCAATCATGGACGCACGCGCAGAACGCACAGGAATCGGCGTAACCGCCTCCATCTGCTCGCCGTCGGGCTTTTTCTCGCCGCCGTCTAGCATCGCTTGCATCGTCTGACAGGCGCTCAACGCGCTCACAGCAACCAGCAGGCCGCAAGCGCGCAACACGCGACGCTGGCTAGGTGATAACGAGGATAAGGTCGAGATAGGCATGAAAAACTCCTGAAAACAAGTCGTGTCACGTCTGTACGACGTGTGATCGGTTAGTACTGGTATCGGCACGGCTGCAACGGTCTTTAGCACTTTACGGCATTTAATCCCGTTCGCCAACGGCTGCGATTTGACTCGCTATGTAGTACTAAAACGCTCACTTATAAAGGCTCATTTTTATGAATACTTACTTTTGCTATCTTTGCCCGTGACCGGCACTCCCCCACAATCGCGTGTATGCAATCACGTGAGAAGTTAATAACGCCCATTATTGGGCGGGGAGAGGAAATGCGTGCCCTGCGCGCATTGATCTCCACCGTGGCCGATAGCCAAGCCACGGTATTGATATCGGGTGAAAGCGGCACAGGTAAAGAGCTCATTGCGCGTGCGCTACACGATGAGTCCGACCGTGGGGGCGGCCGTTTTGTGCCGGTCAATTGCGCGGCGATTCCAAGAGACTTGGTCGAGGCCGAGCTGTTTGGACACCGAAAAGGGGCTTTTACTGGGGCCGTTAGCGACCGCGTCGGCCGCTTTGAGCTGGCTCATGGCGGCACCTTGTTTTTGGACGAAATTGGCGATTTGCCGCTGGACATACAGGTAAAACTGTTGCGCGTCTTACAAGAGCGCAGCATCGACCCAGTGGGTGCCACCAAGTCCGTCGATGTGGACGTGCGTGTGGTGGCCGCCTCGCATAAAGATTTAGAGGCGGAGGTCAAGGCAGGGCGTTTTCGAGAAGACTTGTTTTACCGCTTAAATGTGCTGCCTTTGCAGTCCCCTCCCCTGCGTCGGCGCGCCGATGATATTCCCGACCTCGTTGACTTTCATGCCAAACGCTTGGCGCCCAAAGGGCGCTCGCCCATTCGCTTTAGCCCCGACATGATGCTGGCGCTCAAAAGCTACAACTGGCCAGGCAATGTGCGTGAACTCATCAATATCGTTGACCGCTTTACCGCCCTGTTTCCTGCGCAGGACATCGGTCTGCGTACCGTTCCCGCAGCCATGCTACCCAAAGGCCTGGCCGTCTTACGCGATGAGCTCTTTGGGCAATTGGCTGCCAGCAATGTGATGGAGCTTTTCCCGGAGCCGCCCGAGGCCGTTCAGGCCGCCATGGATGCTGGCAATAACGCCGACGACGGCCGGTTTGACGATGACAGCTCAGTGCAAGACATCATCATGTTGGCCCAAGGCATGGATGAGTTACCTACGCAGGGGATCCCACTGAAGCAGCGTTTAGCCGAAATTGAGCGCAACTACATTTCCCAAGCGTTGGAATTATCAGAGGGCAATGTCTCAAAAACCGCGAAGTTGCTCTCGTTGCAACGAACGACCCTCATCGAAAAGATAAACAAGTACGAGCTTCGGGTGGCCTAGGCTAACTCGCGCCCCCTAATTCACGACCAACAAGAAGGGCAAGGGGCTCTCCTTGAGCTCGCGGCAAAACTGATTGCCACTGTAGGTGTAGGTTGCACATCCCATGAGGCGATTGGTGCGGCTGGTTTCTGCAGACCAATAGTTGCTAACCATGATGTTGGGAAACACGTTGTAATTGACTGAGGGGTTCACACAGCTATCCACCACAATCGTGGCCATCTCACCCTGTGTGGGTAGACGCCATTTCCGGCCAGAGGCGCGAGAGAACTCCTCTGCATACGCGTGAGCATCTGCCAGCCCCAATAGCAAAGGCCGTCCGACGCACTGCCCGCCTTGATAACGCTGACCCGCACTGCAACGGTACCAGGTGGTTCCCGTAACTTGGTCAACCGCCAAGCCGTTGTCGTCCAATTTGAAGTAGCCCGTGAAACCCTCGGAAATAGCCTCGCTGCATTGCGGTACATCTTGATAACGCTGACAACCCGAGAGCAGCAGCAATGACATCATGGCGACCACGACGCACCGAAGCAGCTGCGGCGCGTCATTGCGAGAGTTGCGAGAATTAGAACCATAACGTATCTCAGACATAAGCCAAACCCCTCAAGATTGCATGTGGCAATTTGATGAAAGCAATTTTTACGCCGTCAAAAAAAGACACCACACGACATTAAATAGTTATTTAGTACTAAATAAATGCAAAGTCATTGCGTGCAAGTCAAGAAAGTCTATAGAAAGTCGATTCTCTTTCCTAGTAACTGCCAAAATTTAGACAGCCCAACATAATGGAAACACTAATCTAGTCTCGTGTTCTGGCACGTTTTTCGCTTGTTTCTTTCAAACGTCGGCTTATTGCCGTCCCGTAACCGTAGACCAAATAGATAAAAACCATGGATATTGCAACCATCATAGGGTTTGTCGCCGTTTTCGGCCTGATCATTTCTGCGCTTGGTGACCCCGCACCATTTATCGATCCTCCCTCAATCCTCATTGTGGTCGGCGGAACGGCGGCGACCGTACTCGCACGAAGCACATTTCCAGAATACATCGGTGCCATAAAAGTGGCGATGAAAACAGTTAAGTACAAAGTAGATAAGCCAGAAGATCTTATTGAGCAGCTCGTTAATTTGGGGACCATCGCTCGCAAAGACGGCATGATCGCCCTAGAGGGCCAAGACATTCCGAACGAGTTCATGGCGAAAGGCATTCGCATGCTCGTGGATGGCACCGAAGGTAGTTTGATTAAGAGTGCGCTAGAGCGTGAGCAAGAGATGCTCTCAAATCGCAATAGCTCCGGCATTGCGTTCTTTGACTCCGTGAAAGAAATCGCGCCGGCCATGGGCATGATTGGAACCCTCGTGGGCTTGGTGATTATGTTGGGCAACATGAGTGACCCGAAGTCCATTGGGCCGGCATTCGCCGTCGCCCTACTGACGACCATGTACGGCGCCATCATCGCCAACATTATTTGTATTCCAATCATCCAGAAACTGCAGAAATTGGAAGCGGCCGAGTCACTGAACCACGATCTGATTTTGCAGGGCGTGATGTTCATTCAAGGCGGCGGGAACCCCCGCATGCTCACCGACCTGTTGATTTCCTTCGTTGATCCTAAGGAACGCTCAAAGCTTGAAGCCGCGGCGGCCTAACTAACACGAGGACCGAACTGTGGCGACTGAAGCAAATAACACCGAAGAGGACAATGGAGCGCAGGGCACTGACGAGGACGCGGCGCTCCCCGAGGTTGTCATTGCGCCTCCTGTTGATGATGGCCCGGAGTGTGATGATTGTCCGACCTGTCCCCCGGTAGGCGCGCCTGCCTGGATGGCTACATTTGCTGATATGGCCACCCTACTGATGGCGTTCTTCGTATTGATCTTGTCATTTGCGGAAATGAACGTGCCGAAGTTCAAGCAGATTAACGGCTCCTTGAAGAACTCATTTGGCGTTCAACGCATAGTGCCTGTGGTGGAATCTCCCAAGGGCACGAGTATCGTCGCTCGCAGCTTTTCACCGGCGATCACACAACCAACCCCCATCGAATCCGTTCTCCAGCAGACAACGGACGAGCGAAAGCCAGAGCCCGTCTTGAAAACCGATGACGGTCCGGGAACCCAGGGGCCTGAGCGGGATGCCAGAGAGATTCGTCGATCACTTGCAAACGAGATCGCTTCTGGCCAGGTCGAGGTCACCGCCGAAGAGGGCAAGGTAGTCGTATACGTCAATAAGCCACCCGGCGGCGCAGGCCAAGGCGAGTCTGGCGCCCAGCAAGGCGGGCCAGCAGAGGGCAGCGAGGCACAGGGCGGTAACGGCAACGCATCGGCATCAGGAGCAGCGGGTAGCGGTGAGCAGTCCGGCGGTGCGGCCCAAGGCGCCAAGCCCGGTGGGGCAGCCGATAGCGACAAAACGGGTGGTGCGGCAATGGGTGCTGTGGCAGGCGGCAGTGCCGCAAAAGGCGATCAACAAGGCGGCGCTGTGCCGCAAGAGACGATCGACCTATACGCCAAGATTGCTGAAGCACAAGCATCGACAGAGAGCCCTGTCGAGGTGCGCGACACCCAAAGTGCGAATGCAAAAGACGCCGCCGCCGGGGGCGGTATCGGTGCCGCGACTAAAGCGCAAACCGACGCACAGTACGCTAGGATTCGCAAGGATTTGGCCAAGGAGATTGAAGCAGGCAAAGCGGAGGTCGAGCGCGATGGTCCACGAATCATCATTCGCTTAGCGGAGCAAGGCTCTTTCGGATCTGGATCAGCCACTTTGCAAAATGCATTTGCTCAAACATTGCAAACGGTGGGCAGCTCAATCGCGCAAACCACCGGTCGCGTCTACATAGAGGGTCACACCGACAACGTGCCTGTTGTGTTCAACGACCGGTTCAAGTCAAACTGGGACTTGTCCGGTGCACGCTCAGGCGCAGTCGCCGACTATCTCACCGCCAATGCGGGTCTCAGCCAAGGGCGCGTCAGTGTGAGCGGCTATGCCGATACGCGGCCGATTGATACCAATGACACGCCAGCCGGTCGCGCAAAAAATCGCCGCATCGAAGTCATTATTGACGGGGCGAATTAAACACCTCCCACGCTAGGGAGGCGTTAGCCTTCCTACTGCGTCGCCTTCTCCGGTGTCTTCACTGCCTTAGGATTTGGGAACTGCACAATCACTTCAGCCGCGGAGCCCGTGCCTGCACGCTGCTGTTGCAAGGCCTCGAGATATCGTTGACGCTGTAACGTAACCAAGGCCTGCACGTCTCGCTTGAGCGGAGCCACATCGCCAACCGACCCTGCCAACGACTTCACTTGTCCGCCCAACGACGCCATGGCGCTTGCCTGCTTCTTCATTTGCGCATCCATCGCGACGACTTGGGCGGCTATGTTTTTACTAATGCCCTCTACCGATTTTGCGGTTTGCGCCGGCAAGCTATTGACCAGGTCTTTCGACTCTCCCAAGCTGACTTTTATTTGCTCCTCTAATTTGGCTTGCGCCGCCATGATGGCATCGGTGCGCTCAGAGAAGCTGGAGAGCGATCGGTTCATCGCATCGATTCCCTCTATGCCCGCATTCAACTCCACCACCCGCTTACCCACAGCCAACAACATCGCGTCGGTTTGATTGATGCGACTTTGAAGTGTGGCAGACATCGCGACGAATACGGCAACAGAAACCATCAGGATACCGCCCGCCCCAATCAGAACGATCTTCCCTTGCTTGGACGCTGCGTCAATCGCTGCTTGAACCGACTTAACGGAGTTTTGCAACTCGCCCGCCAGTCCGGTCGCAGAGGTTGCCGCGTTGGACGCGACATCGGCGGAATCCAACACAACGGAGCTCAAGGCATCCAGATGGTCGCGAATATCTTTTGGCAAAATACTGCTTTGCGCGACAGCTTCGTTCGAATCAGTGGTCATCTCATGTTCCTCCGCCTCTTCCACCACGGGCGTAGGGGCTCGCTTAACAACTTTTTTTACAGGGGCCTGTACAGGTGCTGGCTCCGGCGGGGCCTCTTCCTCAAGGTCAGCCTCAGCCTCAGCCTCAGCTTCAGACTCAGACTCAGTCTCAATCACATTGACGTCGACGAGGTCCACCTTGGGTGCAGGATCGCCCTCCTTAAACTGCGCCGCTATTGCGGCGATGTCTAAATCGTCATCTTTTTTTTCATCTTGTTCGCTCATGGCTTTCTCCCCGCCTTCATGGTCTTCATGCTCTCACGCAGCTCTAAGGTATTGAGGTTGTGAGACTCGTTATCTGGGCGCCGACTACCCGGCTGTGGTGTCCGTGCCGAATTGAGTTCGGCTATCGATTGCGTTAATCGTGCATTGGTTTTCACTAATGCAGCTATCCGCTCTCTCGTATCAAGACCGCTGTTCTGCAATACCTGATTGACCGCCACATCGGCTGAATGCTTGTTCGCAAGCATGGCTTTGCTTAACGCGGCCGGTATTTTTTTCCGGCGAATAGCCGGTACAGGGCGGACAACGACTTGAACGTGACCGGCAACCGCGGCCGTATCCGCCTTCGCCGGTGTGGCATTTCGCCGACCTGCGCGCCGACTGTCACCCGCGCCCGTGCGGCCAGCCGGGCGGCTGGCATCACGGCCCTCGCCTGTCACGCGAACCTCGCGCGAGTTTTGAGAAATTAAAATGGCGTTATCGTCAGACATGCAAAAGAGACATCAAAGATCAATCGGTCAATCGGTCAAGGGGCCCGCAACACACCCCGTAAGGATTTGACGCTGCGAGCCCAATACTCTTTAGGGGAATCGGCAGAAGTTGCAAAAGCTTGTGCCTCTCCCCGATTTTTAAACGGCCCTCTGACAACGACATGGTGCGGTAGACCGTTGGACTTGACTGCCGCGACGACATGCAAACGGTCCAACTTCGGGTGCGCGATGATCCACGCCTGAGCCTGCTCCGCCGAGACCACTGACGCATATTGCAGGACCCAATAGCGGTCAGGCAACGTGGTGACCCAGTCATGGCCCAGGCCGGTACCCGACTTCACCGCCGCTTTCGCTGGCTTGGCCGTCACCGTCGGCGCATCCGCTTGCTTCGGTGTAGCCGCAGGCGCGGGCGTCGGTGTGGACGTATTCGCGGGCGCAGAGCTAGGGGCAGGACTGGGAGCAGGCGCTAGCGCCACAGCCGGCGCGGGCGGCATGGCCACCACTGCAAATCGATCGTCAGACCACTGCTTGCGGGAGTCTGGCAAGAATTTCTCTTCCGCCTCCCGATTAAACTCATTGCGTAACTCTCTGGATATTTGCAGGTCGGTCCGCACATCCGCCCAAGGCGGCAAAATACCGGGCAACGGTGCCACGGGGACAGCGCGCATCGCAACGGGAGCGATTTGCTCTGGGCGCTCGGGTGGTGATGGTGATGGTGGTGGTTCGGACAGGGCTGCCTCAGCCGCAGGGCTGCTCGGCTCAGTCTGAACGACCTCCGCGGGCGGCTGTGTAGCGTCTTTTTTCAACAGGGCCCCACCATCGTCTGCAGGGATGTCGGCCGTCGCCTCGCCTGCGTTTACAGCGAGCTCGGGCCAGATCAAATCAAGCACCGCATCGCGGTGTTTTGGATAAAGGCTCAGCACCAAGACAGCAGACAAAATGAGTAGAGAGACGGCGACAAATAACGTCATCAGCCAGCGACGCCACCCCCACGCCGTGCTTGCTTGATCGTCTGCGCCGAACACCTCCGCTTCGTAAGGCAGTCCATCGGCGGGCTCGTCGTCTTGCGCCAGGGTATCGGCATCGACCTGTCGGAGCCCGAGACGATCAATGAGGTGCGTGGCCGCCCCCGCCATACCCACGCTAGCGGCTTTTTGTAGAAACACATCGGCAACGACTGGCGTAGGCGTCTCAATGGTCCAACGGGCCGTGCGTTTTCCGAAGGACGCTAAGTCCTCGCGCCGCTCCGTGGATTCATTTAGCAACATCACCAACCGGACATTTGCACCGGGGAAGTCGTTCACCAGACGGGCTAATAACTCGACTTGCTGGCGCTTGACGGATTTGGCATCGTGCATGACCAGAACCCGCGCAGGTAAGGCAGGGCCCAGTATGGACATCGCGTCCTCGACGGACAACGGCGCCAAAATATCGTTAAAACGCTGCACGAGGGCGTCCGTACTGCTGGGGAAGTAGACCTCCACCTCAACGTCGCTGGTTTCACGCAGCATGCGAATAAGCATGCGACCGTAATGCTCCAACAGGACATCATTCTCACTGAGCATCAGCAAGCTCTGGCGTTTGGTCACCAGCGCGTTGTAAGACATGGCCAACCGCTCCCGATCGCTGTCGCGAAGGAACAGATCCTCAGGGGAGAACATAGGCATCATTTCTGTCGAAGGCATAGGTACTTATGGGCGGTGTCGTGAAGCGTCAAGCTTACTGCACGATCAGACGCCCTCTTTCGTCAAATTGCATGTCAGGCGGGACCTCTGGGCGCGGTCGCTGCATGCTGGGTTTACCTGGCTGAACGCTGCTCAAGCTAAAGACGTAGGCGATGACTTGAGCCACTGCGACATACAGGCTCTCAGGGATCGTACGATCAACTTCAGTCGTGTAATACAAGGCGCGCGCCAAGGGCGGCGCTTGGAAAATATGGACACCGTGCGTCGTCGCCTCCTCGCGGATACGGGCAGCGATGAGGTCCGCGCCTTTGGCCACCAAGATTGGCGCACCGTCGCCACTGGGGTCGTAGGCCAAGGCAACCGCGTAGTGCTCAGGGTTGGTGATGACGACATCGGCATCTTTCACGTTGCCCATCATGCGTTGGTCAGACATCTCACGTTGCCGACGGCGAATTTGCGCCTTGACCTCGGGACGTCCTTCGATGTCCTTGTATTCATCCTTGATTTCTTGCTTGGTCATGCGCATGCGTTTCGTGAACTCATGCTTCTGCCAGGGCACATCAATCGCGGCGATCGCGACCAAAGACAGCGTCACATACAGTGCAGACTGAACCACCAAGTTGCCTGCTGCCTGCATCGCCGGTTCCAGTGGCATACGGCCAATTTGCACCAACTGATCCAAATTGATGTTGATCATGAGCACCAGCACGCCTGTGACCAAAGTGAATTTCAATATTGCTTTGGTGAGCTCCACCAAGGCCTTGGTCCCAAACATCCGCTTAAACCCCTCCATGGGATTAATTTTGCTGGCCTTGGGCGCGATAGACTTGAGTGAAAACAGGTAGCCGCCGGTCGCACCAGACGCACCGATTGCCAAAACCACGGTGACGATGAATATGGGAACAATGACCAAGTAGGCCTCGGCCGCCTGCGTCCCAAACGTCAGGGGTAGCAGCTGAGGTGATGCCAGGGTCTTGTTGTCGAAGATAAACCCTGACTTGAAAACCGTAATCAAGTTCTCCAACAGCCAGCCACCCATTAAGACCATCGCACTGACCGCACCAATCATGACGGTCGCACCAGGGAGCTCCTGCGAGCGGGCAACTTGTCCATCATCCCGCGCCTTTTTTAATTTTTGCGCGGTGGGTTCTTCGGTTTTTTCTTGGGCTGTGTCTTCTGCCATTAGCGCACCTCCGTCCAATCACGCAGCATGGTAAACGCCTCCAGCCATAGCCATTGGAGACGCCCGCCGATGCTGTCCATCGCCAAAATCATAATCAACAGACCCGCCAACAGCATGGCCGGAAAGCCGACAGCGAAAATATTCAAGCTCGGGGCTGCCTTGGTCACGACGCCTAAGCCCACGTTAATAAAAAGCATGGTCACCATCACGGGTAGCGCGATCAGCACCGCCCCCGTAAACATCATGGCGCTCCAGGTTACCAAACGGCCCCAATGGTTTTGATCCAACACCGTAGCGCCGATGGGCAAGGCGTTGAAGCTATCAAGAACGAGGCCCATCAACATAGCGTGTCCGCCCGTACCAATGAAAATCAAGGTCGACATGACTAGCAACAACTGCGCCAAAACGGGGACATTACCCACATTGGGATCAATCATGTTCGCCATGGACAGACCCATCGCGGCCGAGATACTTTGACCCGCCACCGTAATGGCAGCGACCACCACCTGCAGCAGTAGTCCCATCGTGGCGCCAATAAAAATTTGATTCAAGATCTCCAGTAGGCCAGGTGCAGAGACCGGGTCGATCAGTGGCCAGTCGTGCAGCGGGTAAATCAGCCACGTCAGCGCAACGGCTAACAACACCCGTAAGCGCACACTCACCGCGTTTTGAGAAAACAGGGGCGCTGTCATGAGCAGCGCCGAGATGCGCAGCATCGGCCAAAGGAAGGCGTAGAAGCGCTCAACGATGTCCGCAACCAGCAAGTTCATAGCGCCCGTCCAACGTACATTGCGTGGTCGCCTGCGTTAGGTAAACAGCGAGGGGATGCGCTGAAAAATGTTACGCGTGAATTCAACCAAGGTGGCAATCTGCCAGCCCCCGAATAAGGCCATGGCCAAACCCAAGGCGAACAACTTGGGGATGAAGCTCAGCGTCATCTCGTTGATCGATGTGGCGGCTTGCAAAATACCAATCACCAAGCCGACACCCAAAGCGACCAATAACAAAGGCGCTGAAATAAGCGCTGTCATCCAAAGGGCATAACGCCCCAAATCGACAACCGTTGCGGTATCCATGCTTGGGCCTCCTTAAGGCATTGCAAAACTTGATGCCACCGAACCCATGATCAATGACCAGCCATCAACCAGCACAAACAACATGAGCTTGAAAGGCATGGAGATCATCATCGGCGACAGCATCATCATGCCCATAGACATCAACACGCTGGCGACGATCAGGTCGATCACAACGAACGGGATATAGATGAGAAAGCCGATGGTGAATGCGCTCTTTAGCTCGGAGGTAATGAACGCAGGCACCAAGGTAGAGAACGGGATATCGTCGGGCGACGTGAACTCGGTGTTTCTCGCCACCTCCATAAACATCGCAATGTCGTCCTCTCGGGTTTGATTCAGCATGAAGTTGCGAAACGGTGTTTCTGCCAGCGCAAGCGCCTGATCAAAAGGCAAGGTGCCCTCGAAGTAAGGTAGCAAGGCGTTGGTATAGACGTCCGAGAAGACGGGTTGCATGATAAATAACGTGAGAAACAGCGCCAGTCCAACCAACACCATGTTTGGTGGCGTTTGACCGGTGCCTAGGGCCTGGCGCAGCAAAGACATGACAATAATGACGCGTACAAACGAGGTCATCATCAGCAACAACGACGGCAGCAAGGTGAGCGCCGTCATCAGCGCCAGCAGTTGCAAGGTCAAGCTGTATTGCGTGCCGCCCCCCGCACTGGTGGCGTTAATCAACGGAATGCCTTGGGCCTGAACAACCGATGCGCCCAACAGCGCACCCAGCGCAAGTAACCAGAACAAGGGCTTGCGTAACAGGGGCGTCAGGCGATTGAACACCGTGGTTTGAGTAGCAGGCATTGCGGGCATCATGCTTGGGTGTCTTTCAACTGCGCCATGGTTTGCGCAAAGGGTGGCGCGGATTGCACCGAGGGGCTCATTGCTTGTTTCGAGGGGCTGCCGGGCGTCAAGCCGGGAGGCTCCTCTGAGCCATCACCGTCTACCCAACCCGTTAGCGCTTGCATGTGGTTAGGGCCTATGCCAATCAATACCTCGCGATCGCGCACACGCACGAGCATCAGTTTTTGCCGCGGTCCGACACCCATGGAGTCAATGACCTCAATGTGGGCGTCCTTGCGGCCAAAGCCGCGACTGTTTTGAATACGCTTTAACCACCACAGCAGGGCGAACAAAAGCCCCAAAACCAACGCAAAACTGGCTACAAATTGCAGCCAGTCTCCCGTACTTACTGTCATTGAGAGGGGCGCGAGTGCGGTGTTTGCATTCATCTTTAAAGCACCCAATCAGGGGTCATAGGGATTTACAAATTTTTCATGCGCTCAGAAGCGGGCACCACGCGGGTCAATCGAATACCGTAGCGGTCGTTCACAAGTACCACTTCCCCTTGCGCAACCACGGTGTTGTTGACCAATAGGTCCAAGGGCTCACCGGCAATCCGGTCTAGCTCAACCACACTACCTTGCGTTAAACGCATTAAGTCTCTTATTTTAATGACCGCGCGGCCCACTTCGATAGAAAGTGTTACTGGAATATTCTCCAGCACTTCTCCGTTAATGGTGTCTTTCTCGGCCACTGTGTTCTCGTCACTCATGACTATTTCCCTTATATGGTGGTTTGCTGACGTTCACAGCATCCTTGGATCGACTGGGCTCACGATCTTGGCTGCGATATGGCTACCAATACTGCCAATTTCCATGTCGAACGATGGTAGATCGCTGATATATCCGCGGGCAAGCTCAGGCTTTTTAAAGTACAACACATCGCCGTCTTTCATCGTTTCCAGTTGACTTAGTGCGATATTCAGATGTCCCAACAAAACCTGTATTTCGACTCCTGAGTCATGCACCGCCAGCTCAAGATCGGTACGCCATTGCTTGTCAGACTCCTCGTTTCCATCACCGGACTGCACGCGGCTGCGCAAAAGATCTCGAATTGGCTTTAAGGCAGCATAGGGATAAACGAGGTCAATAAAACCGCGATTCTGTAAGTTCGGATCGGCCTCAAACCGACTCAAGATAACCAAATCTGATTCGTCAGCGATCTGCGCAAACTGGGGGTTTATCTCAGAGCTGACATGTTCAAAGTCAAGTTCATAGATAGGTGCCCACGCCTCTTTAATAGACCGCATGAACACATTCAGAATTAACTTGATAATGCGAGATTCCGTTGGTGTAAACATACGCCCAGGTGGCAAATCTGACACCCCGCGGCCAAAGCCTCCAAAAAAACTATCTAGAGAGCTAAATACCACCGTCGGCTCGATCACCACCATAGCGTAGCCCCTCAACGGATTAGCACGCATGATATTGACCGATAGGGGCGCTTTCAGCTTTTTTAGATAATCTCCAAAGCGCAGAATTTGTACCCGCGAAGGGTTGAGTCGCGGACTGGTCCGCAACACCTCCAGAAGACCCAAACGAAACTGCCTAATAAACCGTTCGTTGATCATGTCGATCGACTGCAGGTTGACGCCTAGGCTGCTGTCCTCGCTGGCAAGATCGTGTTTGCGCACTTTCGCACCGGTGTTGAACCCCGTATCCACTGCGATGGCACCGGTATCAAGACCGTCGGCCAACGCTTCCAGCTCTTCGGGTGACAGGAGGGGTTTATCTGACATGAGACTCTTTCACGTTGCTACTTATTGCACCACAAAGGTCGTAAAGTAGACCTCCTCGATGCCGCCAAAATCTTCGTATTTTTCCAAAACCGAATTCATCTCAGCCTTAATGTTGGTTGCCAGCTCACGTCGGAAGTTCGTCTTTGTTAAGTCGGCCTCCGTTACTTGACGCATCAAATCGAGTACCGCAGATCGCAACGCGAATTCATGCTTGGTCACGTTTGCAAAAACGCGCTCGTCAAAATTGGTCATAACCGCCACCTGAACCTGGATCACTTTGCGGGAATTGCTGACGTTCGCCAAGAATTCACGCTGGAGTTCTAGGTAATGGTATTCGAACCGCTTCAGTTCAGGGCTCTCTTTAGTTACACGCTGAGGCGCGGCGCTACCCGGATCATTGCGTGCCTCCGCCGCAGCCTCCAACTCAGCCACCTTGTTTTCAGCCGCTTTTTCGTCGGCTTTGTCAAAAAAGCCCGTGAAGAACAACGTGGCGACCACGGCGCCCCCTAAGAGAAGCAAGACGAGTAGCGCAATCAAGATGATCTTGAGCACCCCACCGCCTTTTCGTCCTTCTTCTTCGTCTTCGATTTCGTCAGCCATTTTTTCCTACTTTCTTTGACTACCGCCTCTCGGCGCTCAAACCAATATGTTCAACGAGCCATCTTCACCACTATTTTCGCCGACCCGATCAGGTATCGACAAATCGCCAGCCTCAGTTGTCCCAGGGGACATTGCTGCACGCCCCGCGTCTGGCGCATGCGGTGTCGGCTTTCCGTGGTTAGGTTGCCCAGAACCACTGTCCACAACAACTTTAGCAACATCTGTGCCTGCTTGTGCCATTTGGTCTTTTAGACGCTGCATACTATCTTGTAGCAGATCGCGCGTTAGCGGGTTGGCACTCACAAAGCGTGCTTCTAACTCGCCGTTACGCATCTGCAGGTCCACATCAATGGTCCCCAGACTCGCCGGCTTGAGTGTCAGTTGCATTGTCCACTGGCCTTTGGCAATCTGTCCTTGAATGCGGGCGCCCAGCGCCTCGCCTAAGCGCTGCGCAATGGATTCGTACAGTGCATTTCGTTGGGTAATGGTCGCCGATAGTGTATCGCCCGGTAGCGCCACACCGTTTGGTAGGGACGCTCTGGGAACCGCAAGGCCTGTGCGCTCAGCGCCTAACCCCTCAAAGCCGCCTAACTTGTTTGAAGTCAGTAAGGTATCTATATCGTCGTCGGTGACACCGCTCAACGCCAAGGTGTGGGCCTGCGCCAAACTGCCTGTCATTGCCATCGCCGTGAGCATGGGCATTGCCGTCGCCGTGGGCAACGCTTGGGTGTTGGGTGTGTCTGTTGGCGGGCTGCCCGGCCCGGCCCCTGACAACGCCCGTGCATCGAGAATATTGGCGAGTAGCTGGGCACTGGACTGTGGGCCAGCGTGGGTCCCAACGCCACCGCCAGTCAACCCCGATGGGTCACTGGCTCCGGTGGCAAAACCCGGCTTGGGTGCGGTTTGTTGACCCATTAAGAGCTTGACCGCCTCTGGGCTCATGCCCTGAGCGGTGGCAAATGCCATGAGGCTTGCCGCATCGGGCCCCTGCGTGGGGGCGATGACCTGCATGCCGCCCGCTAACGGAACAGCCTGTAAGTCACCCGCCGTCCTTGCGGTTGCGGCGCCCATTAGCCACGCCGCGCCCAGCACCTCGACGGCAGTCGCCGCGATGTTCTCGGTGTCCTCTATGGCCTCCCCTGCACCCGCTTGGTCTTCGGTGGGGCTCGCTTCCATCGGGTCTTTCTGCGTCGGCGCCTTCGCGGTGGGCGCGTTGTCTTTAGCGCCATTCGATTCGGTTGGTGGTGGCGGCTCGCTCGTTTGTGACGGCCGCGCGTGCGTAGACGGTGGCGGTGGCGGCCTCGTTTCTGCGGCGTCATCGCGCACCGCCGGTGCTGTCGCGCGCGGTGGGGTGGTTGACGCGGATGCCGCGTCACGCCAGTCCCCCCGCCTCTCAGGTAACGGGTTGGCGCGCGAACCCGACGCGCGTGGCACTGGAGCGTCGCGCTCGTCATGGGCGGCAAGCCTTTGCCCCTGGTTCACGGCAAAAACCCGGTCAAAAAGCTGCCCAAATGCACGGCTGCCGCCAACCGTGGCCTCACGCTCAGCACCCGCGAGCGGGCGCAAATCTGCTCGGACGGCGTCCCGCGCTGCGGCGGCTCCCGTCTGGGAGGGGGTGCTGAACAGGGTATTTGAGGAGGGATGTGATGACGTAGATAAAGGCATTTTTCGATGGTCTCGATAAATCAATGTAGTCAGAGCAGGACGCCGGCGTCTTGCCCTCAGGCTGGTCTTAGCAAGAACCGTGACCGGACAACTCTTGCCGCTACCGGCCGTCGCCAGAGGAGGCCCGTCTTGGGCAGGCCCACCCAGACCACTTGCCAGTGGCACGTCCCTTGCTTAAACCCCTAGGACACAGGACAAAATCCGCCTTAAATCGGTATTTTTTGTCACTTATCACTTACTTTTTGAATGGTTTCACGCATGAGCACTCTTAGCCTGTCAACGATCCGACAAAATTTGTCGGCTTTTGACTTAGCCGGTCTGGGGATTCCTGCGCTCGTGTTGATGATCATGGCCATGTTGGTGTTGCCGCTGCACCCCTTGCTGCTGGACATCTTGTTTACCTTCAATATCGTCGTGGCGCTGGTGATTGTGATGATCTCCATTGGTACGCGCAAGCCACTCGAGTTCTCATCCTTCCCCACTGTTCTGCTGTTCGCCACCATGTTGCGCCTGGCGCTGAACGTGGCCTCCACCCGCGTGATTTTGGTAAAGGGTCACGAGGGTAGTAGTTCTGCCGGTGAGGTGATCGCCGCATTTGGCGAGTTCGTGATCGGCGGTAACTATTTAGTTGGTTTCATTATTTTTGGCATCTTGATGATCATCAACTTCATTGTGGTGACCAAGGGTGCCGGTCGCGTATCCGAAGTGAACGCTCGCTTCACGCTAGATGCCATGCCCGGTAAGCAGATGGCCATCGACGCCGACTTAAATGCGGGCGTCATCGACCAAGAAGAAGCGAAAAAGAAGCGCGAAGAGCTGTCACAAGAGGCCGACTTCTTTGGTTCTATGGATGGTGCCTCTAAATTTGTGAGCGGCGACGCCATGGCGGGCCTGCTGATTTTGATCATCAACATTGTGGGTGGACTGGCCATTGGCTTGTCGCAACACGACCTGTCCTTTACAGAGGCGGGGCGCATCTACGTGCTGCTCACGATTGGTGATGGCCTGGTGGCACAGATTCCCTCTCTGTTCCTGTCACTGGCAACCGCCATTATCGTGACACGTGTGACCACCTCGCAGTCAATGACCGAACAGACCAAGACACAGTTGTCTAATCCAACGGCCTTATTTATTGCCGCGTCCATCATGACCTTGCTCGGCCTGGTGCCAGGCATGCCGCACATGGTGTTCTTGAGCTTGGCCGGCGTCACCGCAGGTATCGGGTACATGGTGGTGCGTCGGCGTACGATTGACGAAACCGCCGAAGCGGCCCCCGAACAAGCCGCTGCAGACGATGGCACGCCAAAGGAATTGGACTGGGATGATGTTGACCAAGTCGATCTGATTGGTCTGGAAATTGGCTACGGTTTGATCCCCTTAGTGAACCCCGAGACGGGCGGCCAGTTGATGCCACGCGTCAAGGGCGTGCGTAAAAAGTTATCAGCAGAGTTGGGCTTTTTGGTACAGCCGGTGCGTATTCGCGATGCACTCAATCTGGCACCTGACACCTACCACATCACGCTAAACGGCGTGATGCGTGGCAAAGGTGAGGTGAAAGTGGGCAAAGAGCTCGCGATCAATCCGGGACAGGTGTACGGCAAACTCGAAGGTATTGCGACCAAAGAGCCGGCATTTGGTTTGGAAGCCGTCTGGATTGACCCCGCACAAAGAGACACGGCCCGCACGTTGGGCTATACGGTGGTCGATGCCAGCACCGCCATTGCCACTCACTTAAACAAGGTATTGCGCGACAGCTCCTCCGAATTGCTGAGCCACGACGAGACCCAGCAGCTGCTCGATAAGCTCGCAGCCAAATACCCCAAGCTTGTAGAGGACTTGGTCCCCGGGAAATTGTCGCTGGGCGTTTTGACCCGCACCATGCAGAATTTACTGGCCGAGGGGGTCTCGATACGGGACATGCGCACCATTGTCGAGTCGCTGACTGAGGCCGCAACCCGCACACAAGATCCTGACCAGTTGACCACCATGGTGCGGCCCAAGCTCGGACGCATGATTGTGCAGTCATTGGTCGATGATGCCGACAGCCTGTCGGTCATGACCTTGGATCCCTCTTTAGAGCAGTTGCTGCATAACGTCCTTCAGCAAAACCAAGGAACCGGCATGGTGTTGGAACCCGGTTTGGCCGAGAGTTTATTTAACGCGTTGCGCGACGGTACGCGAGAGGTCGAAGAGAAAGGCCATGCCGCGGTATTGGTCGTCTCCCCCAGTATTCGCTCTTGGCTGTCCAAGGCCGCCCGTCACCGCGTTGCGGATTTGACGGTGCTGTCCTACAGCGAGATACCAGACGATCAGGGGGTGAACGTGATTCACACCGTCCAAGCACAGGCCAAGGCCTCTTAAAAGAATCCATTAGTAAACGCGTAAGCAAACGAGACGATCATGGAAATTCAACGCATACTCGCCGCCGACACGAAAACCGCCACCGATAAGGCTATTGCCCAATTTGGTCCGGACGTGCTGATTATTTCTAACAACCGCGTCAATGGTCAAACCGAATTATTGGTGGCGGCCGATATCACGTTGGAAGACGAAAGAGCCGCGGAGCCCCTAGCGGCCAGCAAACCAGCGGCGCGCGGAGCCCAACTCCACCGCGCCGACAGCATCCAAGCACAAACGGCACAGGGGATGAACTCATTCGAAGCGGCATTTGAAGAGACCATGCTGCAGCGACAAAAGGATAGGCTGGCTGGACGCAAGCCCACCCAGACCATGGCAACGATTGCCGCAGACCTTAACGATGCGCCCAGAAAGAGTGCCGCCGCGCCCGTGCAACAACCGGTGACCCCTGCCGCAGCACCAACACCTGCCGCGCAGGTGCGTAAAGAGCCAGAAGTGGACGTGGCAGCCCTGCAGGCGCAACGTGATGCCGCGAGAAGTCGTGAAATCGTGGACTTGGTTCGTGACGAAATCGCCGCCTTGCGGCGGGAATTTAGCTTGAGTCAACGGTTAAACCCCTGGCAAGACACCTTGCCAATCGCGCCCGCAGTGAAGCCACTCATTGCCGCACTCAGCGAGGCCGGCATTCCGACAGGGCTGCGCGGGTTGCTCATTGACCGTATTCGCGAGGCGCAAGATGTCGAGGAGGCGATTCGCAGTTTAAGCGCACATTTGACTGATGCCATGCCAACAACCGGCGCCCCTATCCCTGACCGCGGCGTACATATTTTGGCGGGTCAGACCGGCGTCGGCAAGTCGCTGATGGTGGCACGCTTGGCACAGTCTGCCGCCTCGACCCATGGTGCGCACCGGGTGGCGATCATCAGCTTTGCCGATACGCGACCAGGTGCATGGAGCCAGACCCAGATGTTGGCCGCGCAAACGGGCGTTGACTGCTACCGCGCAGCAGATACCAGCGCCTTGGCGCTACTTGCAGATGAGTTGTCGCAGCGGGCCCTGGTCGTCGTGGATACCGCAGGTGTTCAATTTGAGCGCGCCGCGGCGCAAGCTAAACAGGTATTGCCTCAGGCAAGCGTACACGCGGTATTGGCTGCGGATGTCTCCAGCGTGGGTATCAAGCGTATCCGTGCGGCGGCCAATTGGGACAGTCTGATGGTCAGTAAATTGGACGAAGCCACACAGCCATGGCCGCTGATTCAGGCACTGTGCGATAGCCCGTTACCGATTTCGGTTATGAGCCCCAGTGAGCGCCTGAGTGACAACCCGTTCCCTTATGCGGCACCCCGAATCATTGCGCAAGCGCTGACGCATTTGCCGCTGCTAAGCGGTGGCAAAGAGGCCACAAATAGCGGTAGGATATTAGAAGGAGACGGGCACGGTAACGGGCCTGATGCCGGATATGAGCCAGTCAGCGGCGAGAGTATGACCGCCAAAATTTTACAACTGCGTGCGGCACAAGAAAGAACACTCAATGGCTAATCAACACTGTCCCCAAGTCATTGGGGTTGCCAGCGGCAAGGGCGGCGTCGGAAAGACAACCGTCTCCGTGAACCTAGCGGCATCGCTTGCCGCGTCAGGTAAACGGGTGGCTCTGCTGGATGCGGATATGGGGTTGGCCAATGCCCAAATTGCATTAGGTGCGCGCAGTGCCTTCAATATTAGCCACTTGCTGACCGGCGAGAAGGCGTTAAGGGACGTCATCGTGAAGACAGCTTCTGGCGTCTTGCTGATTCCGGGCGCTTCTGGCCGCCGCGACTTAGCGGCGATTGGCGAAGCGGAGATCTCCGCCATCATTCAAGCGCTAGATGACATCGTGGACGATATTGATGTCTTGGTTGTCGACGTTGCGGCGGGCATCTCGCCCTCTGTGATGTCCATCCTAGCGGCCTGCCATCGGCGTTTTATCGTGCTGAGGGACGAACCGTCAAGCATAGCGGACGCCTACGGCACCATCAAAGTCATGACGGCAGAGATGGGGTTGGGGGAAATCTATTTGGTCCCCAACATGGTGGAGTCTCAAGCCCATGGGTGGCGGCTATTTAAACGTATGAATGACGTGTGTACGCGCTTCTTGGGTGAGTCGGTGAACTACCTCACATCGATAGAGGAAGATGAGCTTATTTTGGCTGCGTTAAAGAAACACCAGTCTGTCGTCACCTTTGCTGCGGGCTCGAGCGGTGCCCGTGACTTTAGACGGATGGCCGAATTATCCATGGACTTGTCGTTAATTGAAGACGTGCAAGGGCACAGACAATTTTTCTTCCGACGCTTGCTTGATATCAGCGGGAAGGGGTAACGCATGAACGCCGCACTAAATCTTTACGAAGGTATCCAACAGGATAGCCGCGACGACTTGATCGTTGCGCACATGGGCATGGTCAAGCGCGTGGCGCTTCACCTCAAGGCCAGACTGCCCCCTTTTATGGAGGTGGACGAGTTGGTGCAAGTCGGCATGCTCGGCCTCATCGAGGCCGCCCGTGGTTTTGACAGCGAGAAGGGGATTGCGTTTGAGAACTACGCACACAGCCGCGTGCGTGGCGCCATCATTGATGAAGTCAGGCGTCTCTCAGCCCTGCCCCGCTCGGCCGTTAGTTTTAATAAGAGCCACAGTGCCGCGACACAGAGTCTGGGCGCCGCCCTTGGGCGAACGCCTACACAGGCTGAGATGGCGGCTCATATGGGGATGGATGACGACGCGTACCAAAAAGACCGTGGGCATGCTAAGCGGTTTGAAACCTACTCCATGGAAGTAGTTAGCGACGAAGTGATGAATATGGCCGGCGACAGCCAGCTACAGCCCGATGCCATTGTCGAGCATGCGGAGTTTATGGAGGCAGTTACCGCCTCTATTGGCTCCTTGCCAGAGCGCGAGCAGCTCATCATGCAGCTCTACTATGTAGAGGAACTTAATCTCAAAGAGATCGGCGCGGTATTGGATGTCAGCGAGTCACGCGTGAGCCAATTGCTCACGGCGACGGTAAAAAAACTGCGCGTCACTCTTAAAATCAGTTAAGTTATGAGACTTATAACCGACACAGCTTCTTCAGTGGCCCGGCGTCATGCCGATCATTCATATGCTCTCTGTATTTAACTCTAACAGCCCCGCCCTTCTCAAGAAGAAGGCGAAAGTGATGTTTGAAGACATCACCAAGCTGACGTCCGACGCCCGAAGTGCCCGGTCAGCGCGCGCGCGCGCCGCAATGCTCGCCCGTGCGTTTATTGATAAGACCTTTATTGAGGGTGCAGAGCGCATGGCCGCCTATCAAGACGTCGCGATGCTTTGCCTAGCGCAAGGCAAGCCGATACCGCCAGAGCCGGTGGCGTCTGGCTTCCAAGAAGTCGAGACGGCGACTGGTGCGGCGATTTGGGTCTATCTCCCTGAGGAGTACGCGGAGGCGGCATTTGCCTTTGGAGCGCGCTACCAACGTATGGACATTACCCCAGAGCAGGCCGTGGACGGCGCGCAAAATTTACTTGATCAGGTCTGTCGTTATGAGTTTAAGTACGATGAGCCGCTGACCGCTCTCACCTTCCTCCGCGAGGATCTGGAGATGGAGGATGAGACGGCGTCTGGTGACCCCGGTGACGATGTCGCCGGCGAAGACGAGAGCTAGAGGGAAAAGAGATGGATGGTGTTTTCTTTACAGTTCTCGGTATCGTGATGCTGGGCATTATCTTGGTACTGCTGTACCTGTTGGATAAAGTGAACACGCTCGAGAGTCGCGCGAATGACGGCGGATTCGGGTCGTCACTTTTTGGTTCCGCAGCGCCTGCGGTCGATAACGGTTTTGATGGACTAAGTGGCCAATCCCTGTGGGATGCGGTGGGTGGAATGAGCGCATCTGGCGCATTGTCTCTCGATGAACTGAACTCCTTGCGGCAGCGGTATCAGCCGGTATTGCACAAGCATATTCTGGGCGTGATTGAGGACGCAGCAAAGGATGCTGACAATGGCGTGGCGCGTCCGCCGCCCACGACTCGAACGGTTACGACGTTGCGTGCGGAGGTGCAGTCTTGGCTGCCGTCGCAGTACCTCAAGAATATTTACATGGCCGTCTTCGAAGCCGCACAAGACCCCGACCAAATCCCACAGGCCGCGGCCTCTCTGGATCAAGCCTGCTCGGCGCTTTATGAGCGCGTTGAAATCGACCTTGCGCGGCCCTACTCTGTCATGGTCTTCGGCGACGTGCTTGATGAAGGCGAGCCGGATGACGATAATGGCGCCCAAACCGCCCAAGCCGCCCTCGCAGCACCGGCGCCGGATTCGGCTGAGCCTGCCGACGGGATAGCGGCGACACCGGATGCCCCCAAAGGGCCGCAGGCCTGAGTTTCGCCCGGAAAAACAACCCAGGGGGCGGTTGGGTGACACGGCTGCCTCGCTTGAGCGCGCTCACGACATTCCCCTTGAATCAACGCTAAAGTTTTTGCCCGCCGCGTCGATCTATTTAATGTCCGGATGTGCTGGACATTACAGGAGCGAGAACCATGCGAATCAATCAAAAAGCCTTGGAAAGTTATGGCGCCGTTAAGGTCCAGACGGGGGTATCAGGCGCGAACAGCGTACAACTGATCCAAATGCTGTTTGATGGACTGCTTGAGAGCCTGTCGACCGCTAAGGGGCATATTCAGCACAAAGACATCACCGAGAAAAGCAAAGCGCTAACGCGTGCTGGTCGCATCGTCTTGGGTCTACAAAACGCATTGGACTTTGAAAAAGGTGGTGAGTTGGCGAAGAACCTTAACGAGCTTTACATGTACGTTACGCGTCGCCTCTTACACGCAAACATCCACAACGACGTCGCGACAATCGATGAGATCTATGGCCTGATGAATGACATCCGCCAAGCTTGGGAAACCGTTCCGGCGTTGATTCCGCCACCCGCTGCAGCTCGTCCGTTCTACGCGAACTAAAGCGCAAGTAAAGCGACAAAAAAAAGGAAGCAAAAGCTTCCTTTTTTTATGCATACGCCACTGCGACGCTGCCTTTTAACTTGATGAGCAGCGGGTTGCCGCGACGGTCCAATGTTTTCCCCGATGGCACTTTTATCCACCCCTCACTCACACAATACTCAGAAACATCCCACCGCTGTTGACCGTTGAATGTCACTGCGACGTCCCACTCAAAGACGGCAGCCACGTGGTGCGGACTACGTGGGTCTATCGATAAGTGATCAGGTAGTTCAGGGCGAGCGCTGGATTCGGTCATGGTGTGAATCGTTTATGAGAAGAACAATGTGCTATTTTAACGGCGTGGTGCCGTTCGTTCGAGCGAAAAAAAACCCACTACCTCATGGTGTGGGTTTCTTACCGAAGCCTATGCAGACTAGCTGCCTATCTTCGACTGGTTGGTTGCGCGGGCAAGATTTGAACTTGCGACCTTTGGGTTATGAGCCCAACGAGCTACCAGGCTGCTCCACCGCGCGTCAAGAGGGAGAGTGTAACAGGTTTACGCTTCTGAATCCGCTGCGGCTGCAGTTTCTTCTGGTGCGCGATCAACAAGTTCAACCAACGCCATAGGCGCATTGTCACCTACGCGGAAACCCATCTTCAGAATGCGGGTGTAACCACCTGGACGGTTGGCAAAGCGTGGGCCTAATTCGTTGAACAGTTTCACGACCACATCGCGATCGCGCAAGCGGTTAAACGCTAAACGGCGATTTGCAACGGTTGCGATCTTAGCCAAAGTGATCATCGGCTCGACCACGCGGCGCAATTCCTTGGCTTTGGGTACCGTTGTTTTGATGGTCTCGTGTGTTAACAGCGAATTCATCATGTTGCGCAACATAGCCAGTCGGTGACTGCTGGTGCGGTTAAGTTTACGTAGACCGTGTCCGTGACGCATAATATTTTTCCTTTGCGTTTTATTAGGCCATCAGCCGTATCAGGTACTGATGGGTTTTCTTGCTCGCGCCCACTGAGGGCGACGGTGCAGATAGGGTTGAATTAATGCTTGTCCAAGCCGGCTGGCGGCCAGTTATCCAATTTCATACCAAGCGTTAAACCACGTGAAGCCAACACTTCCTTGATCTCATTCAAAGACTTGCGACCCAGGTTAGGTGTCTTTAACAACTCGTTCTCGGTGCGCTGAATCAGATCGCCGATGTAGTAAATGTTCTCGGCCTTCAAGCAGTTCGCAGAGCGAACGGTCAACTCGAGTTCGTCAACAGGACGGAGAAGAATCGGGTCAAACGACGCACTACTGCCGTCGCTACCACCAACGCCGCCATCGGCGCCGCCAACACCACCATCCAACTGCGCAAATGAGGCCAGTTGCTCCATCATGATCTTGGCAGATGCACGCACAGCCTCTTCAGGCCCGATAGAGCCATTGGTCTCGATCTCCAAGACCAGCTTATCCAAATCAGTGCGTTGCTCAACGCGTGCGCTTTCGACTACATAGCTAACGCGACGTACTGGGGAGAATGATGCGTCCAAAACAATGCGGCCAATGGAGCGCAGTTGCTCTTCATGACGACGCATAGAGCCGGCAACGTAGCCACGGCCTTTCTCAACCTTGATCTGCATATCTAACTTGGCGTTAGGGCCCAGCGTTGCAATTACGTGCTCCGGGTTGATGATAGTCACGTCATGCGGGGTTTGGATATCCGCCGCTGTGATGACGCCTTGACCGTCTTTACGCAAGCTCAATGTCACCTCATCGCGGTTCTCAAGCTTGAAAACCACACCCTTCAGGTTCAACAACAGGTTCACGACGTCCTCTTGTACGCCGTCGATGGTGGAGTACTCGTGCACAACGCCTGCGATCGTGACTTCCGTCGCAGCATGACCGACCATTGAGGACAACAGGATACGGCGCAGGGCATTGCCCAGCGTGTGCCCATAACCGCGCTCAAACGGTTCAAGAGTCACCTTGGCGCGATTGGCGCCAGATGCCTCAACTTGAATAGACTTTGGTTTTAGCAATTGATTTAGCATGTACTTCTTTCAATACCCTCGGCTCGTTACACCGATAAGGCCGACGAAGAAAGTCCCACCAGAGGCCAAACGGCATAGGTGGGGACTGGGGATCCAGCGATTAACGTGAATACAATTCGACGATCAACGATTCGTTGACATCGCCTGCAAACTCATCGCGGTCAGGGGTCTTCTTGAAGACGCCCTCTGTCTTGTCCTTAGCAACCTCAACCCACGCAGGAAAACCAGCAGCTGAGGCCAGCTCAAGCGCTTCTAAAATGCGGTTCTGCTTCTTGGACTTTTCGCGCACAGCAATCACGTCTGCAGGCTTTACCAAGTAAGAAGGGATATTGACGCTTTTACCGTTAACGGTCATCGCCTTGTGCGACACCATCTGACGGGCTTCCGCGCGCGTGGAGGCAAAACCCATACGGAATACCACATTGTCAAGACGTGACTCAAGCAGCGTCAACAAGTTTGCGCCGGTATTACCGCGGCGACGGTCGGCTTCGGCGAAATAGCGACGGAACTGACGCTCCAACACGCCATACATACGCTTGACCTTTTGTTTTTCACGCAACTGCAAGCCGTAGTCAGAGGTGCGCTGACCAGATGTGCGACCGTGCTGGCCGGGCTTGCTGTCAAATTTTGCCTTGTCGGCGAGGGGGCGACGTGCGCTCTTGAGCAGCAGGTCGGTGCCTTCGCGGCGAGATAGTTTGGCCTTAGGGCCGAGGTAACGTGCCACAATTTTTCCTAGGTTAACTGCTACACCGACAGACGGTGTAGGAGCTGATACGCGGTGCGTTCAGCGGTGGGCTTCAAAACGAAAAGGCGCTTCAACAGAAGCACCTCTTGGGGTTGGCGTCAGCGCAGCGTTTTAGATGCGGCGACGCTTTTGTGGTCGGCAGCCGTTGTGGGGCACCGGTGTCACATCAGCAATCGAGTTGATACGAATACCTAACGCACCTAGGGCACGCACGGATGATTCGCGACCAGGGCCTGGGCCCTTGATTTCAACATCGAGGTTCTTGATACCTTGTTCCATCGCAGCGCGACCAGCCACTTCAGACGCAACCTGCGCGGCGAAGGGGGTTGACTTGCGTGAACCTTTAAATCCTTGACCACCAGATGACGCCCAAGACAGTGCGTTACCTTGACGATCAGTGATGGTAATGATGGTGTTGTTGAACGACGCGTGAACGTGCGCAATACCATCGGCAATATTCTTGCGGACTTTTTTGCGAACACGTGCGGCGGCGCCGCTATTGGATGTCTTAGCCATAAATTACTTTCGGTTCCGAATTACTTCTTCAGCGATTGCGCTGCTTTACGAGGACCCTTGCGTGTACGCGCATTGGTTTGCGTACGCTGGCCGCGCATGGGTAGGCCGCGGCGGTGACGGAAGCCACGGTAGCAACCAATGTCCATCAAACGCTTGATGTTCATGGTGACTTCACGGCGGAGGTCACCCTCAATCGTGATTTTGCCAACTTCTTCACGGAGCTTTTCAACTTCTGAGTCGTCCAAGTCTTTGACTTTTTTATCAAAGGCGATGGCGCAAACCTCACAAAGTTGACGTGCTCGTGTACGGCCAATACCGAAAATTGACCTTAAGCCAATTTCAGCGTGCTTATGGGGCGGAATGTTTATACCTGCAATACGTGCCATGGTGGTCCTCTAAATGTCTATCAGCCTTGGCGCTGTTTGTGACGTGGTTCTGTACAGATCACGCGAACAACACCGTGGCGGCGGATAATTTTACAGTTGCGGCACAATTTCTTGACCGAAGCCGAAACTCTCATTTTCTTCTCCTAAAAAACGCAACCCAAAAAGGACAATCCTCTTTGGACTAACTAAGCTACATGAGCCGAGCAATCTTTGTAGATGGACGGCACTTACCGAACACCCAATCGCTTGACCCTTAAGATCCCTTAAAACTTGCTTTCTTCAACAGCGAATCATATTGCTGGCTCATCAGGTAGTTTTGAACTTGGGCCATGAAATCCATGGTCACCACCACAATGATCAGCAATGAGGTGCCGCCGAAGTAGAAAGGCACGTTGTACTTCAAAATCAGAAACTCGGGTAACAAACACACAAAGGTGATGTACATGGCGCCAACAGCTGTTAGACGCAACAAAATCTTATCAATGTAACGGGCAGTCTGATCACCAGGACGGATACCCGGCACAAACCCACCACTCTTCTTCAAGTTGTCCGCGGTCTCACGGCTGTTGAATACCAGCGCCGTGTAGAAGAAGCAGAAAAAGATAATCGCAGCAGCATACAGCGTGACATAAATCGGCTGACCCGGCGCCAAGGCGCCAGACAAGTCACGCAACCACAACATGGACTCGCTGGTACTAAACCAACTCACAAATGTCGCGGGAAGCAAAATGATACTGGAGGCAAAAATGGGGGGGATCACACCCGCCATGTTTAGCTTCAGAGGCAAGTGTGAGCTCTGCCCACCGTATACACGGTTGCCCACTTGACGACGTGCATAGTTAACCAAGATCTTACGTTGACCGCGCTCGATGAACACAACCAAATAAGTCACTGCCAACACAATCGCAACGATCACAATCGCCACCAACGGATTCATACTGCCATTGCTCACCAGCGTACCGAAGCCGCCTAATGCGCTGGGCAACCCAGCAGCAATGCCGCCGAAAATCAAAATCGATATACCGTTACCGAGACCGCGCTCTGTAATCTGCTCACCCAACCACATCAGGAACAAGGTGCCCGCAGTCAGGCTAACGACGGTAGACACCCGGAATCCGATACCGGGCGACAACACCAAGCCAGCCGACGCCTCTAGCGCGAACGCAATACCGATAGACTGGAAAACGGCCAAACCAAGCGTGCCATAACGCGTGTACTGCGTAATCTTACGACGACCCGCTTCACCCTCTTTTTTCAGCTGCTCAAACGTGGGAATCACATAAGTCATCAGCTGCATGATGATCGATGCAGAGATGTACGGCATGATACCCAAAGCAAACACAGAGAAACGCGATAGCGCCCCGCCAGAGAACATGTTGAACAGGCTCAAAATGCCGCCGCTTTGACCCTTGAACAACTGCTGTAGTTCTTGCGGATCAATACCGGGCACGGGGATATGCGCACCTATACGGTACACCACCAGTGCCAGGAGCAAAAAGACCAGTCGGCGCGTTAAATCGCCGGTCCCGGACTTGTTGGTGCTTGCGGTAGAAGTAGCCACGTACGTGATTCCTGGGTGCTTATTCGGCTGATTGGACGCTTCCGCCCGCTGCTTCAATGGCCGCTTTCGCGCCGATTGTTGCTTTGACGTTCTTGAGCGTCACGGCACGTGTCAACTCACCGGACTTGATGATCTTGACCTTACGTACCAACTCACCAACCAAACCAGCTTGCTTCAACACCAACAAATCAACTTCGGTCGCCTCCAACGCGGAAAGCGCTGACAACGTGACCTCTGCGTTCAAGCCGACTGTGCGTGACTTAAAGCCTCGCTTTGGCAAGCGGCGATACATAGGCATCTGGCCGCCTTCAAAACCTGCGCGATGGAAACCACCTGAGCGAGATTTTTGGCCCTTGTGACCACGGCCGGCTGTTTTACCCAAGCCTGAGCCGATACCGCGACCAACGCGACGCTTTGCGTGCTTGGCGCCTTCACCGGCGTTCATTGCATTTAGTTCCATAACGGACTCCAATTACCAGCCCTAATTAAAGGACTTTGACCAGATAGCTGATCTTGTTGATCATGCCGCGCACAGCAGGCGTGTCTTCTAACTCACGCGTACTGTTTACTTTGCGCAGACCCAAACCACGAACCGTGTCGCGGTGGTCAGCTTTGCAGCCAATCGGGCTGCGAACCAGCTGAACGGTCACTTTTTTAGCGGTGCTCATAGCCGAATCCTTAGTTGAAGATCTCTTCAACAGTCTTGCCACGCTTGGCGGCGACTGATGAGGGAGTTCCCAAGTTTTTCAATGCGTTGATCGTTGCGCGAACCAAGTTGTATGGGTTGCTTGAGCCATGGCTCTTTGCAACCACATCGGTCACGCCGACCACCTCGAATACAGCGCGCATGGGTCCACCTGCAATGATGCCGGTACCCTTTGATGCGGGCAGCAACATCACGCGGGCTGCGCCGTGATGGCCGTAGACCTCGTGGTGCACTGTACCGTCACGCAAAGAGGCCGTAATGAGGTTGCGACGCGCTTCGTCCATGGACTTCTGCACAGACACGGGCACTTCACGCGCCTTACCTTTGCCCATACCGACTTTGCCATCGCCATCGCCAACCACTGACAACGCTGCGAAACCGAGGATACGACCGCCCTTGACCACTTTGGTCACGCGGTTGATCGCGATCATCTTTTCACGCAGTCCATCTTCTGGGGCGTCTTTTTTAGCTGCTGCTGTAAATTTTGCCATTTGATATTCCCGTCTCGATCAGAACTGCAAACCGGCTTCACGCGCGGCTTCAGCCAATGCTTTCACACGGCCGTGGTAGGCAAAGCCCGAACGGTCGAATGCGACTTGCTCTACGCCTGCTGCTTTAGCACGCTCAGCAACACGCTTGCCGATCATGGCCGCTGCTGCGACGTTGCCACCTTTGCCTGCGCCACCGATTTGGCTGCGAACTTCTGCTTCTGCAGTGGACGCTTGAGCCAACACCTTGGTGCCGCAGCCAGAGATAACGCTGGCGTAGATATGTAAATTGGTGCGATGGACACTTAGTCGAGCCACACCCTGCTTGGCAATGCGCAAGCGGGTTTGACTTGCACGACGTGCACGCTGTTCCTTTTTGGTCAACATGGTCATGATCCTTATTTCTTCTTGGTTTCCTTGATCGTCACACGCTCATCCGCGTAGCGGATACCCTTGCCCTTGTAAGGCTCGGGCGGACGGACCGCGCGCACTTCAGCGGCGATTTGTCCAACGCGCTGACGATCAGCACCTTTGATCAAAACTTCAGTTGGCGCAGGTGTTTCCACCTTGACACCTTCAGGCATTACCATCTCTACTGGATGTGAATAGCCAACCGTCAGATTCAGCTTGTTACCTTGCGCTTGCGCCTTGTAACCAACGCCTAGCAAGGTGAGTTTTTTCTCAAAACCTTTGCTGACGCCTACCACCATGTTGTTAACCAACTGGCGCATGGTGCCAGACATGGCATTTGCAGCAGCCGAGTCATCGGCTGGGGCAAACGTCAATTTGCCATCATTTTGCTCAATCTTCACCAGTGCATTTGGCTTCAAAACCAAAGAACCTAGGCTACCCTTGACTGAGATGAGGTCCGCGCTCAGTGATAAATCCACACCTTGGGGGACTAACACTGGCATTTTTGCGACTCGAGACATTTCCGTTACTCCTTGGTGCTAACCGTTATGCGACGTAGCACAACACTTCGCCGCCCACGCCTTCAGCGCGCGCCTTGCGATCGGTCATGACACCTTTTGGGGTCGTCACAATAGCCACACCCAAGCCATTCATCACCTGAGGAATTGACTTGGAACCACGGTACACACGCAAGCCAGGACGGCTAACGCGCTCGATGCGCTCGATAACTGGCGAACCAGCGTAGTACTTCAACGCAATTTCCAACTGATCTTTGCCATCGGCGCTGTTCACTTGGAAGTTTTCAATGTAGCCCTCGTCTTTTAGAACTTGGGCGATCGCGACTTTGACCTTGGAAGATGGCATTGCCACTTTGGTTTTTTCAACCATTTGGGCGTTGCGAATGCGGGTCAACATGTCCGCGATAGGATCACTCATACTCATATTTGTTCTCCTGCGGCTTACCAGCTAGCCTTGGTCACGCCAGGGATGTTGCCTTCAAAGGCCAGTTCACGCACTTTTGCGCGAGCCAGACCGAATTGACGGTAGACACCACGGGGGCGGCCCGTGATGGCACAGCGGTTACGCTGACGAGTAGGATTTGCGTTGCGGGGCAACTTTTGCAAACCGAGACGAGCAGCATCACGCTCTTCGTCAGACAGTTTTACGTTGTTTGCCGCAGCCTTGAGTTCTGCGTACTTCTTTGCAAACTTGAGCGCGAGATTGTCACGCTTGAGTTCACGCTGGATTAGTGCTTGTTTAGCCACGCGTCACCTCAGTTCTTGAACGGAAAACGGAAAGCTGTCAGAAGCGCTTTAGCTTCTTCGTCAGACTTCGCCGTCGTCGTGATGCTGATGTTGAGGCCGCGCAAGGTATCAACCTTGTCGTACTCGATCTCAGGGAAAATGATCTGCTCTTTCACGCCGATGTTGTAGTTACCACGACCATCGAAAGAACGACCAGAGATACCGCGGAAGTCACGTACCCGGGGCAGCGCCACAGAAACGAAACGATCCAGGAATTCATACATGCGCGCACCGCGCAATGTCACCATACAACCGATGGGCTGGAGGTCGCGGATCTTGAAGCCAGCAATTGGCTTACGCGCCTTGGTCACCACGGGCTGTTGCCCAGCAATCTTGGTGAGATCAGCAACCGCGTGATCCATCACTTTTTTGTCAGCAACCGCTTCACCCACACCCATGTTGAGTGTGATCTTGGTGATGCGAGGCACTTCCATCGTTGACTTGTAGCCAAACTGCTCCATCAGAGCAGGCGAAATTTTTTCGCGGAATTGTTGTAAAAAGCGCACCATGATTAAGCCACCTTCACTTCTTCGCCACTGGACTTGTAAACACGAACTTTCGTGCCGTCATCCAACTGCTTAATACCTACACGGTCAGCCTTGCCTGTCGTTGCATTAAAAATGGCAACGTTAGACTGGTGAAGAGACATTGATTTCTCAATGATGCCGCCAGTCACACCCTTCATTGGGTTTGGCTTGACGTGCTTCTTCACGAGGTTGATACCCTCGACGATCAGACGCTCTTCATCAGCGCGCACAGCAACCGTGCCACGCTTACCTTTGTCGCGGCCGGTAATGACGATGACTTCGTCACCTTTACGGATCTTGTTCATTTTGAGCGTCCTTTAGAGAACTTCAGGCGCCAGAGACACGATCTTCATGAAGCGCTCGCCACGCAATTCACGCGTGACGGGGCCGAAGATACGGGTGCCAATTGGCTCCAGCTTTGCGTTAAGCAACACTGCTGCGTTGCCGTCGAACTTGATCAAGGCGCCGTCTGGGCGACGAATGCCCTTAGCGGTACGCACAACAACCGCGCTATAAACCTCGCCTTTTTTGACGCGGCCACGTGGCGCTGCTTCCTTGATACTGACTTTGATGACATCACCGACGCTGGCGTAACGACGCTTAGAGCCGCCCAGCACCTTAATGCACATGACAGATTTAGCACCCGTGTTGTCAGCAACACTGAGTCGAGATTGCGTTTGAATCATTTGATTTAAGTCCCAACTTGAATCCGCCCTACCACCACGGTAGCGCTTGATCAGTCTTGGGCCCGTCGCTGGAACAACCACCCATTTAACAAGCACATAGACATGGGCCGCTAAACAAGCGATCAGACCGTTGATTGGGCTGAAAGATCTCCACTGAAATACCAGCGAAGCCTGCTAGTATGCCACGAAACCCATCGGGAAGGCAAGCCCGCTAAGAATATTTCCTAAAAACCGTGATAGCCCGTGTGGCGGCATCCGTGTGTCGGGTAGACGCAACAGGGCTCGCATCAGAGCACGTCGCGGTTCGGGCCTGCCCCGCTTGCGCTAGGCCTTTCGCGACCGGCGTAACAGGGCGTTGTAAGCCACCCACGCGAGCGCGACAAACTGCAGCGCCAACACCACACCCCAGGCTGTTGCATAGGCCGCCTGAGGGTAGACGCCCGCAGCGTCTGCAGGCCACAGGTTAATGAGCGCGCCCAGCCCCCACTGGCAAGCGAACGCCACGACGAACACGCACAAATTCAAACTGGTGTTGATGCGCCCGACCAAGTTCTTGGGGACCGATTGGGACAAATGGGCAAACATCAATACGCCAGACGTACCGAAAAACCCACTTAAACCCCACCAAAAATGGTGCCAGTCACTCCACTCGTTGATGATCACGCACTGACTCAACATATAAACGAGCATCCCAACAACGCTAACGCTGTAAGCGCTGATACCAAAGCGGTGCAACCGCCCGGCAAGCCAGCCTAGCGCCACAAAGCCAGCCGTCATCGATAACGCCATGGTTAAGACGATCTGGGCCGCCTCAGCGGTAGACAGCGATAAGTAGTCACGCAGCCAATAACCCGCCCACAGCCCCACGAACGCCCCAAAGACCCCCTGCGTCGCAACCGTAAGGGGGGCAATTTGATAAAACTGCGGGCTTTTGACCAATTGCCACAGCTCCACGATCTGCTGCGTCAGGCGCTGGCTCTGCGCCTGAATGCTATAGCGGGGCACCAAGCTGTACACCAGGACGCTCGCCACCAGAGTGGCCACCGCAAGCACTTGGAATAGAAGGCGCCAATCACCCCACGTCAAAAACCACTGCACTGGCGTGGAGGCGGAGATCACACCCAAGCCACCCGCCATCAGCTGCAAGCCGTTTACCAGCGGGAGTCGTCCAGCGGGCAACAGATTCGCGTAAGCCGTAAACGCCGCCATCAAACAGGCGGAGACACCGATGCCAATCAAGCCACGACCGACCAATAAACCCCATGACGACTCAGCCAATGAAAAGACCAATGCCCCCAATGCGGCCACCAATAACAAAGCCGCACTGACTTTTCGGCTCTCGTAGCGGTCTAACAAGAGCCCCAGCGGCAACTGGCACAACGCAAACGTCAGAAAGTAGGCGCTGCTAATGAAGCCCATCTGGTTTGCGTCCAGCTGAAACTCGCGCACCAACTCCGGCGCGATCGCCACGTTCACCACCCGATACAGAAACGACAGGAAGTAGCCAAAAGCGAAAGGCAAGAACAACTTGAACAGCATAGACCTACCTTTGGCAGAGACATTGGCGCCACGCTGACCACCGTCTCTAACGAACATATTTAAGAAGGAAATCCCTACAATAAAGGGCACCCAAATGAGAAGCGCACGCACAAGGCGAACCCGAAGGTGGGCCTACTGCGCTTTGCCTATTCTGTTTCAAACGATCGCGGATCCATGTCACAAACGCACACCGACTCTATCGCCCACCCCCCTCACTCTGGCGCACCCATCACGGGAGCCACGGGGGAGCATATCGTCTTTGTTGGTGGCGGCAACATGACCCGCGCCATTGTCGCTGGCCTGCTGCGCGCGCGTTCCCACAAAGCGGGCAACGCGGACAGCGCCCCAACCTCAACGCAGATCAGCATCGTCCAACCGCGCAACCCCAAACGCGACCAATTGGCGCAAGACTTTGGCGAACACGGCATACAGGTGGTGGTGGCGCCTGCCGATCTGAGCACGCCGGCGACGATCGTGGTGTGGTCTGTGAAGCCACAGGTCTTGAAAGCCGTGGCTCAGGTGGAAGCCCACCATTTCAATAAGGATGCCTTGCACCTCAGTATCGCCGCAGGTGTGCCGACGGTGTCAATTGCCGACTGGGTGCAGAACCAACGCGTGGTGCGCGCCATGCCAAACACGCCCGCCATGGTCGGCCAAGGGGCCACCGGCTTGTTTGCCACAGACGCTGTCGACGCGGCTGACCGAGACAAGGTCACCGCCCTACTGCGCCACACCGGGCTTTGTTTATGGGTTGAACAAGAGCATTTATTGGAGGCGGTGACCGCCGTCAGTGGGTCAGGCCCTGCTTATATGTTCTACATTCTTGATGCCATGGTGAAGGGCGGCGTTGCATTAGGTCTCACGGCATCGGTTGCCAAAGAGCTCGCGATGGCCACCATGACAGGGGCGGCCGCCTTGGCGCAACAGTCATCCGAAACACCCGCCACCTTGAGGCAAAACGTGACATCTAAAGGCGGCGCGACGGCAGAAGCGGTGCGCGTATTTGACGAAGCCCACCTCGATGACACGCTGCAAAAAGGCATGCAGGCCTGCGCTGCGCGTGCGAGAGAAATGGGCCAATTGTTTATTTAGGCCATCGCGGTCGACAACACGATACCAGCAAACACCACAAAGCCCAGCCAATGGTTGTTCTTAAACACCCAGAAGCACGGGCCGCGGGCACGACCACGTATGTGCCAAATAGACGCCAGCGCCATGGCACTCGCCAACGTCATGGCCACGAAACGCGCGGGGTAATGTGCCACGTCCAAAACCGCCCAGAGCAACCCCAAATGACCGGCGTAAAAAAGTGCGACGGCCAGCAGGTCAAAACGCCCCAGTGTTAAGGCCGATGTTTTGATACCCAATCGAATGTCATCGTTGCGATCGACCATCGCATACACGGTGTCGTAGGCCAGCACCCAGAGCAAGTTAGCGCACAACAACACCCACACAAGCGCTGGCAATTGTGTGGCTTGTTGCCACACACCCACCCCATCACTTTGCGCGACGAATGCCATGGGGATGCCCATGCTAAACGCGATGCCCAGCACCGCCTGCGGCATCGACACCCACCGCTTGGCAAACGGGTACAGCACCGTAACGAACAAGGCCGCAAAAGACCATAAAACGGTCGCGCTACCGAGCGTCAGCACCAACGCAAACGCGCTCATAGCCAGCACCGCGCCCACGGCCAAGGCCTCCTTCGCGCTGATTCTCCCCGTCGTGACAGGTCGGTTCGCCGTGCGCTCAACGAATTGATCGAAGTCGCGATCAGCCACATCGTTCACGCAACAGCCTGCGCTGCGCATCAGCACCGTACCCAGCGTGAAGACTGACACCACATGCCACCCGGGAAACCCAGCACCCGCCAACCACAACGCGGACAAGGTGGGCCACAAAAGCAACAACCATCCGGCAGGACGATTCCAGCGGATTAGGTCCAAATAAAGCGCTACTTTATCTCGCATCTGAAAGCCCATTGCCCGCTGGCACGGCGCCCATAAGGCGCCTAACGCCGGGTAATTCGCAACTCGCAATGGCCCGCTTCAACGCCTCCACCGCTTCTAGCCGCGTGAAGCTACGTCGCCACGCCAAAACAACCCGACGGGTCGGCGCATCGTCTTCAAAGGGCAGGTAGCGCACGTAGTGCGCGTCCGACCAAGCCGGGCTGGGGGCATCCGAGGCAACCGCGCTGGCTTGAGCGTGTAAAAGGGCGCTGGAGACGCTTAAGCGTGGAACCAACGTCACGCCCATGCCGGACGCCACCATGTGTTTAATGGTCTCTAAGGACGAGCCCTCAAACGTTCGTTGAATGCCTTCCGCATCGCTTGAAAAGCGCGCGAACTCAGGGCACACCTGCAACACGTGGTCTCTAAAACAATGGCCATTCCCCAGGAGCAACATCGTCTCCGCTTTCATCTGTGCCGCGGTGATGTTGCGTTGTGTTGCCAGCGGGTGCTGCATGGGCAGCGCCGCCAAAAACGGTTCGTCGTACAAGGGCGCCGTACGCAAATTGGTGTCGGGGAAGGGTTCGGCAAGAATCGCACAGTCAATATCGCCCGCGCGCAATTGCTCAAGTAGTTTCACCGTGAAGTTCTCTTGCAGCACCAAGGGCATTTGTGGTGACTGCTCAATCACGCGGTGTACCAAATCAGGCAACAAGTAAGGCCCAATGGTGTAAATCACGCCCAAGCGTAAAGGACCGGCCAAGGGGTCTTTACCCCGCTTTGCAATCTCTCTGATCGCTTGCGATTGGTCCAGCACGATTTGCGCTTGCCTGATAACGTCTGCCCCCAGCGGGGTCACGCTGATGTCATTGGCGCTGCGTTCAAAGAGCTTGAGGTCGAGCTCGTCTTCCAACTTTTTGATGCCAACCGACAAGGTAGGTTGCGACACATGACAGGCTGCGGCGGCGCGTCCAAAATGACGCTCGCGCGCCAGCGCAACAATGTACTTCAACTCAGTCAGGGTCACAACGCATCCTTCAAACCATCAGGCTTTTAAAAACTCTACTTTACCGCCCATCCAGCGTTGCAAATGCCGCGCTGCAGCCACCGGTTGCGTGGCGAGCATCTGCGCGGCACACCCGCGCGCCCATGCTAACAGCGCATCGTCTTGCGCTAGATCGGCGAACCGCAGCAAGGCAGCGCCCGATTGACGCGCCCCTAAAAACTCGCCGGGGCCACGCAGCTCCAAATCGATACGCGACAACGCGAAGCCGTCATTGGTCTGCGCCATGGCGCGCAAGCGCGCTTTGGCAACGTCGCCCAACGGCGACTCATATAAGAGCACACACGCAGACGCCACGCTCCCGCGACCCACGCGGCCCCGCAACTGATGCAGTTGGCTGAGCCCAAAACGCTCTGCGTGCTCAATCACCATCAGCGACGCATTGGGCACGTCAACACCCACCTCTATCACGGTGGTGCTCACAAGCACCCTGATGTCTCCCGCGATAAACGCATCCATGACGGCTTGCTTTTGAGCTGCGGGCAAGCGGCCGTGCATGAGGCCTACCTCGGCAATGTCTGCCAGCGCCGCACATAACTCTTCATGCGCTTGCGTCGCGTGGCGTAAGTCAAGCGCCTCACTCTCCTCGATCAGCGGACACACCCAATACACTTGCCGCCCGGCCTGGGTCTGCTCTCGAATACGCGTCACCAGCTCACCTCGCCGCTCAGCCGGCACCACGCGCGTTACGATCGGTGTGCGACCCGGGGGCAACTCATCAATGGTGGAGACGTCCAAGTCAGCGTAATAACTCATGGCCAAGGTCCGGGGAATGGGCGTTGCCGTCATCATCAACAGATGGGGGGAAAGCGGCTGACCATCGGTCATTTGCATCAACTTTCGACGCAAACTCAGACGCTGTGCAACGCCGAAGCGGTGTTGCTCGTCGATCACCACCAAGCCCAATTTCTGAAAATGGACAGTCTCTTGAATCAGCGCGTGCGTACCCACCACCAATGCCGCTTCACCACTGGCGACCCGCGCCAACATGTCCGCACGCTCACGTTTTTTCTGACTACCCGTTAACCACGCGACACATTTCCCATGTTGCGCCAATAGCGGCTCTAGCCACTGAACCAGCTTCACAAAATGCTGCTGCGCGAGAATTTCTGTGGGAGCCATCAACGCGCACTGCCAGCCAGCAGACATTGCGTTGCAGGCGGCCAAGGCGGCCACAACGGTCTTCCCTGAGCCCACATCCCCTTGCAGCAAGCGGTGCATGGGGACAGGCCGTGCCAGGTCTGCCGTAATTTCTTCAGCCACCCGTTGCTGCGCGCCCGTTAGGCTAAAGGGCAACGCGGCCCGCAGCCAATCAGCCCATACATGGTCGGTGAGCGCGGGCGCACGCATCGCATCGCGCTCTAACCTTGCCTGCATTTGACTCAACTGCTGGGCCAACAGCTCTTCTGCCTTGAGGCGCGACCAAGCGGGGTGTGCACGATCCTCCAACGCTTGCAGCGATACATCAGGCGCTGGGTGATGTAAAAACTGTAACGCCGCCGCCAACGTCCACTGAGGTGGTATGCCCAAAGGGACTAAATCAGCCAGCGCACTTTCGGGCAATGTCTCAGAGAGATCGGCACGCTGACAACCACTGACGACGGCCTTGCGTAAGTAGGCCTGCGGCAAACCCGCCGTGCTGTGATAAACCGGCGTCAGCGCCGTGGACAGTGCGGCGTCGATGGACTTGATGGTGGGGTGGACCATTTCCAGACCAAAAAATCCGCCGCGCAATTCGCCGCGTACACGCACACGATTGCCCACCGCAAGGGCTTTTTGATGGTTGGGATAAAAGCTAAAAAAGCGCAGCGTGCAGACCGCGTTCTCCCCACTTCCGGCGGTAGCGGCCTCAGGGGTGTCGCCCCGCAGCTGGACAACGAGTTGACGGCGAGGTCGAAAACTCACGTCGCAATGCGTGACCACGCCCTCGATCTGAACGGGTTCCCCCACAGGCGCCTGGGCAAGCCAATGCACCCGCGTCTCGTCCTCGTAGCGCATGGGCACATGCAAGGCCAAATCAAAGGGCGTACGCAAGCCCAGCTTCTCCAAAGCCATTTGGGCGGCGCTTTTACGTTTTATCGGCGCGTCCGTGACGGGTTTGCGGGTGACCATGGGACAATTGTGCCCTCACACGCTGGGTTGATCGACTTAGCGCCATATAAATACCCACCGCCATGACTGCAGCCAACGCGCACCCGCCTTTGCCCCTCACGCTTGCCGACTTTGACTTTGCACTCCCAGAGGCACTCATTGCGCAACACCCTGTCGCCACGCGCAGCGGCTCACGCTTGCTCGATGGGCGCCAAGCCGAGCCGGTTAACCGGGTGTTTTCCGATGTGGTTGACCTCTTTGATGCGGGCGACCTGTTGGTCTTCAATGACACCAAAGTCGTCAAGGCCCGTATATTTGGTGAAAAGGTCAGCGGGGGTAAGTTGGAGATGTTGATCGAGCGCGTGCTCCCCACGCCCTCGGGTGAGCGCCCCAACCACGCGGTCGTCGCTCACCTCAAGGTCAGCAAAAAACCCGTTATCGGCAGCATCCTCAACATGGCCTTGGACGCCCAAGGCGAACCCGCCTTTCGCGCCCAATTGCTTGGGCGTTGGCCAGATGCGCATGGCGCCTTGTTTCACTTCCAACTGGACGCCGACGCCTACGAAATGATGGCCGCGCACGGTCATGTGCCACTGCCACCCTACATCACGCACACGGATGACGACACCGATGTGTCGCGCTACCAAACCGTGTTCGCACGCCACCCCGGGGCCGTCGCCGCACCCACGGCGGCCCTGCACTTTGACGAACCCTTGCTGGCGGCGCTACAAGCCCGCGGCGTACACACGGCTAGCGTCACGCTACACGTCGGAGCGGGCACCTTCTCGCCAGTAAAAACCGAGAACATTGCCGAGCACAAGATGCATGCGGAGCGCTACAACATACCAGCCGAGACGGTAGCAGCGATTGCCGCTTGTCGCGCCAGAGGGGGACGTGTCATCGCCGTCGGGACCACCAGCGTGCGCACCTTAGAGAGTTGGGCCAACACCGGCGCAACGCAGGGCGACACGGATATCTTCATCACACCCGGCTATGCGTTTCAGGTCGTCGACCATTTGATTACAAACTTTCACTTGCCTAAGTCAACGCTCATGATGCTCATTAGTGCGTTTGCCGGACATGGCCATGTGATGTCGTTGTACCGCCACGCCATTGAGGAGCGCTACCGCTTCTTCAGCTACGGCGACTCGATGCTGCTCAGCCGATCTGCCTAAAAATTTTTTGACCTGCACTTGCCACAACCACCATGCTGACATTTGAAACTCTGAAAACCGACCCGGCCAGTGGCGCCTACCTCGGCTCCTTTGCCCGTCGTGGCCGCCTGACCCTCAACCACGGCGTGGTTGAGACGCCCATCTTTATGCCCGTCGGTACCTACGGAACCGTTAAGGGTGTGATGCCCAGCAGCCTGCACGACATGAACGCGCAGATTATTTTGGGCAACACCTTCCACTTGTGGTTGCGCCCCGGTATGGATGTAATCAAGCAGTTTGGTGGGCTACACGCCTTCGAGACCTGGGACAAGCCCATACTCACGGACTCGGGTGGCTTTCAAGTTTGGAGCCTAGGCGACATGCGCAAAATCAGCGAGGAAGGCGTGCGATTCGCCTCCCCTGTTAACGGGGATCGCCTGTTTCTGACGCCAGAGATCAGCATGCAAATTCAGACGGTATTGAACTCGGATATCGTGATGCAGTTTGATGAATGCACCCCCTATTTATCCGTTGAGAAAAAAACCAAGGGGCAGATAACGACAGAGCGTGAAGCGCGCGATTCTATGGCCTTAAGCCTGCGCTGGGCACAGCGTTGTCAAACCGAGTTCGCCAACCTAGAAAACCCAAACGCATTGTTCGGCATTGTGCAGGGCGGTATGTTCGAGTCTCTGCGTGACGAGTCGTTGGCAGGACTGGAGGACCTCAACTTCCCCGGCATTGCGGTGGGCGGCCTGAGCGTCGGCGAGCCTAAAGAAGATATGCTGCGTGTGCTACAGCACATTGGCCCCAAGCTCCCGGCCAATAAGCCCCATTACTTAATGGGCGTCGGGACACCCGAAGATTTGATTGCTGGTGTGCAAAACGGCATCGACATGTTCGACTGCGTGATGCCCACACGCAATGCACGCAATGGCCATTTATTTACGCGGTTTGGCGACGTGAAGGTGCGTAATGCCCGTCATAAAAATGACCCAGGCCCCATCGATGCAACCTGCACCTGCTACACCTGTCAAGGACAAACCCACGCAAACGGGTCTGTGAGTGGCGGCTTCTCGCGCGCGTACATGCATCACCTCGATCGCTGCAATGAAATGCTGGGCCCGATGCTGGCGAGCATACACAACCTGCACTATTTCTTAAATCTGATGCAGGAGGTCAGAGTTGCTTTGGAAAATGGCCGGTTTGGCGACTACGTAACGCAGTTTCATACCGATCGCGCACGAGGGGTGTAGCGCGTTAAGCAAACACCATTAGCACGCCGCTGTAGCTCAGTATGTGCTGGTGCGCAATTTCGCCGCCGGCAAAAAAACCCACCACGGGGACGTCCCCCAACGCATGTTGCACAATTTTCATCTCAGCATGCGGGCCACCGAAGTGTGCGCCGCCACGTCCAAGACACGAGATGTATACCGCGCCACGAATCACCCCAGCCGAGGCAACGGGACTGTTCTCATCTGCAAACTCGGTCTCCAGCTCTTCGCGTAACTCAGCACAGACACGGGTCAAGTCGGCACGCGCAGCCTGCACATGACGCTCGCAAAACTGCAAGTCGTCACCAATGAGCACATTGTCGGCCACGACCACCCCTTTGCGGTCAACATCCAGCCCCACCAGATGTCGCACACGCGTTTGCGCACCGAATAAGCCAGCGCGTTTCGCCAGCAGGCTCTGAACACGCTCCGCCTCAACCAAATCACTATCCCCCACCCAAGCGGCAGACTCCAAGCCAACCAAGGTCTGGCGCAGGCGGTCCATCGCGCGATCTCTGTCACTCCACGACACGCCCAAATCATCCATCAAGGCGTCCATGGCGGGGCGATCGTTCAGCTGCAAAATCACACGGCCATCCATTGCCGTGACATGACGCGAACGACCCAACGGGCGACAACCTTGAGTCACGCGCGAGCGCACGGCCACGTCGGGACCAAAGGCCAAGCCACTCAGGCCACCCAGAAAGACACCGCCCTTGGCGACGTCCAGCCCCAGATGGCTCGCGTCTTCGTAGGCGAACTGCACGCTGTCATTGCGGCTGGAGGTGATGCCGCCAAACACCACGTTGTGCGCGGTGCGCTGCGCCAACTCCTCGATCAAGCTACCCAACTCAGGCGCCGCGCCATCGGCATGAACCCACGCACTTTGTAGCGGCCAGCCCATGGCGCTTTCGCCATTAGCAGCCATGGGTGACACCCCGCTGAATACCTGCACCTGATCGCTAGGAATGTCACACAACATGATCGCCATTGCGGGCTCGTCCATGTATTCGACCCCTGTCGCCAATACCCCGATGCCCACCCCACCGACCCAACGGCGAACAAAGGGCAGCGCCTCATGCAAGTAGGACAACAGGTCGTTCGCATCCGCCGCATAGGGGTCGGTAAAGTAAACAAACCCCAATGCGATGTCCGTCTGCGCAGGACGTGTCTCCAACTGCGCACGCAGTTGTGCGACCACGAGGGCTGCGGCCATCGCCCATTGGGGGTGCGTGGCGTGGGCGTGTGCGAATCGTTGCATTTACTTCTTTGCTCGTGTTGCAGCGCGGGGACGCGCCGCCGTTTTTGACGCGGCGGATTTCTTCGTAACCGCCTTTCTAGGGGCGGTGGATTTTTTGCCCCCTTTGGGCGCTGTGGTAGTCGCCGAGGCCTTTAAAGCCTGATCGGCCTGTGCAGCGGCCGCTGTGATGTCCTTCATGGCATTGCTTGCAATGTCTTGAAACTGCTGGCTCAATGCGCCCCACCACTGAACCGGGTCGCCGTCGGGCGTGGCTGATTTTTTTTCGTTGTCCTCCTTGGGTGCGGCTGGGGTCGGCGCAGCGCCGCCCGCCATCCCGCTGGCATCCGTTTGCCACGCACGCCATAAATCGGCGGGGTTGGCCTGCATGGCCTTGACGGCGTCCTCCATGCCCACATCCATTTGTTTGAGCGTCGACAAGGTCATCTTTTGCACCTCCATCGCCTGAATCGTGGCGGCCAACGCACGCGCATTTTGCTCCAGCCAAAACTGAACGGATTTCAGCTCATTGATGCGCTTGTCCAACTCTTCTACGTCAAAGGTTGGGGCCACCCAAGCGGCCATGGGGGGCATCCCGGGCGGTGACCCCGTCGCGCTAGGCTGCGTCCACGCATTGGCCTGCTGGCCGAGGTTTTTGATGAAATCAAACCCGGGAACAAAAGCTGTAAAACCACTGGGATCAGACATGGATACTCCTTGGTGTTGCTGCGAAAAACATCGCCCACTGACCTCCAGTTTAAGGTCTTTGCGGCGCGGGTCCCTGATGCGGCGGCCATCCGCACGCCCATCGTTTATGCTACCGCGATGATGGCAGCCAATACACCACCCACAGCAGACCTGCACCCCTGGCAGGTTTGGCTAGGGGGGCTTGCCTCGCTGATTCTCACCATCGGTATGGCGCGCTTTGCCTACACACCCATGTTGCCTGTGATGCAAATGGACGCCGGCTTGAACATACCCGGCGGTGGCTGGCTGGCCACAGCCAACTACGTGGGCTATATGGCAGGCGCCTTACTCGTCGCGCGGATAGAAAACCCCGTATGGCGCCACCGCTTGTATGGCTGGGGCTTATGGCTTGCGGTGATTGGCACCGTGGGCATGGCGTTATCAAACCACGTCCTTTGGTGGGCTTTGGTCCGATTTTTAGGCGGTCTAGCCGGTGCGGCGGGTATGTTGCTGGGCACCGGCTTGGTGATGAACTGGTTGATCAAAACCGGACAGCGCGCCGAGTTGGGCCTGCACTTCATGGGCATAGGCGCCGGCGTGGTGGTGTCTGCCTTGGCGGCGGCTTGGTTTTCCGCACAGGCCTGGACATGGCAGGCGCGCTGGGAGGGCTTTGGTGCCATCGCCTTGCTGTGTGCGGTGGTCGCTTGGCATTGGCGGCCTCCCGTACCCGATGCAGCCGCATCGGGCTCAGCCACTGCCCCGTCGCCTCGCTATTGGTTTTGGCCCATGATGCTGGCTTATTTTTGCTCTGGGGTTGGCTTTGTTGTCAGCGCCACGTATACGGTCGCCATCGTGGAAGCGGTGCCCACTCTCGCCGGGTTGGGTGCATGGGCTTGGCTGGTCACGGGTTTGGCGGCAGCGCCATCCGTTTATTTATGGGACCGTATTGCGCGCCGAGCTGGCGAGTTGCCCGCGCTCATCGCCGCCTATACCGGTCAAATCGCCAGCGTCGTGTTGCCGGCGGTATCAGACCACTGGATCGCCGCCTTGTTAGCCGCCGCCCTGTTCGGCGGCACCGCGATCGGCATTGTCAGCATGACCTTGGCGTTTGTCGGTAAACGCTCACCCAAAAACCCCGGTAAGGCCATGGCCCAACTGACACTCGGCTATGGTGCGGCGCAAATCATAGGCCCCGCGTTAACAGCCTATGCCGTGGCCGCCTCTGGCTCGTACCACAGCGCCCTTTGGATGACGGCGGTCGTACTGGGGTTGGGCGTGGTGTCTTTAGTTAGACTTCGACAGACAGGCCACGCACAAAACGCCTAAATCGTATCCCTCATCCCTCATCACGCACGCTACAGAGGTCGAGCCCCCCATGAAGACACTATTCCACTTGTCATTTAACGTCACAGATCTGGCGATAGCGCGCGCTTTTTATGTAGACGTTCTCGGCTGTACAGAAGGCCGAAGCGCCGATACGTGGGTGGATTTTTCTTTTTACGAGCACCAACTATCCCTGCATCTCGGTGACCCCTTCCCAACCCATGACACGGGCCGCGTCGGTGACTATTTGGTCCCCATACCCCACTTTGGTATCGTCTTGCCCTACGCAGACTGGGTGTTATTGAGCGAGCGTTTAACGCAGTCCGGCCTTGATTTTGTCATCCCGCCTCACCACCGTTTTCCGGGTCAGGCCGGTGAGCAGTGGACCATGTTTTTCCGCGACCCTTGTGGCAACCCGATTGAGGTCAAGGGCTTCAAAGATTTGGCAAGCGTCTTCAGCGCTTAGTCTTTGGCGTTTAGTCGTCAGCCGTTTCGGGCTCAGCGCCCTGACCGGAGACCACGGCTTGGTCGATGGCACCAAACACGCTGTGGCCGTCTCGGCCTTTCATTTCAATGCGGATGGTGTCGCCATGTTTCATGAATGCCGTTGTCGGCTGACCGTTTTCAATGGTTTCTATGCACCGCTTTTCAGCGATGCAGCTGTATCCCTTGGCCCAGTCTTGGTTGCTTACGGTGCCGCTACCCACCACACTGCCGGCACGAACGCGCCGCGTCTTGGCCAAGTGCGCGATTAATTCGCCAAAGTGAAACGTCATCTCTGGCCCCGTGTCACACAAACCCACCTTGCGGCCATTCCAAATGCTCTGTAGCACGCCGTGGAGGCGGCCGCCTTGCCACATGTCACCCAACTCATCCAATGTCACCGCGACGGGGCTAAACCCCGTGGAGGGCTTGCCATTAACGAAGCCAAACCCCTTCGCCAATTCATCCGGAATGAGGTGGCGTAAGCTGACATCATTCGCCAACATCACCAAGCGAACGCTCTCCAAGGCCTCTTCAGCCGTGACGCCCATGGCGACATCACCGGTTACGACGGCGATCTCAGACTCAAAGTCAATGCCGTAGGCTTCGTCGGCAACGACGATGGCATCACGCGGCCCAATAAAGTCGTCACTACCGCCCTGATACATCAACGGATCGGTATAAAACTGCTCGGGAACGACCGCCTGTCGGGCCCGGCGCACCAACTCCACATGGTTGAGGTATGCGGAGCCGTCCGCCCACTGAAAGGCGCGCGGCAAGGGCGCCATACACATCGCCGCGTCAAACGCAAACGCATGTCGTGCGCGGCCTTGGTTAAGCGCCACCGCGAGGTCTTCGAGTTGCGGCGCGATAAACGACCAGTCGTCTAAGGCTTGTTGCAGGGTGTTGGCAATAGCAGTCGCGTAATGCGCCTGCGTTAGGTCACGGGAAACGACGACCAGTTGACCATCGCGAGAGCCATCTTTGTATGTTGCCAATTTCATCGGGTTCATTCCTGTCTGTCTGGGTGGTGCGGCAAAAAGCCAAGCACACGCTTTGTTATTCTATGGGTATGTCGCTACCTCGGCGCCACCTGCCGCCTAGGCGGAACCGGAAGAAACGAGCAATGACCCGCAACCAAAAAACCACGCCCGCATTGGCCATGAGCCGACGACAGGCGCTGCGCCGGACACTGATGGGCGTGTCGCTCGGTTGGCTCATGCCTTGGCGTGTCGGGGCGGGTATGGCGCACGCGGCCACCCCGGTCACGCTGCTCCCCAGCACCGCCATCACCTACGCGGTGAGTGGAAAAAAAAGCGGCATCCGATACACGGCCACTGCCACCCTGCGTTGGCAACGAAATGCCACGCGCTACATCGCTGCCTTATCGGCATCCATACTGGTCTTCCTAAAACGTGAACAAACCAGTTCTGGCCAAGTCGTAGCCGGTCTCCCTGCACCACGCCGATTCGTTGATAAGGGCAAGCGCATACGACAGGCTGACCTCGACCCCGTCACGCAACGTATTCGCTACACCGAGGCGGGCGGCGCACCTTGGACCGCGGACACTCAGGACCGCGTCAGTCTTTTCTTTGCCCTGCCCGCGGCGGTTAAGCGGGCGCAGGCCGCAGGCCTCAAGCAATTCGGGTTTCCCGTTACCAGTGCCAACGCACTAGCCGAGTGGACGGTGGCAATTGAACCCCGCGAAACCATCACGACGCCGTTGGGGACTTGGGCGGCGTTGCGGCTGCGACGCATCGTTGACACCACACGCGACACACAGGCCACGATCTGGCTGGCGGGTAGCCATGACTTATTGCCTGTCCGTATTTTGCTGGAGGAGCCAGATGGCACCTTCTTAGACCAGCGTATAAGCCAGCAGACCCCCTTGCCTGATCTAACTTGAAATCGGCGAGATCACCCCAATTTAGAACCAGTATGCGATGAACTCGGCACACTTAACGCCATTTCACGCTATATTGGAACTGTGATGCATTTGCTTTCAACAGGAGAACTCGAATGAATATGTTGTACGACTCTGACACGTTCTCTGTTTTGCATATCTTGGCTAACCAAGCCTTGGACGCCAGTACCGACCTGAGCCACTTCAGCACCACCGCGGGGATGCACGTCGAAATGCCCCGACACGGCTTTGAAATCGTGGACAAGCGCACCGGTAAAGAGGTCTATCTCGATGGATCATGGGCCGAGTATTTCCAGGCGCAAGTCACCCAGTGGCAGCGTCAAGCACCCACGCAAGAAGAGGTCGAGCGCCTGCTAGACGGCTATGCCGGCTTGGCGCAGAACCCGGTTGTTGTTCACTAGGACAGGCTTTGGGCTTGGTGTCGCTGGTGCGCCGTCGCATCCTAGCCAAGGGCTTGGTGCTGGCCTGTGCGGCCGCGCTCGTGCACTGTGCCAGCCCCCAAGTGGACTTGAGCGATCTGCAGCGCGTCACGCTGCCTGAGCGCACCCCCGAAGGCAGGCAGCCTACCGATGCGGCGACCGCTCATGTGCTGATGTTGGGCGAGCAACATGATGCACCCGCCCACCAAGCACTGCACGCGTCGACCGTGGCACATCTGATCGCACAAGGCCGCTTGTCGGGTGTGGTCATTGAAATGGTCGACAGCGGCGCCAACACCCGCAACATAGCCGCCGCCGCCTCCGAGGCCGAGGTGCAACAGGCCTTGGGCTGGCGAGAGGCGGCCTGGCCTTGGGCAACCTACGGCCCTGCCATCATGCCCGCCGTACGCGCAGGCGTACCTGTTTATGGCGGCAACCTGCCTTATGCGGAGATGCGTGACGTCATGCGTGAAGCAAGCTGGGATACCCGTGTTAACGCGTCTGCCTTTGCGTTTCAACTCGACGCAGTTGCTGCGGGACATTGCAACCTCCTGCCTACCAGCCAGCTTCGACCGATGGCCAGGATTCAAGTTGCGCGCGATGCCCGCATGGCAGACACCCTCAAGGCCGTGGTGCAGGCCGGGCACATCACGCTGTTTATAGCGGGCAGCGCACACACGGCTATCGCAACGGGCGTTCCGTTACACCTTCAACAGGCCTCGGCCAATGAAGTGCCGGTAGTGGTCACCAGCGTGCTGCTCAGCGCGGATGGACGACAAGGCGTTAGCGCCCACCCCGAGGGCGACTATGACTGGGTCTGGCACACGCCAGAGACGCCGCCACAAGACTATTGCGCGGCGTTACGGGCGCAAATGAAGCGCTAACGTCACCGCAACGGGCTAGCCTAAGCGGACGCGTGGCGCTTGATGGCCTCGGCCAACACCGACACCATGGTGTCGATCTGCGCGGCCTCGACGATGTATGGCGGCGCCAAAACGAGGTTGTCTCCGGCGGGTCGTACCATGACGCCGGCTTGATAACAGTCCAAGAAAATATCATAAGCTCGCTTCCCGGGCGTGCCCGGTAGACCTGACAGCTCAACCGCACCCGCCAGGCCCAAGGTACGCACACCAATGACGTTAGGCAGTCCACGCAACTCACGGTGCATGGCATCTCCCAAAATGTGGCCCATCTTGCCGGCGCGCGTAAACAAGTCTTCCTCGCGGTAAATCGCGAGGGTCGCCAAGGCGGCCGCACACGCAGCGGGATGCCCAGAATAGGTGTAGCCGTGCAGAAACTCAATGGCGTGATCGGGGCCTGTCATCATGGCGTCGAACATGTGGTCACGACAAATCACGCCTCCCATGGGGAAAACGCCGTTGGTCACGCATTTGGCAAAATTCAGCATGTCCGGAATCACGCCGAAATAGTCGGCGGCAAAACCCGTTCCCAACCGCCCGAAGCCGGTAATCACTTCATCAAAAATCAACAAAATGCCATGCTTGTCACAAATGGCGCGTAGCTGAGTTAAGTAGCCTTTAGGCGGGATATACCAGCCTGCACTCCCCGCAATAGGCTCCACGATGATGGCGGCTACGTTGCTGGGGTCATGCAGGGGAAGAATGCGTTTCTCCAAGTCCTCCAAGGCGTTGGTATCCCAAACCGGCTCCTCTCCATGGATAAACGGGTATGCCGCCTGATCATGAATGAACGCCATGTGGTCCACGCGCGGTAACAAGGCACCACTAAATACCTTGCGGTTCCCGGGAATACCGCCCACGCTGATACCACCAAAGCCCACGCCGTGATAACCCCGCTCACGCCCAATGAGCACGGTTCTGTGGCCTTCACCTCTCGCGCGGTGGTAGGCCAAGGCCATCTTGAGGGACGTATCCGCCGCCTCTGAACCAGAGTTACAGAAAAATACCTTGTTTAAGTCACCTGGCGCCAGATCGGCGATGGCCGTTGCCGCTAGAAACGCCTTATCGTTGGACGCTTGAAAGGCCGTGCTGTAATCCAATGTATCGAGTTGTTGCTTAATCGCTTCGGATATAGCGCGGCGGCCATGTCCGGCGCCAACGCACCACAAACTAGAAATGCCATCAATAATTTGCCGCCCATCATGGGTCGTGAAGTACATCCCCTCGGCAGCGACCAATACGCGCGGATCAGTCCGAAAGTGGCGGTTAGGTGTAAAGGGCAACCACTGGTTGTCCATGTTGAATGGCTGGGCAGTCATATACAAGTCCTTGAACGGGCAGGCGAAACATGATTGTGGCACCACGACGTGGCGCTTGCCAAGCTCGCGGGACAATTAAATCAGCGAAAATAAGCCTATGTCTTCTACCCACATTCTTACGCTCTCTTGCCCTGATCGCTTGGGCTTGGTGCACGCGGTTTCCGGTTTCCTCCTCGCCCGCGACGGCAACATCGAGGAGGCGGCTCAATTTAACGATAGCGATACCGGGTTATTTTTCATGCGCGTGCGGTTCCAGTTTGATGGCGCCATCGACTTATTGCGTACCGACTGGGACACCTTTGCCGCCGAGCACACCATGCAATGGACGCTGCACAATGCAGAGCAGCGCATGCCCACCGTCATCATGGTGAGCCAACAAGGGCACTGTTTAAACGACTTATTGTTTCGTTGTAAGAGCGGCCTGTTACCCATTGACGTGCGCGCCATCGTGAGTAACCACCGTGATTTTTATCAGCTAGCGGCCTCGTACAACGTTCCCTTCCACCACATCCCAGTCACGGCAACAACCAAGCAATCCGCCGAGCAAAAGGCGCTGGACATCATTCAGACAGAAGGTGCCGAGCTGGTCGTGTTGGCGAGATACATGCAGATCTTGAGTGACGCGATGTGCACCACCCTCGCCGGGCGGGCCATCAACATTCACCACAGCTTTTTACCCAGTTTCAAGGGGGCCAAGCCCTATTATCAAGCGCACGCCCGTGGTGTGAAGCTCATTGGTGCAACCGCACATTACGTGACCGCCGACCTAGATGAAGGCCCGATCATCGAGCAAGACGTCGCGCGGGTAGACCATGCGAAAACCGTCGAGCATCTCACCGCCATTGGCCGTGATACCGAGAGCCAAGTCCTTGCCCGCGCCGTAAAGTGGCACAGCGAGCACCGCGTTTTGCGCAACGGCCACCGCACGGTCGTGTTTCAGTAATGGCCGCCACCTCTCGGATTCCACCGATTCAGTGCCTGCTGACCTTCGAGGCTCTGGCGCGCTTACGCAGCGTCACCCAAGCGGCCGATGAGTTGTTCGTGACGCCCAGTGCCGTTAGCCACCGGGTTAAACAACTGGAGCAAATCATTGGGGTCAAGCTGTTCGGGCGCGCAGACTTCTCACTCACCGTCGAGGGGATTGAGTACCTCTCGCACGTGCGCGAAGGGCTGGCCAACTTGGGACGCTTTCCCACCCAAAACACCCAGACTACTCGCCGAAAACTGCGCCTTGCGGTGACACCCACCTTTGCGCGATCGGTGCTCATGCCCAAGCTGCGTTACTTCATTGAGGCCTATCCGGAGATTGACCTCACGCTGCAGGTCTCCATTCCCCTGTTGGACGTCGTCGCAGAGGATGCCGATTTGACCATCCGGTTTGGCAGTGGCCGCTATGCAGACGTGGAGTACGAGTGTCTGATGAAAGACGACGTCGTGGTGATGGCGGCGCCGAGTTACGTGCGTGAGCACGGACCATTTGATACAGTACAAGACCTTGAACGCACCAAGTTACTGCGCTCTCCGCTGGAGCCGTGGCGCACATGGTTCGCCGCGCACGATCTCGATTGGCCAGAGCCCAATGAAGGCTCCTCATTCAACGACATTGGGTTGATGTGTGACGCCGCGGCGCAGTCATTGGGGGTGGCTTTGGTCCGCCCCAAGCTGGGTGCGCCTTGGATTGAAAACGGCACGCTGGTGCGCCTGTTTGAACGCGAAGTCCCCAGCCCCCATGCCCATTACCTGTGTTGGCGGACGGGCGCAATGGACAGATGGGAGTGCGCAAGCTTTGCCGAATGGCTAAAGCGCGTTGTGAAGTAAGCGGGGTGAAATTGCGCTCATGCCCGAGGCAAAGTTTATTCACGCACACACGATGACATTCGCCTAAACTGCGTGAATGAACGTAGCCACCTACCCCGAGCAAGCCGAGATCACCGCGACCGACCGCCGCGCCCGCCAACAACAGGTGGTCGACGCCTTGTCGAAACACCTGCCCGCGCATGCGCTTTTGTGGCACAACGAAGACACGACGCCTTACGAGTGCGACGGCCTCACCGCCTACCGAGAGCGCCCCATGGTGGTGGCCTTGCCCGAGACAGAAGAACAGGTCAGCGCCGTCTTGAAAATTTGCTACGACCTCGCCGTGCCGGTAGTGGCACGCGGCGCAGGCACGGGTTTGTCAGGGGGTGCCCTCCCCCACCGCATGGGCGTGACCCTGAGCCTGGCCAAGTTCAACCGTATTCAGCGCATTGACCCCCACAGCCGCACCGCCGTCGTCCAGTCGGGTGTGCGCAACCTCGCGATCAGCGAGGCCGCCGCCCCCTACGGCCTGTACTACGCACCCGACCCGTCCAGTCAAATTGCCTGCACCATTGGCGGCAACGTATCGGAGAATTCCGGTGGGGTGCATTGCCTGAAGTACGGGCTGACGATACATAACGTGCTCAAGGTACGCGGCTTCACCATGACGGGGGAACCCATTACGTTTGGAAGCGATGCACTCGACGTATCCGGCTATGACTTGCTGAGCATCCTTGTTGGCAGCGAAGGCATGCTCTCTGTCATTACCGAAGTCACCGTCAAACTTGTCCCCAAGCCGCAACTGGCGCGCTGCATCATGGCCAGCTTTGACGATATGCGCAAGGCGGGCGACGCCGTCGCCGCCGTGATCGCTGCCGGCATTATCCCAGCGGGACTGGAGATGATGGACAAGCCCATGACCGCCGCCGTAGAAGACTTTGTACACGCCGGCTATGACTTAGATGCGGCGGCCATTTTGCTTTGTGAGAGCGACGGCACGGTCGAGGAGGTTGAAGAGGAAATTGGCCGCATGAGCCATGTGCTGCGTCAAGCAGGTGCGACGGCCATTACCGTGAGCCAAGACGAGGCTGAGCGCCTGCGCTTTTGGAGTGGCCGTAAGAACGCCTTCCCCGCCTCTGGCCGCATCAGCCCCGACTACATGTGCATGGACTCCACGATCCCACGCAAGCGACTTGCGGATATTTTGCTGGCGATTGCCGAAATGGAGAAAAAATACGCATTGCGTTGCGCCAATGTGTTTCACGCAGGCGATGGCAACTTGCATCCGCTCATCTTGTTTGACGCGAATGACCCCGACCAACTGCACCGCTGCGAACTATTCGGCGCAGACATCCTAGAAACCAGCGTTGCAATGGGCGGCACGGTCACGGGGGAGCATGGTGTTGGCGTCGAGAAGTTGAACTCTATGTGCGTGCAATTCAGCGCCGAAGAAAACGCGTTCATGTTCGCCGTCAAAGCCGCCTTCGATACGCAAGGACTATTAAACCCAGGCAAGGTCATCCCCACACTCCAGCGCTGTGCCGAATACGGCAAGATGTTGGTCCGGGGCGGTGCACTCAAGCACCCCGAGCTCGAGCGCTTTTAAAGCCTGCGCACGCCAAGCATGAGGTCCCTCCAAGGCGTTGCGTGGTTACTGGCACTTCAGGCATTGGGTGAACTGCTAGGCAGAGCGCTTGGCTTGCCCATTCCTGGCCCCGTGATTGGCCTGTTGCTGCTGTTGGTTGCGCTGCGCCTCCCTAGCATCCAAGCCAGCGTGGGGGAGGCGGCGAATTTTCTGCTCAGCCATTTGTCGCTGTTATTTGTGCCTGTCGGTGTCGGCGTCATGACCCACCTCGGCCTACTTGAGGCACATGGTGGTCGCGTGGTGGCGGTCATCGTTCTATCAACTTGGGTGGGCTTGGGCGCCACCGCGTGGACCCTCCACTGGCTGTTGCGTCGCCAAGCGCGAACCACCCCACACCCACCTGCGGACTCAGACGACGAGGGGCCGATATGACCGACTTCGTTGAGCTATGGATTTACCTCTCCTCAACGCCGCTCTTTGGACTCACCGCGACGGTGGTGACGTATGTACTGGCCCAACACTTTTACGCGCGCATGCAACATGCGCCCTGGGCCAACCCCACCCTGTGGTCGGTGGTCGCCATCGCCGCAGGTCTGGTGCTAACGGGGGTGGCCTACCCGACCTACTTTTCTGGTGCGCAATTTATTCACTTTTTATTAGGCCCAACGGTCGTCGCCATGGCATGGCCCATTTGGCAACGTCGCCATGCACTACGCGAACAGGGGCTCAGCTTCCTCATCGCGGCATTGGTCGGTGGCGGCGCGGCGGTCACCAGCGCCGTCGCTTTGGCGTGGGCCTTTGCACTGCCCAATGACGTTTGGCTCTCGCTGGTCCCCAAGAGCATCACAGCCCCCGTTGCCATGGGCGTGGCCGAGAAAATTGGGGGCATCCCAGCGCTCGCAGCGGTCTTCGCTGTGCTGACAGGCTTGGTCGGCGCCTTGAGTGGTCGCTACCTATTTGATGCCATGGGTCTGGGTTTTGACCGCATTGGCTGGACCGCGCGCGGCTTTGCACTGGGCACGGCCGCTCATGGCATTGGCGCGGCCCGGGCGACACAAGTCAATGCCGATGCGGGTGCATTCGCCGGCTTGGCTTTGGGTCTACAAGTGATTTTGGGCTCGCTTATATTGCCGCTGATTTGGCAGTACCTGTGAGTGGGTCGCCGTGCCACTAGGCTAGTCAGCGCCCACCGAATAGGGCGGTTCCCACGCGCACCATGGTGGCGCCGCTTTGAACGGCCGCCTCTAAATCGGCGCTCATTCCCATTGACAAGGTATCGACGGGCAGACCCACCGCTTGCCACTCCTTAAACAACGCGGTCGCCCGAGAGAAGACGGCCACTTGCTCGGCCTGTGACGTAACCGGGTCAGGGATGCACATCAAACCCCGCAAGGTCAGACGCGGTAGCGCGTTAACCGCAACCGCCAGCGCGGTGGCATCGGCGACGGAGACACCCGATTTGGTTTGGCCGCCATCGATATTGACCTGCACACAAACCTGCAAATCGGGCAGATGCGCCGGGCGTTGTGCACTCAGGCGTTGCGCAATCTTGAGTCGGTCAATGCTTTGTACCCAGTCAAAATGCGCTGCGACGATGGCCGTTTTATTGCTCTGTATGGGGCCAATGCAGTGCCACGCCAGCCCTGCTGCCAGCCACGAATTTTTGAACGTCTCTATTTTTTCGACGCCTTCTTGAATGTAGTTTTCGCCAAACGCCAACTGACCGGCGTCGTACATATCACGCACCACGTCGGCTGGAAACGTCTTGGAGACTGCCAGCAAATGTACCGATGAAACCGCCCGTCCACAGGCCTCACAGGCGCGGGCGAGTCGCTCGCGGACGGCGGCTAATTTGAGCGCACTGGCGCTAGGCACCGTACCGCTGGATGACACATCAAGGCTGGACATGGGCATAGTATGCGGCATACTTGGGGGTTTGCTATTGCTTCATCCATCCAACTTTTAGAGTGACTGACATGACCTTTATTAACGAAAGAACCTATACCCCTGTTGACGCGCCTGTATCCGTCGCCTTCCTAGGGTTGGGCGTCATGGGCTACCCCATGGCGGGCCACCTGGCAAAGGCTGGCCACCACGTAAGCGTGTACAACCGCACCGAGGCCAAGGCCAAGACTTGGGTGAGTGATGCGCAAGCCGCGGGGGCAAACCCAACGAATTTACGTGTTGGCACGACGCCGCGTGAAGCGGCACAAGGTGCCCACATCGTCATGGCCTGCGTTGGAAATGACCAAGATTTAAGGGCTATTTGTCTAGGTGCCGATGGCGCCTTTGCGGGTATGGCAGCTGGCAGCACGTTCGTTGACCACACCACTGCTTCCGCAGAGGTCGCACGCGAACTCTACCAAGCCGCAAAGCAATTGGGCATTGCCTTCATCGACGGCCCGGTCTCTGGCGGACAAGCCGGCGCGCAAAACGGTGCCTTGACGGTGATGTGTGGTGGTGATGCGCCTGTATTCGAACAGGTCAAGCCCGTCATCGCCTGTTTTGCAAAAGCGGTGACCCTGATGGGTGATAGCGGTGCGGGTCAACTCACCAAGATGGTCAACCAAATTGCGATTGCTGGCTTGTTACAGGGCTTAAGCGAGGCCGTGGCCTTCGGCCAACGCGCCGGCTTAGACATGCACTCCGTGATCGATGTCATCGGCAAAGGCGCGGCGCAAAGCTGGCAGATGGACAACCGCGGCCGCACCATGGCCGAAGATAAATTTGACTTCGGGTTTGCCGTCGATTGGATGCGCAAAGATCTGGGACTGGTTATGGATGAGGCCAAGCGCAACGGCGCCCGTCTGCCCGTCACGGCCTTGGTCGACCAGTTCTACGCCGATGTGCAACAGTTGGGCGGCCAGCGTTGGGACACATCAAGCCTGGTCAAACGCTTGCGTTAAGTAAGCACGCAGAAATAAAAATGGCGCCTAAGGCGCCATTTTTATTACGACCGCTTATTTTGCCGCGGCAGGCTCTGATTTTTGGGGTGGCTGTATCCGCGCCAGCTCCGCTTCTGAGATCACCTCAAACACCTGGACGACTTTCGCCACCCCAGGCGTACGGCTCGCTAAATCCGTCGCACGGTCTGCCTCACGCTGCGTGACAATGCCCATGAGGTACACCGTCCCGCGCTCAGTAATCACGCGAACCACAGAGCCCATGATGTCTTGGGCATCGTATAGGTTGGCTTTCACACGCGTCGTTGCCAACGTGTCTTTCGCCCGAGTCGACAACGCTGATGGGATATACACCAGCAACTCATTAACGACCAACTGCACGTTATCGACTTTGCTGATGGCGGCAATAACCTGCGCCTTTTCTTGCTCGGTATTCACCTCCCCGGTGACCAGCACACGGCGGTTGTAACTGGAGACGTTGACGTTACCTCGGTCACCCAACACGGCGCGTACCGCATTGTTCGCCTTGATAACAATCGCACCATCCTCTAACTGTGCACCAGAGGTTCTACGATCACTGACGACAAAGGCGCCACCGGCCACACTACTGATCACAATCGGCGCACACGCTGTCACGCTTGCAGCCAAGCAAACAGCCAGCACAAGCCGCTGTGTCGATCGTGACAACAGGGCTGTTTGCTGAGAGAAAAATGCCGTCATAACGCGCTCCTTTAAAGAAGAAAGTGTAACAAGTCTATTGGCCATCGCCCAAGAGATGCACATCAATGCCATCACAGATGCAATGCAGAATCATTTGATGGATTTCAAGCACCCGGCCCACTTGATCGCTAGGAATACTGATGGCGACATCGGTGTCTTGCAACGCTTGTAAAAGCTCGCCGTCTAGACCACCCACCACCGCGACCACCGTCATGTCGCGCTCATGCGCGGCATCAACGGCGGCGCTCAGCGCACCCTCGCCCCCTTTGGCGCTCAAAACCAAAAGCAAGTCTTCGGCAACGCCCAAGGCCCTTACCTCACGCGCGAGCCCTTGCGTCTCAAACTCCCCACCAAGCAATGATCGACCCAAGGTCACTGCGGCGAGTTCGGGTCGCGTGCGCTCAAAACGCCCTAATAACAAGGTACTGAGGTATCGAGCCAACGGTTGGGTGACACCCGCACCCGCCACCAACACCTTGCCGCCGTTGGTCACGCTGGCGAAGATGGCTTGTATGGCTGAATCAATCGGCGTTGCAAGCACCTGTGCACACTGGTACTTGAAGTCAGCGCTGTCAATAAACTGCTGTTGTATTCGCTGCGAAAGCATGCCCCAATGATAGTCTTTTTGGCAAAGCCTCTCGGCTAAAACCCAGCATCGAATGCGCCTTTTAGCCAATGCCACTCGCTACCCTCGCGCGCCAGCACGTCGAAACGGCATGGTGGCAGTTGCAACCACCGCTGCAGATAGCGTCTTGCCGCCCAAATGATGCGGCGTTGCTTACGCGGTGTCACGCTGCTTGCAGCACCACCGTAGTCGGCGGTCTGCCGCGCCCTCACCTCGACGAAAACCACGGTGCCATCCGTCTCGCGCATAATTAGATCTATCTCTCCCCCGCCCCTGCCGGGTGTTCGGTAGTTGCGTTGCAGCAAGGTCAGGCCCGCGTTCAGCAAGCGCTGTAGTGCCTCAGACTCGGCGACATCCCCAGCAGCCTTGGTGGTCTGACTGGGTTGCGGCTTCCCGGCATTGGGGGGAACCTTTTTTGATGGACACATACGCTTTGGCCTCCTCATTCACATTAGCTCTTGATGCCGCACGCGAGGCCGCTGCGTCGCAGCACTACCCGGCGTCTACGCTGACCGTTGTGGCAACGCCCATCGGGAACCTAGCAGACATCAGTTTGCGCGCTTTGTGCGCGTTAGAGCAAATGGACGCGGTCGCTTGCGAAGACACCCGCCACACCCAACACCTGTTGGCAGCCTATGGCTTGAAGAAACCCCTGATCGCATTGCACCAACACAACGAGCGGGAGGCGGGCGCTGAAGTGGTTAGGCGGCTACAGACCGGCCAACGCATCGCCTACGTCAGCGACGCAGGCACACCGGGAGTCAGTGACCCGGGTGCCCGCTTGGTGGCGCTGGTGCAGGCGGCCCAGCTGCGCGTCATGCCGATTCCCGGCGCAAGCAGTGTGACGACCTTGGTCAGTGCCATGGGCATTGACACTGCGTCCGAGTCCTTCGACACACAGGGCTTTGTTTTCGCGGGCTTCCTGCCCGCAAAAGGCAAGCCGAGAGCCACAGCCTTGGCCTCTTTGCAAACCACCGCACGCGCGGTCATCTTGCTGGAAGCGCCACACCGCATGATCACACTTGCCGACGAGCTCACGTCTTGGGGCGCGCGCGAGCTGACGCTAGGACGCGAGTTAACCAAACAGTTTGAAACCATTGAGCGCATGCCATGCGCTACCTTCTCAGCGTGGTTAGCCGCCGACGCCAACCGCCTACGCGGCGAATACGTCGTGGGCATTCATGCCGTTGAACGGGTGCTGGCCGAGGATGATGCCGCGTTAGATCCAGAGGCACTGCGCGTGCTCACCGTGTTACTGAGTGCGTTGCCCGTCAAAACCGCGGCGCAATTAACCAGTACCCTCACGGGCGAGTCCAAAAACAAACTGTATGCTGCCGCCTTAACGCTGAAGGAAACCGCTTAAGGAAACCGCTCAGGGAAACCCGCTCGAGGCCTTGGGCTGGTTGGCTACTGTCGTTAGAAGCTAGTCGTCTTTCGGAGGCGTGACGCGGTTCTTGCTGAGATCCACGACATCAACCACATCGTCGTTTGCAGCGCGCGTTGCCGCGCCTGCAGAGGTGCCATTCGTGTCCCACGTCGGCGCCGACGCACCCCCAGCGGGGCCCTGTCGGCGACTGGCACGCCAAACGGCATCTTGCGTCTGCCTAAAGCGCGTCCAAACAACCGAAATGGGGTGGCGCCGCCCAGTCAGCAGTGACCAAAGCATGCTCAGCACCAGCGCGACCAACGCGACCATGACCAAGCCAGCCACAAATACCAAGCCGGCCAGCATAAAGACCACGCGGAACATGGCGCCGATGAGGTTGTTAATAAATTGCATAAAACTTAGGTGTGGATAGACCAGCCAATTTCAAGGTGCCACAGGGCGAACCGACGTTTTACCCTCACGCCCAGCATAGCGGTTGACGGCGACGGACTCAACAATTGTGACCTGCGCCCGTGGGTTGGCATACACCTGTGTGGCCAGCCAAGCGCACTCGGCCTCTAAGGCGTCTGTATCGCGCAGCTTGGTATGCCACACACGCGCTTGGCTATCCCAACGGTAGCCGCGCGCCTTCAGCGTATCTTTGGCGTCAAACGGCGCGCCCGTTGCCTGCAAACTATAGTGCGGCGCATCCAACGCATGCAGAAGGTGTTGCCAGCCGGTCTGTTGCGTGTCGCCAACTACCCGCGATAAAACGGCCATCAGTGCATGACAGTCCATATCCGCGCGGTGTGCGTCGTAGAACACGCCGCAGCTCGCCGCCAAAGCCTCTAGCTTGGCGGAAGATTGGCCGTGCTGACGCCAATCAATATCCGCAAACGAACAAGCCCACGGCAGATCGGCAAAGAAGGAGAGCCGCCCCTCGACAAACGGTCTATCGAATGCCGCGTTATGCGCCACAACCCAATCCACACCCGCCATGACTTGGTTGATTGCTGCCAGATCCAAAGACTTGCCTCGCACCATGTCGTTGCTGATGCCGGTCAGTGCCTGGATTTCTGGGGAAATGGTGCGTCCGGGGTCTTCGAAGCCATCGTAGACCACGACGTCGCCGACGGGTAAGCCTGTGACGGTATCGATATCAACCACCACTAGGGCCAACTCTATGATTTTTTCCGAATGGTGTTGAAGACCGGTGGTTTCCGTGTCGAGAACCGCCACCCGCTTGACTGGCCCTTGCGGCTGCCCCGCGAAGGACACGCTAGGTACCAAGCGCCTTGCCACTTGGTAATCGGGGTGCGCCTCGACCTGCTGAGCCATCTCCTCGATCGTTAGCGCATCAGTGGGCGCTGACAGATTGTGAGACTGGCTAGGCGCAGCGCTACTGCGCTTAGGCTTAGGCTTCACCGATGCCGCAGCAAGCGGTGGCGTAGGCAAGTCTGGTAGGCCGAGGTCAAGGCCCAACTGCGAACGATCGGCGACTTTACCCGCATCAACCATGCACTACTCCCAGATGATCCAACGCGTCCAGCTGCGCTCCAGTGGCCTCTTTGTGCCAGGCAAAACGCGGTTGAACCACGCCATCAATCGGCAGTGATTCAACAAACATATTGAAGGGGCGAACCCACAGCCCACCGGCACCATACAACGCACGGTAAAGCACCATGGGTTGTACATCTTCGCTGTGCCTGACCACCCCGACAACATGATAAAAACCGCCTTTGTAGTGGCGATAAATACCGGTGCGCAGCGTCGGCAATACGGCGAGATCGGCATCGCTTGATGCGGCTAACTCGTTGGTGGGCATGCGTGGTTCCATGCCATGAGTTTACTAGCTAAGTCGTGATCAGCGTACCGTTGTAGCCCACGCCTCGTAACGGGCTTTGGTCTCTTCATTGGGCGGGTACAGCCCAGGCAGTGGTATTCCGGCGTCCACTTGCGTCATGATCCAACCCTCTAGGCGCTCTTGCTCGACCGCGGCTTCACACACCGACGCCAACAAGTCTGCCGGTATCAGCACGGCACCGTCCGCGTCAACGACCACCACATCATTGGGCATCACCGCCACACCACCACAGCCAATCGGCTCCTGCCAGCCCACAAATGTGAGCGATGCCACCGATGCGGGCGAGGCCGTGCCTTGACTCCAAACAGGTAGACCCGTGCCTGTGACACCCTCGATATCACGAACCACACCGTCGGTAACTAACGCGCCGACACCCCGCTTTTGCATTCGGGCGCACAAGATGTCGCCAAAAATGCCAGCGTCAGTCACACCCATCGCATCAACCACCGCGATACACCCCGCAGGCATGGCTTCAATGGCTGCGCGCGTGGAGATCGGCGAGGCCCACGAGGCGGGGGTTGCCAAGTCTTCTCTTGCAGGGACGAAGCGCAGCGTAAAGGCGCGACCAACCAAGCGCGGTGCGTCTGGCCGCATGGCTTTAGCGCCACGCATCCACACATTGCGCAGGCCCTTTTTCAACAACACCGTCGTTAACGTAGCCGTGGTAACACCTTGTAACAACGCAACCCACTTGGGGTCTAAAGGTTCCGGATGAACGCCCATGAAAAAGTCCTCTGTCATAACGATTTAGTAGGCTTGAGGGTACGATGAGCGTAGGGCTTTATCAAGCCCTTTTGCGACAGATTGTCAGCCGGTCGCACCCTCGTTTCTACCGTTTCAAGCCCAGCATCGCTGGCAACCTTTACGTTAACAATGCAAGCACTTCTCAACACCATCCGCGACGCGGTGATACCCGATGATGCACAGCGCTTATTTCACGGGCGCGGAGGGATGCATGCGGACTGTGCCCAGTGGTCGCTGGACGTGTATCCGCCGGTCTGGGTGCTCACCAGCTTCAAGCACATGAGTGATGCCGCTCTGGACACCGTTGATGTGGCGTTGCGCGAGCGGTGGGCGCGACAGAACGTGGCGACAGATCTCTGCTGGGTGTATCAGTGCCGTGAGTCTGGGTTTGCCGAGACACGCTTAATAGCTGGGCAAGTGCCCGACCCGCACATCGTGACGGAGTCAGGTCTGCGATACATGGTGCACGTCTTGAAAGGTCAAAACCATGGCCTGTTTTTGGACATGGCGGCGGGTCGCACATGGGTGCGGCAGTGGGCGGCGGGCAACCCGCACGGCAACGTGCTCAACCTGTTCGCGTATACCTGTGCCTTTTCTGTTGCCGCCAAAGCGGGAGGTGCTGGGCAGGTCATCAACATCGACATGAGTGGCGGCGCCATCGGCGTTGGGCAACAAAACCACCACCTCAACGAGCAAGCGGATGGGGTGGCGTTTTTGGCGCACGACATATTCAAGTCATGGGGCAAGCTCAAGCGCGGCGCGCCATATGACTTGATCATCGTGGACCCCCCAAGCTACCAAAAAGGCAGCTTCATCGCGACCAAAGACTATGCCAAGCTCATTCGGCGCCTACCCGATTTACTAGCAAACGACGCTAACGTGCTCCTGTGCCTGAATGCACCCGAGCTCGATGTGGCGTTTTTAATGGCACAGGTCGCAGAAAACGCACCTGCTTTGCAGTGGGTAGAGCGCGTGGCCAATCCCGAGGTGTTTGCCGACGTATCGCCAGACCGCGCACTCAAGGTGCTCGTCTACCGCATGCAACCGGGTATTGAGACCGCGGGGTAGATCACCGGAGGCGCCCTGGTGAGGCTGTTGCATTGAGGTGACTAAACATCAACGTTGTAATTATATTTACTTATCTATACGTCCATGTCGATATATAGTGACTATTAAGTAATTATTTTTTTCTCAACCTAAGGTGGTCTCAATGACAAATGAAACAAAATGCCCTTTCTCGGGTGCAGCCCTCAAGCCGACTGTGGCGGGCGCCAGAACCAACGCCGACTGGTGGCCAAACCAGTTGAATGTGGACATGCTCCACGAGCACTCAGAGCGGTCTAGCCCCATGGGCGAGTCGTTCAACTACGCCGAGGCGTTCAAGACACTCGACCTGAAGGCGGTTGTCAAAGACCTGCATGCCTTGATGACCGACTCACAAGACTGGTGGCCAGCAGACTATGGCCATTACGGCCCGTTTTTCGTGCGCATGGCTTGGCACAGCGCCGGCACCTACCGCATCGGAGATGGCCGTGGCGGTGCAGGCTTTGGCACACAGCGATTTGCCCCTCTCAACAGCTGGCCTGACAACGTTAGCCTTGACAAGGCGCGCCGCCTGCTCTGGCCCATCAAGCAGAAATACGGTCGCAAAATATCATGGGCCGACCTGATCGTACTCACCGGAAATGTCGCAATGGACTCGATGGGCCTTCAAACCGTCGGCTTCGCGGGCGGCCGTGAAGATGTTTGGGAACCAGGCCAAGACATCTACTGGGGACCTGAAGACACGTGGCTCGGCAACGAGCGCTACACCGGTGACCGTGAGCTTGAGCAACCACTTGGCGCCGTTCAAATGGGTTTGATCTATGTGAATCCACAAGGGCCTGACGGCAACCCCGACCCCATTGCCGCCGCACGCGACATCCGCGAAACCTTCAAGCGTATGGCGATGAACGACTACGAAACCGTGGCACTCTGCGCCGGCGGTCACACCTTTGGCAAAGCCCACGGCGCGTCTTCTGAAGACTACAAAGGTCCCGCACCTGAAGGTGCGTCTATTGAAGAACAAGGCTTTGGCTGGAAAAGTAGCTTTGGCAGTGGCAAAGGCGTTGACACCATCTCCAGCGGCTTGGAAGGCGCATGGACAAACACACCAGTGACCTGGAGTAACGGCTACTTCGACACCTTGTTTGGCTACGAGTGGGAGCTCACCAAGAGCCCCGCGGGTGCACACCAGTGGACGCCAAAGAACGGCGCAGGTGCGGGCACCGTGCCAGATGCCCATGACGCATCAAGGAGCCATGCTCCATTCATGCTTACCACCGACCTGTCCCTGCGAATGGACCCGGCTTACGAGAAAATTGCGCGGCACTTCCACCAGAATCCAAAGGAATTTGCAGAGGCTTATGCCAACGCATGGTACAAGCTGACACACCGCGACATGGGACCTATCTCGCGCTACCTCGGCACGATGATCCCCGTCGAATCTCAGATTTGGCAAGACCCCGTTCCAGCGGTCGACCACGCTTTGGTCAGCGAGAAAGACATTGCGGCCTTGAAGACCGAGATTCGGGCTTCTGGCCTCACGATTTCTCAACTAGTCACCACTGCTTGGGCTTCCGCATCTACGTTCCGCGGCAGCGACAAGCGCGGTGGTGCCAATGGCGCACGCATTCGTCTTGCGCCGCAAAAAGATTGGGACGTTAACCAGCCAGCGGAATTGTCTAAGGTGTTGGCAAAGCTAGAAGGTATCCAAAAGCACTTCAACGCCGCACAGTCGAACGGTACAAAAGTATCCATGGCCGATTTGATCGTTCTGGGTGGTTGCGCCGCCGTGGAAGACGCCGCTAAGAAAGGCGGCACCGAGGTGAAAGTGCCTTTCACGCCCGGTCGCACGGACGCGACTCAAGAGAACACCGATGTCGAAGCCTTCGCCGTGTTGGAACCGTCTGCTGACGGCTTCCGTAACTTCATCAGAAAGGGGCACTCCCGCCCTGCAGCCGAGCTGCTCATTGACCGCGCTAACCTGCTCACGCTGACCGCGCCAGAGATGACGGTGTTGATTGGCGGCTTACGCGGCCTGAATGCCAATTTTGCGCACTCAAAACACGGTGTCTTCACCCAGCAAACAGAAACCTTAAGCAACGACTTCTTTGTGAACCTGTTGGACATGGGAACCACATGGAAGCCCTCGGAAAAGGACGAAGGCGTTTTGGAAGGTCGTGCAGGCGCGGCAGGCGCAGTCAAGTGGACGGGCACTGTCGTCGACCTTGTGTTTGGTTCTAACTCACAGCTTCGAGCGCTCGCTGAAGTGTATGCGTCCGACGATGCCAAGCAATCGTTCGCGCAAGACTTCGTGGCCGCTTGGACCAAGGTAATGAACCTAGATCGCTTCGACTTGGCCTAAGGGCTAAGGCCTAGCGACACAAGCTGAAATACTCGCAGCCTCTGCCAAGTGTCGCTTTATGTGGCGCATGGTCGGGGCTGTTCTAAATACTTAAAATTTTTTTAAAAGGCTACTTACTTATGACCACGATATCGTTAACAAGAACACTCACCGCATCTGCTATTTTGATTAGTGCGGCGCTATTACCAGTGCATGCGACAGCCGGGGACGCATTGAGCGCAGATCTAGGTAAATATCCCGGATCGACACTCGCCGCACCAACCGGTCATGTTTCGGTCAAATTCCATCAAAACAAGTTGTCAGTTGCCTATGATTTAGAAAAAACAACGCCTTCAAGTTCAGGCGGTGTTCATATACATACGGGTAGCACATGCAGTGATGCTGAAAAAGTTGGAGGCCACTATTGGTCCCCCGACTTAGGCGAAGATACCTGGAAAAAGGCTACGTGGAATAGTGATAAGCAAGGCAAAGCCACAGGAGAGTTAACCATCCAGACAGGCTATGACTATGCGCAAAATTTATCCCACGCGCTGGTTATTCATGACTCAGAAGGTCGACGCATTGCTTGTGGACTGTTAGGCGTTGCACCAAACAGCGGTTACTAAAGAAACAGCACGGCAGTTACGCCTCCCAACCCCTGCACCAAAACCAAAGGGCTAACGCTCAGACTCCGATTGACGGAGAGGCCATTAGCTGGTTTGGTGCGGCTGGCGGGGATCGAACCCACGACCCTTGGCTTCGGAGGCCAATACTCTATCCACTGAGCTACAGCCGCACTGATAGAGGGCTTATTCTATCAGCCCGCAGGGACGCGGCCGCTTTTAGGAGGTGGACTGGTTATAATCTTGGACTGCACTGGGCAAACGCAAATCGTCTGATATGCACGCCCCGTGCTCCCTATTTGATTTGACCCCTTTATTTGTGATGAGGACGCGATGAGCGATAACGGACACCACACTGGCCCAGTAAAGACACCCAAGCAATTGGCGCTGTTGTCTTTCTTTTCATTTGTCGTACCGGTGTTCGTGATCATCGGCTTAGTGAAATACGTCACCTCCGACGCCAAGCCGAGTGCTGGCGCCGAACAAACTGAGCAGGCGATTGCGCAGCGTCTTCAGCGCGTGGGGTCTGTGGAGATTCGCGATGCCAACCGCCCCTTGCGTGAAGGCATGGCGGTATTTACTGCCCAATGCGCAGCCTGCCACACGACGGGCGCCGCGGGTGCACCCAAGGTCGGCGACGTCGCGGCTTGGGGTTCACGCCTCGGGCAGGGTTATGACACCTTGCTCACGCACGCACTCAAAGGAAAAGGCGCGATGGGCGCGCAAGGCGGCGGTGAGTTCAACGACCTAGAGATTGGTCGCGCAGTCGTATACATGGCCAACGAATCAGGGGCGTCTTTCCCAGTGCCTCAAAAACCAGCAGAGTAATTTGCCTGACGCCAAGAAAAAGCCGGCTTTGCCGGCTTTTTTTATGCCTCTATGCAAGTGGCAGCGGCACACGGTTTTACGCTCGCGTCGCTTAGTCGCTCTTCTTTGGCTCCGCCTTAAACGCGCGCAGTTGGGGGCTGCACACGTAGCCGAAGCGGCTGGGGAGGTCGTCGCCGTTGGCGAGCTGTGGCACCCACAGGCCTTGCTCAATAAAGGGCAAAGCGGCAACGAGATCTTGGGTGTGCAAGCGGGCTAGCCCCTCGTTGCAATCGAGATAGAGATGTCCGGCCTCATCTACCAAGCAACGCTGAATATTTAAGCTCGAACCAGTATGTGCATGCACAGCGCCATCAGGCAGTAGGCGCGCAATGAGTGGTGTGGACTCCAACTCAACATAGACGCGTTGCGGTCCATTTTGGAAGTACCAGCAACCTGCATCGTCTGCGGCGTAATTGCGGTTGATAAACCCGATGAGCTTCTCATGACGCAACTCGGAACCCTTGGAGGTCACCGTTGACCCTGCGCCAGCAAATGGCCCTGCAGCCTGCGCGGCGTCATCCCTTAAGTACCAGTCCCCACGGGCACTGAGTGCCAACCAGCCGTAACAGTTGGGGACATTAGGCCACTTGCCCATTGCTTGGCGAACAAGGTCATCCATCTCAGCTGGGACGCACGGTTGGATTAGGGCTGTTCGTCGGTGTAATCGACAGTGAGAGATGCTCACTAAACCAATCTAAAAGGGCGTTGGGCAACGCCGCGATATGGCCGGGCGGCTTACGCGACGCAATGGGTTGCGCGAAGCCAACATGCCCACCCTCCTCGGTATGCAGCACTGTCACAGCGTCCGCAACTTCTGACTGATTCGGCACGCTCGCAATCGGAACAAACGGGTCATTCTTGGCGTTGATCACCAGCGACGGCACGGCAATGCTTCGCATGTGCGGCTTGGCCGACGCACGGCTCCAGTAATCTAAGACGTGCTTGAACCCATGCACGGGTGCGGTAAACGCGTTATCGAACTCCAAGATGGTTCGCGCGTCTAAAGCGGCATCAAGATTAAATAGGTTGGGGTATTGGGCCCACTTGGCTTTGGCCTTTGGCTGCATGCTGGCCAAAAACATACGCGTGTACAACAACTTGTTCACGCCCTTGCCAATCGCCTGTCCAGAGGCCACTAGGTCAAGCGGTGCGCAGACGCTGGCAACCGAGCGTACAACGCGCCCGGCTTCAACGCCGAACTCGCCAGCCCAGCGCATCAGCGCGTTACCGCCTAAAGAGTAACCCAACGCAACGATGGGCACACCGGGGTGTTCGTTGGCGACGCGACGTAATACCCAGTCGATTTCGGCGTAGTCCCCAGAGTGGTAGGCGCGCGGTCCGAGGTTTAATTCACCTGAGCAGCCTCGGAAATGGGGGATCACCAAGCCCCACCCCCGCGCGCTGCAGGCGTGGGCAAGCGCGTACGCGTAGTGACTGTGACGCGACCCTTCGAGACCATGGAACATCACGACGATCGGCGTCTTTTTGTGGGTACTAGGTTCGGCAAGCGCCGCACCCGTCGACAGCAAATAATCCACGTCAATGAAGTCTTCATCCGGCGTGGTCCAGCGCTCACGCCGCCAATGCGGCACCAATGCAGCGAACTCAGTCGGTAGGGGCGGCTCACGCCAGCCAGAGATGACACCACCGTCCGTGCTTCGTCCAGCTCGGGAAAGGTGTTGGTATAACTTGTCAGATTGCGCAGGCCAATGCCTAGCGACGCGGGCAGACCAAATGGTTTGCGCGTGCCCGCCACGCAACCACCACGGTGGGCTGTACCGCCAGTTTGATTGCAAGGTCAACATGGTTAATGCAACACGGAGGACGGTTCCCCTGAGTCGCCCACACCACCTACATCGGCGAGATGCCCCGGGCTGGTGTGGTGTGCCACCAAGCGCCAACCGTGTGGGGTTTTATGAAAAACGTTCAGCGCATACAACTGCGCAACGGCCTGCCCTTCGTCGGTCATAACCGACACGTGCTCAGTGACGGTGTGGATGGCTTGAGCCAAGCCATGTGACTTGTGCACGTGCATAGGCCGCACCGTGATAGAGCCGTTGGCTAACAACGCCGTAAACAGGGCGCGAATATCAGCGGGCCCGTGCACAGGTTCGCCGCCAGGCGGAATACAGACCAACTCTTCATCCTCGGCCCAACACGCCATCACCTGCTCGACCTCGCCGTTTTGCAGGCCTTCATAAAAGGCTGCTTCAACGTCTTCAGGTGAAACCATTAGGTGGGGTGATTTGGGCATGGGTCCGAGTGGCTTTCAAACAGTGGGATCAGTATGCACTAAAGCGCAAAAAGCCGACACGAAGTCGGCTTTTGCAAACGTACAAGGGAATCAATCCCAGGCCCTTAATGCTGCTTGCGGTACCGACGCAGTGCGGCCACTTGCGCAGCCAGTACTGACAGCTCGGCCTGCGCGGCAGCCATGTCGAAATCGCCTTTTGCGGAAGCAATCGCTTCCTCAACATCTTTGCGCGCGGCTTCAGCACGGGCCTCATCAAGGTCCTTGCCACGAATAGCGGTATCGCTTAAGACAGTGACATGTTGTGGTTGCACTTCTAAGATGCCACCCGCAACAAAGATGAATTCTTCCGAGCCATCTTCCAGTTTGATCCGTACGGAACCGGGCTTGATGCGGGTAATCAATGGCGTGTGGCCGGGCATGATACCCAGCTCGCCTGACTCTCCGGGCAAAGCAACGAACGTCGCCTGACCGCTGAAGACTTGGGCTTCTGCGCTGACGACATCTACCTGAATGGTACTCATGCTGTTTCCTTAATTAGTCTCTACCAAAGCGTGAGCGCATGCACTCACACGTCGGCATTGACAACAAACCTTAACCGGCGATCTTCTTGGCCTTCTCGAAGGCCTCGTCGATCGTACCAACCATGTAGAACGCCTGCTCTGGCAACTGGTCACACTCGCCGCTTGCAATCATCTTGAAGCCGCGAATGGTCTCTGCCAAGGATACGTACTTACCGGGTGAGCCAGTAAACACCTCAGCCACGTGGAAAGGTTGGCTCAGGAAACGCTGCATCTTACGCGCACGCGCCACGGACAACTTGTCTTCAGGTGCCAATTCGTCCATGCCCAAAATCGCAATGATGTCTCGCAACTCTTTGTAACGCTGCAGCGTACCCTGCACCGCGCGAGCGGTTTCATAGTGATCGTTACCAACGACGTTGGGGTCCAACTGACGGCTGGTTGAATCAAGCGGGTCCACCGCTGGGTAAATACCCAAGGCGGCAATGTCACGGGACAACACCACGGTGGAGTCCAAGTGAGCAAACGTCGTTGCTGGTGAGGGATCGGTCAAGTCATCCGCTGGCACGTAAACGGCCTGAATAGACGTGATAGAACCCACTTTTGTAGAGGTAATACGCTCTTGCAAGCGGCCCATCTCTTCAGCCAGCGTAGGCTGATAACCCACCGCCGACGGCATACGACCCAACAGAGCGGACACTTCGGTGCCGGCCAGTGTGTAACGGTAAATGTTGTCCACAAAGAACAGCACGTCACGGCCCTCGTCACGGAAAGACTCCGCAATGGTCAAACCAGTCAAGGCAACGCGTAAACGGTTACCAGGTGGCTCGTTCATCTGACCGTAGACCATGGCGACCTTAGACTCTTCCAGCTTCTCGAGGTTCACCACCCCAGAATCAGCCATCTCGTGATAGAAGTCGTTACCTTCACGGGTACGCTCACCCACACCGGCAAACACGGACAAGCCGCTGTGTGCCTTAGCGATGTTGTTGATCAACTCCATCATGTTCACGGTCTTGCCCACACCAGCACCACCGAACAGACCCACCTTGCCGCCTTTTGCGAAAGGGCAAACCAAGTCAATCACCTTGATACCTGTTTCGAGGAGTTCCTGCGAAGGAGACAATTCGTCATAGGCAGGCGCCTTACGGTGGATGGATGCGCTCAATTCGGCGCTAACGGGGCCGCGCTCGTCAATGGGGCTACCCAGCACGTCCATGATGCGTCCCAGCGTGGCCTTGCCAACTGGCACGGTAATCGCTGCATCGGTATTGAACACGACCATACCGCGGCGCAAACCGTCGGAAGAACCCAGGGCAATGGTTCGCACCACGCCGTCACCCAACTGTTGCTGGACCTCTAGGGTCAATTCTGACCCATCCATTTTGAGGGCGTCATAAATGCGGGGCATTTGGTCGCGTGGAAATTCGACGTCCACAACGGCGCCGATACACTGAACAATCTTGCCTTGAGCGTTAGCCATGATTGGTACCTTTACGTTTCTCTAAATTCTGTAGAACTGCGGCTTTTAAACGGCTGCAGCACCGGCGACGATTTCGGACAATTCCTTGGTAATCGCAGCCTGACGGGTTTTGTTATAGACCAGCTTGAGGTCACTGATGACCGTGCCGGCGTTATCGGTTGCAGCCTTCATGGCCACCATACGCGCTGATTGCTCAGACGCCATGTTTTCAGCAACCCCTTGAAACACTTGTGCTTCAACGTAGCGCAGCAAAAGGTCGTCAATAACGGCCGCTGGCTCTGGTTCGTACATGTAGTCCCAAGAATGCTGGGGTGCGCTGGCTTCCAACTCATCCGCATTGATGGGTAACAACTGTTCGATAGTTGCCTCTTGGCGCATCGTGTTGACGAAGCGGGTAAAGCACAGGTGTACTTCACTCAATTCGCCAGCGGCGTATGCGTCAAACAAAACCTTGGATGGGCCGATCAGCGAGTCAAGGTGCGGAGTGTCACCCAAGCCAGAAGCTTGAGAGACCACGGTTGCACCCGTACGGTTCATGAAGCCCAAGCCCTTGCTGCCGATCGCAACGACTTTGACCTTTTTGCCTTGCGCTTGCAAGCCTTTGATCTTCGCCGTTACTGAGCGCAGGATGTTGGTGTTCATGCCGCCGCACAAACCTTTATCAGTCGTTACCAAAATAAAGCCGACGGTGTCTGCCTTAGGGTTGGCGCGCATAAACGCGTGACTGTAGTCTGGGTTCGCACGACTCAAATTAGCCGCAATCTGGCGCACTTTCTGGCTGTAAGGGCGGGCCGCACGCATGCGTTCCTGCGCCTTACGCATTTTGGACGCGGCGACCATTTCCATGGCTTTCGTGATCTTCTTGGTATTTTCTACCGAGGAGATCTTTCCGCGAATTTCCTTACTTGATGCCATTGAAGCTCCTTGTTCGGGTGCCTATTGGCTTAGTAAGTGCCAGTTTTCTTGAATTCGGTCACAGCGGCGGTCAACTCGGCCTTAGCCGCGTCGTCCATGGCTTGCTTGGCTTCTAAAGATGCCAACAATGCCGCGTGCTTGTCCTTCAGGAAAGCATGTAAACCAGACTCGAAACTCAGCACTTGCTTGATTTCCAAATCGTCCATGTACCCATTGTTTACGGCAAACAGCGTAGACGCCATCAAGCTAATCGACAACGGGCTGTACTGCGCTTGCTTAAGCAGCTCAGTCACGCGGGCACCGCGGTCCAACTGCTTGCGTGTGGCCTCGTCAAGGTCAGACGCAAACTGGGCGAACGCGGCCAATTCGCGGTACTGCGCCAAGTCGGTACGGATACCGCCGGACAAGCTCTTAATAAGCTTGGTTTGCGCTGCACCACCCACGCGAGACACAGAAATACCGGCGTTAATCGCAGGACGGATACCGGCGTTAAAGAGGTTGGTCTCCAAGAAGATCTGACCGTCCGTAATCGAAATTACGTTGGTTGGCACGAAGGCAGAAACGTCACCCGCTTGGGTCTCAATGATTGGCAGTGCCGTCAATGAGCCGGTCTTGCCTTTGACCGCGCCTTTGGTGAACTTCTCTACGTAGTCGACGCTGACGCGCGCAGCGCGCTCGAGCAAACGACTGTGGAGATAGAACACATCGCCAGGGTATGCTTCGCGGCCTGGTGGGCGACGCAACAACAATGACACCTGACGGTAGGCAACCGCTTGCTTAGACAAGTCGTCATAAATGATCAGTGCGTCTTCACCGCGATCGCGGAAGTACTCACCCATCGTACAGCCGGAGTAGGCAGACACGTATTGCATCGCAGCTGACTCAGACGCCGACGCGGCAACCACGATGGTGTAGGCCATTGCGCCCGCTTGTTCCAAAGCCCGAACCACGTTCTTAATCGACGAGGCTTTTTGGCCAATCGCGACGTAGACGCAGGTCATGTTTTGACCTTTTTGGTTGATGATGGCGTCCAATGCCACAGCGGTTTTACCCGTCTGGCGATCACCAATAATCAACTCGCGCTGGCCACGACCAACCGGCACCATGGAGTCAACAGACTTCAGACCGGTTTGCATGGGTTGGTCAACTGACTGACGTGCGATCACACCCGGTGCGACTTTTTCAATCACGTCGGTCATCTTGGCGTCGATGGGACCTTTGCCGTCGATAGGCTGGCCCAGTGCGTTCACCACGCGACCAAGCAATTCAGGGCCAACAGGCACTTCCAAAATGCGGCCCGTGCACTTCACGGTGTCGCCTTCAGAAATATGCTCGTATTCGCCCAAAATCACGGAACCAACCGAGTCGCGCTCCAAGTTCAATGCGAGACCGTAGGTCGCGACACCATCCTTGGTTGCGGGAAATTCCAACATCTCGCCCTGCATTACGTCGGACAAACCATGGATGCGGCAGATGCCATCGGTAACGGATACGACCGTACCTTCGTTGCGCACATTCGCGCTAACGCCCAAGCCCTCGATACGGGACTTGATCAGATCAGAAATCTCTGCGGGATTGAGTTGCATGACTCTTTCCTTCTTTCCTAAGTTATTTAACCGCTAGTCGCTTGATGGCTTTACGCCGTCAGGGCTACTTGCATTTGTTCTAAACGAGCTTTGATCGAAGTGTCGAACACCTCATCACCCACGACAACGCGAACGCCACCGATTAACGACTCATCAGCCGCCTGTGTCAACGTCAGGCGTTTGCCGAAACGCTTCTCAAGCGAGGACGATAGATCTGCCAATGCCGCACCATCCAACTCAAAGGCGCTGTAAACAACGCCCACTGACACGCCATTTTTGGCGTTGGACAACACGCGAAACTGCTTGGCAATTTCGGGCAGTGCGCTCAAGCGGCGATTTTCAGCCAGCAATTGCACAAAGTTGGCACCGACCTCAGGCACAGGAGAGCTCTTTTCAACAGCACCCAACACGACGCCAGCAACTTTCGTTGCCGCAACATTCGGGTTTGCTGCCAGATCACGCAGTGCCGGATCCGAGGAAACAGCAGCGACGTTGTCCAACCAGTTCAACGCATTAGGCGCGTCGGCTTGGAAGACTTTGAAAAGGGCCTCAGCGTAGGGGCGGGCGATGGTGGCGAGTTCGGCCATGTTCTACCTTGCTGATTAAAGTTGTGTCTTCAGCTCTGTCAGCATTGCAGCGTGATCAGCAGCTTTGACTTCGCGGCGCAGAATTTTCTGAGCACCTTGAACGGCCAGTAGCGCAACCTCTTCACGCAATGCTTCACGCGCAGTGGTGACTAAACCTTGCGCTTCTTGCTGAGCGTTAGCCATGATCTTGGCAGCCTCTTCGCTTGCGCGTGTTTTGGCTTCCTCGATGAGGGCTTGTCCACGACGCTCGGCATCTGCCAAGCGCACAGCGGCTTCATTACGGGATTTACCCAACTCTTCATCGACGCGCTTGTTAGCAGCCGCCAATTCGATCTTGGCCTTCTCAGCGGAAGCCAGACCTTCAGAGATTTTCAATGCCCGCTCATCTAACGCTTTCGCAATCGGTGGCCACACGAACTTCATCGTGAACCAAACCAAAATCGCAAATACGATGGCTTGAGCGAACAGGGTTGCATTGATATTCATCGCAACGCCTTTCTTTGTTGATCTTTTAAGTTAACCACGACGCGCACCGCACCAAGATCCGAGGGCCTTGATGTAGCGGCGCGCAAGGAGCCAATTAGGCTACGACGAAGGGGTTAGCGAATGCAAACAACAGTGCGATAGCCACACCGATCAAGAAGGCCGCATCGATCAAACCAGCCAAAATGAACATCTTGGCTTGCAAGTCGTTCATCAGCTCAGGTTGACGAGCAGAAGACTCGAGAAACTTACCACCCATCATGCCGATACCGACAGATGCACCCATAGCGCCCAAACCAACGATCAAACCGCAAGCCAGTGCAACCAAACCTAATACGCTATCCATGATGACTCCTTAGAACAAAAAAATAAAAGCGAAAACTAACAAAAAAGATTCAACCCGCAACCCCAACGCTTAGTGTGCGTCGTGGGCTTGACCCGTGTAGATCAGCGTCAACATCATAAAGATGAAGGCCTGCAACACGATGACCAAGATGTGGAACAACGTCCACACCGTGCCGGCAATAATGTGCCCCGCAAACAGGAGGACTCCCGTTGTCGACAGCGCAAAGAAACCACCCATCAAGGCGATCAACATAAACACCAACTCGCCCGCAAACATGTTGCCGAACAGTCGCATGCCGTGTGACACGGTTTTCGCAACAAATTCCACCATCTGCATCGCGAAGTTCACGATGCCCAAGATGACCGCGAAAATCGGGTTTTTACTGGTGCCGAACGGCGCGCACACCAATTCGTGCGCCCAGCCACCCAAGCCCTTGATCTTGATGTTGTAGTACAGGCAAATCAGCAGAACAGATACGGACAGACCAAGCGTTGTCGACAAATCAGCCGTCGGCACGACGCGCAGATAAGAGTCGTGCGCTGAGCCATAGCCCGCCGCCTCGTAGGCCATACCCCAGAGGGAAGGCAACAAGTCAACCGGGATCATATCCATGAAGTTCATCAGGAAAATCCAAACAAACACCGTCAGGGCCAGTGGGCCGACTACTTTGCGACTTTCCGCATTGTGAATCACTGCCTTGGCTTGGTTGTCGACCAACTCGAACAAAATTTCAACGGCCGCTTGCACGCGGCCTGGCACGCCAGCGGTCGCGTTGCGTACCGCCAACCACATGGCGAAACAGCCGAGTGCGCCCAAAACAGCGGCAACGACGATTGAGTCCAAGTTATAGACCGAGAAGTCAATGATTGACGTCTGCTTGACCGTTTGCAAATGTTGCAAATGGTGAACAATGTACTCACTAGCTGTAGGTGCGTGTGCCTCAGTCGACATAACAAGTAAAGCCTTCAAAACTCAAACAGAGCGCCTTGCGCGCCATTGGGACAGTCCTAGAACCAACCAATGCACTTTCAGCGCCACCAACAGACCCGCCAACAGGGCGAACCAGCTCAAACCAACTACAAAGTGCGGCGCAGTGAACAACAAGATCACAGAGGCCAACACCTTAAAACCTTCCCAAATTGCAAAACCCAGCAACGCGCCTGTTGGCGTTGTTGACAGGCGGCGCGTGAAGCGCCCTTGCAACCCAACGGCCATCAGCACCGCTGGCACCACCACCGCACCACCGCCATAAGCGAAGGATGCAGCGAGGTTGAAATCACTGACGCGCTTAAATAAACCAAGCGCATCCAATACCCATATGAGGACAGCCCCCGCGATCACCGCAAAAGACTGCCAACCCAAGAGACGCCAAACAACCGCCTTGGGCTGCCTGGCTCGCCACACTGCCGCTTCCTCCGGTGACAGGGGTTGCCACTCGTCACCAGCATCGTCTAGCTCATCATCAAACCGTGATGGATCCGCAGATCGGGAGCGCCTTGCCTCAGCCAACCCCGCCTGTACAGGCTTTGAAGTTGTTTGCATGATCGGTATCCTTACTGGCCGGCACGTCTACAAAAGAAAAGCTACCCTCACTCGCTGGTAGCACTCTAATTGCACCCTACGGTCCCGTGGACTCACTCAGGTTAATCGCGAATTATACGTGTAAACCCGAACGCTGCGCAAGCCCCTCCGTGTTCGACCCCGTTGGACCAGAATACGCAAAAAAACCACAAATGCCGGGGGCTGATAATGGGGGGCTTAACCAACGCTTCGTGGCGTCCCGTCACCTTTTAGGCTGAAATATGACCATCCCACCGGAAGAGTCCTTAATTACATATCCCTGCCACTTCCCTATCAAGGTCATGGGAAGCACGCAGCCCGATCTGGTGCCCGCCTTAAGTCACATCGCGCGTCAATTCGACCCTGACTTTGATGACACAACCATCGAACTGAGAGCGAGCAAGAATGGCAACTATCAGGGCGTCACATTGACGGTCCATGTACACAGCCGAGAACAATTGGACGAGTTGTACCGCACGCTTTCAAGCCACCCGATGGTGAAAGTGGTGCTGTAGGCAGCGCGCGCATGCACATTAAGCACTTGGGCTTGGTCCCGTACGCAGACGCCTTTGAGGCCATGCGCCTCTTTACGCAAGACCGCAACAGCGAGACCGAGGACGCCTTGTGGCTGTGCCAACACCCCGCTGTTTTTACGCAAGGGCTGGCGGGTAAGGCATCGCACGTTTTAGACGCAGGTGATATCCCGGTGGTGTCCAGTAACCGGGGTGGGCAAGTTACGTTCCACGGCCCCGGACAAGTGGTGGCCTACCCACTTGTTGACCTCAAGCGTGCGGGCTATTTTGTAAAAGAGTACGTCTATAAGTTGGAGGAGTCGGTGATTCGCACGCTGGGCGATTTCGGTGTTGTTGGCCACCGCATACGCTCGGCGCCGGGCATCTATGTGCGCTTACGTGCCCCACATGACCACGCCCAACTGCCGCCGCCAACGCTTGATGAAGACCCCTTTGCCGGCTTGGGGAAAATAAGTGCCTTAGGCATCAAGGTGTCGCGGCACTGCACGTATCACGGCGTCGCGTTAAACGTGGCCATGGATTTAACCCCCTTCGATCGCATCAACCCGTGTGGCTATGCTGGCCTGCGCACCGTTGACCTACATACAATAGGGGTCGATGTCGGTTTATCAGATGTTGAACAGACACTTGAACGTTACCTCAGCCAATTTCTCGGCGCGGTTTAAGAGCGGCAGGCTGACGACTCGCCGCACAAACCCCGTCATCGGATTACCCATAAACGACACAGTGGCCACCCGGCCAGCCCCAACATGACCGACACCACCAAAGCATACGACCCAAGCGCTAAACAAAAGTCTGCGGACAAGGTGTCGCGCATTCCCATCAAAGTCGTCCCGGGTGAGACCCTAAAAAAGCCTGACTGGATTCGTGTGCGGGCCGGCAGCCCCAACACCCGCTTCTACGAAATAAAAGATATTTTGCGCAGTAACAACCTGGTCACGGTCTGCGAAGAAGCGTCGTGCCCCAATATCGGCGAGTGCTTTGGCAAGGGTACGGCGACCTTCATGATCATGGGCGATAAGTGCACACGCCGTTGCCCTTTTTGCGATGTGGGCCATGGCCGACCCGATCCACTCGACGTCGACGAACCACGCAAACTGGGTGCCACCATCGCCGCACTCAAACTGACCTATGTGGTGATCACCAGCGTCGACAGGGATGACTTGCGCGACGGTGGCGCAGGTCACTTTGTCGCCTGCATCGAAGAGGTGCGCAAGCAGTCTCCGCACACCCAAATTGAGGTGTTGGTGCCCGACTTCAGAGGGCGCGACGACCGCGCTTTAGAGATACTACGGGCGGCGCCACCAGACGTTATGAATCACAACCTAGAGACCGCACCGCGCCTGTACAAAGAAGCACGCCCGGGCTCTGACTATGCATTCAGCCTGAATTTGCTCAAGAAATTTAAGGCGCTGTTCCCACACGTGCCCACCAAAAGCGGCCTGATGGTGGGCTTGGGTGAAACCGATGAAGAAATCCTTGCTGTGATGCAAGATATGCGCGACCACCACATCGATATGCTCACGATCGGCCAGTACTTAGCGCCTAGCGGACACCACCTGCCTGTGCGCCGATACGTCCATCCAGATACATTCAAAATGTTTGAGGCGCGCGCACGCGACATGGGCTTTAGCCACGCGGCGGTTGGCCCCATGGTCCGATCCAGCTACCACGCTGATGTGCAAGCACACGCGGCTGGCTTACCTGACGCAACTCAGTAAGCAACGCCCCCGATGAGGAGCAACGCCGGCCTGTGGTTGGCCGCGGCTGCGGTCGCCCTGTGGGCCATCCTAGCGCCACTGGGTGTCGCGTTGCAACACGTGCCGCCGCTGTTGCTCACCGGTCTATCTCTTCTGGTGGGTGGCTTGGTTGCGCTGCCATTTAACGGCCTACATGTCAGCGCTTGGCGTGTGTCTTGGCGTAGTCTCGCCTTGGGGGTTTACGGCTTGTTTGGTTTTCATTTTTTGCTGTTCATGTCGCTGCGCCTGGCGCCGCCGGTGGCTGCAAACTTAGTCAACTATTTGTGGCCGCTGGGCATTGTTGTGATGGCCCCTCTTTTTCTACCCTCGGTTAAGTGGCGGTGGCTATACGCGCTCGCTGCCGTGCTGGGGTTCGGGGGTGCGGGCATTGCCATACTGTCCAACGGGTCCAACGGCTCCGTTACAAACACGCACCACCCCCAAGCGCTGGTGGGCTATGCATTGGCTTTTGGGTCGGCATGGATTTGGAGCAGCTACTCGTTACTTAGCAAACGGGCCACCCATTTAAAGCCCGGCGCGATTGGTAGCTTCTGCTTGGTCAGTGGCGCACTCTCGTTGTGTGCGCACTCGGTCCTTGAGCCCACTACCGTGCTTGCGGCGCAGGATTTATTTTTAATTGGACTGCTTGGCTTAGGCCCGCTGGGTGGTGCATTTTATTTATGGCACATCGCACTGCGCAGCGCGGATGCTAGGCAAGTGGGTCTACTTGCCTTTGCGACACCGCTACTGTCAACCATATTGCTGCTACTGCAAAACAACCAAGCCATGCAACTGCCTATTGCGGTGGCGACCGTGCTGATTATTTCGGGCGCTTGGATCGGTACCCGTGTTACTGACTAACTTCTCCGCTGCATCGTGTGTTTGAGTGCCCAAACACCCAACACCGGGCCAAGCGCCAACCAAGGTAGCAACGTCCCCATCGTGTAGTGCGGCATGGCTTGCGTGAACAAGACAATACTCACGATCGACAACGCAAACCCAATGCTGTTGGTCATGGTCAACACGCTGCCCACCAGGTGGGCCGGCGTATGCCTAGCGGTAAGGGTCGAAAACTGAGGTGAATCCCCTGCAACCGTGATGCCCCAGACAATTAGCCACGCAAAGAAGAACGCGTTACCTGCTGTTAGGGCAACTGGCGCGAGCAAACAGCATAGGCCGCTGGTGCTGAGTTGGGCGCCTGCGACCCGCGCACTTCCCCAGCGATTTGCGACGGCGCCCCCAACCACACAGCCCACAGCGCCACTCGCCATCACAAAAAACGACCACCATAAAACCGCAACGCCCTCGACACGGGTCATGAGAATAAACGGTAACAACACCCAAAACGTATAAAGCTCCCACATGTGGCCGAAGTAGCCAAGTACAGAGCTTCGGACCGTTGGATTTGTCCACATCACTGAGAATGCCGACCAAGCGAACCGGGTCGGTTGTGAGGCGGTTAGCGGGGGCGGGGGCGTTGGCAAGCTGCGGATCAGCAACCCACCCAACGCCGCGAGTGCAGCCACCGCCAGCATCAAGGTGTCCCAGGGCAAGGCCCCCATCACCGCGCGCAATCCATGCGCACTCGCGGAGCCGACAACGAGTGCGCCGACCAACCACCCTAGCGCACGCCCCAACCCACCGGGGAACCACTGGGCCGCGATCTTCATGCCAACGGGATAAATACCCGCCAAACACACGCCCGTAAGAAACCGCCAGACGACTAACCACTCGTAGTGCCTCACCATTTGCCACGCGACCAGCGTGCAAACAGCGCCCGCCATGCAGGCAATCAGAAAGACGTGCCGCGGATCAAACCGGTCCGACAACATCGTCAGCGCAAAGCACAACGTGCCAACAATGAAGCCGCCTTGCAGCGACGCGCTGAGCAGGCCGGCCGCGTCCTCAGGCCAGCCGAACTGCGCGGACAACTCCGGCAAAACCGCATTGATCGCAAACCAGAGAGAGGTCCCCGTGAATTGCGCAACAACGAGTACCACTAGGACATGGCGTGGCGCAACAGCAGCCATACGGTTGCGCTTAGGTAAGCGCGACACTTTGCGGGTCGGCGCTATCTAAAACGGCGCGACTCCATGGCTCTAAATTTTTCGCATGGCTTCGCAAAATCTGCTGCTTAACCGCGGGAATTTGAGTGGGGTGCATCGACAGGTTTCGGAGCCCCAAACCCAATAAAAACGCGGTAAACGTCACGTCGCCAGCCATTTCGCCGCACACGGAGACGTCTTTGCCTTTCTCTTGGCATCGGGCAATAATTTGGGCGATCAGGCCAAGTACGGCGGGATGCCAAGGGTCATAAAGATGCGTGACGGACTGGTCCACCCGATCCACCGCCAGTGTGTATTGAATCAGGTCGTTGGTTCCGATAGATAAAAAGTCAAAATGCTCTAAGAAAATATCAACCATTAGCGCAGCGGCGGGCACCTCAATCATGGCACCGAGACGCACGGGACCATAGGCGAGCCCTTCTGAGTCGAGCTGCGCGCGGGCGCGATCAATCATCAGCAAGGTTTGCTTGATCTCACTGACGTGGGCGAGCATGGGCACCAACAGGTTCACCGGTCCAAATGCCGCCGCGCGCAATATCGCACGAAGCTGCACCAAAAACATGGCGGGCTCGGCCAAACACCAGCGTATGGCACGCAAGCCAAGTGCCGGGTTTAAGTGGTCCTCACTGCTTGGACGCATGCCGCGCTCCAAGGGCTTATCCGCGCCAATATCAATGGTTCGGATGGTTACTGGCAAGCCATGCATCGCCTCCAACACCGCCTTGTAAGCCGTAAACTGTTCGGCCTCATCCGGCAGTTGTGACAATCCTTTGTTGGTTCGCCCCATAAACAAAAACTCGGTGCGAAACAAGCCCACGCCAACCGCCCCGGCCTGCAGCGCAGGCTCGGCGTCCGCAGGCAGCTCGATGTTGGCCATGAGCTGAACCGGTGCGCCGTCTAAGGTCACTGAGGGGGTGTGACGCAAACGATGCAAGCGCTCGCGCTCAACGCTACCTTGTCGTTGCTTGAAAAAATACTCTTCGATCAGTAGCGGTGATGGGTCAATGATCACCACCCCTTCATCACCGTCAATGATGATCCAGTCGTCTTGCCTGATCAGTTGGCTGGCTTGACGTGCCCCAACCACCGCAGGGATGTCTAAGCCGCGGGCGACGATGGCTGTGTGTGAGGTTTTTCCACCGACTTCCGTCACAAACCCACCAAAAACACTTTGCTTAAATTGCAGCAAGTCAGACGGCGACAGATCGCGTGCAACAAGCACCAATGGGGGACTGTCATCTGGCTGTAACTTGTCAGCGAGCACGGGCGGGACGTCCGTGCGTCCACGATGGGCGTCTGCCTCATCGGCGGTGACTTGGTCAAAGAGCGATTTGGCTTCACCGCGTAGGGCGGCTAGCAAGCGCTCGCCCACCTGCTCAAGGTCGGCCTTACGCTCACGCAAGTACGGGTCTTCCATCTCATCAAACTGGCGTGAGATGACCTCAAACTGCGCGGTTAGTGCCCATTCCGCGTTGTAGTGTCGCCCAACAATCCAGTCACTCACGCCTTTCGCAAGCGCTTGGTCCTCTAACAGCATGAGGTGCACATCTAACAAGGCCGTTAATTCGGCGGGTGCATCACTGGCTGGGAAATTCGCCAGTCCCGACTGGAGTTGTCTAATTTCTTGGGCCACCGCGTCGCGTGCAGCGACCAGTCGGCGTATTTCTTTGCCGACTTGATCGGCCTCAATAAAATAATGGGCCACGTCCACACGGCCGGTGGTCATGACCACGGCGCGGCCAATCACGATTCCCCGCGATACCGCCTGACCGTGGAGAGCGAAACTCACTCGCCCTCTCCAAACTTATCGTTGACCAGTGCCAACAAGGCGTCCATCGCGGCCTGTTCATCTGCACCATCGGTTTCAAGCAACACCGTAGTCCCTACACCGGCGGCCAACATCATGACACCCATGATGCTTTTGGCGTTGATACGGCGTTCGTTGCGGGTCATCCAGACATCGCAGTCGAAGCCGCTCGCCATCTTCGTTAGTTTCGCCGAGGCCCGCGCATGCAAGCCCAGCTTATTGCTGATAGTGATGTTCTCTCGGATCATGGGCTCGTTTCGCTTGTTTTTGGGGGGTCGTCAAATCGACCGGCAAGATACCTTGTGCGCCACCAGTCATCGCCTTTTCCAGCAACACGTCTAAGGGCTCATTGCGATAAGTCAGGGCCCGTAACAACATGGGCAAGTTAACGCCAGCGAGTACCTTGCAGCGGTTGCCATCGGCAAGTTTGCTTGCTGTATTCGCGGGTGTCGCACCGAAAATATCCGTCAAGATCAGCGCGGGTGCGTCGGCGCCCAGCACCAACTGGGCGGCCTCTAATACGGCATCGGGCGATTGCCCTGCCTCTACATCCAAGACCAAAATAGACTCGCCCTCATCGGGAAAGACATGGGCGGCACAGCTGCGCAAGGCACTGGCAAGGGGGGCGTGGGCGATCACCATCAGAGTTGTCATACGGCTACATTATCCGCGTCTAAAGGGCCGCCTGTCACTACCGCGCGCCAATTAGGGGCGCTTTCGCCATGCGAGGCTCTCCCAAAACTGTGTCATGCGCTCTGGCTGGTCCACACCACCGTAAATCGCCAGCTGTATCACCGCCTGCCCTCGCCTGGCATAGCGCCACTCGGTGGCAATGGTATCGCCGTTGTGACGCTGACCTTGAGAGAGCAGACGAATACCCTCATCGCTACCCGCAACCCGCCAAGGTGTTGGCGCACCCGCGATAGGCCCCGCCTTAACGGCGGCTGCTGCGGCCTGCTGCCAACGTTGTAATGCCAATACCGGGTCCGCACCAACAGGCAATAAGGCCCAAGAGATGACAAACGTCTGCCCTTTCACGTCACAGGCACGGACGTTCAAAGTCACCGGTGGGGTGGCCAGCGGCACCAAGCGCTCCGCCGCCTCTGGCTTGCACGGGAGCAAGGCGTCCGCCGCCACGTCGTCTAACGCTTGCACACGCCAGTTGTAGGTTGGACTACACGCGGCTATCGCCCATGTGCATGCAGCGACACACAAAAGTCGCACAATACGCTTATGAACCACAATCAAACTTCTCATGCGCTAGATGGTATCCGAGTCCTTGACCTCTCGCGGGTTCTTGCTGGGCCGTGGTGCACCCAAACATTGGGAGACTTAGGGGCAGACGTGATTAAAGTTGAGCGCCCAGGCTCCGGTGACGACACCCGTGGATGGGGCCCCCCTTTTCTGTCTGACCGTGGGGGTGAAGACACGACTCAAGCCGCTTATTATCTGGGCGCGAATCGAAACAAGCGCAGCATCGCTTGCGACATCGCTACGCCAGGTGGGCAGGCGCTGATCAAGCAGTTGGCTGCGCAGTCGCAGGTTTTTGTTGAGAATTTCAAGGTGGGTGACCTTGCCCGCTACGGTCTGGATTACGCCAGTTTGCGCGAGGTCAACCCCGCACTGGTCTACTGCTCGGTGACCGGGTTTGGTCAGACGGGCCCCTATGCTGAGCGCGCAGGCTACGACTACGCTATCCAAGGCATGGGCGGGCTCATGAGCGTAACCGGCGAGCGTGACGATCTGCCTGGCGGAGGGCCACAAAAGGTTGGCGTTGCGGTAACCGACCTCTTTACCGGTATGTACGCAACCGTCGCGATTTTGGCCGCTATCCGGCATGCAGAACGCACGGGAGTGGGCCAATACATTGACATGGCGCTGCTGGATACGCAGGTGGCCATGCTGGCGAATCTCGGCGCCACTTATTTGGTGCATGGTCAGGCTCATGGATCGACACCGGGGCGCGCGGGTAACGCGCACATCAACATCGTCCCCTACCAAGTGTTCAAGGCGCTTGCTGACGACAGTGGACACATCCAACACCTGATCGTCGCGGTAGGCAACGATGGGCAGTTTTCGCGATTTTCGCAGGTACTGGGCCACCCCGAGTGGGCGCAAGACCCCCGCTTCCAAACAAATGCCGCACGGGTGCGACACCGGGAGATATTGGTACCCGCCATTGCACAGGTCATGGCGTTGCAGCCCAAGTCACACTGGCTCGCTGCGCTGGAGGCAGCCAAAGTCCCTTGTGGGCCGATCAACAGCTTGGCCGAGGTTTTCTCCGACCCACAGGTCAACGCGCGGCAAATGGTCGACACGTGGCACCACCCGCTAGCGGATGATGTGCGCTTGGTCGCCAGCCCTATGAAATTGAGTGAGACCCCGGTCCTTCATGGAGCGCCGCCCCCCATGTTGGGCGAGCACACCGAGCAGATTTTGGCCGATGTGCTTGGCATGGAACCATCGGCGGTACTGGCGCTCAAAGCACAAGGTATTGTTGCCTAGCATCAGAGATAATTCGTCGATGGACCTACCACTTGCAACCGATCTCAACAGGCATGGCTTTCTAGCGAATGGAAGAGGACAAGCGCTGATCGTTATGACCAGCGTGGCGGGGTGCCCCTATTGTGATCTGGTACGCGACCATTATTTGGTGCCTATGATGCAAAAAGGCGAGTTGCTCGCTGTTCAACTGACCATTAGCGACACACGCAATCGCGTCACGGACTTTGATGGCATCGATCGCTCCAGCTCAGACATTAGCAAGCGTTGGCAGGCTCGCTTTTCGCCCACCTTGTTGTTTTTTGACAAGCGCGGAAACGAGGTCGCCGAGCGGCTGCTGGGTATTGCGGTGCCCGACTTTTACGCGGCTTATTTAGAGGAGCGGATGCACGTGTCTGCCAAGGCCGTTCTTGCTCAGCCCCACTAAACCCTAGTGCTCACTTTCCATTTAGGTCTCACGTATATGAAACTCACCTCACGTTATGGGCCGCGCTTGCGGGCGCGTTTTATGTATCCACTTCTGCTCTGCATGGCGGTTTTTATAGGAGGGTGTGGTGGGCAGCGGGCCGCACCGGCGTCCACGTTTCTATTGCTAGACGGGTCGACACTGACAACCAGTGAGCTACGCGGCAAGGTGGTACTCGTCAACTTTTGGGCAACCAGCTGCACCAGCTGCGTTGCGGAAATGCCAGACCTCATCGCGACGCACGAAAAGTATGCCGACCGCGGGTTCGAGACGATTGCGGTGGCCATGAGCTACGACCCGCCGGCGTTCGTCGTGAACTTTGCAGATAGCCGTGACCTGCCGTTCAAGGTGGCAATCGACAAATCCGGGGAAGTCGCTAGGCAGTGGGGCGACGTCAAGCTGACGCCCACCACCTTTGTTGTCAATAAAAAAGGGCAGGTCCTGAAGTCTTTCGTTGGCCCGCCAGACTTTGTGGCACTGCACCGTTTTATTGATACCTTGCTAGCAGAACCCAGTTAAACAAGACAGCGGGCCACTCGCTTCAAGTGAGCGAGCACGCACTTACTCCTTGTAAGCGTCGTGACAAGCCTTGCAGCTCTTAGCCGTTTGGCCGAAGGCTACCTTCAGCTTCGCCGCATCGCCCGTTTTCGCGACTGCTGCGAGGTTACTTGTTGCTGTTTGCAACTTGGTAGCAGCCGCTAGGAATTTCTCTTTCTCTAGCCAAATTTCGGGAAGCGCTTTGGTTTCGAGGTACTCGGTCTCCGGGCCAAAGCCCGCCCATGGCAGGGCACTTAGCGCCTTTACGGCATTTGCATCCACTTCAGCCTGTTTGGCATCGAAATCTTTTTTACCGTTCACCATGGCACCGATGTTGCCGAAGTGCACAGCCATCACCGTGAATGCACCCTGACGGTATTTCGCTGCATGCTCGGCATTTTTAAACTGCGCATGGGCAGCCGTACTGGCCAACAGGGCCGCCGCCATCATCAGGGTGGGAAGAGCTTGTCGAATAAATTTCATGGAAGTTCCGCTTTTCAAAAGGTTGGTGATCAGACCGAGAGATGTCGATTAGCCTTATGCTACGCTTCTTATTATGGGACATCACATGGCACCAACCAAAAATGCAGCGGCGCCCACCCTACGCGTGTGGGACCTTCCAACCCGGGTGTTTCACTGGGCCTTGGTGATAGGGGTTGTCGCAATGGTTGTCACCGGCAACCTAGAAGACGATGCTGCGCTTGGATGGCACTTTCAGATTGGCTATGTGATTGCCAGCCTCCTGCTGTTCCGTCTGGTCTGGGGGATTTTCGGCGGTTACTGGTCGCGCTTTGGTAACTTTAGGTGGTCGCTAGCTCCTTTGGGAGCGCAGACGGGCAACGCTGCAGAGGCCGCGCATCCGCTCGGCCACAGTCGCACCGGCAGTTGGGCTGTGGTGGGGTTGCTCGGGGCCGTCGCGCTTCAGGTCACTACGGGTCTTTTTAGCGACGACGATATCTCTATGAGTGGCCCTTTTTCACACTGGGTCGATTCGGCGTTGGTAAGCACACTGACATGGGTGCATAAGGACGTCAGCAAGGTCGTCCTCATTGTGCTGGTTGCTCTGCACATTGGGGCCATTGCGTATTACGCTTTTAGACGGCGGCAAAACTTGGTGCCCGCAATGTTGCATGGCGACGTCCCACTGCGTGACGGCGGTGTATCCAGTGAAGACCGAGCAAAGAATCGGCTAAGTGCGCTGATCATTTGGCTGTTTTGCTATGGCTTGGTAAGGGGTGTCGTGGTCTATGCTGGAGGTTAACCCCAAGGAAAGGCCCACGATCACCTTTGAGTGGGTGAGCACCGTCGCCGCACTGAACGACGCACTGAACGACGCGCGACTACTTATCGCCGAGTTTGGCGACCGCGCATCCGTCAATCTAGATTTTCAAGGAATAGACGCAGAGCTTGCGGCGCTACCAGGTGAGTACGCGGCACCTGCTGGCGGACTGCTAATCGTGCGTGTTGACGATGTCGCTGCGGGTTGTTGTGCCTTTCGGCGCGCCGCACCCAACGACTATCCAAATAGCTGTGAGCTTAAGCGGCTGTACCTTAGAAAAGACCACCGGGGGGTCGGTTTAGGTTCGCAACTGTTACAACGCACCATGGACGCTGCGCGTGCAGCGGGATACTCCGTCATGTTGCTCGACACCCTTGATGAGCGCGAGACGATCCGATCGCTCTATAGCCAACTTGGCTTCGACTTGATCGCGCCGTACTACTACAGCCCGATACCCGGCGCTCATCATCTAAAGGCAGCGCTCTAACAAGCGAGCAAGGGTGGCATGCCTCCCTGCCTGACTTGGGGCGGGACGCTGATACCAGCGCCACACCCCCCTGTTCACGCTGCTCAGCCGGCCAATTGCGCCAACATGGTTTGCGCGTCGCTCACAGCGAACTCGCCAGGGCCTTCCACATTCAAGTGGGTCACGACACCGTCTTTCACCACCATGGAGTAGCGTTGACTGCGCACGCCCATACCCTTACCGGACAAGTCCAATACCAAGTCAACCGCACGGGTGAATGCGGCGTCGCCGTCACCCATCATGCGCACCAAGCCCTCGGTCTTTTGATCGCGCGCCCAAGCGCCCATCACAAAAGCGTCGTTGACGCTAACGCACCACACCTCGTCTACGCCCGCCGCCTTGAAAGCCGCCGCGCTATCACGGTAGCCAGGCACATGCTTCGCCGAGCAAGTTGGCGTAAACGCACCAGGTAGGGCGAACAACGCAATGGTCTTACCGGCACTGGCGGCCGCCACATCGACGTCATTCGGTCCGATGCTGCAGCCTTCACCGGCTACTTCAAGATACTCACGCAGGTTAACTGCGGGTAATTTATCGCCAACTTTAATCATATGTTTCTCCTATTGATGAATCGGGTGGTGTGATTGCTAGAGCAACGCATCGCTGACGTCTTGCTCTGGAGTCACATTACAAACGAAAAAGGCGACCAACATCGTTGGTCGCCTTTTAAAACGTACAAGCCATAAGGCAAATAAGTTTTAAACCAATTCCGCCTTTTGGACCAAACGGGTCGCTACCCAGTTTTTGGTCTTAGACAGCGGACGGCTTTCTGTGATTTCGACCACGTCGCCCAGGTTGTACTGGTCTTCTTGGTCATGCGCGTGGTACTTGCTTGAAAGCGCGATGATCTTGCCATACAAGTCATGCTTAACGCGACGCTCGACCAAGACGGTCACTGTCTTGGAGCGCTTGTCGCTAACCACCGTACCGATCAGGGTACGGCTACGTGTTGGTTTTGCTTCAGTCATTACTTCGCTCCTCACTTAGCGGCTAACTTCTCGGCCAAGATCGTCTTGGCACGAGCGATAGCGCGTCGTGTACTGCTCAATGTGGCAGTGTTGGTCAATTGTTGTGTGCCTTTTTGCATGCGCAGGCCAAAGTGGGCTTTTTGCAAAGCTTTCACCTCGGTCGCGACGCCGTCAGCGTCTTTTTGGCGCAGTTCAGTCGTATTCATATTCATTCTCCTGTTACTGGCCAAGCATGCGCGTGACGAACGTGGTGCGCAACGGCAACTTGGCAGCAGCCAAGGTGAACGCTTCACGTGCCAGCTCTTCGGTCACACCAACGATTTCGTAAAGTACCTTACCTGGCTGAATTTCAGCCACGTAGTACTCAACGCTACCTTTACCGTTACCCATACGCACCTCTGCAGGCTTGTTTGAGATCGGCTTGTCAGGGAACACACGAATCCAGATACGACCACCACGTTTAACGTGACGGTTAATGGCACGACGAGCGGACTCAATTTGACGAGCAGTCAGACGACCACGGTCGATTGATTTCAAACCGAAGTCACCGAAAGCCACGGTATTGCCTGTTGTAGCAATACCTGTGTTACGGCCTTTTTGCTCTTTACGAAATTTACGACGAGCAGGTTGCAGCATAGTTATTCTCCTTTGCCGTCCGCAGATGCTGTAGCGGGCGCGGCCTTACGTACGCGCTTAACGGCAGGTTTAGCTTCACCAACAGTGGCTTCAGCGGGTTTATCACTGCCATCGGCTGGCGCGGCATTGCTGCCCGCTGGACGACGACCGGCACGCGCTGGGCGCTCACCATCGCGACGAGGGCCGCGTCCGCGACGCTCCTCTTCACGCGGCTCAACAGCCACTGGCGCATCGTTACGGCCCAAGGTATCACCCTTGTAAACCCAAACTTTGACGCCGATGATGCCGTATGTGGTCTTGGCTTCTGATGTTGCGTAGTCGATATCAGCACGCATCGTGTGCAGTGGCACGCGACCTTCGCGATACCATTCCGTACGCGCAATCTCAATACCATTCAAACGACCAGCAGACATGATCTTAATGCCCTGTGCGCCGAGACGCATCGCATTTTGCATCGCACGCTTCATCGCACGACGGAACATAATGCGCTTCTCGAGCTGCTGGGTGATGCTGTCAGCGATCAACTTAGCATCGATCTCTGGCTTGCGAACTTCTTCGATGTTCACGGCAACAGGCACGCCTAATTTCTCGGTCAACTCTTTCTTGAGCTTCTCGATGTCCTCGCCTTTTTTACCAATCACCACGCCTGGGCGTGCTGAAAAGATGGTGATGCGGGCGTTCTTAGCAGGACGCTCGATCAAAACACGAGAAACAGATGCGTTTTTCAGCTTTTCCTTCAGATACTCACGCACCTTGATGTCTTCAGCCAGCATGCCAGCGAAGTCACGGTTGCTGGCGTACCAGCGGCTTGCCCAGTTACGAGAGACCGCTAAGCGGAATCCGGTGGGGTTAATTTTTTGACCCATATATTTAGACCTCTCAGTTGCCAACCGTCACGTAAATGTGACAGGTGGGTTTTCTGATTTGGTTACCACGGCCTTTTGCACGGGCTGTGAACCGCTTCAATGTGGCGCCTTGCTCGACGTAAATGCTGGTGACTTTGAGTTCATCAATGTCTGCACCGTCGTTGTGCTCGGCGTTGGCGATCGCAGACTCAAGAGCCTTTTTGATAATGCCAGCGGCTTTCTTTTGGGTAAACATCAGCGTGTTGAGTGCCTGATCGACTTTTTTGCCGCGAATGAGGTCGGCAACCAGTCGTCCTTTGTCAACAGACAAACGCACGCCGCGAACGATAGAGCGGGTTTCCATGGTTTTTCCTTACTTCTTCGCTTTTTTATCGGCCGGGTGGCCTTTAAAAGTACGCGTCAGGGAGAACTCCCCGAGTTTGTGACCGACCATTTGTTCGGTGACATACACGGGCACGTGTTGACGGCCATTGTGAACAGCAATCGTCAGACCGATGAAATCGGGCAGGATTGTTGAACGACGTGACCATGTCTTAACTGGCTTCTTGTCTTTGGTCGAAACAGCTTTCTCGACCTTGGCAAGAAGGTGATGGTCAACGAAGGGACCTTTTTTTAGTGAACGAGTCATTTCGTTAACCTTTTACTTCTTGCGACGCGAAACGATCATGTTCTGCGTGCGACGGTTGTTACGGGTACGGTAGCCCTTGGTCATATTGCCCCAAGGATCGACGGGTACGCGGCCTTCGCCGGTACGACCTTCACCACCACCATGCGGGTGATCAACAGGGTTCATGGCGACACCGCGAACGGTTGGACGGATACCCATCCAACGCTTCACACCCGCCTTACCCAATTGACGCAAGCCGTGCTCTCCGTTGCCGACTTCACCCAAGGTTGCTCGGCAGTCGACGTGGATCTTACGAACCTCGCCAGAACGCAAACGAACCTGCGCGTAGACCGTTTCACGGGCCATCAGTACAGCAGAAGCACCCGCGGTACGGGCGATCTGAGCGCCCTTTCCCACTTGCATTTCAATACAGTGAATGGTTGCACCGACCGGAATATTACGGATTGGCAAGGTGTTCCCTGCACGAATCGGCGCTTCCGCACCCGACATCAGCTGCGTGCCAGTCTCAACGCCACGGGGGGCGATGATGTAGCGACGCTCACCATCTGCGTAACAGACGAGTGCGATATGGGCACTACGGTTTGGATCGTATTCGATACGCTCGACCTTCGCTGGAATGCCATCCTTGTCACGACGGAAGTCCACAACACGATAGTGGTGCTTGTGCCCGCCGCCTTTATGGCGAACCGTGATGTGTCCGTTGTTGTTACGACCCGCTTTTTGGAATTGTGGCTCCAACAAGGGGGCGTAACCTTCGCCTTTGTGCAGGTGGTCACGTGAAACACGGACGACGTGACGGCGACCCGGCGACGTTGGTTTTGTTTTAATAACAGCCATGATTAAGCGACCTCCCCACCGATATTCAGCTCTTGACCTGGCATCAACGTGACATACGCCTTACGGGTGTGGTCACGACGGCCAACCGTCTTGCCAAAACGCTTTGCTTTGCCTTTTTGGTTCGCGACGGCCACAGCCTTCACTTGAACCTTAAACAGCAACTCAACAGCAGCCTTAATTTCAGGCTTGCTCGCGTCGCGCAACACTTTAAACGTCACAGTGTTGGACTTTTCAGCAACCATCGTGGCCTTTTCAGACACGATAGGTGTTACCAACAACTGCATCAAACGACCTTCGTCAAACTTTACGGCGTTCATGCGAACATCTCCTGCAGTTTGGCTAGCGCGGCCTTGGTGACAACGACCTTCTTAAAGAAGACCAAAGACACGGGGTCAGCGTAGCGTGGCTCAACAACCATCACATTGGGGAGGTTGCGTGAAGCAAGGTACAAATTTTCATCTACCTCGTCAGCAATCACCAAAACAGATTTGAGGTTCATCGCCTTGAATTTATCGGCCAAGACTTTTGTCTTGGGCGACTCCAACGTCAACGACTCCACCACAGCTAAGCGGCCGTCACGGACCAACTGGGAGAAGATAGAAGCCATACCAGCACGGTACATCTTCTTGTTCACCTTCTGTGTGAAGTTCTCCAGAGGCGAGTTAGGGAAAGCGCGACCGCCCCCACGCCAGATGGGAGAAGACGTCATACCCGCACGTGCACGACCCGTGCCCTTTTGCTTGAATGGCTTCTTCGTTGAGTGCTTTACCGTGCCACGGTCTTTCTGGGCACGGGTACCTTGACGTGCGTTAGCCTGGTAGGCTACGACGATTTGGTGCACCAATGATTCGTTGTACTCGCGACCAAAAATGGTATCGGGCACATCCACGTTAGATGCGGCCTGCCCTTGGTCATTCAGGAGTTCGACTTGCATCAGTTCGCTCCTTGTTTTGCGGCCACTTTCACAGTCGCACGAACGGTCACAAAACCGCCGGGCGCACCTGGAATAGAGCCTTTGATGAGTAACAACTGACGGGCTTCGTCAATGCGGACTACATCAAGGTTTTGAGTTGTTACGGTCGCGTCGCCCATATGACCGGTCATCTTCTTTCCTGGGAAGATGCGGCCTGGGTCTTGCGCCATGCCGATAGAGCCGGGCACGTTATGTGAGCGGCTGTTACCGTGCGACGCACGCTGTGATTTGAAGTTGTGACGCTTGATGGTACCGGCGAAGCCTTTACCAATTGACGTGCCTTGCACATCAACCTTTTGGCCCGCAGCAAACAACGTAACCGGCACTGAGGCGCCAGCAGCGTACTGCGCAGCGACTTCAGCGGTCACGCGGAATTCTTGGATGATTTCACCCGCTTCAACGCCGGCTTTGGCCAAATGGCCTGCCGCAGGCTTGGTCACGCGAGATGCACGGCGCTTGCCGAACGTCACTTGTAACGCATCGTAGCCATCTGTGGCTTGGGTTTTGACTTGCGCCACACGGTTGTCAGATACATCGACCACCGTGACGGGCACTGAATCGCCGTCATCGGTGAACAGACGTGTCATGCCCACCTTGCGACCCAACAACCCGAGGGAGTTGCTAAGACTCATTATTTTCTCCGTTCCCGACTTCAATTGGCCGGGGCTGATTTGATTAATTGGCTACTTGAGGCGTAGCCTTTGCAACGCGCTATTCGCGTGTCACACACCACCCATTTTGGGCAGAGCCTGCGATTGTAGCACCAATTCCCTGAGTAACACAAGGGACTCTGGGAATTGGTGGCAAAAACGCTACTGCAACGTTTACTGCAGCTTAATTTCGACGTCTACGCCGGCTGGCAAGTCCAACTTCATCAGCGCATCAACCGTCTTGTCAGTCGGGTCGACAATGTCCATCAAACGCTGGTGGGTACGGATTTCCAACTGGTCACGGCTGGTCTTGTTGACGTGGGGCGAACGCAAAATGTCAAAGCGCTTCATGCGGGTAGGCAATGGCACGGGACCTTTAACGATTGCACCCGTGCGCTTCGCAGTGTCAACGATTTCAGCGGCAGACGCATCAATCAACTTGTAGTCAAACGCCTTCAGGCGAATACGGATTTTCTGTTTTTGCATAAGTCTCTCTTGAGAGGGTTAGTTGAAACATGCTGGCAACCGAGCATCACGCTCGGAAGTCAGCAAGCTCAAGAGTGATTAAGCCGTGATCTTAGCGACCACACCCGCACCGACTGTACGACCACCTTCGCGAATAGCGAAGCGCAAGCC
>ENA-OQVM01000162-OQVM01000162.1-marine-metagenome-genome-assembly--contig:-NODE-162-length-106071-cov-5.321414_pt1 | contig 106071 bp, 99 predicted proteins | sample MGYA00237776_ERZ505498 | MGnify/ENA primary metagenome ERZ505498 (study PRJEB26159, sample SAMN06265151) | marine metagenome | isolation source: Helgoland LTER site | place: Germany:Helgoland, sampling... | reverse complement strand
ATGAATCACGGCGAATCGATAACCAGTTGCGTGGTCGCTCTGGCCGTCAGGGTGATCCCGGTGTATCACGTTTTTACCTGTCGCTGGAAGACCCTTTGATGCGCTTGTTTGCCTCTGACCGAATGAAAAATATGATGCGCTCTATGGGTATGGAGCAGGGTGAGTCGATAGAACATCGCATGGTTACCAATGCTATCGTCAAAGCCCAGCGCAAAGTCGAAGGGCGCAACTTTGATATTCGTAAACATCTGCTCGAATACGATGATGTTGCCAATGACCAACGTCAGGTGGTCTATGAGCAGCGCAACTACCTGCTCGAAGATGAAGATATCTCTAATATTATTACCAGCGTTCGCGAAGATGTGGTCAGCCAAGCTATAGATAGCCATATTCCACCCATGAGTCTTGAAGAACAGTGGGATATTGAAGGCCTGGAAAAAACGCTGGCGACAGACTTTGCTCTGCAATTGCCGGTAAGCACCTGGCTGGAAGAGGACAGCCGCCTCGATGAAGAGGCCTTGCGTCAGCGCATTATTGAACTGGTACAGACTGATTATGAAACCCGCTACGCCCATGTTGGCAAGCAGATGCGCGAAGTCGAGCGCCAGATTATGCTTCAGGTGCTCGATAATCTGTGGAAAGATCATCTGGCCAATATGGATCAGCTGCGTCAGGGTATTGGACTGCGCGCCTATGCACAGAAGAACCCCAAGCAGGAATACAAACGTGAATCGTTTGAGATGTTTGAAGACCTGCTGAACAATATTAAAATTGAAACTGTGCGCTTCCTAAGCCATATCCAGGTCACCAGTGAAGAGGATATGCAAAAGCTCGAAGAGCAGCGTCGCCGTGAGCAGGAAGGGCGTGAATATCAGCATGCTGCGACTGAAAATCTGACTCAAGAGGGTTCGGCGAAAGGTGCCAATGAAGCCGCGGGCAAACCGGCGCAGCCGCAACAGCCGTTGCAGCGTCAGGGTCCCAAGGTAGGCCGCAATGACCCCTGTCCCTGTGGTTCAGGCAAGAAATATAAGCAGTGTCACGGTAAGATTTAACAGTAAAAATAGATTGATTGATAAGGAACAGTAATGGCTACAGGTAGCGGAATATTTCCACAGATGCATCCAGTCCCCGGCTTTAGGTTGGGAACGGCCTGCGCCGGTATAAAAACACCGGGCCGCAAAGACCTTGTAGTGATGGAACTCAGCGAATCAACCTCTGTAGCCGCCGTTTTTACTCAAAATGCCTTTTGCGCGGCACCGGTAACCGTTGCCAAGCAGCATCTACAGTCTGGCGCACCGAGCTACTTATTAATTAATACCGGCAACGCTAATGCAGGCACCGGCGAAATTGGCCTTGCGGATGCACAACAGAGCTGTGAGGTTTTGGCCGAGCTAACGTCTGTTACCGCGAATACAATACTGCCGTTTTCCACCGGTGTTATTGGCGAACCCCTGCCTATGGAAAAGCTGCTGGGGGGCATTCCCCAAGCCGTTGAAGCCCTGAATGAAAATGGTTGGGCCGATGCTGCCGAAGGTATTTTAACCACCGATACCCGCCCCAAAGGCGCCAGCCTGCAGTTTAGTTTAGAGGGCAGCACAGATCTGTTGACCATTACCGGTATCACCAAGGGCTCCGGCATGATCAAGCCAAATATGGCCACCATGCTCGGCTTTGTTGCCACTGATGCACAGGTTGATCCAGAGCTGCTGCATCGTGCGCTGCATCTGGTGGCCAATAAATCCTTTAATCGCATCACCGTCGACAGTGATACCTCCACCAATGATGCCGTAGTACTGGCCGCCACTGGTGCCAGTGGGGTTGTGATTGACGAGAGCAACTTCGATCAGTTTGTCGCCAATCTCGAGATAGTCTTTATTGAACTGGCCCAGTCAATTATTCGCGATGGTGAGGGAGCCAGTAAATTTGTCAGCGTAGTGGTAGATAGCGCAGTAGATTCAGCGGAAGCGGTAAAAGTTGCCTACTGTATTGCCGAGTCACCACTGGTTAAAACCGCACTGGCCGCCTCGGATGCCAACTGGGGAAGAATTTTAGCCGCAGTGGGTCGCGCCGGTGTCGAGAACCTCGATGTCGACAAAGTATCTGTCAGCCTAAATCAGGTGTTAATTGTCAAGCAGGGTGGACGCGCCGCCAGTTATACCGAGCAGGCCGGCGAACAGGCCATGGCCCCGGAAGATATTACTATTCAGGTGTCTCTCAATCGCGGCACTGCGGTGGAGACCGTATGGACCACGGATCTGACCTATGAATATGTGCGCATCAACGCTGAATACCGTACCTAGCTGTTGTGTATAAAGGACTTTAAATGAAGCGTATTCATGTTGTTGCCGCGGTGATAGTCAATCGGGATCAACAGCAAATCTTTATCTCCCGCCGCGCCGATCATCTGCATCAGGGTGGTTTCTGGGAATTTCCCGGCGGCAAAGTTGAAACTGGTGAAAGTGCCAAGTCAGCGCTGGCCCGGGAGCTCTTTGAAGAGTTGGATATCCATGTTGAAGCGGCCGAACCCTATATGCAGGTCGAGCACGATTATCCTGACAAGCAGGTTTTTCTCGATATCTGGCAGGTAAATCGTTTTGCCGGAACGGCACATGGTAAGGAAGGTCAGGAATGTCGCTGGGTGGGTTTGCAGGAATTGCTAACCGAAAAACCTGAGCGACTCTTTCATTTTCCGGCGGCCAATCAGCCGATTTTAGAGCAGCTCGCCAAGACTGGTATCAGCGCTTAGAGCTATTTTTCTAACAGCTATTTATCTAACAGCTATTTTTCTAAAAGCTTAGGATCAATAAGCCCCGCCTCTAATAATTCAGCACCCAACTGTTCCGGATCCATTAACTCAGGGTCCAAAATCGCCGAGCCTTTAATTGCAAAGCTCTCCTGAGCCCAGCCGCCAAAATCTATCTGTTTGCAGCGATCACTACAGAAAGGGCGGAAGGGAAATTTATCATTCCACTGCACCTTTTTTTTACAGGTTGGGCAGTCAATTGTAGTTACGCCGGTCATGGTAAATATCCGTAATTCTAGTGTTTTGTGTAGTGTTTTGTGTGGTGTTTTGTATAGTTTCTTTAAGAAATGCCTTGGGTTTTTGCCAAGCTTAAAAACTCATTGTTCAATGCCGCAACTCTGGTGGTCACAGCCTCCAGTGGTTGGGCGTTATCAAAGACCCAATCCGCCCGAGATAATTTCTCTTCGCGAGGCATCTGCGCTGCGATTATACGTTTAATTTGCTCTGATTGGTTACCATCGCGAGCACCGGCACGCTCTATCTGTAGTTCCACGGGCAGATCCACCAATAAAACAGTATCTACCAGTTGATGTTGATCAGTCTCATACAGCAGTGGTGACTCCAGAATCACATAGGGGCTAGTCGCCTTTTGTAACTGCTCGACAATCCACTGGCGAATCAATGGATGAAGCAGAGATTCCAACCAGGTTTTTTGTGCAGGATCAGAGAAGATAATAGTGCGTAGCGCAGCGCGATCAAGACTGCCATCCTCTTGAATAATCTCTGAGCCAAACTGCTCCGCGATACTTTTTAGCGCCGGCATGCCCGGTTCAACAACAGCTCGAGATGCGCGATCCGCATCCACCGTAGTAATACCCAACTGGCGAAATGCCTCGGCAACCGTGCTTTTACCACTGCCGATGCCGCCGGTTAAACCAACGATAAAAGAATCTGACTGCAGTAAGTTATTCAATAGAAGGCGCTCTGGTGCTAATGCACGGATCAAGTGGCGGATTTAGCTGCTGTTTAAAAACCAAACAGACCCAAATAATTGTCGAGAATCTTATCACCCCAGATTAACGCAATCCAACCGGCCATCGCCAGAAACGGCCCAAAGGCGATCGGAACCTGACGGTCTTTGGATTTTACAATCACCCCGACTATGCCCACCAGCGCACCGACAAAGGTCGAGAGAATAATAATCAGCGGCAGCATCTGCCAGCCCATCCAAGCCCCCAGAGCGGCCAGCAGCTTAAAGTCACCGTAGCCCATACCCTCTTTGCCAGTGACTAATTTAAATATCCAGAATACCGACCACAGCGATAGATAACCGGCCAGAGCACCGATTACCGCCTCATTAATCGGCACAAAGGTCGAGCTTAGGTTGGCGAACAGTCCGACCCATAAAAGCGGCAGGGTAATCTGATCTGGCAGCAGTTGGTCATGGTAATCAATGCCGGTCAGTGCAATTAGAACCCAGCTAAATAGCAGGCAGTAGGCAGTCATTAATGACAGGCCAAATTGATAGACAATGAAGGCTGTCGCCAGACCGCAGAGCAGTTCTATCAGTGGGTATTGGATTGAAATAGGTGTCGAGCAGGCTGTGCATTTACCGCGTAAAAACACATAGCTAATAACCGGGATATTGTGCCAGGGCTTAATGGGTACCCCGCAGGAAGGGCAGCGCGATGCTGGAACCGCTAGGGTTATCTTTTCTATGGGTTCCGATGGCAGACCGAGAAAGTCTTCTGACTCGCGGCGCCAGTTATTTTTCAGCTGTTCCGGAAAGCGCAGAATAACCACATTGAGAAAGCTGCCAATAATAAGGCCAAAGGGCAGGGCGGCCAGTGCCAGTGCGTAGGGTGATAAGCCAGTATCTAAAAGCATAGGTGATTCACAGATAAGTCATTAGTAGTTTGGGCGCTAGTTTCACTGTCACCGCTAATTAAAGGTATTAAACCACATTACCCAACTGGAATATCGGCAGATACATCGCAATCAACAGACCACCAACCAAAACACCCAGCACCGCCATAATCATCGGCTCCAAAAGACTGGTCAAATTATCCACCGAGTTATCCACCAACTCCTCATAATGGGTGGCAGCCTTCTCCAACATCTCATCCAGCGCACCAGACTCTTCACCAATAGCCGCCATCTGTTGCAGTAAGATAGGAAACATTCCAGTCGACTTGATCGCCTGCTGCAACTGAATACCTGTAGTTACATCATCACGTACTCGCAAGATCGCATCGTGATACAGAGCATTGCCCGCAGCACCGGCCACAGATTCAAGGGCATCCACTATAGGCACACCAGCGGAAAAGGTTGTCGCAAGGGTACGGGAAAAGCGTGCTACCACTGCGTTGTAGACAATACCGCCGACAATCGGAACCTTGAGTGTGTATTTATCCACTGCGTAGGCAAATTTTTCTGATCGAAAGCGCGCCTCTTTAAAGGCATAAATAGCGATAGCAGTAATCACCAGAATAGCCATCCATGAATTCTGTAAGGACTCAGATAAACCCAGTACAAAAAGCGTAAAGGCCGGTAAATCCGCACCAAAACTACTAAACGTCTCGGCAAAAACCGGCACCACTTTAATTAACAAAATAGCCGTAACAATAATCGCCACCACCATAACGGCAATAGGGTAGGTCATGGCCTTTTTGATTTTTGCTTTTAGCTGTTCGGTTTTCTCTTTATAGGTTGCCACCCGATCGAGCATGGTTTCCAGAGCACCAGCAGTCTCACCGGAATCCACCAGACTGCAAAACAGATCATCAAAGTTGCGCGGGCTCTTGCGCAGGGCATTGGCAAAACCGCCGCCGGCGGCAACATCGTCGCGAATCTGAAAAATCAGTTCTTTCATGGTTTCATTTTCGACACCGTCGGCAACAATATCAAAGGACTGCACTAGCGGAACACCAGCCTTCATCATGGTGGCTAACTGTCGTGTAAACAGGGCGATATCTGCGGGGGTGATTTTTTTCCTGCGGCTAAACAGTGGCTTGGGTTTCTTTCTTACTGAGGTCGAAATAATCCCCTGTTTGCGCAACTGACCTTTAGCCAGTGATAGATTGTCGGCGCGCAACTCACCTTCAATTTTTTCACCTTTGCGGTTTTTTCCCTTGTAGACAAATAACTGGGTGTCGGCCACTGTAGCCATAATGTCTTCCTTCCTTTGAACTGATTTAGCTATTAATAGCTAGTCTGTAATAATTAGCCTGTAATAATTAGTCTTTGGTAATTCGATTAGCTTCTTCAATACTTATTAGACCAAGAGCAGCTTTACGTAAAGCCGATGCGCGCAATGGCCTAAATCCTTCCTTGATCGCAGCATCGAGAATATCAAGAGAACTACCGCCTTCCATAATAATTCGCGAGATTGTCGGAGTGATCTTTAGCGTCTCGTAAACACCCACTCGGCCCTTGTAACCGTTGGTGCAGGCAGCGCAGCCCACCGGCTTGTAGACAGTGATCTCCTCGCGAGGAATCCCTATATCATCAAATCCCTCCTCGGTTAGAACATTGTCGGGAATATCCTCAAAGGCCTCACGGCACTGGTGGCAGAGCTTGCGACCCAGACGCTGGGCAATAATCAGATTCACCGAGGTCGCCACATTAAATGAGGGAACCCCCATATTCAGCAATCGGGTCAGAGTTTCAGGGGCGCTGTTAGTGTGCAATGTAGATAGAACCAAGTGACCGGTCTGTGCCGCTTTAATCGAAATCTCTGCGGTTTCCAAATCACGAATCTCACCGACCATCACCACATCCGGATCCTGACGCAAAAATGAGCGCAGCGCCTCGGCAAAGGTCAGGCCCACACGCATATTAATCTGCGTCTGATTAATACCTTCCATATTGATTTCAATCGGATCTTCCGCGGTCGAAATATTACGTTCCGGGGTGTTAAGAATATTTAAACCGGTATACAGAGAAACGGTTTTACCACTACCAGTCGGGCCAGTGACCAGAATCATCCCCTGTGGGCGGGCTAGTGCCTCCATATAGAATTCTTTCTGGTCCTCTTCATAACCCAGCGCATCAATACCCATCTTGGCACTGCTGGGATCGAGAATACGCAGCACAATTTTTTCGCCAAACTGCAGCGGCAAGGTATTCACTCGAAAATCAATTGCCTTATTCTTCGATAACTTAAGTTTTACCCGGCCATCCTGAGGTACGCGGCGCTCGGAAATATCCATTCGCGACATTACCTTAAGGCGAGCCGCTAAACGGGGTGCCAGATTGGCTGGAGGCTTAGACATCTCCTGCAAAATTCCATCAATACGAAACCGCACACGATAGGATTTCTCGTAAGGTTCAAAATGGATATCCGAAGCGCCAAGGCGAATTGCATCGAGCAGCATCTTATTAACAAAGCGCACAATTGGCGCATCATCTTCGCCATTATTAGTACCGCTATCAGCCTGATCCTCATCATCCAGAGCTTCCATATCCAGATCGTCGAGATGAACATCGTCGATGGTGCCAAGAGCTTCACCAATATCGCCATCATTGGCGCTCTCAAGCCATTTTTCCAGCGTCTCGTTAATCGCTGAATAGAGTGCCAGCACCGGCTCCACCGCAATACCCGTCTGAAACTGTATCTCGGTTATGGCGCGTTGATTGGTTGGGTCGGCAATCGCCATAAAGAGTCGATTACCCCGCTGCATCAACGGAATAGCCTGATGTTTTCTAAGCAGTTTGGTATCGACCAGATCTTTGGGGAAGCTGTCGGGATTGTGTTTTTCAAGGGCATAGAGCGGAATACCAAACTCTTTTGCCGCGGATTTACCGATCTGTTCAGAGGAGAGAAGATGTTTATCGCAGAGATACTGCACCAGTGAGATTTTGCTGGTCTTGGCCGAGACTGTCGCTTCTTCAAGCACAGTAGCGGCGATTAATTGATCGTCAACCAGACGCTTGGGTAAGCCGTGCAATGCTATATGGGGCATATTCATAGGAGGGTAACCATCCTGTATTTTCGTTACAGGCAAGTCTACTGAGCGCTTTAAATCCATGATGTGCCAAACCCCACATAACCAAAAATATTATGTGAACCAGAGATCACTTTTTTTAAAAACAGTCGGCACCCCATCGCTGGCTATAGTCTCTGTTGTTCTCGCAAAGTCAGTTCGCAAAAAAATAGAAGGGACAATTTGTTCGCAGATTTTTAATTTATTGTTATCAGGTTTCTTACACAGTGCTCGCTGCGAACCGCAAATCAATTTATTTAATTGATTTATTGTGATGATTAATTTGCGAAGAGTTTTAATTTAAGCCTAGTCAAAAAAATGTTGTTGTCGAGAAATTAAAAATAAACAGGTGACAAAAAAAGTCATAAATTGACAGGCAGGGAACAAAAAATGGTTGCGGTAACCTGTAGTAAAAACTGACTTTTCATTTAAGTTGTTGAAATAAAACAATAAAAAAATTTTGGCACGCCAATTGCTCAGCTCTACTCGAAAGTTGTAAAAATTATTTTTGCAGTTAACTGGAAGTACTTATTTTTTATAAACGGAGATTGATCATGAATATGAACAGAAAACAAACGGGTTTTACACTTATCGAATTAATGATTGTAGTAGCTATTATTGGTATTTTGGCTGCTGTGGCTTTGCCGGCTTATCAAGATTACACCGTCCGCGCTAAGACTTCTGAAGTAGTTTTGGCTGCATCATCTTGTCGGACCTCTATTACAGAGGCAGTTCAGACTGCAAGTGGCGCTGATGTTAGTGGTATTTTGCCAAATGTATGTGGCACTACAACTAGTAAATATGTCACTTCTCGCTCTGTAAGTGCGAATGGTGTGATAACGGTTGTAGGTAATGCGACTACTTTGGGTGGCGATACATCAGCAACTGCAAATACTATTATTCTAACACCCATTCAAACGGGTACTACCGCTTTGGTTGGTACTACAGATGGCGGTAGTACTATTGCAAGCTGGACCTGTGGGCCGTCTGGCACTAACCCAATGCCTTCTAAATATCTTCCTGGCTCTTGCCAAGGTTAAGCTAACAGCTGTAATGATTTATTAAGGTTAGATAAAACTAAAAAAGGCTCCAATAGGGGCCTTTTTTTATGCCTTTCTCAAACCCTAATCCACCAGCCGCATCGATAAATCCACCGCGCGAATATGCTTAGTTAAACTCCCCGAAGAAATAAAATTAATCGCCCCATGGTTATAGGCGCGCAACTTCTCTTCCGTAATATCACCAGAGACTTCAATCTTGGTCTCGCCCAAGTCAATCGACGACAGTGCTTCAATATCTGCCGGCGAAAAATTATCCAGCATCACAATATCCGCACTGGCATCGAGAGCCTGATGCAACTCATCAAGGTTTTCCACTTCCACTTCCACCGGTTTTTCCGCTGAAATCTCGCGGGCTTTTTCTATCGCCTGACGAATACCGCCACAGGCGGCAATATGATTTTCCTTAATTAAAAAGGCATCGTATAAACCGATACGATGATTTTGGCAGCCGCCAATGGCTGTGGCGTATTTCTGTGCCAGGCGTAAGCCGGGAATGGTTTTTCTAGTATCGAGGATTTTAATCTGGCTGTTGGGTGCTAGGCCTGCATAATGTCTTGAGACGGTGGCTGTGCCAGAGAGGGTCTGCAAAAAATTTAGCGCGGCGCGTTCGCCGGTTAGCAGTACTCGAGCATTGCCGGTCAGGGTAAAAAGCTTTTGATTGGCTTCGACACTGTCGCCTTCATCAATATGCCATTCAATCACTGTATTTTTATCGAGCTGTGCAAAAACCTCGTCAACCCATGGGCGACCACAGATAACCGCAGCTTCGCGGCTAATCACCACCGCGGTTGCCTGTTTATCCTCGGGAATTAGCTGCGCGGTGATATCGCCGCCGCCAATATCCTCTGCCAGTGCACGGCTGACACTTAGGGGAATATCACTTTGGATGGCGCTTAAAAGCTCGCTTTTCATAGGGTTCTCATCGGTTGAATAAGAGGGTTTTAGCGTAAATTAAAGCGCGCCATTATATCAGTAATACTGATAAGTAATTTATTGTCGAGATGCTTTTGTCATTGGATTTTTCCAGTTGATCTGTTTCAATACCACACAGACAAGTCTGAATTCACATAAGGATTGTGAGTTATCTCCTGATTGTCTCGCCAAGGGGTTGGCAAGTGTAATGAGCAATGGATTAGTTAAGGGAAATAAACAGCTCGTACAGTCGTTGGGGCAGCTCTGCCAGCAACATCTTTCTGATGCCTTTAAAAAATTCAATGAAGTCTGTTCTTCCAGTCTGGTGGGCTTGGCCGCACGGGCTGAGAGCAATCGTCTACAGACACTCTATCTGGATTCTCAGCGACTGTTGAGAAAGCAGCGCTCTGATATCGAAGCGTCAACAATAGCCACTGTCTTCGATCATTTTACATCCCTGGAAAACCCGCTACTCGCTAGCCAGTCTGATCAGGCTTCCTCTGATAAATCAGCGCAAGCGGATTCTCTATCCCCTGAGTCGGATAGTCTCAAGCTGCTCGGCCATGAAGATCTTGAGGTGATGATTGCGCTGGATAACTGCTCCAGTCGTGTGCGCGAGGAGCTGCGGGCTGAGCTTCATCAGCTGGAGGCAAGGCTAAAATCCCTGCTGGAAAATACCGCGCCAATACAAACTTTGCCAATGTCACCAGATGCCATTCTGGAGGCATTTGTGGCTGCAATTGATGAGGATATGATTGCCCTTGAAGTGCAGTTGGAATTGGTGAGGATATTTGATCAGGCCTGTTTTGATAAGTGCTATGCAGAGATGCTTGGGGTTGCTAACCAGATGCTCGAGGACGCAGGATTTGCTCCTGCTGTGGAGACTGCTGGGGATGAAGAAGGTAATAAAGAGGCTAGTGAAGAGCTTAAAAACGAGCTTAATAACGAGCTTAATAACGAACCTGATGAAAAGACCAGTGAACCAGAGCTCGGAGATAAAGACTCAGACCATAAGCCTTCGGCATTATCAGCGCAGCCTGACAATACAGCTGAGGATGCTCAGGCCACTAGTGGCATTGATGAGGTTAAAGAGGCCGTTGCCCATTATGCCGACGAGCCATCGCCGATGGCCAATAGCCGAATTCAAACTGAGTTATTAGCCAAAATCAGCTCGATGCTGGAAAACGCCGAGCGAGAGTCTGCGCAGGTTGAATCACTCTCCGCGCAAAAAACCTCTACAGCGGATAGCAGCGTTCAAAATAGCACCCAGTCTTCTCAGTCTCAGAAACAGCATTCTAATTCCAAGCACTCCAACTCCAAGCACTCCAACTCCAAGCACTCCAATTCCAAGCCTTGCATGGATAAGCCGCAGCTGTTGGCAGAGATTAATAAGCATATGAATGATCTGATCACCAACCGCACGGAACTCCTCAGCAATGGGCAGATAACCCGAGAGTTGGCGGCAGCCATAAAGCATTTGGGTGAGGGGGAGAATGGCAGCCGCCTGCATCGCAATGACCAGAGTGTTTTTCAGGTGGTGGAAAATATCTTTTCCAGTTTTGGTCAATCCATGCAAGTGGCGCCAGAGGTGCAGCAGGTGATTAACCGCTGTGAATTGCCGATGTTGAAAATGGCGATTAAAAAACCGCTGATACTCGAGCAGGAAAATCATCCTATCCGTCGTCTGTTTAATGAGATGGCCAAATACGCCATTGGTCTGGAGCAGGGCGACTGCGAAGATAATCAGATCTATCAGCAGATGTTAAAGCTCTCTGAATCTATGGCCGGCGAGTCATTTGATGAGCAGAATTTACCGGCGATGCTCTCTGATTTTATGGCTATTGTCGATCGCGATCGACGCACAACCTCCACCACAGAGACCCGCGAGTTGGAGCAGATTGCCGCTCAGGAAAAGGTTAACTGGGCGCGCACTCGGGTTGAAGAGGAAATTACCCGGCGCATAGTGGGTAAAAAACTCTCCGAGGCTGTGGTCGATTTTATTCAGCACAGCTGGTGCATAGTGATGCATATGGCTCACCTGCGCTCAGGCGAGGCGGGTAATGATTGGCTGGTGGCCATTAAATTACTGGAGAATCTGGTGCATCTGGCACGGCGCAGTCCGACTGAGCCTGATACTAAATATCGCCATGAGTTGCTTGCTCATATTGATGCCCGACTCGGGCATATCTCCACCGATGTGGCCCAGCGTGCGCTGCAGGTTAAACAGTTGAGTCAGGCGCTGGGGGTTGCCGAAGCGCCGGCGGTGCAGTCAGCGGTGGTCACTGAGATTGCGCCCTCTTTCAGTAAAAACAGAGCTAGTAAAAACAGAGCCAGTAAAAAGAAATCTGAACAGCTCTCAGAGGTTGATACTAGCAAACTCGGTGAGCAGCAGATGGTTGAGGAAATTAAACGTATTCTGGTCTCGGCGGTAAAGGCAGAATTGCCGGGTAAGAATATTTCTCAGGCAGTGCGCGATGCTGAGACACTGGACAGCAGCGCTCAACGAATCCTTATGGCCCTGCAAAAGGGTTGCTGGATTGAATTGGGCAGTGATATAAAGGCACATAAACGCGGCAAGCTTGTGGGAATTGTCGGGCCATCCTGGAAGTATGTATTTGTCGATAATAAAGGTAAGCTTATTGCCGAGCGTGATAGAGCGCGTTTAGCGCTGGATTTAATGGACGGCAAGGTTACGGTGCTGGATAATTCTCATCTATTCGACAAAGCCATCAAACAGGCAATTACTCAAATCAAAGGATTGCCGGTTGCGAGCTAGCAGATATCTTTAATGCAGATAAAAAACGGCTGGTTGTGCCCAGCCTCGGAAGTGCCATCCCCCAATGTGGACATTCGGCCAGATATGGCTGATATCAGTTTGTTGGTGATTCACAATATTAGTTTGCCGCCCAACCAGTTTGGCGGCGGGTATATCAGCCAGTTTTTTACTAACTGTCTGGATCCAGACGCAGATCAGTATTTTGCCCAGATATGCGATATGAAAGTCTCGTCCCATCTGTTGATTGATCGCCTTGGCAATATTACTCAGTACGCGCCTTTTACAGCTCGCGCATGGCACGCGGGGGCCTCGCAATTTGATGGTCGTACAAACTGCAATGACTTCTCCATAGGCATTGAAATGGAGGGCGCTGACCATATTGCTTACACTGACGATCAATACCAGGTGCTGGCATCAGTCACCAAAGTACTCAGTGCCCAGTATCCATTGATTACAGCAGATAGAATTGTCGGTCACAGCCATATAGCCCCGGGACGCAAGACCGACCCCGGTGAGGCGTTTGACTGGGACCGTTATAAGCAGAGTTTGGGTTAGAGAGTATTTACCCCAAAGATTACCCCCATAAACACAGAGGTGTGCGGTGCATTTTTTAATTGTTCTGGTGGCAATAATAGCCCTTGAAAGTTACGGTCAGATGGCATTTTTACAGCGTGATGGATGGTTGCAGACATGGCATCAAAAATTGTCTGAGCTGTCGATGTTTCAGCGTTCGTCGATTCTAAAAATGCTGGCCTTTGTGCTGGTGCCAGTGATCGTTTTGTATCTGATTATTTTGCAGCTAAGTACTAGCGGCTACGGTCTATTGGTTTTTGTCCTCGAGCTTGGAGTCTTGCTTTACAGTTTTGGTCGCGGCGATATCAGTGCTCAGATCGAGCTTTTAAAATCGGATATTGAGCGCAATGATTTACAGGCCGCCTACCACGATGCAGCGGTGTTTAATATTGCCCATCGCAGCAGCAGTGCGGAAAGCTCGACGGATCTCTATCAGGAATTAATCGCTGCCTTGCCCTACAGGATTTTTGAGCGCAGATTTGCTGCCGTTTTTTGGTTCTTTATTCTCGGCGCACCGGCGGCACTGGCCTACCGTCTGCTGGCATTGCACGGGGATATGGCGCTTGCTGATGGGGGTGATCAAGAGGGACAGGAAGTAGAGGAACAAGAACTTGCTGCAGAGGATGCTACGGCTGTCGAACCTCAGCCGGACAGCTGTCAATCTACCGCTAGCACCGCACTCTGGTTACTCGAGTGGTTGCCAGTGCGCTTTTTGGCCTTAACTCTGGGTCTGGTCGGTAGCTTTGCCCATGCCACCGAACCCCTTAAAGAATTAATTTTTTGCCCGCGAACCTCAACGGCAGATTTATTGCGACGCTGTGTTACTGGGGCTCTGGGAGATATTCAGCGTCCTCAGGTCGATGCCGGTGAGGATGTAACCGCTAGTGAAGAGAGTGCGGTCAGTGATAATGCCGCGGGCTTAGCATTGATTAGCGAAATGGTCGCGCTGTTTACCCGCGCAATGATGGGCTGGTTAGTGGTGATTGCGCTATTGGTTATGCTCAGCTAATTTAGTTTTTGGTCTGCTCTGATAAATCGCTGTCACTGCTACTGGCAGTATTCCATGGCGCGACTTTAAGCAGCAGTAACATCCCGGGAATGGCCAGCGCGGTGCATAGATAGAAGAAGTTCTCCCAGCCAACCCCCTCAACAATAATACCGGTCACTGAACTGGCTACGGTGCGCGGCACCGCGGTAAGTGCGGTAAACAGTGCCAGCTGCGTGGCGGCAAACGCCGGGTGAGTTGAGCGCGCGATAAAAGCGACAAAAGCGGCAGTGCCAAGACCCACACCCAGATATTCAAAGCTGATTACCAGACCTAACAGCCACAGCCCTTCACCTATATTGGCCAGCACAGCAAAGCCGAGAATAGAGATAATCTGCACCAATCCAAACAGCCATAGAGCGCGATTAATACCGATATTAAGCATCAGGATACCGCCGAGAATGCCGCCGAAAATCATTGGCCACAGCGCCGCATGTTTGGCGATTAAACCGATCTGGGTCATGCTAAAGCCAAGGTCCAGATAAAACGGCGTCGCCAGTGCCGTGGCCATGCTGTCGCCGAGTTTGTAGAGCAGCATAAAGGCCAGTATTAGCGATGCCTGCCGTATACCCTGACGGCTGAAAAACTCCTGAAATGGCTCAACGATGGCTTTCTTAAGGGTGGTCGGGTGGCGCAGATGGGCCTTGGGTTCGGCAATGCTGATGGTCAGGCCTATGCCGACAAACATAAACGCCGCGGTGATAAAGAACACCTGCTGCCAGGGCAGGGAGTCCGCCAGTATCAGTGACAGTGAGCCGGGGATCAGTCCGGCAATACGGTAGGCATTTACATGGATGGAGTTGCCTAGCCCAAGTTCCTGATCCGGCAGTATCTGCCGACGGTAGGCATCGAGAACTATATCCTGAGTGGCGCTGAGAAAAGCGATTGCCAGACATAGCCAGGCAATAGGCCAGATCTGTGTAGTTGGGTCAAAAAAGCCGAGAGCGGCGATGGCCAGAAATAGTAAAACCTGGGTCGCAAACATCCAGCTGCGACGCAGACCAAATTTGTGGGAAAAGAGTGATAGCTGATAGCGGTCGAGCAGTGGTGACCAGAGAAATTTCCACGTGTAGGGCAGACCGATCAGTGCAAAGAAGCCGATTTCCTTAAGGCCAACACCCTCGGTGCGCAACCAGGCGGGTACCAACGAGATCAATAAATACAGCGGCATACCTGAGGCAAAGCCGGTAAAGATACAGATCAGCATGCGCTTGTTTAGTAGCGCTTGCAGCGCTTGCCTGATGTAGAACCTGATGGTTTCGTCCATTGGAATCCTTGAGTAGGCAAAATTTTATGGCTGCCAGTTAAATTTTTTCAGGCTGACGCGATTATTATTTAACACCACGCCCTCTTCCTGAAGTCGCGCCTTTTGTAATTTAAAGCTGGGGCTGTCCTCTGCAAGACTGATTTCCCCCGCGGCATTTATCACTCTGTGCCAGGGTAATTCCGTTCCCTTGGGCAGGTTGCCGAGAATCCGCCCGACCATTCTTGCCGCCCTTGGCAATCCAGCCAACTCAGCGACCTGTCCATAGGTTACAACGCTACCTGAGGGCACGGCCGCCAAAACCATATACACCCTTTCTTCTGGATTAGGCTCATCTGGACTAGAGTGTTCTAGAGCAGGTTCCTTCCCGATAGGCTTATTTAAGCCATTATTTTTCATGGCGTAAGACTACGCTATTCAGACTACTGTTGAAATAGTCAAAATGACCCCAATCTAGTAACTCAAACCAAAAGAGAAATTCACTGTGCGCTACCTGTTTTTGATCTTTGTAATCACCCCCGTGTTAGAGATGTGGCTGCTAATCACTGTCGGTGCTCAGCTTGGAGCACTGCCGACCATTGGTCTGGTGCTGCTGACTGCGTTTATTGGTGTCAATCTGCTCCGTGCTCAGGGCTTTGAGACTTTGTGGCGTGGCCGTCGAAAATTTGAAGAGGGCCAGCTTCCCGCTCAGGAAATTGCCGAGGGAATTATTCTCGCGGTTTGTGGTGCTCTGTTACTAACCCCCGGGTTTATAACTGATCTAATTGGATTTTCCGGTTTAATTCCGCCCATTCGACGAATTATTGCCCAATCCATCCTGAGTAGGATGGTGGTTGCCAACGTATCTACCCATGGACAGAGTGGAAGTTTTAATACCTCCAGCTCTTCCGGCCCTAAAAGGAACAGAGATCTCGAAGATGTGATTGAAGGTGAGTCTTGGGATGACTAAGTTTGGTAATAAAGAGGTTTAGTGATAAACAAGTGAGATATTAAAAGGAGCGTGAAAGGATGTAAAAACACGGAGAGTTAATCAGCAAGTAATAAAAAAACGCTCTGATCCCTTGAAAAAGAATCACGGCACCACCATATGAATTGCAGTCGCGGGAATCCGCAAAATTGTTTGAAAATTGCAGATAGATAAACTGGAGAAACAAAATATGAAGATTCGCCCATTACACGACCGAGTGATCGTTCGTCGCGAGGAAGAAGAAGCCAAAACCGCTGGTGGCATTTTGCTACCGGGCTCAGCACAGGAAAAGCCTAACAAGGGCGAAGTTGTTGCTGTAGGTGGCGGTCGTATTCTCGATAACGGTGACCTGCGTCCGGTTGACGTCAAGGTCGGTGATACCGTTGTGTTTGGCAAATTTGCCGGACAGGACACGATTGATGTCGACGGTGAAGAGTTAATCATTCTCAGTGAAACTGATATTAAAGCTGTAGTAGAAGCTTAATTAGCCGCTTTTATTCAAGCAGCATTATTAAAGAATTTTTGAAAGGAAATAATCATGTCAGCAAAAGAAGTTAAGTTTGGCGGCAATGCTCGTCAAGGTATGTTGGACGGAGTAAATATCCTCGCCGACGCAGTAAAAGTTACCCTCGGCCCCAAGGGTCGCAATGTTGTTCTTGCGAAATCATTTGGCGCGCCTACGGTGACTAAAGATGGTGTTTCTGTAGCCAACGAGATTGAGCTCAGCGACAAGTTTGAAAATATGGGTGCCCAGATGGTTAAAGAAGTGGCTTCTAAAGCCTCTGATGACGCTGGTGATGGCACTACAACAGCAACAGTTCTGGCCCAGTCAATCATTATTGAAGGCCTCAAGTCAGTTGCTGCGGGCATGAACCCAATGGACCTCAAACGCGGCATCGATAAGGCTGTTATTGCCGCTGTTGCCGAGATCGCTGACATTGCCAAGCCCTGTTCAGATTCTAAAGAAGTGGCTCAGGTAGGTACTATCTCAGCCAACAGTGATTCACATATTGGTGACATCATTGCTGAAGCTATGGATAAGGTCGGTAAAGAGGGCGTTATCACTGTTGAAGAGGGCACGGGTCTGGAGAATGAACTGGATATCGTTGAAGGTATGCAGTTTGATCGCGGCTACCTATCTCCCTACTTTATCAATAACCAGGAGAGCATGAGTGCTGAGCAAGATGCACCGTTTATCCTGCTAGTTGATAAGAAGATTTCTAATATCCGTGAGCTGCTGCCGCTGCTAGAAAATGTTGCTAAAGCTGGCAAGCCGCTGATGATTATTGCCGAAGATGTTGAAGGCGAAGCACTGGCGACACTGGTTGTTAACAACCTCCGCGGTATTGTTAAAGTGGCTGCCTGTAAGGCACCGGGCTTTGGTGATCGTCGCAAGGCAATGTTGGAAGATATCGCTATCTTGACTGGCGGTACTGTGATCTCTGAAGAAGTTGGCCTCGATCTCGAGACAGCAACTCTTGATCATCTGGGTACAGCCAAGCGCGTAACCATGAGCAAAGAAGCCACGACTATTGTCGATGGCGCTGGCGATCCAAAAGCCATTGAAGCTCGTGTTAACCAGATCCGTGCACAGATTGAAGACAGCAATTCAGAGTACGATCGTGAGAAGCTTCAAGAGCGCGTTGCCAAGCTGGCAGGCGGTGTTGCAGTGATCAAGGTTGGTGCAACTACTGAAATGGAAATGAAAGAGAAGAAAGCCCGCGTTGAAGATGCACTGCACGCAACTCGTGCAGCGGTTGAAGAGGGCGTGGTACCTGGTGGCGGTGTTGCACTGGTTCGTGTATTGCAAAAGATTGCCGACCTTGAAGGCGACAATAATGATCAGACAGTTGGTGTTGGAATTGCACTTCGCGCGATGGAAGCACCTCTGCGTCAAATCGTCGAGAATGCTGGCGGTGAAGGCTCTGTAGTTGTCGACAAGATCAAAGCGGGTAAAGGTAACTTCGGTTACAACGCTGCGACTAGTGAGTACGGCGATATGATCGAAATGGGTATCCTCGATCCTGCCAAAGTAGCTCGTACAGCACTTCAGGCGGCGGCCTCTATTGCCGGCTTGATGATCACTACGGAAGCGATGGTTGCTGATGCACCTAGTGATGGAGCAGCTGCTCCAGCTATGCCTGATATGGGTGGCATGGGCGGTATGGGTGGCATGGGCGGCATGATGTAATCTGGTTTGCTCAAACCGCACAGCAAAAAAGCCTCGCAATTTCTTGCGGGGCTTTTTTTTGGCTGGTGAAATGACAACGAAGCTGTCATTTCACTAGAGAGTTTTAGTATGTCATCCCGACAGAGCGAAGCGACGAGGGATCTCCCTGCCGGTTACCCCTTACTCTGGAGTGTGATCGCCCCTGCATTGGGTCTTGAGATCGGTCCCATGGATTTAGAATTTCCAGCGCTCCCGCAACTCACTTCGTTCAAACAAGCGCTCGCTCTATCTGGAAATTCTAAATCCATAAGCGGGCCCTGACTGATCTCAAGACCCAATACAGGGACTCTTTGAACTATCGGAGAAGATTCAAAGAAATTTTGGAATTACGCTCGGTTTTGAACTTGGCTTACACTAACCTGCAACGTAATGCAGACAGATCCCAGCCTTCGCTGGGATGGCGATCTTCTTTAAATATCATTCCTGCAGAGAATTCTAATATGTCATCCTGAGCGAAGCCGAAGGACCTCGTCCAGCATCAAGAGACTCTTCACATACGTTCAGAATGACAGGAGTGTGTCATCCCGACAATCGCAGCGACGAGGGATATCCCTCCCAATCCCCATCAAATACACCCGATCCCCAAAAAAAAGCCACAAGCAGAGCAAAGGTGATTGCTATTTAGTCTGTATTGCCGAACAATTGACCTTTATCAAATCAGTAGCCCCTAGGGGCCACGCCAATCAATATAAAAGATAATAGGAGTCTGCTATGAGCGTTGAGTTTTTTGATTTTCTAGTCCGTTGGGGGCATTTGCTATTCGGTATTACCTGGATCGGCATGCTTTACTACTTTAACTTTGTCCAGGGCGGTTACTTTAAGTCAGCAACTCCTGAAGCACTCTCAGATGCCAAAGCTAAACTGGCACCTAGCGCTCTCTGGTGGTTCCGTTGGGGCGCCATGTTTACTTTTATCACTGGTCTGTATCTGCTGCACGTTGCCACTGGCAACAGCCAGCTGAACAACTACATTGTGGTTGGCGCGGTGATGGGTACGCTGATGTTCCTGAATGTCTGGACGGTAATCTGGCCAGCACAGAAAATTGCACTGGGTCTTGTTGAGGGTGGCGATAAAGCAGCCGCGGCTGGTAAAGCACTGTTAGCTTCACGTACGAACGTACTGTTCTCTGCACCTATGGCTCTCGGCATGTTGGCTGGCGCGCACTATCCTGGCCACGGCTATGGCACTGCAGTTGGCGGTACTGGCTTGATCGTTATGCTGGTTATTGTTGCGTTGCTGGAAGTTAATGCACTGGTCGGTAAGCAGGGTCCAATGACGACTGTTAAGGGCGTGATTCACTCAAGCCTTGGTCTGACTGCTGTTATGGTTGCTGTTCTTAACTATTTATAACGAGACGCCCCAGGTGGCTTTATTGATCAGCCTTGGGTTGGTTTAAAAAGCTCGTTACTGTAGTTTAAAAAAGCCGACCTTGCGTCGGCTTTTTTATGCGCGGATAAAATGATTTGGGTATTGAAAATAACTAGTCATTTCAGGATGGAGGACTGTCTTAATTGGCGTATAATAAATTAAGTTCAGCTCCCTAAAACAGGATTTTAAAATGACTGCGGATAAAAACCGTATAAACCCCATAGTCCCAGAGCGGGACGATATGATTGGGCGCACTTCCAACTCTTCTGGATCCTCCGGCAAAAATAACGCACCGAAATCTGACAGCAGCAGATCATCCTCAAATGGCTCTGGCGGCTCGTCAGGTGGTTTCTGGAAGCTGTTAATCGCCCTGTCAGTTGTTGGTTTGTTGGGAGCGGCGGGGTTTGGCTGGTTACAGTTTAATAACCTCTCCAAAAACCACGCTGATCTACAGCAGCGTTTCGATGCGCTGGAATCTCGCCTCAGCAGCACCGATGAATCCATGAGTCAGTCTGGTGCCGCGCTGCAGTTAAAGATCAGCAAGCAGGGTGATTCATTAGAGAGACATTGGGCCGAGATAAAAAAGCTCTGGGGTGTTACCAATGACATCAACAAGGGCAAGATTGATAAAAATAAAAAAGATATCGCATTTTTAGCCAACAAGCGCACGGCGATTGAAAAGTCTGTGGCCGATCTCAGTGCGCGGGTTGATAAAGAGAATCGCAGCCTGACCAATCTCAGTGGCAACTACCTGGCGATTACCGCTGATATCGACGGTATCAACACAGCCGCCCGCAACCAGTCTGACAAGATCGCCAGCCTTAAGGCAGCGCTAAATAAAATCGATCGGCAGCTAAAGAGCAATGCCGAGGCAATTGAATCAATGGATGCATTCCGCCGCCAGACCAACCAGAAAATTTATAATCTTGAGAATAAACCTCAAGCGGCTATTCAGACCCCGGAGCTAATAACTACAGTTCCTGCAAGCGTCACATCAACCGGGACAGATCAACTCTAATGACAATTATTCGCCAAGAAGATGTAATCGAGAGCGTTGCAGATGCACTGCAATATATTTCCTATTATCACCCGGTAGATTTTATTCAGGCGGTCAAAGCCGCCTATGATCGCGAAGAATCAAAAGCAGCCAAAGATGCCATGGCGCAGATACTGGTTAACTCGCGCATGTGCGCCATGGGCCATCGACCGATCTGTCAGGACACCGGCATAGTCACAGTATTTGTGCGCGTGGGTATGAATGTGCAGTGGCAGGCCGAGATGAGCCTTACCGATATGGTCAATGAAGGCGTGCGTCGTGCCTACACTCATCCGGACAATATCTTGCGCGCTTCAATACTTGCTGATCCGGATGGCGAGCGCAGAAATACCGGTGATAACACACCGGCGGTTATTCACTACGAAATCGTCCCCGGCAATACAGTTTCCATCGATGTGGCCGCCAAGGGCGGTGGTTCCGAGGCGAAATCCAAATTTGCTATGCTCAATCCCTCCGACTCCGTTGTCGACTGGGTGTTAAAAATGGTGCCGACCATGGGTGCCGGCTGGTGTCCTCCGGGCATTCTCGGTATTGGTATTGGTGGCACCGCTGAAAAGGCCATGATTATGGCCAAGGAAGCACTGCTCGATCATATTGATATCAATGAACTGCAGGCCAAAGGTGCAGAGAATCGCAATGAAGAATTGCGTCTCGAGCTGTTTGAAAAGGTCAATGCACTGGGTATAGGTGCTCAGGGGCTCGGCGGTTTAACCACCGTGCTGGATATTAAGATTAAAGATTATCCCTCCCATGCGGCCAATAAAGCCGTGGCGATTATTCCCAACTGCGCGGCCACTCGTCATGCGCATTTTGTCCTCGATGGTTCCGGGCCAGTACAGCTCGATCCGCCGAACCTCGAAGACTGGCCAGAGATTACCTGGGAAGCGGATGAGTCGGTTCGACGGGTTAATCTGGATACAGTGACGCAAGAGGATATCGCCGAGTGGAAGCCCGGCGACACCTTACTGCTGTCAGGAAAAATGTTGACTGGTCGCGATGCCGCGCATAAAAAGATGACTGATATTCTTGCCCGCGGTGAGCAGTTGCCAGTGGATCTAACCGGTCGCTTTATCTATTACGTTGGCCCAGTAGACCCTATTGCCGATGAAGCAGTTGGTCCGGCAGGGCCAACCACCGCCACGCGGATGGATAAGTTTACCCGCACCATGCTTGAAGAGACCGGCCTTATGGGAATGATTGGCAAGGCAGAGCGCGGTCAAACCGGTATAGAGGCGATTAAAGATAATCAGGCAGTGTATTTAATTGCCGTTGGCGGGGCAGCCTATCTGGTCTCCAAAGCCATCACTAATGCCGAGGTTATCGCCTTTCCGGAACTGGGAATGGAAGCTATCTACGAGTTTGAGGTGAACGATATGCCGGTCACTGTCGCGGTGGATACTCAGGGTGAATCAGTGCATAAAATTGGCCCGCAAATATGGCAGGCAAAAATTGAAGAAAAAACGCTGAAACTAAGCTGAGTTACTTAGATTAAGAGGAGTACAACTGCTTGTATTAATATTGCCAAAACATATAATGCTTAACAGCTCCACGGGGGAGCGCAGTTTAAAAATAATAAAATAATAAAATAATAAAATAATAAACAGGAATATGATTTATGAAATGCATTAATTTAATTGTTGGAGCAGCTGCTATTGCTATTGCTGGAGCGTCTTTCGCACATGATGAATGGTATATGGGTGTCACCGTCGGTTATTACGACCTAGGCAGTGAGCGAACTAAATATAGCGATCTCAAAGCGGCAAACGTAGGTGTTCAAGTGGGTAAGTATATTTCTGACGATATCGCCATTGAGCTGGGCTATGGCGTCAATACTGGCTACGATGATTTTTCTGTTTCTTCATTAAACGCGCTTGTCTGGTTGGGTGATGAATCCGACGACAGCTGGCGTCCTTATCTGCTGGGTGGTGTTAACCAGTACGATTTCGACGCGACGCGCAGCTTGGTGCGGGGGCATGGTGATAAGTCTGACCAGCTGATGTTCGGTTTGGGTCTGGGTAAGCAGCTCGATGATGACATGGAGTTCCGTGCTGATATACGTGCAATGTATGATCTTGATGGCAACGATGCTCAGGATCATGGTTTACAGATTTCCTTTAACAAGCGGTTCGGTGAAAAATAGGCTTCAGATTCTTAAGCACAGGTTTTCAAGTAGTATCAAAACGGCGCTATACTCACCAGTAGGCGCCGTTTTTTTATACTTTTTTTATCTATGTTTTACCAATAGTGCTAAGCCTGACGTTAGGAGAGCAAGAAATAGAAGAAAAAACCTTAAAACTAGGCTAAATTAAGTAGGTTAAGGGTAATAGTCGGGATTTATAGGTAACAACAAACATTACCAAAACATATGATATGAAACAGCTCCATGGGGGAGCGTAATTTTAAAAAGGAAAAATATATGAAACGCATTAATACAATTGTTGGAGCCGTTGCTTTTGCCATTGCCGGAGCTTCTTTTGCAAATGATCAATGGTATCTGGGAGCCACTGCCGGTCATTACGACCTGGACAGTGAACGAGCTATTTTTGACGACCATAAATCAGCCACCCTAGGTTTTCAGATCGGTAAGTATATTGCTGAGGATGTTGCCATTGAGTTGGGCTATGGCGTCAATGCCGGCCATGATGATTTTAATGTTACTTCGCTAAACGCCCTGATGTGGTTGGGCGACGACTCTTCAAGCTGGCGTCCTTATCTACTGGGCGGCTTTAACCAGTACGATTTTGATGACGCGAGTAATCTGGTACTGGGCCATGATGATAAATCGGAGCAGTTACTCTTAGGTTTGGGTCTGGGTAAGCAGCTTGAGGGAGCTATGGAAGTCCGTGCGGATATTCGTGGCATGGCTGATCTGGATGGTGTTAATGCTCAGGATTATGGGTTTCAAATTTCCTTAAACAAGCTGTTCGGTAAAAAAGCGGCACCTGCTCCCGCTCCTGTAGCTGCACCAGTCGCACCAGCGCCGGTTGCAGAACCTGAGCCAGCAGCAGCGCCTGAAGTTCGCACCATTACGGTACGTTTGAATGTAGAGTTCGAATTTAACAAAGACACTGTACTGGCGATTTACGGCGACCAACTGGACGCGATTGCCGCAGCCATGAAAGCTCACGAAGATATTGATCTGGTTCTTGAAGGGCACACCGATAGCCGTGGTTCAGACGACTACAATATGAGCCTCTCTGACCGTCGCGCCAAAGCCGTTAAAGCCAAGCTGGTATCCGATTACGGTATCCCTGCTGAGCGTGTTTCCGCCATGGGTTATGGCGAAACTCAGCCAGCTGCAAGCAACGAGACTGAGGAAGGCCGTGCCCGCAACCGCCGTGTAGTTGGCGAGATGTCATTCTCTGAAGTTTATTCTTTCTAAGATGTAATAAGTTTGGCTCTAGTATAGTTGGGCTTTCGTTTGACTAAGATTTCGTTGACTAGAGATAGCTTTGCAAGCAGTATCAAAACGGCGCTTTACTTACCAGTAGGCGCCGTTTTTTTATAGATGTTTTAATTGGATTTAGTAAGCAGTATGGAGAGCGGGAAATGGAAAACACATTCTATTGGCATGATTACGAGACCTTTGGCGTTAATCCGGCAGTCGACAGGCCCAGCCAGTTTGCCGGGCTGCGCACTGACTTTAATCTCAATCCGATTGGCGAGCCGCTGGTCATTTACTGCCAGCCGCAGGCGGATATTCTTCCCGCTCCCCAGGCCTGTTTGATCACCGGTATTACCCCGCAACTGGCCCAGCGAGAGGGGCTTCCGGAGCCGCAATTTATCCAGGCAATTCATCAACAGTTATCACAGCCAAAAACCTGTAGTGTCGGCTACAACAGTATTCGTTTTGACGATGAAGTTTCCCGTTACACCCTCTACCGAAACTTCTACGACCCCTATCAGCGCGAGTGGAAAAACGGCAACTCGCGCTGGGATGTTATCGATATGATGCGCCTTACCCGAGCGCTGCGACCGGAGGGCATAGAGTGGCCAGACCATGAGCCCGGCCGCCCAAGTTTTAAGCTCGAAGATCTCACCGCCGCCAATGGTCTGGCCCACGAAGCCGCCCACGATGCGCTGTCGGATGTGACGGCAACCATTGCTATGGCCAAGCTGATCAAGGAAAAACAGCCGCGACTGTTTGACTACCTGCTGCAAAATCGCGGCAAAAAACAGATAGCTGCAATGCTCAACCTCAAAGAGCGCAAGCCGTTTTTCCATATCTCCGGCATGCTCTCCAAGGCGCATATGTACGGCGCAATAATGATGCCTCTGGCCCAGCACCCGACCAATAGCAACGGCATTATCTGCGTTGATCTGTCGGCAGACCCAGAGGCCCTGATAAGCCTCAATGATGAGCAGATTCGCCGGCGTGTCTTTACCGCCGGTGACAAACTGGCCGAAGGTGAAGATAGAATCCCGCTTAAAGTTATCCATATCAACAAAGCCCCAGTGGTAACTACGCCAAAGCTTATTGATAAGCAGGCCGCTGCACGACTGGATATAGATCTCGAACGCTGCGAAAAGCACTGGAAGCGACTGTTGGCTGTAGATATCAGCAAAAAAGTTGCCGATGTCTTTGCCGATCAGGAATTTCCAACCAAGCCAGAGGCAGAGCAACAGCTCTACGCCGGTTTTTTGCCCAATCAGGATCGCGGGCTGCTCGACGATATTCGTCGCGCCAGCGCATCTGACTTTAAGCAACAGCAGTATTATTTTGCCGACGACCGCTATAACCAACTGCTGTTTAGTTATCGCGCCCGCTACTTTCCTGAATCACTCTCAGAAACCGAGCAGCAGACCTGGCATGAAAGCTGTCGCTGGCGCTTAACCAATGAGCAATCCGGCTACCTGACCATGGAGAAAAATAATCAGGAATTGGCGCAATTACTCACTGATAACAGTCTTAGCGAGAAAAAGCGTGAAGTTCTATTGGCGCTGCAAAGCTGGAGCGGGGATGTTGCCAAACAGTTTTCGCTATAGCCTCAGTGCTGCAGTTCTAATTGAGAACAGAGGCTAAACAGGCTAGAATCCGCCAACTAAATTACCCCCGAGGTATCGCGTGAATTTCACCGGCGCGCACATTCTTTCCATCAGCCAATTTCAGCGGCAGGATGTTGATCAAATATTTTCGGTAGCGGATCGAATGGAACCCTACGCCCTTCGCAAGCGGGTCACCCGCGTTCTCGAAGGTGCCATTCTCGGCAATATGTTTTTCGAAGCCAGCACCAGAACCAGAGTCAGCTTTGGCTCGGCGTTTAATTTGCTCGGCGGCGAAGTGCGTGAGACCGCCGGCTTTGAAAGCTCGGCACTGGTCAAAGGGGAATCACTGCAGGATACAGCGCGAGTACTCTCCGGCTTTAGCGATGTGATCTGTATGCGCCATCCCCAAGAGGGATCGGTAGCAGATTTCGCCGCCGCCAGTCGAGTGCCAGTGATGAACGGTGGTGATGGTGCCAACGAGCACCCCACCCAGGCGCTATTAGATTTATACACGATTGCCCGCGAGTTACAGGCCAAGGGTCGCAAGATCGACGGCCTGCGTATCGCCATGATCGGTGATCTCCGTCACGGCCGCACTGTGCACTCCCTGAGTAAACTGCTGAGCCTCTACGACAATGTACAGGTCACTCTGGTCTCGCCAAAAGAGCTTGCTCTGCCTGACTCGATTGTTGAAGAGATGCGCAGCGCCGGGGTCGATGTCAGTATCTCCGACGAACTGAATAACAGCATTGCCAATGTCGATATTGTCTACTCGACGCGCATTCAGGAAGAGCGTTTTACCAGCAAGGAAGAGGCTGATCTGTACCGCGGCAAGTTCCGTTTAAACCAGGCCATTTACACCCAGTACTGCGAGCCCAACACCGTGATAATGCATCCACTGCCGAGAGATTCACGCAGCGATGCCAACGAACTGGATTCCGATCTCGACAACAACCCCAACCTGGCAATTTTCCGCCAGACCGACAATGGTCTGCTGGTGCGCATGGCGTTGTTCGCGCTGGTTCTGGATGTGGTAGACAAAGTCGATGAATATTCCCACGATGTGCGCTGGTATAATTCACGACAAAATTAAAACAGATAATAACCTGTTAACTGAACTTTCCCTTTTTGCTCGGTTATGCAGCTTTTGATCTAAAGCGCAGGGACAGTGCTTTTTAGAGGTTCCAATGAGTGAATTTGACGATATTCGTCCCTATAACGACAGTGAAGTGCCCGCGGTTATTGCGCGCCTGATTGCCGACCCTGAATTTATTGATCTGCTGCTATCTCGAAAAGTACCAGTGCTGGCGAAAATCTGTCCCTGGCTATTGCGACCATTGCTGCGTCGATCCTTATCCAAAGCCGCTGTGGACATTAATAGCGTTGATGACCTACAACGCTATATCACTGGCTCTCTAAAAGCTCTTATCGAAAGAACCACTGATGGTTACTCTGTTAGCGGTCTGGAAAATCTCGACCCCAATAAAGCCTATCTGTTTTTAAGTAATCATCGCGATATCGCACTGGATCCGGCGATGGTCAATCTGGCCCTGTCAGATGCGGGAATGGCAACCGTACGTATAGCCATCGGCGACAATCTACTTAGAAAACCCTTTGCCTCAGATCTGATGAGAGTTAACCGCAGTTTTATTGTTAAGCGCTCGATTACGGGTCGTCGCGATAAACTCGAAGCATTGAAAAAACTCTCGCGCTATATTCGCCATTCAATCTCCAGTGATGGGGTCTCTGTGTGGATTGCCCAGCGTGAGGGTCGCGCCAAAGATGGCCATGACCGCACGGAAACCGCGCTGCTGAAAATGCTCGCCCTGTCGAAGGACAAAGAGACCAGTTTTGCTCAAGCGACAGCCGAGATCAATCTGGTACCGGTGGCCATCTCCTATGAATACGATCCCTGCGATATAGATAAAGGTCGCGAGCTCTATGCCAAAGAGCAGGGCGAAGAATACGTCAAACAAGAATTTGAAGATCTGGATACCATCCAAAAAGGTTTTGTCGGCTATAAAGGCCGTATCCATCTCGCCTTTGGTGATCCTATAGCCGACCAGTATGAAAACGCAGACAGTTTGGCAGAAGCGATAGACCATCAGGTCTACACTAACTACAAACTGTTCCCGAGCAATATTATTGCCTGCCAGATTCTCGGTTACACCCAGGATTTGGATAGGGTTAAAAGTCAGTGGCCTGACCAGGATTGGCAGGATGCCGAATTGCGCTTTAAAGATTATTTAAACCGAGCGCCAAGCCTGTACCGAAAAATTATTACCCAGGGTTATGCCGCACCGGTATTAAATTACTTAAAAGTACAATCAGCTAAAAAACAAGGAAGTTAATCTTTTGCTAGACCCAGAAGTTAAAGAAACCATACAGCAGGGTTACCGTCAGTTTTTAAAAAGCCGCGACCTTAGCCCACGTCTCGGGCAAAAGCAGATGATCGCTGCGGTTGCCAATGCACTGACCAATACCGACCCCGACAAGCGCGTAGCCGTTGTTGAGGCGGGAACCGGTACCGGTAAAACCGTCGGCTATCTTATCGCCGCACTGCCGATTGCCAGAGCGCTCAAAAAGACCGTGGTGGTCGCCACCGGCACCATCGCCCTGCAAGAACAGCTAATCCATAAAGACCTTCCCGAACTGCTCGAAGCCTGTGGCTGGGATCATAGCTGCGCGCTGGTAAAAGGTCGCGGGCGCTACGCCTGTAACCTTAAGATGGAGCAGTGTCTCGACGCGGTAAAGTCAAAAGAGGCCGGACTTTTTCTATTTGAAGATGAAGTCGCCTTTAACCCCAACCAGCACACCGAAGGTCTCTATAAAGAGATGTCAGAAGCACTGGCTGAAGGCACCTGGGATGGCGATCGAGATTCCTGGGAAACCCGTATTCAAGATGTTGAGTGGCGCGCCCTGACCATTGATCGTCGCCAGTGCACCGGCAGACGCTGTCGCTTTGTTAATCAGTGCGCCTTTTTTAATGCTCGCAATGAATTGGAAGAGAGCGAATGTATTGTCGCCAATCACGACCTGGTGATGGCCGATCTGGCACTAGGTGGTGGCGCCATACTGCCAGCGCCGGAAGACTGCATTTATATTTTCGATGAAGGTCACCGTCTCGGTGATACTGCCATCCGCCATTTTGGCGCCGAGTGCCGGGTCAATAACAGCATTACTTTTCTCGAGCGCCTGCAAAAACAGATTAAAGGTCAGGTGCCGCTATTTGAAAAAGATAGCGCCCTGAGTGAACAGCTGCCAAGAATTGAAAGAGAAGCCGGCAATATTATCGAACTGCTTAATTTGGCTTATCCGCTGTTACAGCAAAGCCTGGAATCTGGCGATTATCCAGAGGATGGTCGCTACAGATACGCCCATGGTGATGTTGGCGCAGGTATTCGCGATATCGCCAAACAGCTCGCCCATAAAACCAGCGGTTGGCTGGGGCGCCTTGAGGTACTGGTCGATACCCTAAACGACGCGCTGGGCGACAAGCAGTATCCGGTGCCGGTTCCCGATATCGAAATGTTCTATCAGCAGGCTGGCAGTTGGCAGTCGCGAGCAGAGCAGCTGTTGGCACTCTGGGACCGACTGCACCGTGAACTTAAAAAGGGTGAGATGCCCATGGCCTGCTGGCTGAGCCTCGATGACAGTGGCGGCAATATAGATATCTCGGTGAATGCCAGCCCAATTCAAGCAGCCGAACTGCTTAGCGACCGCCTCTGGGGCAGTTGCTATGGGGCAGTCTTAACCTCGGCCACCTTAAAAGCGCTGGGCAATTTTGAAACCTTAAAGCGTGAGACCGGCGTGCCGGATTTCGCCAGCTTTATGTCCGTGGCCGGTGCCTTTAACTATGGCGAAGCGGCGGTTATTCGCGTGCCTGCCGATGCGGTCGAGGGCAACTCGGTTGATGCTCACAGCAGCTATATAGTGGATAACTTTCCCAGTCTGATCGAAAAGCGCTGCGGCACGCTGGTGCTATTTTCATCGAAACGACAGATGGAGCAGGTCTTTGAAGAGCTGGATAAGGATCTACAGAAAGAAATTATTATGCAGGGCCAATTTTCCAATCGAGAAATGGTTCGCCTGCACAAAGAGCGCATCGATCAGGGGCGCACCAGTGTGCTGATGGGGCTGGCTAGTTTTGCCGAAGGTGTGGATCTGCCTGGTGACTATTGCAAGCATGTGGTGATCGCCAAGCTGCCTTTTGCGGTGCCCGATGATCCACTCCATGAAGCACTTTCGGAATGGGTAGAAGAGAAGGGCGGCAACTCATTTTTTGATATTTCGTTGCCAATCGCCTCCTTGCGATTGATTCAGGCCTGCGGGCGACTGCTGCGCACTGAATCGGATACTGGCACGGTGACAATTTTGGATAAACGCTTAGTGACTAAGCGCTATGGCGGGCAACTATTAAATGCACTGCCCCCGTTCCGTCGTGAAATTGGTTAGACAATAATGGATGCCGCTCACCAGCAGCTGAACCGCCTATTACTGGCCGTGGAGCAAGAGCTTTGTGAAATGCAGCTCTGGGATCAGCAGAGGCCATCAGCAGAGGCGCTAGCTAGCAACGAACCCTTTGCCATAGACAAGCTGAGTTTTAACCAATGGTTACGGTTTATTTTCTTGCCGAGGATGGCGGGGATTGTTGAAGCCGCATCAGCGCTACCTGAGAATTGCAGTGTAGCGCCTATGGCTGAAGAGTTTTACAGGGCCGAACAAGTGGATGCAATATCACTTATTCGGCACCTTGCCGCAATTGATGCGTTTATTTGCGATCAGTAGCTGGACGTTTGCGGGGTTTTCTCGGCTCTGAATCGCCGCTGGATTTACCTTTGAATGCTGGCTTTTTACGGGCCGGTGCACCGCGGTCTCTTCGGTCTTCTCTGCCGCCTTCTCTCTTGCTCTCTTTACCCTTATAACCAGGCTTAGCATCGCGCTGTTCACCAGCTGTGCCATTATCAACACTGATTTTCAGAGCCTTCTGGCAGACGCGAACTTTGTAGAGGTGATCAAACAGCTCTTTAGGCATACCTTCAGGAAGATCAACCGTACTGTGATCATCGTGAAGTTTAATATGGCCAATGTACTGAGCATCTATATCCGCTTCATTGGCAATCGCGCCAACAATATTCTTCGGTGACACCTCATCATTGCGACCTACCTCAATACGGTAAGTGATCATTGGGATCTCATTGCCATCTTGATCTGCAGGGCCAGTCTTTTGGCGACTCGGCTTCTCTCTCTGAGTGCGTTCACCGCGATCCGGGCGCTCACTTCGCTCAAAGCGTTCAGGACGCTCGCCGCGCTCTGGGCGCTTGCGATCTTTTCTATCGTTAGAGCGATCTTTAGAAGAGGCTCTAGGCGTATCTAAAGTGGCCAGTTTCGGGAACAGAGGGCGATCTTTCTGAACTTCAAAAGCCAGTGCTGCTGCCAGTAACGCCATATCAATATCGTTCTCCGCGGCAACTTCTTTAACCAGCGAATTAAACTTATCCAGTTTGGTTGATTTGCACATGCCGACCAACTGCTCTTTAAACTGAGCGACACGCTGACCGCTGACTTCTTCATTGCTCGGCAGATTAAACTGGCTAATTGCCTGACGCGTCGACTTCTCGATCGAGCGCAACATACGGTTTTCTTTCTGAGTAATAAACAGAATCGCCTTGCCTTCACGGCCGGCACGGCCAGTTCGACCAATACGGTGAACATAGGACTCATTGTCGTAAGGGATATCGTAGTTGATAACATGGCTGATACGCTCAACATCCAGGCCGCGAGCAGCAACATCTGTAGCTACAACAATATCAACCTGGCCTTTCTTCAAACGGTTGATCGTGCGTTCACGAACCGTCTGGGTAAGATCGCCATTGAGCGCCGAGGAGGAGAATCCGCGGGCTTCTAATTTCTCAGCAATTTCCAGAGTGGCAGATTTGGTGCGCACAAAAATAATCATGCCATCAAACTGCTCAACATCGAGGATACGGGTCAGCGCATCCATCTTCTGATGGCCTTTAACCATCAGGTAAGACTGTTCGATACGCTCAACAGTTTTAGTTTTAGCTTCAATGCTAACCACCTCAGCATCACCCAGATATTTATCCGCAACACGCTTAATCGCCGGCGGCATAGTTGCCGAGAACAGCGCACGCTGACAATCAGCCGGCGTCTTGGAAAGAATGGTTTCAACATCATCGATAAAGCCCATACGCAGCATTTCATCAGCTTCATCGAGAATCAGGCCTTTAACCTGACTGAGGTCCAGACTGCGACGACGCAAATGGTCAAGCATTCGACCGGGCGTACCCACTACAACCTGAGTGCCGCGCTTTAAGCCACGCAGCTGGCCGCCAATATCGGCACCGCCGTAAATCGGCAGAACATGGAAACCCTTAATATGTTTGGCGTAGCTCTGAAATGCTTCAGCCACCTGAATCGCCAGCTCACGGGTTGGTGTCAGTACCAGAATCTGTGGTGCTTTCTGCTTTTCGTCGATCATGCTCAAGAATGGCAGCGCAAATGCTGCAGTCTTACCAGTACCTGTCTGAGCGGTTCCGAGTAGATTTTTGCCTTCCAGAATAATAGGAATACTCGCCTCTTGAACAGGGGAGGGTTGCTCGTATCCGAGTTGTTTAACGGCTTTTAAAACGGGGGCAGAAATACCCAGTGATGCGAAGTCAGCTGACGACATTGATTTACCTGTGGCTTGGGGAGTTTAGGCCCCGGATTGAGAGGCGGCGGAGTATACTCCTAAGTGGTTCATTTTTATAGTGGTTTTTGGGGTATTTTGTCATCAAATAGGGGTTCGGGGACTTAGAGATACAGTCTCGTCTTTTAGCCATCTTCTGATATATCCTTGCATGCCTATTCATAGTTTTTAAATTGGGTTTAAATACAAATAGACAAAATCCAATCACCATAACCGACAGGATATGCAATGAGTGAGCTCTATCTAGTACGTCATGCTCAGGCCTCTTTTGGCGCTGCAAATTACGATCAGCTATCCGGTCTTGGCCATCAGCAGTCACGTTGGCTTGGCGAGCATCTGGGTAATCGCGGTATTAACTTCGATACCCTTGTGGTCGGCGATATGAATCGCCACCATCAAACTCTCGATGGTATCTGTGTGGGTATGGGTATTGATGGCAGCGATCGGCTGGTACTGCCAGGGCTTAATGAATACAATTTTACTGAAATGACCGAAGCTTATGGTCTAACCTATGGCGATGATCCCCTCTACCAACAGATTGCCGCAGACCCCTCGGATCAAAAAAATTACTACCGTTTACTGCGCAAGGTTTTAACCGTTTGGACACAGGATGGAATTCCCGATGTGCCAGAGACCTGGGTGGATTTTAAAACCCGTGTCAATGATTCACAGCAGCGAATTCAGGCCATGGCCGACAGTGGCAAGAGCATATTAGCGATTGGTTCCGGTGGGTCGATAAGTACCTTTGTGGGCTTGGTATTGGGGATTCCCGATGAAAAGATTTTTGATTTAAATCTGCAGTATAAAAATACGGCGATTAGTCATTTCTTTTTTAATGCTAAGAAGATGAATCTATCTGGGTTTAATGGGGTTCCGCATTTGGATACTAATAAGATGGAAGAGTTTATTACTTACGGTTAATTCTCTAATCCTCCCAGAACTTGGCAGTCTTATTTACTACTCATCCCTGATCGCCAGCAGGTTAAACTGCGTAATATCCAACCATAAAAATAAAAGAGAAACCCGATGAATACAGAATTTGATATGAGCGGCAAAGTCGCCATGGTTACTGGTGCCTCCAGTGGCTTTGGTGTGCATTTTTCCAAGATACTTGCAGCCCGTGGTGCCAAGGTTGTGGTAGCTGCCCGACGTGTTGATCGTCTCGAGTCACTGGTTGCCGAAATTCAGGCCGCTGGTGGCGAAGCTGTTGCGGTGGCAATGGATGTGACTGATTCTACTTCCATTATTCAGGCCTTTAATCAGGCGGAAGCCGCCTTTGGCACCGTCACTGTTATTGCCAATAATGCCGGTGTAGCCGATGGTAAAAGTGCATTAAAAATAGATGAAGCCAACTGGGATAAGGTGATCGATACTAATGTTAAGGGCGTATGGATTGTCGCTCAGGAAGCGGCAAAGCGAATGATTGCGGCTGGTGTTGGCGGCAGTATTGTTAATACCGCGTCTATTTTGGGGCTGCGCGTGGCCTTTGCTCAGTCGAGTTATTCGGCATCCAAGGCTGCAGTGGTGCAGTTGACTAAAGCATTGGCGCTAGAGTGGATGCGCAAGGGGATTCGGGTTAATGCGCTCTGTCCCGGTTACTTTTTAACCGAGATGACTGAGGGTCTATTTGAGTCGCCTCAGGGTCAGGCGTTTATTGCCGGGTCACCTTCGGGTCGCGCGGGCAGTATGGATGAAATGAGTGCGCCGTTTTTGCTGTTGGCCAGTGATGCGGGCAGTTATTTAAATGGTGTTGCATTGCCGGTGGATGGTGGGCAATGTATAGGTAATATGTAAAACTGCTGTTTTAGATTGAAATTAATAGGACTGTTATGAGCCTTCAGGATAATCGCCGCGAATATGATTACGGCAAACTAACCCGCGAGTCGCTGCTGGATAATCCCTTCGAGCAATTTAAGCTGTGGATGGATCAGGCGCTTGAGGCGGGGATTCAGGATCCGACGGCGATGTCTGTGGCGACTGTAGATAGTTCCGGCAAGCCCTGGCAGCGAATGGTTTTGCTGAAAGAATTTGATCAGCGTGGCTTTGTTTTTTATACCAATTTGGGCAGTCGCAAAGCTAAGGATATTGAGGGCAATCCTCAGGTTAGCCTACACTTTCCCTGGTTGCAGTTGGATCGTCAGGTCATTGTTGGTGGTCGTGCCGAGCGTCTATCGACGGTTGATGTGATGAAGTATTTTCTTAGCCGTCCCAAGGGCAGTCAGTTGGCGGCATGGGCTTCGAAGCAGAGCAGCCGGATTAATTCCCGTCAGGCATTGGAAACCCAGTTTGCACAGGTTAAGGAGAAGTTCTCCAAAGGTGAAATTCCGCTACCAGATTTCTGGGGTGGTTTTCGCGTGGTGCCTGAAGAGATTGAGTTTTGGCAGGGGGGTGAGCAGCGACTGCACGATCGCTTTAGCTATGGGCTGGATGATGGTGATTGGGATATTTCCCGTTTATCGCCCTAATTCTAGAATTAGTATTAGTATTTAATCTGCGTAATTATAAAACACCGGTCTCCAGCCGGTGTTTTTACATTGACCTCATCATCAATGCCTTTGCCGACCAACGCTCGAGCCATGGGTGAGTCGATGCTAATCCAGTTAAGTTTTGGATCCAGTTCATCGGAGCCAACCAGTCTGTAGGTTTCTTCGCTCAAGCTATCCTGATCTTCAATGGTTACCCAAGCGGCAAAAAATACCTTTGAAGGATCTCGAGGCTTATCTTCAACGATAGTGGCATTTTCAATACGTTTGGTCAGGTAGCGCACGCGGCTATCAATTTCCCGCAGTCGGCGTTTGCCGTAAATATAATCGCCATTCTCCGAGCGATCGCCATTTTTGGCCGCTTCGTGAACTATCTGGGTGACCTGCGGGCGCTCGACTTTCCACAGCTGGTGCAGTTCTGCACGCATTTTACTGGCACCCTCTGGTGTTATATAGGGTGAGCTTTTTGGTGAGGGTGGGCGATAGCGCGACATACTTAATCGATCCCACTGTTTTTATCGGTGAGAGAAAATACTTCTGTATAAAAGGCTAATTCTGATTCCATGGCGCGAATAATATTGGCGGATTTTCTAAATCCATGGCCTTCATCGGGGAAGGTCACATGGCCAACTTTAATGCCTTTTTCCTCAAGCAGCTCGACCATCATTTCGGCTTGATTGGGCGGCACGACTTTATCTTCCAGTCCCTGTAAAAAGATTACCGGGCAGTTAAGCCCCTCGGCATGATGAATCGGTGAGCGCGCTATATAAATATCTTTACGTTCTGGATAGGGGCCAATCAGACTATCCATATAGCGTGATTCAAATTTATGGGTATCAGTTGCCAGTGTTTCCAAGTCGCCAATACCATAAAGGCTGGCACCGGCCTTAAAAGTATCGGTAAAGGTCAGGGCGGATAAAACCGTGTAACCGCCGGCACTGCCGCCGCGGATAATACAGCGCTCTGGGTCGATCTTTTTCTCGGTAGTTAGATAGTCAATCGCACTTTGGCTATCTTGCACATCGGCAATACCCCAGGCTCCAACTAGCGACTGGCGGTAGCTTCTACCAAAGCCGGTGCTGCCGCGATAGTTGATATCCACCACTGCAAAGCCACGGCTGGTCCAGTACTGAATTTTGAGATTAAGGCCGCTGTCAGTGGCGCCGGTTGGTCCGCCATGGCAGAGGGCTATGACCAGTGGCAGCTGATTTTTATCCGCGCAATACTCGGCATTGGTGGGTGGGTAAAAGAATGCATGAACCTGCTGGCCATCGGCGCTGGGAAATAAAATTGATTGCGGTTGAGATAGCCCCTGAGGATCAATATCAAGGGTGGCTGGGGCATAGATGGTGTTCAGCATTTGATCGCTACTGCTGACTCTGACAACTTCGCTGGGAATCGCCGCAGCACCTGCAACCATATATAGAGAGCCCTGAAAACAGCAGGCGGCGTGGATACTGCTGTATGGGCAATCCATTTTACTGAGCTGACCACTGGCAATATTAATAAAGCCGCTGTGCCAGACACCCTTATCGGTCCATAGGCAGCCAATGGTCTGTGCATCGATAAAATCATAGGTGCTCATACCAAACTGCCACAGAGGCGTGGCAAATTCAGCCTCTATTTCCAGTATCGGGGTGCAGCCGTCACTTTCAACTCGGTAAATATTCCACCAGTTATTTCTATCCGAGACAAAATACAGTTGGTTATCTGGCGACCATTGAGGCTGGAAGATAGATTCATTATTACTAGCACCAGCAATAAGCGTTTTATCGATTAGGTTGCCATCGCCATTAATAGTCGCCTGCCATAGTTGGGTGCAATCCCAAGGCATATTGGGATGCTGCCATTGAATCCAGCAGAGTGTTTTTTGATCTGGGCTGATGCGCGGGTAGGCATAAAAATCAGCACCAGTTTCTAATTTGGTAACGCTAGGGTTTTCCGTATTGAGTGATACTGCCACTAAATAGTTTTCTGGTTCCTGCTCGCCGCTATCTCCTTTATGCTCCTCACAAACCGCAATCAGGCGCTGGTTTTTGCTATCAATAATCAGATCCGCAAAGCGCTGCAGGCTTAATCCTGTGATTGGCCTAGGCTCTTTCTCGCCACTTAGATCGGTTTTGTAAATCCGCTGATCGGAGGCATTAACAAAATAGAGGCTATCATCGGTGAGGGCATAGGCCATACCGCCATATTCATGGACGCGACTAGAGTGGCTGTAGGGTTTGGGCAGTAGGTCTTTGATGCTGCCATCGGATACGCGGCACATAATCACATTGCGGCCGGCTTCCCAGGGTCGGCTTTCAACCCAGTAGAGGCTTTCGCCATAAGACTGCAGGCAGTTTAGACTGGGCGCTGCTCGGGTAATTAATTCTGCACTGATTGGTGATGGCCAGCTGCCAAAGGGTTTTTGGATTTTGTCTGCCACAGCTTATCCACCTGCCAGTTTTACATTGTGGCCAAGCTTTTCCAGTTCGGCTTTTAGCTTATCGCGATGATCGCCCTGAATTTCAATTACGCCATCTTTTACTGTGCCGCCCGTCGAACATTTCTGTTTAAGCTGCTTGGCTAGGGTTTTTAGTTCTTTATCGACAAGGCCAGTGCCAGATACAGTTGTTACCCCTTTGCCTTTGCGCCCCTTGGTTTCGCGGCGAATACGCACAATACCATCGGTCTCGATAGGTTGCGTGGTTAAGGTTTCTTTAATACGTCCCGCATCGGTTGAATAAACCAGTCGCGATTCTTTGTTGCTCATATGTTTTTCCGATTGTATTGCCTGTTCTCTAAAGATGGGAGTTTAGCCGGATTAGCGGGAGATTTGTGAAGTGCTAAGACTTTTAAATTTAGCCCAAAGCCGCCCATCTATAGCCGCCAATCCAATACCAATAAACAGCATACCCATAAAGTGTTCGCTGTTAAGTCGTTCATCCAGTATCAACCAACCCAACAGTATCGCGGTTACCGGGGCAAGAAAGGTTACCAGGCTGACATTGGTGGCACCGGCTGAGGATAAAATTTTAAAGAACAGAATAAACGCAAGGGCAGTGGAAAATGCCCCCAAACTAATCACTGCCATCCAAACCTCAGTACTCGGATTGGCTAGCTGATCGGGCCGCTCTATAAAGAACATGATTGGCAATAGCATGATTGTTGCGGCAGTAAGCTGCCCGACTGATGTTTGCAGAGGAGTGATTCCAATGGTTTTAAAACGTCTGCCATAGGTGGTGGAAAAACCATAGGAAATGGTGGCGCCAAGAACTGCCAGCTGGGCTAAGGTATCGCTGCCCAACTCTTTTAAGGCTGCAGGGCCGATGAGTACGGTAACGCCAAAGAACCCGATAACTATTCCGATTATCTTGCGGGGGGTCATACGTTCGTCGACTAGAAGTAACCCGGCAATTACTACGGTAAACATGGGGGTGGTGGCATTTAAAATGGAGGCCAATCCAGATGCTATATAAGTCTGCCCCCAGACTATTAAAGAGAATGGAATAACATTGGTTATCAGGCCCATTATAAAAAGGGATCTCCAAAGGGCTGCTGATCTGGGTGCTTTCTGCCCGCTAAAAAATAAAACTGCCCATAGGATAAGCGCGGCAATACCGACTCGCAGAGTGACAATGGTCAGTGGTGGTAACTCTGAGACGGCGACGCCGACAAAAAAGAATGAGCCACCCCAAAGCATGGATAGGGATAGCAGCATTCCCCAGTCTTTAAGTGTCATAACGCTGTTGATAGCAGTATTCATTTAGTGTGCTCTTGGGACTAAGACTTTTAACTCCGGTAAAAGCAGTGGGTTTTGCATTATTAATTATTTTTATTTTGAACTATCTACTGTTTTAATTTTAAAGTCGATATAAATCTCGGCCTCATACTCTATCTCATCAAAGGAGGGTACCTGTTTGGCTGCTGGTCGGCTAAGTGCCATATCTTGCATCTTGCCCATGCTGCGTTTGGTTGCAGTAACCACAATTTCTTCCAGCATATTGGCGCCCTGAGTTCCCCTAAAGCGAATATGACTATTCCTAAAACCCACCGTAGTAAGGGTGACGCCGAGGCTCGATTCATAAAATGCCTTCTGCGCCATGGCTTTTTTCAGCGCCTGCTTTTTAACCTTATTTTTATACTCGTCGGCTTTGCTGTGTTCAAAGCTGGTATCAGAGAGCTCTATCTCTGCTTTGCTGTCGGCAACGGTGGCGATAGTTTTAAGCTGTGATTCATCGCTGATGGTTATCGCCATACGGTTAACCACTTTATAGCTATCGGGCTTTTTGCCAAACCAACCATACTGGGGCGAGGTGGAAAATTTCGAGCTTTTGATGCTGTCACTCTCTATTCCCTCAGTGGTCAGTTGCTCGCTAATAAATTCCCGTAGATTGCTATTGGCAGCGATAGAGTTGGATAGCTGTTTATCTTCTGTAGTGATCACCAGACTGATAATGGCTCTATCGGAATAGGCTTTTTCCTGAGCCTGTCCATGCAGGCTGACAATTCTTTCGCTGGGATGGAGGAATTGACGCAGCTCTTCCGGGCTGCCTTTGAGTTCGGGTGTGGCCATAGCAAAGGATGAGGTACAGATAAGTAGAAAGAGTGTCAGGTTTTTCATAATATTCTCGCGACTTTGAAATGAGGGTTTTAACGATTGCAGTTGAGTACTAAAAATAGACCCTCTGTGCCGGGATTGCGCGGAAAAACAGTGGCTAATTTCTCGGCTATTTAATCTATCTAGTCTATTGCCATATTAGTGCCTACAATATTGTCATTGGCTTAGATCATCAGATCAGCACTTAAAACCAGGCGAGCGAATATGGTTGAAGTAACAGCGAGAGAAAAACTCTATCGAGTGATTTTTGGCACAGACACAGTGGCGGGTCAGCGCTTCGATATTGCACTGATCTATCTGATTGTTCTGAGTGTATTGGCGATTATTTTTGACTCTATAGAATCTGTACACAATCAGTTTGGGCACTGGCTATTTCGTCTGGAGTGGATTTTTACTCTGATGTTCACGGTGGAGTACTTTCTAAGGATTTACTCTTCCCCCAAGCGCTTGAGCTATATCTTTAGTTTTTACGGTCTGGTCGATCTGCTGGCAATACTGCCAACCTATCTGGCGATATTCCTGCCCGGTGCCAGCTATTGGTTGGTGCTGCGTCTGTTGCGGGTTCTGCGGGTGTTCCGCGTGCTTAAGCTGGTGCGCTATCTGTCCGAGGCGAATATTTTATTGCGCTCTATGTACGCGGCGCGGCGTAAGATTTTAGTGTTTTTTACCGCAGTATTTATTCTTAGCGTGCTGTTTGGCAGCCTGATGTTTTTTGTCGAGGGGCCGGATAACGGCTTTACCAGTATTCCGCGCAGTATCTACTGGACCATAGTGACGATTACCACAGTTGGCTATGGGGATATTACGCCACAGACTGGTTTGGGCCAGGTGATAGCAACCATGGCGATGTTGACTGGTTATTCGATTATCGCTATTCCCACGGGTATTTTTACCGCTGAAATTGCCCGTGAGATCAATGCCGAGAGCAGTCATAAGCGCTGCAATGTCTGCGAGCGCACTGGCCATCATCCGGATGCGGAGTACTGCTATCACTGTGGTGTGCTACTTCCTGAAGCGGATGTTTAATTGGTCTGCCTGGATTCAGAGGTGATTCTGTAGCTCAACGCCTCTTGATAGTCTTCGGTGGCAACTGTCTCCCTGCTCTCCAGATCGGCAATGCTTCGAGCCACTCGCAGTACGCGATAAAAGCCTCTGGTGGAGAGAGCGAAGCGATTGATAGCGCTGTCCATCAGGGTTTGCTGTTGACTATTTAGCGGGCAGATTGTTTTCAATTCCAGACTGCTCAACTGATTGTTAATTTTTCCCTGTCTATTTATTTGCCGTTCACGGGCAGCACTGATGCGCTGCTGTATTTGCTGATTGGATTCTCCTTTAACTTGGGTTCGCTGATTTAACAGTTCGCGGTTTTCAATTTTGCTGACCTGCACCTGCAGGTCTATGCGGTCGAGAAGGGGTCCGGATATTTTACTGCGATAGCGATTAATCTGGTCGGGGGTGCAGCTGCAGCGCTGGCTGCCAAGGAAACCGCAGGGGCAGGGGTTCATGGCGGCAATCAATTGAAAGTTGGCTGGGTAGCGAGACTGGGCGGCAACTCGCGAGATCATAATTTCACCGGACTCCATGGGCTCTCTTAATACTTCTAATACCTTGCGCGAAAATTCCGGTAATTCGTCGAGAAATAATACCCCCTGATGGGCCAATGATATTTCTCCCGGGCGTGCATTGCTGCCGCCACCGACCAGTGCAGCAGCGGAGGCGGTGTGGTGGGGTGCACGAAATGGCCGTGAGTTTATTTCTGCCCTCATTCCTTTGCCGGCCACTGAATAGATGGCTGCAACTTCTAAGGCTTGCTGATTGGTTAGTGCCGGCAGAATCCCCGGCAGGCGACTGGCGAGCATGGTTTTGCCGGTGCCCGGTGGGCCGTAAAAGAGCAGGTTATGGCCGCCGGTTGCAGAAATTTCCAGTGCTCGTTTGGCGTGGTGCTGACCAATTACTTCATTGAGTTCAGCAGATGGTTTTTTAGGGGATTTCGGGTTAGCGGTTGGTTGGCTAAATAAGGTTTTTGCTAATGGTTGTAATAGCTGACGCTGATGAAGATGTGCAGAGATTTCCAGTAGGTGTTTGGCGGGTAGTATTGCGAGTTCGTCGACTAAAGAGGCTTCGCGGGCATTGTCGCTGCCGATAATTAACTGTTTTTTACGGCTTGCGCAGCCCAACGCTGCGGGAAGAACAGCATCTACCGGGCGGATTTCGCCAGAGAGTGCCAGCTCGCCGATAAATTCATAGTCTTCCAGTTGCTCGCGGGGAATCTGTTCGGAGGCGGCAAGAATAGCGATGGCAATGGCGATATCAAAGCGGCTTCCCTCTTTGGGCAGTTCGGCGGGGGCTAGATTGACGGTGATGCGTCTGGCGGGAAAGTCAAAGTGGGAATTGATGATGGCACTACGCACGCGGTCTTTACTTTCTTTAACCGCGGTCTCCGGCAGGCCGACCATATGAAAGCTGGGCAGGCCGTTGGAAAGATGGGCTTCGATGGAGACCAGCGGCGCATTGATCCCCAGTTTGGCGCGCGTATAGACCACGGCTAGTGACATAACATACCTCCCTGTATGTTGTTTTTATACTGCTGGCGGTAGCAGTTGCCTGTAGATGTTTTCTACTTGGCGGTCAGTTGAAGAATGGTTTCTTCGAGTTCGGCTATCTGTTGTTCAAGGTTGTCGAGCTTTTCGCGAGAGCGGCTGAGTACCGCTTGCTGGGTATCAAATTCTTCTCTGCTGACCAGATTCATTTTTTGCAGGGCGCTGGTCATAGCGGAGCGTATTTGCATCTGCACCTCATCACCCAGTGCCTGGGCACCTGGAACAAAGGCTTGATTAAACTGCTTTATCAATTGGTTGACTAGATTTTCTGGATTGAAATTGTCCTGATTCAACGGTCTGTCTCCTGCCTGTAGATTTTACGATGCGAGGCAGTTTAACAAATTGCACCACAATGCCCCAGAGTTTCGCGGTTTATGTGATCTGTATCTGCAGTCTGTCCATATTGGTGCGTTTTTGCTCATGGCGGGTCGGTTTTGCGCACTATTTTAGTTCTCAGTTGATTTGTTTACCTCAATATCTCTGCAAATAGCCATAAACAGCCATATATACAGTGAAAGTAAATGTTGGCACGGTATGTGCATTTACGATTGCGTTACACAAGAAAAACAACAATTCACTTTTTTAAATTTAATGTATCTTGGGAGATCATTATGAAATTTGCTAAATCTGCTTTATTCGCTGCAACTATGTTGTCAGCTGTATCTGCATCTGCTGTTGAAGTATCTGGCAACGTTGCTGTTGGTTCTGACTACTTTTTCCGTGGTGTTGATCAGTCTGGCGGCGCAGCTATCTCTGGTGGCTTTGATGCTAGCTTTGAAAACGGTGTCTATGTAGGTACTTGGGCTTCAAGTGTTGGTTTCGGTGCTGATGATGCTGGTAATGTTGGTGGTTTAGAGCTGGACTACTATGTTGGTTACGGCGGTTCTATCTCTGAGTCAGTTAGCTATGATCTGGGTTACGTCTACTACGGCTACCCACAAAACGCTAGCGCAGAAGAGTTTGAAGAGTTCTACGGCAGCGTTTCTTTCAGTGATATTACTGTTGGATTTGCTACTTCAAGCGACTGGTACAACTCAACTGGAAGCTACACATACTTCTATGCTGACTACGGTATGGCGCTGACTGAAGATTACAGCCTGGGTTTCCACTACGGCACATCTTCAGCTGACGACGCAGCTAATGAATATGCTGATTACTCGATTTCTCTGAGTACTGAGGCAGTTGGTCTTGGTTTTGATCTTAGTCTGATCTCAACCGATAACGACGATTATGCAGATAATGAACTTGTATTGACCATTTCAAAATCTTTGTAATTTCGCATTAAAAAGTTATAGATCTACAAAACGGGTGGCCTCGGCCACCCAACCCCTTTAGGAGAATGAATATGAAACTGATAACAGCAATTGTTAAGCCATTCAAACTTGATGAAGTTAGAGAGGCTTTAGGAGATCTCGGCGTAGCCGGTGTGACAGTAACAGAGGTTAAAGGATTTGGCCGTCAAAAAGGGCACACAGAGTTATACCGTGGTGCTGAATATGTGGTTGATTTTCTTCCTAAAGTTAAGTTGGAAATCGCCCTTGCAGACGAGATGGTAGATAGCGCTGTAGAAGCAATTACCAATGCTGCACAAACTGGGAAAATCGGCGACGGCAAGATTTTTATTTCAACACTTGAAGACGTTATTCGTATTCGCACCGGTGAGACCGGCGCTGAAGCCGTATAACAGGAGAATAAACAATGAATTCCGATATAATTGAAGTCAAATACGCACTAGACACATTCTATTTCTTGATGTCTGGTGTACTGGTAATGTGGATGGCAGCTGGTTTCTCAATGCTGGAAGCTGGTCTGGTTCGTTCAAAGAACACCACAGAAATTCTTACTAAAAACGTTGCCCTGTTTGCAGTTTCTTGCTGTATGTACATGGTGATGGGTTACGCCATTATGTACGGCGGCAGTGCCGGCGGCATCCTTCCTGATCAGTGGTTCGGTAACATTATTGGCAATGCTACTACTGAAGAAGTACTGGCTAGCAATGGTGATACTTATTACTCAGGCGCGTCTGACTTCTTCTTCCAGGTAGTGTTTGTTGCAACTGCAATGTCTATTGTTTCTGGTGCTGTTGCTGAGCGTATGAAGCTTTGGTCTTTCCTTGCATTTGCTATCGTAATGACCGGTTTCATCTATCCGTTACAGGGTATGTGGAAGTGGGGCGGCGGTTTCCTTGACGTTGCTGGTTTCCAAGATTTTGCAGGTTCTGGTGTTGTTCACCTCTGTGGTGCTACTGCTGCTCTGTCTGGTGTGCTGCTACTTGGCGCTCGTAAAGGCAAGTACTCTGCAGACGGAAAAGTTAATGCGATTCCAGGTGCCAATATGCCTTTAGCGGCAATCGGTATGTTCATCCTGTGGATGGGCTGGTTCGGATTCAACGGCGGTTCTGAGTTGATGGTTTCTAATATTGCTGAAGCTAACGCAGTATCTGACGTGTTTGTTAACACTAACGCAGCAGCTTGCGGTGGTTTGATTGCAGCGCTTGTTCTGGCTCAGTTACTGTTCGGCAAGGCTGATCTGACTATGGCTGTTAACGGTGCACTGGCAGGTCTGGTCGCTATTACTGCTGAGCCTCTTAACTGGACTGGCGGTGCTGCTACTCTAGTTGGTGCTGTTGGTGGTGTGATTGTTGTTCTGTCGGTAACTCTGATGGACAAGATCAAGATTGATGATCCTGTTGGCGCAATCTCTGTGCACGGTGTTGTAGGTATCTGGGGTCTGCTCGCAGTATGTTTCTCGGGCAACGAAAGTGCCACTCTCGTAGGCCAGTTGACTGGTATCGCAGTGATCTTTGCCTGGACTTTCGTAGCCAGCTTTATCACTTGGTACATCCTTAAGATGGTTGTCGGTATCCGTGTTAGCGAAGAAGCTGAATTCGAAGGCGTTGACGTCAGCGAATGTGGTATCGAAGCTTACCCTGAGTTTACTAACAACTAGTAGTCTCCTTTCGTTACATTCTTCCGGGGTCTCCTTTTCAGGGGCCCCGGTTTTTTTTGCCTGCGATTTATACGCCATATTAAGTGCGTATAAGTTGCTGGCGAACTTGATAGAGAACTTGATAGAAAGATTTAAACGGTCAATACTCTTATACAGAGATGCAATTTATCGATGAAACAGGTATCTTTGCTGAAACAATTCTAAAAAAAGGAGATTGACAATAATGAAATTAATTACAGCGATTATTAAGCCATTTAAACTTGATGATGTTCGTGAAGCACTTGCAGATGTGGGTGTTCAGGGTATAACAGTGACAGAAGTTAAAGGCTTTGGTCGACAGAAGGGGCACACCGAGTTATATCGCGGCGCAGAATATGTTGTTGATTTCCTGCCGAAGGTAAAATTGGAAATCGCTATTGGTCAGGAAATGGTTGATAGCGTGGTTGAAGCAATTGCTAAAGCTGCTGCTACTGGCAAAATCGGCGATGGAAAAATCTTTATCTCTACGCTGGATGAAGTTATCCGTATTCGCACTGGTGAGACCGGCGAACAGGCTGTTTGATAGTGCTTGTTTAGTAGTACTTATATAAAGAGGGCAATGGATTGTCCTTTATATAGTTAATATAAAGCTGTGAGTTAATCACTGTCGGGAACCCTTCCCAGATTGTAGACTCAAACTCAGGACTCAACCCTTTCATACTCTCAATTAATATTTAGGATGGTACCCTTGGTTTCTTCAACACTTAGATCAATCTTTATTCTAGGGCTTAGCGCCTTGCTGACTCTTCCTGCATTTGCTGAGGCTGAAGCAAAGGCAGCAGCAGACCCCGCCACTGTTATTGTGCAAAAGCTTTCAGCGGTAAGACCAGATCTTGGCTTCAAAGTGTTGGGTGAATCTTCAATGCCGGGTATGTATGAAGTACAGGTCGACGGTGGGCCAATATTATTTGTTGCTAAAGATGGCAGTCATTTTATTGATGGCAATCTCTATCAAATTACCCCGACCCAGTTTGTTGATATTAAAGAAATCCGCATGACTGCCATGCGCCGTCAAATATTTGCCACCTATAACACCGACGATATGATTGTGTTTAAGCCTCAGGGCGAGACAAAAGCGATTATCAATGTCTTTACTGATATTGACTGTGGCTACTGCCGTAAACTCCACAAAGAAGTACCCATGCTGAATGCTATGGGCGTAGAGGTTCGTTATCTGGCCTACCCCCGTGCAGGTGTGGAATCTGATTCCTACTCGAAGATAGCCACCGCCTGGTGTGCTGAGGACCCCAATCAAGCCTTGACCGATTTTAAAACTGGCAAGAATCCCAGCTTCGCAGTCTGCGATGATAATCCTGTTGCAAGCCAGTTTGCTCTGGGGGGCACTATAGGTGTTAATGGAACCCCGGCCACTGTTCTGATGGATGGAACATTGCTTCCCGGTTACCGAACCGCCGCTGATTTTGCACAACTTCTTGGCTTAGATGTTCAAGCGAACTGATTTCGAGTCATTCTAACGTTATAATATCGCAGCATTAGGCTGTCTTGACGTTCCTCTGATTGACAGGGGAGGGTCAGGCATTTAATGTTGCTCGTCATTTTATTCACACAGATTTATTCATACAGAGTTAATTCGGGGAAATACGTTGAGATTGGTAAAAGTTGGCATTTGCGGGTTGGGCACAGTTGGCTCTGGAACTATCAATCTTCTGCAGCGTAATTCAGAGTTAATTAATCCGCGTTCAAACTGTGAAATTATTGTTTCACAGGTCGGTGCGCGTCGAGATAATCCCAATTGCGATACCTCATCCTTAAATGTCTCTCGAGATATTTTTGATGTGGCTAAAAACCCAGATATAGACATTGTTGTCGAACTGATTGGCGGCACCACAGTTGCTCGCGATCTAGTGATGACCGCATTGAAAAATGGCAAACATGTTGTCACTGCCAACAAGGCGCTGATTGCCGAGCACGGCATGGAGATTTTTGCCTACGCCGAGTCGCGCAATCTAATCGTCGCCTATGAAGCTGCCGTAGCTGGGGGTATTCCTATTATTAAAGGCCTGCGCGAAGGTCTCTCCGGCAATCAGGTTAACTGGATGGCGGGCATTATTAATGGCACCACCAACTTTATTCTTTCAGAGATGGACAGCAAAGGTCGTGAGTTTTCCGATGTGCTGGTTGAAGCTCAGGAAAAGGGTTATGCAGAAGCCGATCCAACCTTTGATGTTGAGGGAATTGATGCGGCACATAAATTGGTTATTCTCGCGTCGATAGCCTTTGCTATGCCACTGGATAGCAAACAAATATTTACCGATGGCATTACCAAGCTGCAGCCACAGGATGTCTCCTATGCCCGCGAGCTGGGTTATGCGGTTAAGCATCTGGGTATTGCTCGTCAAACGGAGCAGGGCGTGGAAATTCGCGTGCATCCAACGCTAGTGCCTAAAAACTGCCTGATTGCCGGTGTTGATGATGTCTTAAACGCGGTAATGGTCAATGCCGATGCGGTCGGAACCACTTTGTTCTATGGCCCCGGAGCAGGTGCAGAGCCCACAGCCTCTTCGGTAGTGGCAGATATTATTGATGTGGCGCGCACCATGGACAGCAACCCAGATAGCTGGGTTCCAGCGCTGGGCGTTAAGACTGATGCCCTTGATCCACGCCAGATTCTAGATATTCAAGATATCGAAACCAGCTTTTATATGCGATTTTCTGCCCTCGATAAGCCCGGTGTGCTATCTACGATTACCAAGATTATGGCCGATGCCGGTATCAGCATTGAGGCGATTGTGCAGAAAGAGCAGCCAGCGACTGAAGAGTATGTCGACGTTATTATCCTGACCAATGTAACCTATGAGAAATCACTGGATGCAGCGGTTGAAAATATAGAAAAACTTGAAACAGTGCGCGGCAACGTAAGCTTTATCCGCGTCGAACATTTGGACCAGTAAATGAAATATATCAGTACCAGAGGCGGCGGTGAGCCACAAAATTTCGAAGACGTTGTACTAACCGGTCTAGCACCAGACGGCGGACTTTATGTGCCTCAGGAATTGCCGAAATTTAGTCCTGAAGAAATTGCTTCGTGGGCGGGCCTCTCCTATCAGGATCTGGCCTTAAAGATTATTACTCCGTTTGTCGATGGAGCAATTCCCCAGGCTGATCTCAAACAGTTAATTGATAAGTCCTATTCGACCTTCCGTCACGGTGGTATTGCACCGCTGATTCAGACCGGTCACAACGAATGGATTATGGAGCTGTTTCACGGCCCGACGCTGGCATTTAAAGATTTTGCTCTGCAGTTCTTGGGTAACTTGCTCGACTATATTCTGGAGAAGCGCGACCAGAAAGTGGTGATTATGGGTGCCACCTCTGGTGATACTGGATCAGCGGCTATTGAAGGCTGCCGTCGCTGCGAGAATATCGATATCTTTATTCTCCATCCCCACAACCGTGTCTCGGAAGTTCAGCGTCGTCAGATGACCACAGTTGCAGGCGATAATATTCACAATATTGCGATGCACGGCAACTTTGATGACTGTCAGAATATGGTTAAGGCGAGCTTTGCCGATCAGTCATTCCTGCCGGAAGGTCGCCAGTTAGCCGCGGTTAACTCGATTAACTGGGCGCGAATTATGGCTCAGATTGTCTATTATTTTTGGGCATCCCTGTCACTGGGTGGCCCTCAGCGAAAAGTCTCTTTCTCGGTGCCGACTGGAAACTTTGGCGATATCTTTGCCGGTTATCTGGCCCACAAAATGGGCTTGCCTATCGAACAGTTGGTGATTGCCACCAACCAGAACGATATCTTGCACCGCTGCATCAGCGACAATGATCACAGTACTCGCCCACTCGAACAGAGTCTGGCGCCGAGTATGGATATTATGATCTCCAGTAACTTTGAGCGTCTGTTGTTTGATCTCTATGATCGCGATGGCGCTGCTATTGCAGAGTTAATGAAAGATGCCAAAGCAGGGCATATGCAACTGAGTGACTCTGCACTGGTTGAAGCGCGCAAGTTATTCTCCAGCTATCGCTGCGATAATAAAGGCATGCTTGGGATGATTAGCTCGGTCTATAAGGAGAGCGATTATCTGATGGATCCGCACACCGCGATTGGTCTTGATGCCGCTCGTCACTGTCGCGCCAATCTTGAAACACCCATGGTAACGTTGGCGACTGCACATCCTGCCAAGTTCCCGGATGCGGTTAGGGAAGCGGGTTACCCGACTGATCCTGAATTGCCGACCCATATGGCCGATCTCTTTGAGCGTGATGAGCGTTTTAGCATATTAGATAATGATCAGGATGCGGTGCAGCAGTTTATTGCGGATCATATTACTGCCTGATTTTTTCATCCTGAACGCAGGTGAAGAATCTCTTGGTACTGGACGAGGTCCTTCGGCTTCGCTCAGGATGACGGATTACTAAACTAAACCGTTGTCATTTTGATCGAGCACTAAACCACTGTTCATTCTGACAGAGCCGCTCAAAATGTTATCCCGACAGAGCCGCTCAAAATGTCATCCCGACAGAGCGAAGCGACGAGGGACCTCTTGCCGCTTGCAGAGATCTCTCACAGTCGTTCGAGATGACAGCCCTCACCGTTAACCAAAATAAACAAATATGGTTGACAGTGACCCCCGCCGCCCTATCATAGCCCCATCTGAATAAAATACCGTCCGCACAAGGCACGGCAGGAGCATGACAATGGCAGCCCAGGAACAAAATATAACCCGTCACGACTGGACCCGCGAAGAAGTGCTCGCGATGTTCAACCAGCCCTTTAATGATTTGCTGTTTGATGCACAGGTTATGCATCGTCGTCACTTTAATCCCAACAGCGTGCAACTCAGCACATTGCTATCGATTAAAACCGGCGCCTGCCCGGAAGACTGCAAATACTGCCCGCAGAGCGCAAGGTACGACACTGGCCTGGAAAAAGAGAAGCTGCTGGAAATCGAAACGGTTATCGAAGCCGCCAAGGTGGCCAAAGCCAGTGGCTCAAGCCGCTTCTGTATGGGTGCCGCATGGCGCTCACCCCACGATCGTGATATTCCCGCGGTTGCCCATATGATTCGCGAAGTTAAGGCACTGGGTCTCGAGACCTGTATGACTCTGGGTATGCTCAGTGAAGAACAGTCTGGAAAACTTGCCGATGCCGGGCTCGACTATTACAACCACAACCTGGATACCTCCAAAGAATTCTACGGTGAAGTGATCACCACTAGAACCTACCAGGATCGTCTAAATACTCTCGCCAATGTTCGCAACTCCGGTATGAAAGTCTGTGCTGGCGGTATTGTCGGTATGGGCGAAGAGCAGAAAGACCGCGCCGGCTTGTTAATGGAATTGGCTAATCTTCCCCATCATCCGGAATCTGTGCCGATCAATATGTTGGTAAAAGTGGCCGGCACACCGATGGCCGCTGAAGAAGATCTGGATCCCTTTGAATTTATTCGTACTATTGCCGTAGCTCGATTGATGATGCCCAAGTCCTATGTGCGCTTATCTGCAGGGCGCGAGGAAATGAACGAACAGATGCAGGCGATGGCCTTTATGGCTGGCGCCAACTCAATCTTCTACTGCGATAAGCTGCTGACCACGCCAAACCCCAAAGCCAACAGCGATATGCAGCTGTTTGAGCGTCTGGGTATTAAGCCCGAAGAGTATCAGGTGGATAAAAACAGTGAAGAGCAGGAAGCCGAGTTGCATCAGGTGATTGCCGAGTCTAAAACCGATCCTCTATTTTATCGAGCTGGCTAGTCAGCCCGATGAAGTCTATGGATGCCATACTTCAGGCGCAGTTGGATCAGCGCCGTGCAGAGTATCTTTACCGGACGCGACTCAATGTCGCTTCCGGCTGCTCGTCGACGCTCAATATTGATGGCCAGACATTGGTTAACTTTTGCAGCAATGACTATCTGGGTTTGGCTGCCCATCCTGCCATTAGTCAGGCACTTAAGCAGGCCGCAGATCAATTCGGTACTGGCAGCGGTGCCTCGCATCTGATTAGTGGTCACTCAAAGATTCACGATCAATTAGAGCAGCAGCTCGCCGAGTTTACTGGACGACCCCGTGCGCTTTTATACTCCACCGGCTATATGGCCAATATGGGTGTGATTAATGCACTGGTGGGCCGCCATGATCTGGTTTTACAGGATCAGTTAAATCATGCATCCCTGCTCGATGGCGGGCATTTATCCCGTGCCACCTCCCAGCGTTATAAACACAGTGATCTCGACAATCTGCAGCAGCGACTTGAGCAATCCACAGCGAACCGCAAGCTAATTGTCACCGATGGTGTCTTCAGTATGGATGGTGATCTGGCTCCCCTAAAAGAGATCAGTGGGCTGGCCGCAAAGCATAATAGCTGGCTGATGGTCGATGATGCCCATGGCTTTGGTGCTCTTGGTATGCAGGGCGGTGGTCTGGTTGAGGAATTAAATTTAACTGTAGAGCAGGTGCCGGTATTGGTCGGTACACTGGGTAAAAGTTTTGGTACCTTTGGTGCATTTGTCGCCGGTAGCGAAGCCTTAATTGAAACCCTGATTCAATTTTCACGTAGCTATATTTACACCACAGCTATGCCCCCAGCAATTGCGGCGGCAACCTTGGTCAGTTTAAAAATTCTTCGTCAGGAAACCTGGCGCCGCGAAAAACTCGCCAGTTTAATTGCTCAGTTTCGTCGCGGTGCCGAGCAGATCGGTGTACCGCTGATGGAGTCATCAACACCGATTCAGCCAGTGTTAATTAACGATGATCTAAAGGTCATGCAGGTTAGTGCAGCGCTTCGCGAGCAGGGTTTTTTGGTCGGCGCTATACGTCCACCGACGGTTCCGGCTGGCAGTGGCCGACTGCGTATTACCTTCTCCGCTGATCACAGCGAAGAGCAGGTGGAGCAGTTGTTGTCGGCTTTGGAGAAGAGTCTCATAAACAGTACTAGCCAATGAACGCAGCCACAGCGACAAACCCTCAGACTCTTCTAACCGCTTATCCCTGCACTGGCGTGCGTCTCTACGCCGAGCCAATCCTGTTAGTGCATGGCTGGGGCATCGACAGTCAGATATGGCAGACCCTGCCACAACAGCTATCTCAGTTTGCCGATGTATTAACCCTCGATCTACCCGGTTTTGGACAGTCTCCTCCACTTGAGGATTATTCACAGGTTGGTCTGATTAGTTGGATGGCAGAGGTATTGCCCGAGCGCTGTTACCTGCTCGGCCTGTCGCTGGGCGGTATGCTCAGCTGTGCTTTTGCGGCTCAGTATCCCCAGCGAATTTCGGGACTGATTACCCTTTCCAGCAACCTCAGTTTTGTCGCTAGCAATGATTATTCTCAGGCGATGCCAACCGAGCAGTATCAAGGTTTTACGGCTTCATGGCAGGAAGACAATCAGGACTGTCTAAAACGGTTTTGCGGCTTGCAGGCTCAAGGTGATAAACAGCAGAGACAGCTGATACGCAAGCTGCGAACCATGACCACTGATATAGATTCTAGCGCGGCTGGTGCACTATTAAAGCTATTGGGTGAGATAGATAATCAGGCTTATATAGCAGTATTAAACTGTCCAACTCTGGTGATTTTTGGTGAGCAGGATGCACTGGTGCCAGTGGCCTGTATCGAAAGATTTAAGGCAGGAAATCACCAGCTCGAAATTGCTGTAATAGAGAATGCAGGACATTTGCCTCACCTCAGTAACGCCAAACAAACTGAGACACTGATCAGCAGTTTTTTACAGCGTCAGCAATATCGTTTAGATAAAGCCAAGGTCGCAGAATCTTTTGGCCGAGCGGCGCAGCGCTACGACAGTGCTGCAGTTTTACAGCATAAGATAGGTGAAAAATTACTCGCGGATTTAAACTCAGACGATTCTCTCGACAGCGTTATTGATCTCGGCTGCGGCACTGGCTATCACAGTCCTCAACTGCAAAAACACTACGCCAATGCAGAGGTAACCGGTGTTGATATCTCAGCGGAAATGCTCACCTATGCCGCTACTCAGTATCCACAGGGTAATTGGCTCTGCGCGGATGCAGAGGATCTGCCCTTTGAGGATAATTCTCAATCATTGGTATTTTCCAATTTTGCCCTGCAGTGGTGTGAAAATTTAGATCAACTGGCCGCACAGCTCTACCGAGTTTTAAAACCTCAGGGGCAACTCTGTTTTGCAGTTCCCGGACCTGAGACTCTCAAAGAATTGCGCAGTGCCTGGCAGCAGGTTGATGGTCGAGTGCATGTGAATCGCTTTAACAGTTTACTGGATTGGCAGAGCGCACTTCAGGGTGCGGGATTTAAACAGGTTGAGCTGCACAGTGAAAATATTATTCAGCAACATCAGTCGGTTCGCGAACTATTGATGGAGCTAAAAGATGTGGGTGCGCACAATAATAATGCCGGCAAGCAGACGACGCTGACCGGTAAGCAACAGTTAAAAGCTCTGTATGCAGCCTATGAGGGTTACCGGCAGGCGGATGGAAGCTTTCCGGCGACCTGGGAAATTATTAGTTGCACAGCTTTTAAATAAAGCTCGTAAATAAATAGAGAATAAATTATGCCGAAAAAATGGTTATTTATTACCGGTACAGATACAGATGTCGGCAAGACCGTTATTGCCACCGGATTTCTTGCCGCCGCTAATCAAGCCGGATTGCGCACCGCCGCTATCAAGCCTATATCGGCGGGCTGTGAATTGACCGAGCAGGGCATGACCAATGCAGATGCACTGCAACTGCAGGCCGCCGCCAGCCATGCGCTGCCTTATCAGCAGGTTAATCCGGTTGCTCTGGAACCGGCTATAGCGCCGCATATTGCTGCGAGCGAAGCGGGCAAGCGCTTAACCGCATCGCGGCTGACCGGATTTTGTCGCGGCCTATCGCTGTTGCCAGTAGATCTAGTGGTGATTGAAGGTGCCGGTGGTTGGCGGGTGCCGATTAATGAACGAGAAACCCTTGCCAATGTGGCCTGCGAGCTGAATTGCGCCGTAATAGTAGTGGTAGGTATGCGACTTGGTTGTCTCAATCATACATTGTTAACTGTCGAGGCGATTCGTCGCGACGGTTTGAAAATTGCCGGTTGGGTGGCGAATATTATTGATCCAGATATGCCGCGCCTCAATGAAAATATTGATACACTAAAACAGCGTATTGCCGAACCCTGCTTGGGTATTGTGCCCAGGCTTGATGATTTATCGCCGCAACAGGTAGCCAGCTATCTGACTGTTCCAGAGCTTTAAAACCCGTTAAGTAGAGAATTAGAAATGAGCGAAGAAAACAAATTATCCGAAGAAGATCAGGCGCGTGTTAGCTCTGTTATCAACAGTGGCTATAACCGTACAGAACGAAAACCCTTCCGCCCGTTGCGACTGCTTGCAGTACTCTGGGTTGTGGTGGCCATTCTCGGGGGTGTTAGCTGGGTGATCGGCAAAAACTCAGGGTTTATCTAATTATTATCAGCGGTAATATTTCCACTTATTGCGGCTCTACTGAGCTCAGTGGTCAGCCATTATGTTAATTCAGGCACGCGCCTTCGATGCAGCTCTCGGCGATTTCGATACTCAATTGGATCCACTGCTAAAACGTATTTATCAGGCTCGCGGTATTACCGATAGTACCGCCCTTGAACGCAAACTTTCATGTCTGCCTGCGCCCAGTGTAATGCAGGGAATTCCTGCCGCCGTGGCGCTGTTGGTAAGCTCTCTTAAACAGCAACAGCGGGTTTTAATCGTCGGCGATTTCGATGCCGACGGCGCGACCAGTTCGGCACTGATGGTTCTAGCGCTCACCGCGATGGGCTATCAGCAGGTCGATTTTTTAGTACCCAATCGCTTTGATTATGGCTATGGCCTGACGCCGGAAATTGTCGATCTGGCCTTGGAAAAAGCGCCGGATCTGATTATTACCGTCGATAATGGTATCTCCAGTATTGAGGGTGTCGCCCATGCTAATAAGCTGGGTATACAGGTTATTGTCACCGACCACCATCTACCCGGTGCAAGCCTTCCAGAGGCTGCGGCTATAGTGAATCCCAATCAGCCGGGCTGTGATTTCCCGACCAAAAACCTCGCCGGTGTCGGCGTGGCTTTTTATCTACTCAGTGCTCTGCGCGCGGAACTGCGCAAACAGAACTGGTTTGCTGAGGCCGAGATTGCCGAACCCAATATGGCCAACTGGCTGGATCTGGTGGCGCTGGGTACGGTTGCCGATGTGGTACCTCTGGATCAGGTGAATCGGGCGCTGGTCTATCAGGGATTAATGCGTATTCGCGCCGGTAAATGCCGTCCCGGTATTCAGGCGCTGCTGACCATTGCCGGAAAATCTGCCCATAGCTTAGTCGCCACCGATTTAGGTTTTGCACTTGGCCCGCGCTTAAATGCGGCGGGTCGATTAGATGATATTTCGCTGGGTATTCAATGTCTGCTGACCAATGATCACCAGCAGGCTATGTTGGGTGCACAGCAGCTCGACGAGCTTAATCAGGATCGCAAATTGATTGAGCAGGGAATGCAGCGTGAGGCGCTGGCCATTGTCGAGAAAATACCCCTGTCTCTGGATGGAGAAGTCCCGGTGGCGCTGTGTCTGTTTCAGCCGGAATGGCATCAGGGTGTGGTGGGGCTATTGGCCTCGCGAATTAAAGAAAAGTACAACCGACCGGTGGTCGCATTTGCCCGCGGTGATGGTGGGCAGCTCAAGGGTTCGTCGCGGTCTATTCCCGGCCTGCATATTCGCGATGCGCTGGATGCAGTGGCCACTCAAAACCCAGGTTTAATTACTAAATTTGGCGGTCATGCGATGGCGGCTGGTTTAAGTTTGGATGAGGATAAACTCGCCGCCTTTGAAGAGGCTTTTCAAACGCAGGTTGAGAAAACCCTTGATGAAGATGATCTGCTTGCGAGAATGGTGACTGATGGCGAACTGCATTGTCATCAGCTTTCGATGCCAACCGCACAGTTACTGCGCGATGGCGGCCCCTGGGGGCAGCAGTTTCCGGAGCCCTGTTTTGAGGGCTTGTTCCAACTTAAACAACAGCGTATTGTCGGCGAGAAGCATTTAAAACTGGTTTTGGCTCATGAGTCTGAACCCAATCGCGGTATAGATGGAATCTGCTTTAATGTCGATACTGAAGAGTGGCCAAATTATCGCGCCGAGACGGTGCGCTGTGTCTATCGTCTTGATATCAATGAGTACCGCGGACTGGAGAAGCTACAATTATTAATTCAGCATATTGAATTGATAAATTAAAAATAATAATAAAACAGCCTCAGAAGGATATTCTCTTGAGTATTAAAACTGATCTTCGCGCCGATTTTATTCTGCTGATAACCGCCTTTATCTGGGGTTTGGCCTTTGTCTTTCAACGTACCGGTATGGATCATATCGGGCCTATCACTTTTACTCTTGGGCGTTTTCTTATCGGTGCTCTGGCGATTCTTCCGCTCTGGTATCTTATGGAAAGACCAAAGCGAATTTTTGAGTTCTCCGCAATTAATAAAAAGGCCGCCTCGCTGGGGTTGGTTCTCACCGCAGGTATGCTCTGCCAACAGGCTGGTTTGATCTATACCACCGCGGGTAGGGCAGGGTTTTTAACCGGCGTGTATATTATTTTTGTCCCGCTTATCGGACTGTTTTTCCGCAATAAAACCCAGTGGCCGACCTGGTTGGGAATACTGATGGCGCTGGTGGGTCTGTACTTTATGGCGCAGGTGGATAACAGCGAATTTTTTACCGGTGATATTCTGATACTGGTTAGCTCGGTGCTGTTTGCGGTCCATGTGATTTTTACCGGCCGGCTGGCTCATCAGACATCTCCGTTTCAGTTAATTTTTATTCAATTTACCGTCGCAGCAATTATCTCGGCTCTGCTAGTGCCAATTTTTGAGAGCTGGAACTGGCAGGGTATTAAAGATGCAGGCGTTGCACTGCTGTATGTCGGTGTACTCTCCTCCGGCGTGGCTTTCTGCCTCCAGGTGGTTGGTCAGCGCACCGCACCGGCTTCTCATGCGGCGATTATTCTTAGCTTTGAGGCGGTATTTGCGGCTATCTGTGGCTGGTGGCTACTCGGTGAAGTGTTGAGTGATTCGGAGCTGCTCGGCTGTGGGCTGATATTTGCCGGTGGGATTGTCTCGCAGCTTAAAGTGCTGCTTAAACAGGTCCCTGGGGAACCTATTCAACATCCCCATGGCGTAAATTAAACATCTCTGCGGTCATAGCACAGAGACATTTATTATTAGGTGAGTTATGCAGAGACGACAGTGGTTAAAAAATATTTTTCTGGCTTCGGTGGGTACTCTAGCTGCAAGCAAGCTTTGGGCGCTGGAAAAGATTGAGCGTCTGGATAGCGCGTGGCGGCAGTTGCTGACCCCAGAGCAGTATTATATTTTGCGTGACGAGGGCACCGAGCCTGCGGGCAGTAGCCACTTAAATCAGGAACATCGAAAAGGCGAGTACCGCTGTGCAGGCTGTGACCTGCCACTATTTAGTTCGGCAATGAAATACGAGAGCGGCACTGGTTGGCCTTCATTCTTCGATAAGATAGAAGGGCATTTAGAGACCAAGCGGGATTTTAAATTGATCTGGCCGCGCACCGAATATCACTGTGCCCGCTGCGGTGGGCATCAGGGCCATGTGTTTGATGATGGCCCAAAACCCACCGGACTGCGCTGGTGTAACAATGGTCTGGCGCTGCGTTTTGTGCCTGAAGCTTAAATTAAGTCAGAAAGTCTTTATCTCAAGATTTTCACAAGTTCTGTCAGCACTGCCTGTTTGATAATAGGCTGTGCCGGTTCGGTGGGGTGAATACCATCCCGCTGAATCATTCCCTCCATCGAAACCAATTCTTCAAATGGAATTGGCAGCAGAGGAATATCCTCTTGCTGAGCCAATTTTATAAATAGCTGGGCAAAGCTATCGGTGTAGCGTTTGCCGTAATTGGGTGGCAGGCGCATAGCAAACAAAATTGGCTGGGCATTTTGTTCACGAATAAGATCGATCATGGTTTGCAGATTGGATTTCACCTTCGATAGGGGGTGTCCACGCAAACCATCATTGCCGCCAAGTTCTAGCAATACATAGTCGGGTTTAAATTCTTTCAGTAATTTTGGCAGGCGCGCTAGTCCGTTACCGGTGGTGTCACCACTAATACTGGCATTGACTACTTGATGTTGGGGTTCCAGATCGGCGCGTAATAAGTTAACCCAACCATTTTCTGGATTGATGCCATAGCCGGCACTAATACTATCGCCGAGGACTAATAGAGTACTTGATGCAAAACTATTTCCGCTCAGCAGTATTAACAGTACCAACAGTTTTGAAATACGCATATATTGACTCTTGTGTTTGGTTTGAATCGGCTTTAAAACCTTCTATTAAAACAACTCGCCTTATTAGTCGGTAAATACAAATGGTCGCTGTCTACGTAGTGTATTTTATAAAGTCAGTAAATAGTGATCACAACGGAAGTTTTTCATGATTGAAGTTAGCAATATCAGTAAGCAGGTGACTACCTCAGAAGGTACGCTGCGTATTCTCGAGCAGATCAATCTATCCCTGGAGGCCGGAGAAAGCCTGGCGATTATTGGCCCTTCCGGATCGGGAAAGTCGACACTACTGGGGATTCTGGCAGGGTTGGATATGCCTACCTCAGGCACTGTCTTTATCGATGGTAAAAATATTACTGCGATGGATGAGGAGGGCCGCGCCGCGGTTCGTGCCGGTCATGTGGGTTTTGTCTTTCAATCATTCCATCTACTACCGGGCTTAACGGCACTGGAAAATGTGGCTTTGCCCTTAGAGCTTCAGGGTATGGCCGATGCATTGCAGACCGCCAGAGCCTATCTGGAACGGGTTGGGCTGGGTGAGCGGGTCAGTCATTACCCGCGCCAACTATCCGGTGGAGAACAGCAGAGAGTGGCATTGGCTCGTGCCTTCGCCTGTCGTCCGGCCATTCTATTTGCCGATGAGCCCACCGGAAATCTGGATACAGGTACAGGTAAAAAAATTAATGATCTGCTGTTTGAATTAAATGCAGAAGAGGGCACCACTTTAATATTGGTTACCCATGAAAAGACCCTTGCGGAGCGCTGTAATCGACGACTTGAATTGCAGGCGGGTCGTCAGTTGGAATCCCTGTCGGGAATTAGTGCCTGATGCTGGCATTAAAAATGTTATTGCGCAGTTGGCGCGGCGGGCAGTTGGGGCTGATATTTTCAGCGCTGGTGTTGGCTGTTGCTGTGGTCACCTCGGTGGCTCTTTTAGCCGAGCGGGTCGAGCGGGCACTGGTTAAAGAGTCCAGTTCATTTTTGGCTGCGGATCTGGTGGTTTCCAGTTCTCAGGCAACAGATTCTGATTGGTTAGAGCGAGCTGAACAGCAGGGCATTAGAACCGCTCGTATAGCCTCGTTTGCCTCAATGACCTTTGCCGGTGATGAGATGCATCTGGCGTCGATAAAAGCGGTGGAGAGCAGTTACCCGCTGCGTGGTGCGGTTAAACGTTCAACGGTTCCCTTTGCCACTGATGAGTCTGATATAGAGAGCGTTATGTCTGGGCCGAAGCCCGGTGATCTGTGGGTCGATGCGCGACTGTTACCGCTGTTGAATATCGAACTTGGCGATACGGTTGATGTGGGTGATGGCAGTTTTAAAGTGTCGCATATTTTGATCGAAGAGCCGGACAGTGGCAGTTCATTCTCTGCCTATGGCGCACGGATTTTAATGAACTGGAGCGACCTGCCGGCCTCCGGGGTTATTCAACCTGGCAGTCGCGTTAGCTATAGATTTCTTATCGCCGCAGCTGAAGATAATGCCGACAACTTTGATGATTATGTGGATTGGCTTAACCAACAACTGGATGTCCATGATCGAATAATTACCCCCGATGAAGCCCAGGCGAGTATCGCCAGCACCATGGATAAAGGCCGGCGGTTTTTACTGCTGGCGGGAAGTATTGGTGTAGTGTTGGCGGGTATTGCTCTAGCACTGGCCAGTCATCACTTTGCCAATGGGCAGCTGCTTCAGGTGGCACTGTTTAAAAGCTGGGGAATCTCGGCTAACAGGGTTCGCAAACTCTATATTCAACAGATTGTTCTACTCGCTATAGGCGGGTCGTTGATGGGTTTATTGATCGGCTGGGGCTTTCATCAACTACTGGTCAGCGCAGTTCGCGAATGGTTGCCTATAGCCTTGCCTATGGCCGGAGCACGACCCTGGATAACCGGTTTTGCCACCGGGATATTATGTCTGATCGGTTTTACCCTGCCGGCACTCTGGCATCTGCCAACCCAGTCGCCGCTGGCGGTATTGCGCCGTGATACTCAGGTTAAATCTCTGAATAGTTTGATGCGTGGCTCTTTAGGAGTATTAACGGTGGCGGTGTTGCTGTTTTGGTACAGCGAGAATTTCTACCTATCCATGGCGATTCTATTGGGTTTTGCAATCACCGCTCTGGCCTCTATAGGGGTTGGTCTTGTGCTGCTGCGCTTGGGTAAAACCTACGGGCACTGGATGGGCAGTATCTGGCGACTGGCGCTATCGAATTTATGGCGGCGCAAGAAACCCAGTCTGATTCAGATGGTCGGCTTCTCTGGGGCTATCGCGCTGCTGATGATTATGACGGTAGTAAGAACGTCGCTGGTGGATGAGTGGCGCTGGCAGTTAGCTGAGGATGCGCCGAACCATTTTTTGGTCAATGTTGCCGCCTATGAATTGGAAGGGGTGAAAAATCTGGTTGATCAGCGTGAACTCGAAACCGCCGGTTGGTATTCGATGGTACGCGGGCGTATTACCCACTTAAATAATCAACTGCCCAGCGAAGTCGCCAAAGATGGCCATGAGTCCCTACGTCGCGAACTCAATTTAAGCTGGACCTCGGATCTGCCGGAGGGCAATAAAATTATTCAGGGGCAGTGGTGGGGCACAGGCAATGAAAGCACCAATAATTTGGCACCAGTGTCTCTAGAGGAAGAGCTGCTTCACGAACTTGGCTTGGCCATTGGCGATACAGTTAGATTTAGTGTCGGTGGATTGAGTTTCGATGCAGTGATTACTAGCACCCGCAGTCTCAACTGGGACAGCATGACTCCGAATTTCTACTTCTTGTTTCCCGAAGGCTATCTGGAAGATTATCCGCGTACTCATATGACCAGTCTGTATATTCCCAGCGAAGATAAATTATTGATTAATGATCTGCTGCGCAAATATCCCACGGTGCAGGTTATCGAACTGGATAAAATTATTGATCGTATTCGCAGCATCGTTTCTCAGGTAACCCGTGGACTTGAAATGATGACATTGCTGATACTTGGCTGCGGTATTTTGGTGATGTTTGCCGCGGTGAGTTTGTCGATGAATGAGCGCCTACAGGAAAGCGCAATACTGCGCACACTGGGTAGTTCGCGACGTTTAATTCTCGGGGTGCAGTGGGTTGAATTTACCACGCTGGGTGTAATGGCCGGATTTTTAGCGGCGCTAGGGGCGGAGTTTGCCGTGGCTATGTTGCAGCGTTTTATGTTTAGCCTGCCTTTTACGTGGCACAGCTGGCTGTGGATTGCCGGCCCGCTGGGTGGCGGTTTATTAGTTGGGTTGTTGGGAGTTGTCTACAGTCGCAAGGCGGTGACGCAGCCACCATTGCGGGTTTTGAATAGCCTTTAGAATGACAACAATATCATCCCGACAGAGCACCTCAAATATGTCATCCTGAGCGAAGCCGAAGGATCTCAGCAGGCATCAAGAGATTCTTCACTTGCGTTCAGAATGACAAAGAGTGTGTCATCCCGACAGAGCACCTCAAATTTGTCATCCTGAGCGAAGCCGAAGGATCTGAGCAGGCATCAAGAGATTCTTCACTTGCGTTCAGAATGACAAAGAGTGTGTCATCCCGACAGAGCGCAGCGACGAGGGATCTCTCTCAGGAAATATTACTAAACATCCGCACTCTTAAGCGGCAACTGAATATGAAAAGTGGTACCAATCTCAATATCTGAAGTCACCGCAATCTGACCCTGATGTTGTTCGGTGATAATAAAATGAGCAAAGGAGAGTCGATCTCCGGCACTAAAATGCTCATCATGTTTATGGACCGCTACACCATTCACTGCTGCAACAGAATTCTCATTGGCAAAAAACGGTTCAAAAATATACTGCTGATCTTCGATACTAATGCCCAGACCATTGTGCTGAACACGTACCCATATCGCCTCGTAAAACTCACTGATCTCAATATTGATTACCGGGGCATGTTTGGGGTCTTCAACTTTACCCAGTGCATGACAGGCATATCTAAACAAACTTAAAAAGGCCTGCTGAAGTTCCGGAGCATGGCAGTTTAATTCAGGCAGATCATCCGCATAGTTCTTATTGATAGCCACATCTTTAAAACGCAAACCCTTGGTTACCGACAGCACATCTTCGGCCAGTTCAACACTGTGATCCATCACCTGAGTGATATTAGCCTGTTGCTTTTCGCCCGCGCCACTATCCGAAAATGCGACCAGATTCTGAATAACAGTTGCTGCCTGACGGCCGCGAATCAGCGCATCTTCCAGTAACTCATTCATACCGATTGGATCTATATGCTCTTCGGTAAGTTCCTGGCGCACGGTCTGCACATCTTTGAGAATCGCCTGCAGGGGAATATTAATATCATGGGCCATAATCGCCGCCATCTCACCCATCGACGACATCTTGTCGCGTTGGATAAGCATATTTTCACTCTGCACGCGCTGGGTTACATCGTCGACCAAAATAACCACGCCGGTATCACGCTGATCGTGAAGAGGGTAGATAGTAATATCAAAATGGTACTGGCCGCGCTGGCTGTATTTAATCGTCAGGGTTTTATCTTCATCCTGAGCCTTTTTAATCTGCGCCGGTGTCACCGTCATGGTTGGGTAGGCTTCCCAGAGGTTTTTGCCCAGTACGGTTTTCTCAGATAGGCCGCTTATCTCTTCGGCACGACTGTTCCACTGAGTGATCTCGCCCTCTTTATTCAGGCCGATCAACATCAGTGGCATAGAGCGCAGGATACTGGTGATATAGGATTCCGAGAGGCGCAGGCGGGTAGTGGTTTCCAGGTGCTCGTCGATTTCCTCTTCCAACGCTTTGTTACTGTCCTGCAGCAGAACATTGGCTTCATCAAGTGTTGCGGTGCGCTCTTTAACGCGGTCTTCGAGTTCGGCGCGAATCTCTTCTAGTTCACGGTTATAGCGTCTTGCAGTGCGGCGCGTAAAGGCGAGACGAATAGCCGTAATAGACAGGGCAATAATTAACATACTGCTGGAAAAGTTGGATACGTACTGCCAGTTAGTGGCTCCATCCTCTTCGCGGAAAGCCGAGAAGATATCTACGGACGCCAGCTGGCTATAAACCACCACTGAGAGTAGGGCGATAAGCGCACAGGTAACAACAATATGTTTTATTGAAATCAATTTTTTATATCTCAAAAGCGATCGTCTGAACACCATTATAGCCATGTAAACTCAGTTGTCAGCGACTGTTATTACAACTAACCTTAATTTATGAGCGAATGCTGTAAACCTGAACCACCAGAGCCCGAAACTTCCTGCTGTGAACTTGACCAAGCGGCGCCTTCGCGCCCCGATTATTTACTCTGGATATCGGCTGCCATTGTCACCATAAGCTATTTGAGCTATCTACTAATGGGTGGCCGAGCAGACCTGATATCTGAACTGCCCGCATGGCTAGTTATCATGACATCGAGTATTTACGAACTGATCAATAAAATGTGGTGGGGTCTGGCCATGGCCGTAGTCTTTGTCGGCCTGCTGGAACGAGTGCCCCGTGAGTTAGTTATATCCGCGCTAGGACAGGGCGGTACATTCAAAGGCATTGCTCGCGCCACCGCAGCTGGAGTGCTTCTCGATCTCTGTAGTCACGGAATACTCATGGTCGGCACCAAGCTCTATGAACGCGGAGCCAGCCTCGGGCAGTTGATGGCTTTCTTGATAGCCAGTCCGTGGAATTCATTGTCTCTAACGATTATTTTAATCACCCTAATTGGCTGGGGGTGGACCCTGTCATTTATCCTATTCTCAATGGCCATAGGTATAGTCACAGGCTTTATTTTTGATCGACTGGTAGCCAGAGGCGTACTGCCCGCCAATCCCAATCACACTAATACAGATAGCACTCCAGCGATTACACCGCAGATAATGGTCCTAATAAAGCAGGCAGATTATTCACCAAACGCTATAGGAAAATTACTCTGGGACGGCCTTAAAGATTCGCGAATGGTCTTCCGCTGGTTATTTTTTGGCATCGTACTGGCCACCGCCATCCGAGCTTTTATCCCCCTCGACACCTATCAGGCATTATTTGGCCCGACGGTAGCAGGGCTTTTCTTAACTCTACTGGCCGCAACCATTATTGAAGTCTGCTCGGAAGGCTCGACACCCATTGCCGCCGATATAATCACCCGCGCCGCGGCACCCGGCAATGGTTTTACCTTCCTAATGGCAGGTGTTGCTACTGACTACACCGAAGTGATGGTGATTAGAGATACCACTAGGTCATGGAAGATAGCGCTGTTTTTACCGCTGATAACCTTGCCGCAAGTGTTGGTGATTGGGTGGTTTCTCAATCAGGTCTGAGATATTTTTTTAGGAAGATTTATTTTACAGGGTAGGGTTTATTCACGTTTCGGAGTCTTATAAGGACTAGGGTTTAAAAATTAATGTATCGACGTTGTTTTTACTCCGAAACTTTGTAGCCCCTGCTGATCTGTATCACTCCCCCTCCTTACAGCAGGGGTTTTTTTCGTCTGTAGAAAAGCGACAGGCAAAGCCTGTCGTCCTGAGCGAAGCCGAAGGATCTTTTCAGGATACTCAGGCAGTAACTGCAAGAAGATAGAACCCGTCTGTCATGCCGGCGAATGCCGGCATCCATCTGTGAGACTTTAAGAAGAGCAGCTTACCGATATTGCCTCTGCCCAATCCGGTGGCAAACCGGCATATTTTTCTGCGTCTGGATGCTCATCAAATGGGCTCTGTAATACTTCTAACAGCAATTGAACCTCTGTGTAATCCCCTTGATAGGCCTGCTCTATAGCCGCTTGAGCCATATAGTTGCGAAGTATATATTTTGGGTTAGTGGCCAACATTTTCTCCTGACGCTGGGCGTCAGTTGAGCTCTGTTGCGCTAGACGTTGTAGATATTTCTCTGCCCAGCCATCAAAACCTTCACGGTCTAAAAATTGATCGCGCACTGTTTGGTTGTGTTTTGAAAATGCACACAGGGACCTAAAGAAAATCGTGTAATCGACATTATTGGTTTGCATCAATTCGAGTAGTTGATTAATTAGCGGCTCATCTTCTGGCTGGTATTCTTTCAGGCCAATTTTACTGGCCATAATGGTTCTGTACTGCTTTAAAAATTCTGGCTCGTACTGTTTTAGGGCGCCGATTAAGTGGTCGCTTTCCAGCAGGGAGGTCAGTGAGGTGGCCAGGGCATTTAAATTCCACAGGCCAACTGAGGGCTGGTTTTTAAACGAGTAGCGGCCATTGGTATCTGAGTGATTGCAGATAAAGTCCGGATTATAGTTATCCAAAAAACCAAATGGGCCGTAGTCGATGGTGTCGCCCAGAATAGACATATTGTCGGTGTTCATCACCCCGTGATTAAAGCCCACCGACTGCCACTGGGCGATCATTTTGGCGGTTTTTAATACGCAGTTTTCCAGCATTAGCAGATATTTATCATCCCTATCCATCCAGTCTGGAAAGTGTCTTTCGATCACATAGTCCGCCAGTGCCTTAACCGACTCTGGCTGGTTGCGATAATGGAAGTGTTCAAAAGAGCCAAAGCGAATATGACTCTCGGCAACTCGACAGACTGTGGCGCCGGGTTCAACTTCTTCTCGGTAGACTGGCGTTTGGCTATTGATTAAACACAGCGCTCTGGTAGTGGCTATACCAAGCCCATGCATGGCTTCTGAGCAGAGATATTCACGAATACTTGATCTAAGCACAGCGCGACCATCGGCAAATCTGGAGTAGGGGGTTGTACCTGCACCTTTTAGCTGGATATCCCAGAGCGTTTCTTTTACTGGCAGTTCGCCCAGAGTGATAGCGCGGCCATCGCCCAACTGACCGGCCCAAACGCCGAACTGGTGTCCAGAATAGACCAGTGCAATAGGTTGGCTGGCATCTGGTATTTGATTGCCGCTCATTATTTGCAGCATCTCTGGGCTGGTTAACTGTGCCGGATCTATCCCCAACTGTTCAGCCAGCAGCTTATTGCTACTGACTAGAGTTGGCTCGTGCAACCCCTGAGTAACCACTGCAGTACAGTGGTGGTTGTCATCGGTTTTAAAGGCGGTGTAAAAATGTTGCTGCAGATGGTCTGTGAAAAGTTTCATTTGAGTCCGATAGTTGTCTTGCTGATGCGTCCGAGATTTTCGGCGTGAAGACTGCTGATATAGAGCCAGTTGCCGACTTCCAGTGCTCCAGTATTGGTGTGATAGCTACCCTCAGGATCCTGCAGTGAGAGAAGAACTTTGCCGTTCTTGTCGATGGCAAATATATGCCCGTAATGTTCTGGTTTTGGGCGCATAAACGGGGGCAGTCGATGAATTATTTTGCGGATAGAGCTATAACCTGAAATGGCGTCTAATAGAGCGTGGCGCGGTGCAACCAGACCTATCCAGAAGCGCCCATCCTCACCGCGAACTATATTGTCGGCAAAGCCTGGCAGGTTATCGATAATAACTTCTGATTGGCCCGCTTTTTCCCCTTGTAGCCAATACTTATGCACACGATAGCTGCCGGTTTCATTGACCAATACAAAACTGCTGTCCTCTGCCGCAGCGACACCGTTGGCAAAGTTCAGTCCATCCATTAGTACTTTGGTGCTTTGATCCTGCGGATTGTAAACCAGTAATCGACCATGACCGCCATGCTCGATGGTATCTAGCAGGCTGGCTTCAAAAGTGCCGCCATAGGCAATGGCGCCAAATTTTGTCGAGGCGTCACTAAAGTAAATTTTGCCATCGGCGGTTATATCTACATCGTCCGCGAAGTCGATTGGCGAGCCATCAACCTGATTGGTTAATACTATTTTGGTGCCTTCTGGTGTAATTTTTAGTAGCCCAAGATAGGCATCGGCGACAATTAGATTATTGTTCTGATCAAACACTAATCCCAGTGGGCTGCCTTGGGTATGTACCCAGTTTTTGATTTCACCGGTATCTGGCTTGTGGCGAACAATCCAGCCCTCACGAGTAGTGGCATAAACTTCGCCATTTAACAGGGCTAGGCCCTCGGGTCCGTGATTGCCTTTTATCTCAAGTGTTTCAATCTGACTAAGAATTGTATTCTGTTGGAAGTCGCCCACATAGCCTTTGTTTTTCGGGGCATTCCAATTGACAGGGTCTACGGCTACCGGCCAAAACAGCAGGTAGGCGATAACAATAATTATAAAGCTGAGAAAGAGTTTGCGCATAAGCAGCATGGTGCCTTGCGGCTAATGCTTAATCAACAGCGTTTTAGCTTGGAGTGCTTGTATCGCTGAGGTAAAATGCGCGGCTTATTCAATTGGTTGGCTCTAAAATTCCATGGAAGTAAATCCTCTCTACAACGCCCTCGATGATCTGCAGGCACGCACCGACGTGTTGAGGGGGTATCTTTGACTACGTTAACCGCAAAGACCGCCTTGCCGAGGTCGAGCTAGAGCTCGGCGAACCGGATGTTTGGAATGATCCAGACCGCGCCCAAGAGCTGGGTCGTGAACGCGCATCTCTGGAAGCGGTAGTTAAAACTATTGAAGACTTAGATGCCGGTGTGTCGGATAACCGCGAATTGTTGGCGATGGCGGTTGAAGAGGATGATGCGGATACGGTTGCCGATGTTGAAGCTGAAATTGCTAGTCTTGAAGCTCAGTTAGCCAAGCTTGAATTTCGTCGTATGTTCTCTGGTGAGATGGATGCAAACAATGCCTTCCTGGATATTCAGTCGGGCTCTGGCGGCACCGAGGCTCAGGACTGGGCGGAGATGCTCTTGCGTATGTACCTGCGTTGGGCCGATGATAAGGGCTTTAAGGCGGAGCTGGTTGAATGCTCTGCTGGTGATGTTGCCGGTATTAAAGGTGCCACGGTGCAGATTTCCGGTGAATATGCCTTTGGCTGGTTGCGCACCGAGATTGGTGTACACCGTTTGGTGCGCAAGTCGCCGTTTGATTCGGGCAATCGTCGCCATACGTCTTTTTCTGCGGTCTATGTGTCTCCAGAAATTGATGACAATATTGATATCGAGATCGATCCCTCGGATGTTCGCACCGATACCTACCGCGCCTCTGGTGCTGGTGGTCAGCATGTGAACAAGACAGATTCGGCGGTGCGTCTGACTCACGAACCCAGTGGTATTGTGGTGCAGTGTCAGAACCAGCGATCTCAGCATCAGAATCGCGATAAGTGTTGGCAGATGTTGCGGGCCCGGCTCTATGAGGCGGAGATGCAGAAGCGTGCGGATGCGGCTCAGGCAACTGAGGATACTAAGTCTGATATTGGTTGGGGCAGTCAGATTCGCTCCTATGTATTGGATGATGCACGTATTAAGGATTTGCGTACCGGTGTTGAGACACGTAATACGGGTGCGGTATTGGATGGTAAACTGGATCAGTTTATTGTCGCTTCGTTAAAAGCGGGGTTGTAAGCGACGGCGAAGCCGTCGTCCTGATAAAAAACCTGTCATCCTAAATCGAGCGAACTGTGATGAACGATAAATTAACAATTTAAAGAAAAAAGACTAAAAAATGACTGATCAACAAGACGAAAATAAGCTGATAGCCGAACGCCGTGCCAAACTCACCGAACTCCGTGAGCAGGAAGGTACGACATTCCCCAATGATTTCCGCCCTCAGCACAGTGCTGCGGAACTGCAGGCAGGCTTTGGGGAAGAAACCAAAGATGCGCTAGAGCAGTTGGGGAAAATTGTTTGTATCGCCGGTCGGGTTATTCGTAACCGCGGTGCTTTTATGGTGGTTCAAGACAGCTCTGGGACTATCCAGCTGTATGTCACTAAAGAGGCGCGACCGTTTGCCAAATCTATTGATCTGGGCGATATCGTCGGTATTACCGGTGCGTTGCACAAGTCGGGCAAAGGCGACCTGTATGTGCAGATGGACAATTATCAGCTGCTGACCAAAGCGCTGCGTCCACTGCCGGATAAGTTTCATGGTCTGGCCGATCAGGAAATGCGTTACCGCCAGCGCTATGTTGATCTGATTGTTAACCCTGAAGTGCGCAATACTTTCCGCATCCGTTCGGCGGTTGTCGACTTTATTCGTCGCTACCTGAATGGCTCTGACTTTTTGGAAGTTGAAACGCCAATGTTGCAGGTAATTCCTGGCGGTGCTGTGGCACGTCCTTTTATCACCCATCACAATGCGCTGGATATTGATATGTATATGCGTATTGCTCCAGAGCTGTATTTAAAGCGTCTGGTTGTCGGCGGCTTTGAGCGGGTTTATGAAATTAACCGCAATTTCAGAAATGAAGGTCTTTCAACGCGCCATAATCCTGAGTTCACCATGCTTGAGTTCTATCAGGCCTACGCAGACTTTAATGATCTGATGGATCTAACTGAGGATATGCTGCGCAAGATGACCACTGAAGTGCTGGGTTCAACCAAGGTGGTTAATACCATTAAGGATGCTGAGGGTGAGGTGGTTAAAGAAATTAATTATGACTTTGCCGAGCCATTTACTCGCCTCTCGGTATTTGACTCTATTTTGCAGTACAACCCGGATATTACTGCCGAGCAGTTAAGTGATGAAGCCGGTGCGCGCAAGATCGCCACTGATCTGCATATCCCATTAAAAGATATCTGGGGGCTGGGTAAGGTTCAGATCGAGATCTTTGAAAAGACTGTTGAGCATCTACTAGAGCAGCCAACCTTTATTACCATGTACCCAGCTGAAGTGTCGCCGCTGGCTCGCCGCAATGATAGTGATCCCCATGTCACCGACCGCTTTGAGTTCTTTGTCGGTGGCCGTGAGCTTGCCAATGGGTTCTCTGAGTTAAATGATTCAGAAGATCAGGAAGCGCGCTTTAAACAGCAGGTAGCTGAGAAAGACGCTGGTGATGATGAGGCTATGCACTTTGATGCTGACTATATCCGTGCGCTGGAATACGGTATGCCACCTACGGCTGGTGAGGGTATTGGTATTGATCGTCTGGTGATGTTGCTGACCGATTCAGCCTCTATTCGCGATGTGTTGTTGTTTCCGCATATGCGTCCGGAATAGTTTAAGCGTTGTAAAAGCCAGATATAAAAAAGCCCAGCACTTGCTGGGCTTTTTTGTTTCTGCTTGTCTGTCGTTTCTACCCTATTTGTCATCTTGACCGAACGAAGTGAGTGGAAAGATCTCTTCAGGTTATACAGAGATTCTTCGGTTCGCTTTGCTCTCTCAGGATGACAGATCCTTCGGTTCGCTTTGCTCTCTCAGGATGACAGATCCTTCGGTTCGCTTTGCTCACTCAGGATGACCGACTTCGTCGGTCACTTAATACCAGCGTAGTAGGCTGCCAGGTTGGCAATATCTGCATCAGACAGACCTTTAGCCATAGCCGTCATCATCGCGTTATTGCGCTGGCCATCTCTAAACATCTTCAGCTGGCTGGCCAGGTAGGCTTCTTTCTGGCCGGCAAGGTTTGGCCACATACCATTGCTGCTGATGCCATTTTGACCGTGACAACCGGCGCAGGTCATTGACTTGGCTTTGCCGGCAACCGGGTCACCGGCAAGGGCGCCAAATGATGCGGCTGAAAGTGCTGCTGCTAAAAAAGGAATAACGATTTTTTTCATTTTGTTTCTCCAGTTAAGTCTTAAAATTTTCAAGTGTTAATTCGTTTGGCGCAGGCTGTGACGAAGTGAGTGGCTGATAAACAGCGAGGCGCTTAACAGTGCAACGGCGCCCACCTGATGGGCGGCGGCAATTGGCACTGGTACATAAAATATTAGGGTGCTGATACCTAGAGTTACCTGCATTATCAGCAGTCCAATCAAACACCAAAGTCCGATTTTGGCAGGTCCTTGAATACCGGCTTTCAGGGCTTTAAATACAAAAGCCGCAACCAGACCAACAATTAGGTAGGCAAATATCCGATGGTTAAATTGGATGGTGGTGATATCTTCAAAGGCTGATAACCAGGCTGGTGTCAGGGAGTAGAGGCCCGCTGGAATAAAGCTGTCACCCATTAGTGGCCAGGTGGAGTAGGCATGTCCGGCATGGGTTCCGGCAACCAGTCCGCCGGAGAGAATCATTAGGAAGATCAGCCCGCTCAAGGTGTAGGCAAGGCTTTTTAGCTCAATGGGTTGATCGGATTTTGGACTGATTAAACTAAAGGCAGTCCATAAAATAAAGGCGTAGATCAGTACTGCAGCACCCAGATGGGCGGTTAGTCGGTACTGGCTGACCTGGGGGTTATCGACTAGGCCGCTTTTAACCATATACCAGCCGAGCAGGCCCTGAAAACCGCCACCGATCAGCATAATGATCAGCTTTGGTGTAAGACCGGCTTTAATGCGCTTGGTAAACAAGAAAAACAGGAAGGGTAGTATAAAGATCAGGCCGATAAATCGTCCCAGTACACGGTGCAGATACTCATACATAAAGATCGGTTTAAATTCTTCGAGGCTCATGCCGATATTAACTTTTTGGTATTCGGGGAACTGTTGGTACTTGAGAAACATCGCCTGCCAATCCGCTTCCGACAGTGGTGGGATAATGCCCATCAGCGGTTTCCAGTCGACCATCGACAGGCCGGAATTTGTCAGTCGGGTAACGCCGCCAAGCAGGATCATACCAAAGATAACAGCGGCACAGATCAGTAGCCAATAGGCTATTTGGCGGTTATAGCGAGCCTGTTGCTCGAGGGTTGCGGTGTTTTCCAACATAGATATCAGTACCAAAAATTAATTTGAACTCAGTGACTGCGAAGTTGTACAGCCAGCAGTTTTACGAAAACGGTGGTTATTCGGACTAGATTTTATGGAAAAATTTAGTCGAGATTGTCTGTTGAGAATGGCGACAGAATTTAACGGCGGCTATGGTAACATTTGCAGCTAATTGGCTGGAAGAGATTTAGGCATTTTTGATGATGGAGATAGAGATGGGTGATCAGGGTGAGATTAAGTTGGATCCGAGTTGGTACCGAGTGCTGGGTGATGAATTTGATACAGACTATATGCATGAACTGCGTGAGTTTTTAGTCCAGCAAAAAGCCGCTGGCAAGGTTATCTATCCGCCGGGCTCGCAGTGGTTTTCGGCATTTAATAACACCCCCTTTGATCAGGTTCGCGTGGTAATTCTTGGCCAGGATCCCTATCACGGTCCCAATCAGGCCCACGGTCTGTGTTTTTCAGTGCTGCCCGGCGTTAAGGTGCCGCCATCCCTAGCCAATATGTACAAAGAGTTGGCCGATGATCTGGGTATTGAGCAACCAGGTCATGGCTGTCTTACCAGCTGGGCAAAGCAGGGGGTTCTGCTGTTAAATGCCACACTTACCGTCGAACAGGCCAATGCCGGTGCTCATCAGGGCAAGGGCTGGGAGCAGTTTACCGATGCGGCTATTCGCGCTTTAAATGACCAGCGCGAGGGTATTGTGTTTGTATTGTGGGGCAGCTATGCCCAGAAGAAGGGCGCCTTTATCGACCAGTCACGGCATTTAGTTCTCAAGTCGGTTCACCCATCGCCCTTATCTGCATACCGTGGATTTCTCGGCTGCAAACATTTTTCCGCTGCCAATAATTATCTTCATCAAAATGGCCAGACGCCAATTAATTGGCAGTTGCCAACCGAGCAAGAGGCGTTGGACGATTTAAAAATCTAGCCTTAGCTCTTTACATAGGCTCTTTACATAGGCTCTTTCTTCTAGCTTTCGCGTAGGCTGCGGCTAATTCCCCGTAACAATGGTTCCAGTAGATAGTCGGCAATAGTGCGTTTGTCGGTGATCAGGATAGCTTCAGCAGGCATGCCGCTGGATAGATGCAGCTTTGGGATACTGTCTAATTGATTTTTATCGACACGTAGCTCGGCAATAAAATAATAGCCTTCGGCATCTTCGTGCCGGTCTGCTGAAACCCAGTGAACCTTGCCTTCGAGTAGTGGGGTAGCTCTGGCATTAAATGCCGAAAGGCGAATGCGCGCGCTCTGGCCGGGCCAGAGTAAATCTATATCGGTGGGGCGAACCCGCGCTTCTATAAGTAATTCTTCCTTGTTAGGCAGAAGCCGCATAATCTCTTCTCCAGGCAACACCATCTCACCGGGATTCTTTCTTTTTAGGTGGGTGATCAGGCCATCGTGGGATGCTCGAATAGTTGCATTGGCGATTCTGTTTTTTAGCTGATTAATATTATCTTCAATACTAATAATACGCTGCATCGCACGGTTGTTGTCTTGGGTTGCCTGTTGGCTCAGTTCGGAGATTACTAGGTTTCTTTGAATGGGGATCTGTTGTAATTCAGATTCAGCGGCGGCGATTTTTTGCTGAGTGCTATCAATTTCGCTACGAGCATTTATAAGCCGCTGAGATATGTCATCGAGCTGAATTTCTGAAACATAGTTTTTTCCAGCCAGAGCCTTAACTGCGCTGTGCTGTTTGTTTAGCAGTTCAAGCCGTTCAAGCCGTGCCCGATTCTCAATTTGTTGTGCTTGGATAGAGAGTTGTAATTGCCGTTCTCGGTGTTCGATCAGTTCAAGCTGGTTGTTTTTTATTGTGATGGTTTCAGAAAAGTTCTGTTGTCGCATGGCTAATGCCGGCGCTTCTTGTAGTCTCTTTGCTAACAATAATACTTTGTCTGAAAATTCTAGCTGTTGACGTTTGTTGATATGGGTTAGGGCGATCTCTCGATCTAACAACGTCATCAGATAGTCGCGAAGATTGGCTTTTAATGCGGACTGCTGTTCCGAGATATCCAGCTGTAAAAGAATCGCACCCTTTGCGACCTCAGCGCCGGAGCGCGCATTAATCGATGCGATTTTGCCTCCGCGCAAATGCTGGATCGGTTTGCTGTCTTCCATGGTGCGAATATGCCCCTTGGCCAATACCGCACTTTCCACTGGTGCAAGGGCAATCCATAGAGAAAATGCCAATAGGCTAACGCAGAGAATAATAACTGTTCTGATTCGCAGGGACTGATCTTGGAGAGGGGTTAGTTGATCTTGCATGACTGTTTTGACTCCTGATCAGGCGACGCGCTGTGCATTGGCAAAGCGCTGTGGCGCTGGCACAACAGTGCCGTTCTCAAATAGGTAGCTGCGCTGAGCAAGTTTGATCAGCTGCCTCGAATGGGTGGTTAAAATAACCGTTCTATTCTGTTCTTTAAGCAACAGCAATGTTTGCTGCAGTTGATTGAGCATGGTTGAGTTGCAGAGGGTTTCCGGATTTTCCAAAAGAATAATCTGCGCCTTGCTGGCGACTGCTGCAGTCAGCGTAATCAAGCGCTCAAGCTGGCGGCCAATTGCAGTGCTTTGAGCAACCTGATGATCAAAGCGGAAATCATAGGCAATATTCAACTCTATAAGCCGTTGATTGAGGGCGGTTATCTGTCCCGCTTCTATCGCTTGGCTTTTATCCACTGCGCCGAAGCCTGTGATCAGCTCAACGATTGTGCCCTCTGGCAGGCTAACCGATTCGCCTGCGATAGCCATATGATTTTGCAAACTCTCTGGGCACCAGTCGGCGCGGCGAGTGCCATCAATAAGGCAGTTACCTGATAGTAGCTGCTGTTCGCCAAGCAGTACTTTTATAACCTCGTTCTGCCCCGCACCAACCGATCCGGTTAGCGCGGTGATTTCGCCCGGATTTGCCCGCAGGCTTATATTTGCGAGTGCAGTTACAGTTGAGCTGCTCTTATGGCGGGATTAATTGGATCCTTAATACTGATATTTTGCAGCTCGATTCTGCCCTGCACAGAGCCGGAATAACTGCCCGGGGTGCGCAGGCTGAGTTGATCAAAATACTCGCATACGTCGAGCACCACCTGCCTGCCCAGTGAGACCACGGCGCTGTTGGAAAAAAGCATATCAAAGGGTGCAATGGCCCTGGATGAAATAATTAGGGCGGCGATAAAACCACCGGCGGTCAGGCTGTTTTGCAATAACAAAATAGCGCCAATGGTTGGGGTGCCAAGTTGATATAAAGTTCTCAGGCAGTGATGAATATCGGTTAGCAATCCCCCCTTGTCGATACTTGAGGTATTTGCTTTGGGTTTGGATGCTTCCCAGTGCTGAATGGTATTTGCCGACTTTAGCCAGCGTTGGGTTTTGTTTGAACAGTCGATTAACCCCTCGTCCAGAGAAGGTTTTTCCTGTTTGAATTTTGCATAGGCGATCAGGCAGAAGCACAGGTTTACCCCGAGCATAAACAGCCCTAATATCGGTGATAGAATAAATATTAAGATGGCTGAAATCGGTAGCAAGAGCACGTCGAGAATACTGGCGATACCACCGATCTTAAGCTGCTGCTGAAATAATTTTACTCTGCGATAGAGTTTTTTACCCGGATAACCGCGGTGTACTTGAGCGCTGATATGTTGGCAAATCTGCTGGTCGAGATACTCTGCAAAATTGACGATGGATTTGCGCCGCAGCTGTTCAAAGGCAAGACCGCTGATGGAAATTATCAGCGCGCCAACCGCCAACATCCACAGGGATTCATAGCTGCCGGTGGTGATAATCCGGTCAAAAATTTGCAGCGTGTAAAGGGGCACACAAAAGGCCGCCAGATTAGTAAAAAAGGAATGGCCCAGAATCATCCGGGCCACACGTTTTACCGCAGCGATAAAAGTCTTGCGATTAGACAGAAGCTTAGGCAACTGAAATATCCAAGTCTGAGAGTGAGTCTGTGCTAATACCCTGCAGCTCTGCAAACAGGATGGCATCGGAGAAATCACCGTCGCCATCCAGATCCGCATATAGTTGAGCGTTGCCGCCAGTAGTCTCTAGTTGCATCCATTCGCTGATATCTCTGTTGGCCAGTGAGGCGCTGACATCAAAGCTAAGATTATCTTCGCCGAGAGCAAAATCGAGAATTTGATCGAGGCTGCCATCAATATCGCTCTGTCGCCAGGTAAACGAGTCGGCACCGGAACCCCCGATTAACTCGTCATCACCGCGCATACCACGAAGCGTATCGTCGCCGCTGCCGCCCTCAAGTCGATTGTCTAGACGATTGCCGCGCAGGCTGTCGTTATGGTCTGAGCCAACGGCATTTTCTATGGACTTGAGCGTGTCGGAATCACCGCCGGTGACTTTCTTGCGGTGTATATCAATATTGACGCTAGTATCAGCGTAGCTGTAAGAAACTGTATCTATTCCCGAGCCACCGTTGACCACATCTTTATTGGCGCCGGAGTAAATAAGATCATTTCCAGAACCGCCTTTAAGATTATCGTTACCCGAACCACCGAGCAGGGTATCGTTACCGACACCACCCCTAAGGTTGTCATTGCCGCTGCCGCCATCCAGATAGTCATCGCCCGAGCGACCTTTGAGTTGGTCGTTCTTGTCGCCGCCATAGAGGTTGTCATTACCAGTGCCACCCTCTAGCTGGTCATTACCTGATGCGCCGATAAGCGTATCATCGCCATTGCCGCCGAAGAGATGATCATTGCCCTTGCCGCCGTCTATATAATCATTGCCGCTGCCGCCGTTGATATCGTCATGGCCGTTGTTACCGTAGAGATGGTCGTTACCTTTACCGCCAGAGATAGTGTCATTACCACTGCCACCCCAAGCTGAATCATTGCCGGTGCCGCCGTTGATACTGTCATGGCCGCTGTCGCCGTAGAGCTGATCGTCACCTTTACCGCCAGAGATATTGTCATTGCCACTGCCGCCCCAGGCCGAATCACTACCCGAACCGCCATCAATCAGGTCGTTGCCATCGTCACCGAATAATTGGTCATTGCCGGCGCGGCCATAGATATCGTCATTGCCATTGCCGCCATGAATTTCATCGTTCTGCTCTGAGATGCCGATAAAATTGCCGTCCTGATCGAACTTACCAAGGCTGCCATCACCAAGAATCTGATAAGTATAGGTGGGCTGATCCTGATCGATACCGCTATCGCCACTGGCGATATTTGGATCCAAAACCTGCGCATTGGAATTGCCAATATCAACTGAGAAGACTGAGTCATCAAAATCTTTATCGCCGCCATTGTAGAGATCTTCAAAACCCAGCGTGATCAAACCCGCATCTGTGTCGGCGAGTCCCACTGTGTGAGCAATCCCATCCGGATTAAGCTGATAATTGCCGCCCTCGACACCGGCGGCGGTGTGGTAGCTGTTATAAACCAACTTTGTTTCAGAGCCGTCGGTATCCACAAACCATAGGCTTGGATTAACTGAGTTGATGGTTGCGATTGAGCCATCAGCATTACGGAATTCCAACTGACCCTCGTTGAAATTCATATCGCTGTAGCTGTTGTTGTAGGAATAGCCGTTGGCAACAATAAAAAAGCCCAGCTGATCGCCAGCTTGCATACTTAGGTCACTGGTTGTTCCGGACTGGGTATTTCCTCCAGAGCCGGGCAGACTGGCATTGGGAAAATGAAACTGAACATCAGTGATTAAACCCTCAGCGGATACTTTATAACTGCCTAGGGAGTTTTTGTAGCCGGCGCTCTCCGATTGAAAGATCACACTGCCTTCATAATCTTCAGTAATATTAAAGGCGCTGAGATCAACGAATGACGGCCCGCCACTTCCGTAGAGGGTATCGTTACCTGAATTGCCATGTATCTCATCATTGCCTGCACCACCGTAGGCAATATCGTGGCCATTACCCGAATTGATCAGGTCGTTACCACCTCTCCCTGAAAGTACCTCGTGGCCATTGCCACCGTTTAGCTGGTCATCTCCGCTAGTTCCTACAATCGGCTTAATTGCTGTCGTCATTTTTAGGGCTCCTTGAAATTATTTAGTCCGTCTGTAGGGAGGTAGAGCAACTATGATGCCAGTAGCTAATGATTGACTTAACCTATGGTTTTGTATGGTTATTGTTTGTCTTGTAGAATGCTTTTAGATTGCAGATCGCGAAAGAAAACAGATGGCTTTTGCAAAATGCAGTTCAAAGTGCGAAATATTAAACGGTCTTCTGAACTACACTGGGAGTCTGTCCGAGGGGCTCTGGCAAAACCCCGGTTAAAACACCAGTTAAAACATAACTAGCTGAAAAAACAGAGGCGTAAAACGTGGCAACAAAATCCTGGCAAACTCCGAAAAATCTCCTTGTCGTAATGTCGGTGGCGATGACAGTTGCCTTTGCTACATGGATGGCACTGCTGAATAATTTTGTGATTGAGCGAGCCAGTTTTACTGGAGCGGAAATTGGTATGTTGCAGAGTATTCGTGAGGTGCCCGGATTTTTGGCGTTTACCGCGGTGTTTGTGTTGTTGCTGTTAAAAGAGCAGACCTTTGCCTATCTGTCTCTGGCACTGCTGGGTATTGGTGTTGCCGCGACCGGTTATTTCCCCACGGTAGTGGGGCTCTATCTGACAACCTTTTTAATGTCGGTTGGCTTTCATTATTACGAGACAATTAAGCAGTCCCTATCGCTGCAGTGGTTGAGTATCGAAGAGGCGCCAGCCATGCTCGGCAAACTGATTGCCGTTAGTTCGGTCGCATCGTTGGCGGCCTATAGTTTTTTATGGCTGGCCGAGGCGCATCTAGGGTTGAGTTTTAAAACCATCTATCTTGTGGGTGGCGGCTGTTGTCTGGCATTGACATTATTTGCCTGGCTGGGCTTTCCCCGCTTCCAGGCCAAGACACCGCAGCGCAAGCATCTGCTGATGCGCAAACGCTACTGGCTGTATTACGCGCTGACATTTATGGGCGGTGCGCGGCGGCAGATTTTTGTTGTTTTTGCCGGCTTCCTGATGGTCGAAAAGTTTGGTTACAGCGTCAGTGATATTGCGCTGTTGTATATTATTAATCATCTTTTTAACTGGGCTTTTGCCGGACGTATTGGCAAATTGGTAGGCCGTATTGGCGAGCGCCGGGCGCTGACCTTTGAGTACTGCGGTCTGTTCTGTGTGTTTACTGCCTATGCTTTTGTTAACGATGCAACCTGGGCGGCGGGATTATATGTTCTGGATCATTTGTTTTTCTCTCTGGCGATTGCTATCAAAACCTACTTCCAGAAAATTGCCGATCCGGCAGATATGGCCTCCACAGCGGGGGTGGCTTTTACCATTAATCATATTGCGGCGGTGGTGATTCCCGCGCTGTTTGGTTTAGTGTGGCTGGTGTCGCCAGCGGCGGTATTTTTGATGGGTTCTGGGATGGCGTTAATCAGTCTGCTATTGGCGAGAAATATTCCAATGGCGCCCAGTGAAGGCAATGAGGTAGTGGTTGGGAAGGTGGCTGCGGTTTCGCTGTAATAGCGATTTTTTTCTGTCATCCTGAACCTAAAGCCATGTCATCCTGAACGCAGTGAAGGATCTATTCTGGTTGTAACTGCAAGAAGATCCTTCACTGCGTTCAGGATGACAAAAAAACATAATAACAAAGTAACCGGCAGTATTATCAAACCACCAGCGGTGGTTTTTTAGCTTTGGCGCGCAGCCAGTTAAGCCCATTTAAAATGGCTGGGGTTCTAACTATTTTTCGTTCGATACGAAACTTACCCGGATAGTCGATCAGCAGCAAGCCAGTTACCAAGGTGAGGATTCCCTGGCCGGGTAAAAACAGCATTAATAGCCCCGCCAGAATCAAACCGTAACCCAGCAGATTTTTTCCAATCAGAGTCAGCAGTCGAACCACCGGATGCTGGCTTTTCCACTTAGTTGGCTGTCGCTTTTTCGGGACAAAGTAATCTTCAGGAATTTTTGCGACTAGCCAGGGGAGAGTCAGCAGGCTGATAATAAACACAACCAGAGAGCCAATGCCGATCCACACCAGTAGCTGTTGATGACTCTCCAAGTTGATAAAGTTACTCATGGGCTGGCTGGAATCTCGTAGGGCAGAGGTAGATGGATAACCGCTGTTAGCGACTGTTCACCAATTTGTATCTCCGTGCAATCGCTGGCTTTATCAGCCAGTACTGCTAATACTTCTACGGTGGATGGGTCTGCCCAGGCCGCGCTGGCAATATTGCCGATACTTTTCCCTTCGCTATTTCTTAGTTCATCACCGGCATTGGGCAGGCTGTTGAGGGATAGATGCAGATGATGCATACGGCGTTTTACTGCGCCGCGATAATGGGCACGAGCGACAATCTCCTGTCCTGTGTAACAACCTTTTTTAAAGTTGATGTAGCCTAGTGCATCGAGATTTAGCATCTGCGGAATAAACATATCACTGGTTTCGGCAACCACGTCGGCACTGCCGGTTCTGATTCTCTGGAGATTGCTTAGAACAGTAGTGTCTGAATACTGCTGGCTAACATCGCTGATCTCGGTCTTAAAAAACACCGCGTATTTTTTAAGATTGGCTATAGCTAAATCTTTAACTGAGTGATGGGTTTCTAAAATAATATTGTCCTGCTCGTCGCAGCTGGCGCTAAACAGGAAAATAATCCGTCCTTTGGGGGTGCAGTGGGCACCATTAATAGTTGCATCGCCCGTTAGGCTTTCCATGTCGCAAGTCACCTGACCCTGCAAAAACTTGCGGCTGTCGGGGCCGGTTAGTTGGATATAAGCTCGTGGGTCGGTTATTTCTTTATTCTGTTCGGTCATCGCCAATCCGTAGGTTTTGGTGACACTGTTGAATCACAGTGTAGGTTAATGAGTGATTGTCTCTTATAATGCGGCTTTAACACAATTAATGATTAGCTATGAATAAAAATCGTCTGCGCTGGGCCTGTCGCCGAGGTATGTTGGAACTGGATTTACTGCTTGAGCCCTTTGCTGAAGAGTTCTATGAAACCCTCGAAGAAAGTGATCAGCTGCGTTTTGAAGCACTGCTTGAATGTGAGGATCAGTCGCTGTTTTTATGGCTGATGAAGCGCGAGCCTGCAGATAACCCCGATTTGCAAAGGATAGTGCAGATTATTCATGAGTCACGTAGCAAAAACAGCTGAATTTAGGCTTTACCCCTCAAAATATTTTCTCTATGCCAAGCTGGGTCTGGCGGTTGCGGCTGGTTTGATTATAGCGGCCGCGCCAATTCTGCTCTGGGCTAAAGTTGTCGGGCTGTATATTGTGCTCGCGGTTGGTTATCGCTTTTATGCGGATTTTTGTCGGCAATCCCCAGAGCGGCTTTTTGTTGTGGATGATCAGCTGGAATGCTGGCGTTTGGTTTCTCAAACCAGCGGTGAAAATGAGCTGCGCTTGGAGCCCACTCAGTTTGTGACTGGATATTTAGTGGTGCTCTACTTAAGAGACTTGCAGGGTATCAGGCTCACTAGAGTAATTCCCAGAGACAGCCTGTCTGAGGAAGATCATCGGCTGTTGCGAAAGTTACTTATCTCAAGAAATTCTTATAGAAAGACCTCTTAAAAGACCTAGCTGCGATTAATAATCACATCCTGTCCGGCAAAATTAATCGGTACTAAAATAGTATCTTTGGCGATCGGTGCCAGCTCTGGATAGTCCAGAGTATAGTGCAGGCCACGGCTCTCTTTGCGCTGTAGAGCGCAGCGAATAATTAACTCGGCAACCGTTGCCAGATTACGCAGTTCAAGCAGATCGCGGCCCACGGTGTAATTGCTGTAATACTCTTGAATCTCTTTTTGGAGCAGCTTGATACGGTGCTCGGCACGCTGCAGGCGCTTATCGGTACGCACAATACCCACGTAATCCCACATAAAGCGGCGCAATTCATCCCAGTTGTGGGAGATAACCACATCTTCATCGGAATCGGCGACTTTCGATTCATCCCACTCTCTAACAAAGTCCGGTTCTGGGATCTTATCTTGCATCTGATTGATTTCATTAGCCGCTGCATGGGCGTAAACCAAACATTCGAGCAGCGAATTACTGGCCATGCGATTGGCGCCGTGCAGCCCTGTAAACGCACTCTCGCCAATAGCGTAGAGATTGAGCAGATCGGTCTGCCCCTTGGTATTTACAATAATACCGCCGCAGGTGTAATGGGCCGCGGGAACCACAGGAATTGAATCGGTGGTGATATCGATACCAAATTCTAGGCAGTGCTTGTAAACCGTGGGGAAGTGCTCAGTAATAAACTCAGCGGGTTTATGGCTGATATCCAAATACAGGCAGTCACTGCCCAGTCGTTTCATCTCATGGTCAATGGCCCGCGCCACTACATCTCTGGGTGCCAGCTCGGCATCTGGATGGAAGTTGTGCATAAACGCCGAACCGTCGGGAAGCTTTAGCAGCGCACCCTCACCACGCAGAGCCTCGGTAATCAAAAATGATTTGGCCTTGGGGTGATAGAGGCAGGTGGGGTGAAATTGATTAAATTCCAGATTGGCTACGCGACAGCCGCGTCGCCAAGCCATTGCAATACCGTCGCCACTGGCGCCGTCAGGATTGCTAGTATAAAGATAGGTTTTACTAGCGCCGCCGGTGGCCAGTACCACGCTCTTGGCTCTAAAAAGAGAGACAGCGCCGCTATTAATATCGAGGATATAAGAGCCGGTGCAGCGGATTTTTCGCGAGTCGCTGTCTGCCTGAGTAACAAGATCTACAGCGCAGTGATGTTCAAAGATATCAATATTTTTAGCCGCTATGGCTCGATCGACCAGTGTGCCGGTGATTTCTTTGCCGGTCGCGTCTGCCGTATGCAGAATACGGCGATGACTGTGGCCACCTTCCTGAGTCAGGTGATAGGTGGTCTGGTCCTCTTCACGGGTAAAATCAACACCCTTGTTGATCAACCATTGCACCGAGGCCGGGCCATTTTCTACCACAAAGCGCACCGCTTCTTCGTGACAGAGACCTGCGCCAGCCACCAGAGTGTCGGCAATATGCGCTTCAGAACTGTCGTTTTTATCGAATACTGCGGCGATCCCGCCCTGGGCCAGCCACGAGGCTCCACCCTGAAGTGAGGCTTTGCTGATCAGCGCGACGCGGAGGTTGGAATCCAGCTGCAATGCCACAGCTAAACCAGCGGCACCACTGCCTATAATCAGAACATCGTAGATATGGGTTTGTTTCATGGTTGGGTCACAATCGGTTGACGCGGCATGATAGTATAAGCTCAAATTACAAGCGAACTAAATCGCTTGCTGGTGGTCTGTCTTTGATTGCCGTTATTTATATTAAGTGTAAAAAGCAATAATAACCCGGAAATGTAGGATAAATGGACTCCTAAATGACAGAAAAAAAGACAGAACCCACTGACCAACAGCTCGTGGTCAGGGTGCAGAAAGGCGATAAACGCGCCTTTGATCTGCTCGTTCTCAAATACCAATACAAAGTACACGCCATAGTTGCGCGTTTTATTCGCGACAGTGATGAGGTGAGGGATGTAGTGCAGGAGGCTTTTATTAAAGCCTATCGGGCACTGCCCAAGTTTCGCGGCGATAGTCAGTTTTATACCTGGCTGTACAGAATTGCCGTGAATACCGCGAAAAATTACCTGGTTGCCCGCAGCAGAAGACCGCCATCCTCAGATGTAGATCTGGATGATGCGGAGTACTACTCTGGCAGCGAGCAACTTAAGGATACTGGTACCCCTGAAAATCAACTGTTTCGCGATCAGCTTGAAGAGGTGATTAATCAGGCGATTATCGAGTTGCCTGAAGATCTTCGAACTGCTGTGACACTGCGCGAATATGAAGGCTTGAGTTACGAGGATATTGCCTCGGTGATGAACTGCCCAGTGGGCACGATTCGATCACGGATTTTCCGTGGTAGAGAGTCAATTGATGTGCGAGTTCTAGAATTAATTGAAGGGCAGTGAACTAATGGTGAACCTTTTAAATAATCACCGGTCTTACCCACAGTATTTATGTAATGAACAGTTACTAATAAAGCACTATTTAAAGAAGATTATCTTAAACAATTTAGTGAAATTTAACTTTAGCGCTAGTTTTACACGAAGAGGTAAATGAATGAGCGATCACAAGGAACGCCTGGAGGAGTCACTCTCCGCACTTATGGATGGTGAAGCTACTGAAATGGAGACTCATCGCCTACTCAAAGCGGTTGCAGAAGACCCGAAGTTAAGAGGTCAGTGGACGCGCTATCATATGGCCTCGTCGACTATCAAAGGTGAGCCGGCGACAACCTCGATAGACTATTCAGCTGCTATTTCAGCGGCGATTGATCAGGAGCCTGCGCACCGCAGAAGCGCTATAACAGTATTTGCCGGCTCGGCAGGACGTTTTGCCATTGCCGCCTCGGTCGCACTGGTTGCCGTATTTGGTGTTCAGCAGCTCAACAGCCCCTTAGATACCGCTAGTCCAGTATCAGAGTTTGCCGGCCTAGAAACTCCGGTTGAAAATAGCGGTCCAGCGATTCAGTTTCCCTCAGGCTTCCAGCCGAGCATCAATGCTCGCACTGTCAGTGTCGGCGGGAACAATAAAAGCTCCCAGCGCGCCGTACCGGTGCTTGAGGTTAATCAGCAAGTTCAGCAACAGGTAAAGCAGCAGTATTCAGAGGCTGAAATGCGCGCCTACCTCAACAATATTATGTCCAAGCACTCCAGCCATGCAGCGTTAAACAGTAATCAGGGAATGATGCCATTCGCCCGCCTAAGCGAAACTGAGAGCAAAGCTGAGAACAAAACCGGAAGCGCAGCTGTAAGCAAAAGTATCGGCGAGGCATCTTCCGATAAGGAATAACAGATCATAATGGTTGTATTCTCATCATTTAAAATAGCATTTAAAGCGCTTAAACAGGCGGCTCTGGTAGCCGCCGTTTTGCTGCATGGGCCGGTATTTTCTGCTCCGATGGAATCTGCTCATGATCTGATGGCGCGCATGGCCAAAGCCTCTCGAGAGCTTAGTTACAGCGGTGTTTTCACCTACGAATACCGCGGCAACCTGACTAGCGTAAAGCTGATGCATCAGGTTCGAGAGGGTAAAATCTACGAACGCCTGTTGCATATGGACGGAACCCAACGCGATGTGGTTAGCCGCACTGACAGCGTTGACTGTGTCCGCACTGGCGATATGCTTTTGCGTGGCAATGCCTACAAAATCAACAATGAGAATTATTCGCGCTTAGAAGACTTCTACGAATTTCATATCAAGGGCGATGGGCGCATTGCCAATCGTCATGTGTCTATGGTGCACGTGCTGCCCAAAGATAAGTATCGCTATGGCTATGTGGTCGCAATCGACAAAGAGTCCGGTCTATTACTGCAGTCTATATTGATGAGCCATACCGGCAAGCCTCTTGAACGTTTCCAGTTTGTCGATGTGAATATTGGAGAATCATCGGCGGGTATTGATCTTCAACTCAAAGGTGACGAATTTGGAGCGGTTGACCAAGCTAATTGTATTCAGGTCAGTCGCAAAATAGATGCCCTTAAATCAATGTGGCACATGGATTGGCTGCCGCCGGGCTTTGTTTTAGCCTCTCATCAATCACCGGATGCCCAGGGTCAGGAAGCGATGATGTTTACCGATGGTCTGGCCGTGTTTTCGGTGTTTATTGATTCGGTGCAGGGCACTGTGCTGCCGCCGATTGACGCAAAGCTGGGCGCCACAGTCGCGGTGTTGACCAAAGCCGATATCAATGGCCACCAATATGCGATCTGTGTGGTCGGTGAAATTCCTCGCGGCACAGCCAGTCAAGTGGCCAGTGCTATTAGTTTAGCGCCCTAAGGGGCAGAGTATTTATGATTCTTGAAACAGGAACCGTTGTCGCTGTTGAGTCTGATGGGCTATGGGTTGAGACCATTCAGAAGTCTGCCTGCGAAGCCTGTGTGGCTGAAAAAGGCTGCGGTCAAAAATTTCTCTCCAAATTGGCGGGCAAGACAACCAGTATTCGGGTTTTGCTGAATAATCAACCACAACAAAAATTTTCTATCGGCCAGTCGGTGACCATAGGTATTCCCGAAGACGTTATTGTGTTGGCCTCTCTGCTGGTCTATCTGCTGCCAATCTTTGGGGCTGTGGCTGGCGCCGCTATTGTCGGTATCAATGGTGGGGGTGATTTACAGAGTATTTCTGGTGCTCTAACTGGATTGTTGTTGGGCGGTTGGCTGGTCAGACTCCATAGTCAAAAATCGCGCAATGATCTGCGTTACAACCCGATTTTAGTCGACCCTTCGGCTGACACTGATGCGGCGATTATTCAGGTTCGATGATCTGTATTAACTACGTCTGATTATGGTTTATCTATCATCTTCTGTTCGACTATTTTTAATAATGCCGATAACACTTTTATACCAAAGCGATTATTAATATTGGAGAAAATTCTGTGATTAAAAGATTTGCCGCCGCTACTTCGTTTGTTCTTATTCTATTTATATCTCTGTCTGCCAATGCCCAGTTACCAGATTTTACCGCCCTGATTGAAGAGACTTCACCGGCGGTGGTTAAAATTAATACGGTGCAGAAGACCCGAAAAAGTGCCGGGTCGCAAATACCCCCGGGGCAAATTCCGGAGATTTTCCGCGAACTATTTCAGCAGCGCGAGAGACAGCAGGCGCCGCGTCCAGCCTTTTCCATGGGCTCAGGTTTTGTGATTTCCGATGATGGCTATATTCTTACCAATCACCATGTGGTCGACGGGGCGGATGAAATAGTCGTACGTTTTTCCGATCGACGAGAATTTACCGCCGAGATAGTCGGCAAAGATCGCCGTTCGGATCTGGCGCTGCTAAAAATTGAAGCCACTGGATTGCCAGTGCTTAAGTTCGCCGAGCCCGACAAGTTAAAGGTCGGTGCCTGGGTGTTGGCTATTGGCTCGCCATTTGGCCTCGACTACTCGGCCAGTGTCGGTATTGTCAGTGCCATAGGACGGAGTATTCCCACCGACAAGGGTGAAAACTATGTGCCGTTTATTCAAACCGATGTAGCGATTAATCCGGGCAATTCCGGTGGCCCGCTATTTAATCTCAATGGTGAAGTGGTAGGTATCAACTCTCAGATTTACTCGCGCTCTGGCGGCTCCATTGGACTCTCCTTTGCGATTCCTGCCAGTGTTGCAACCGGAGTTGTTGAACAGCTCAAAGAAAATGGCGTGGTTCAGCGTGGCTGGCTGGGTGTGGTTATTCAGGATGTCGATAGAGACCTTGCCCGCTCACTGGATCTGGATAAGCCTCAGGGCGCCCTAATTAATGCGGTTGAGCCCGACAGTCCTGCAGATAAAGGCGGAATTAAACCCGGCGATGTTATTGTGCGCTTTAACCAGCAGATCATTGTCGATTCAGGAGATCTTCCCCATGTGGTTGGAATGCTCGCCCCAGGTAAAAAAGCGCCGGTTATGCTTTATCGCAAGGGCAAACTTAAAAAGCTCAGTGTTGAGATTGGCACTCTCAAGGGCGGCGAACAGACCGTTGCCGGCCGCGCTGATGGCAGTGATCGAATAGGCCTGCTTGTTGAATCCTTAAGTGAGCGGGAATTGAGGTCGTTGGGTATTCGCGGTGGGGTGGTGATCGAACAGGTTTCAGATGATTCCGCTGCCTCAGAATCGGGTTTACGCCGTGGTGATATTATTTTACAGCTCGGATACAGCCGCATTGACGATGTCGATGAATACAATCAGGTGGTCCGAGAGCTGCCCACTGATACACCGGTTTTAATTCGTTTTTACCGGCAGGGTCGGGCGATTTCTAGAACCATTATTATCAAGCCATAGCTTTTGGGCTTTATATAGGCGCTATTTGCACTCTTTATCAGCCGCGTGTTTTGCTTAATAAGGCGCGCGGTTGATAGCGAAAGAGGCGTAAATAGGCTAAACTCCGCTCGCATTTTTTAACGGTAGTGAAAACACCTTGTCCGATCTCAGCCACATCAGAAATTTTTCGATTATTGCCCATATTGACCATGGCAAATCCACCATCGCAGACCGCTTTATTCAGGTCTGTGGAGGCCTTGCTGAGCGTGAAATGGCCGCTCAGGTTCTCGACTCTATGGATATTGAGCGCGAGCGCGGTATTACGATTAAAGCCCAGAGCGTGACGCTGCCGTATACCGCTAAAGATGGTAAAACCTATCAGTTAAACTTTATTGATACCCCCGGTCATGTGGATTTCTCCTACGAAGTCTCCCGCTCGCTGGCCGCCTGTGAAGGCGCGCTGCTGATTGTCGATGCCGCGCAGGGCGTAGAAGCACAGTCCGTAGCCAACTGCTACACCGCGATTGCTCAGGGCCTGGAAGTTATTCCAGTATTGAACAAAATGGACTTACCTCAGGCCGAGCCGGAAAAGGTGATCGCTGAGATCGAAGATATTATCGGCATTGAAGCCACCGATGCTGTGCGCTGTAGTGCCAAATCTGGCGAGGGTATCAACGATATTCTCGAAGAGTTGGTTTTAAAGGTGCCACCACCTGTGGGTGATGTAGATGCACCACTACAGGCTTTAATTATTGATTCATGGTTCGACAACTACCTTGGCGTTGTTTCTCTGGTGCGTGTAATGCAAGGCACGCTGACCAGCAAAAGCAAAATTGTTGCTAAAACTATCGGCAAGCCCCATGTGGTCGACAGCGTTGGTGTGTTTACCCCCAAGCGCAAAGAGACCGGTGTATTGCGGGCTGGCGAAGTTGGCTTTATGGTCGCGGGCATTAAAGATATTTTAGGCGCACCGGTGGGTGACACTATCACCAACCTAAGCACCTCTGACGTTGATCCTCTTCCCGGCTTTCAACGGGTTAAACCGCAGGTTTATGCGGGTATGTTTCCGGTTGATTCCGATGATTTCGAAGACTTTCGTGAAGCTCTGGCCAAACTTGCGGTCAATGATGCATCGCTGTTTTTTGAGCCGGAAAGTTCCGATGCGCTGGGCTTTGGCTTCCGCTGTGGCTTCCTCGGGATGCTGCATATGGAGATTATTCAAGAGCGTCTCGAGCGTGAATACGATCTCAACCTGATTACCACCGCGCCTACCGTAGTCTTCGAAATTCTCAACACCTCCGGTGATCTGCTGCATATTTCCAATCCTTCGGCACTGCCGGATCCGGCCCATATTGAAGAGATGCGCGAGCCGATCTGTGAAGCCAATATCCTTGTCCCCAAAGACTATGTGGGCAATGTGATCGCTCTCTGTGTCGAAAAACGTGGCGTACAAAAAGATATGCAGTTTGTCGGCGGGCAGGTAGCGATCAGCTATGAGCTGCCGATGAGTGAAGTGGTGATGGATTTCTTTGATCGACTCAAATCTGTAAGTCGCGGTTTTGCCTCTCTGGACTACAGTTTTATACGTTTTCAGGCCTCCTCTCTGGTCAGGTTGGATGTATTGATTAACGGTGATCGTGTGGACGCTCTGGCCGCGATTATCCATCGCGATACCTCCCAGCAAAAAGGCCGGGTTCTGGCCGATAAAATGAAAGAGTTAATTCCCCGACAGATGTTTGATGTGGCTATTCAGGCGGCTATCGGTGGCAGTGTGGTTGCCCGAACTACAGTTAAGGCACTACGCAAGAATGTAACCGCCAAATGTTATGGTGGCGATGTTACCCGTAAGAAGAAATTGTTAGAAAAGCAGAAAGCGGGTAAGAAACGCATGAAGCAGGTGGGTAGTGTTGAAATTCCTCAGGATGCGTTTTTAGCCGTGCTAAAAAGCTAAGAGCTAATAACAAAAAAAGTTTACAGTTGAGCGGCCAATAGGCCTCTAATCAAAAAGGAGAGCGATCCGGATGGATCTTAATTTCGAGCTTATATTGACGGTTATTTTTCTTATTTCAGCCTGTTTCTGGCTGCTTAATAAATTTGTGGTCAAGCAGGTCGAAGGGTCGATCGAATTTGCCGGGTCAATGGCCCCGGTGCTGGGTCTAGTGCTGGTGCTGCGCTCTTTTGTTATCGAGCCCTTTCAGATTCCATCGTCGTCAATGGTGCCAACCCTAAAAGTCGGTGACTTTATTGTTGTTAACAAATGGACTTACGGAATACGTCTGCCGGTTATCCGTAATAAAATCATTGAACTCAACTCACCTGAGCGCGGCGATGTGATGGTGTTTTTCCCGCCCCATGAAGAGCGCTACTTTATTAAGCGAGTGGTTGGCCTGCCGGGTGACGAGATTCATGTTTTAAACGGTGTGCTCTATGTCAATGGCGACAAGATGAGCCAGAAAGTTCTTGCCGACGAAGAAGCTGCACCGCGATCGGTGGTTATGACTGAAGATTTAACCGGTATTGAGCACGCTATCCAAAAGCGCCTGCTGCCGACCCGTCTAAGTCAGAACTTCACCGCCGTAGTGCCTCAGGGACATTACTTTATGATGGGTGATAACCGCGATAATTCAAGCGATAGCCGCGTCTGGGGCCCTGTTCCAGAAGAGCGAATAGTGGGTAAGGCATTTGCCCGATGGATGTTCTGGAATGAGTTCCTCTCCCTGCCCAGCTTTGAACGAGCCGGCAAAATCCAGTAAGGTTGTCGGCAAACAACAGTTTTAAAATATCTCAAGGAAGCGGATATGAATATTAAAAGTCACAGCGGTATGACAACAACATCAGCGCTGTTCACAGTGTTTATTGTTGGATTTGCATTAACGATTATTTTTAAACTTGGCCCTCACTATCTGGATAACAGAATTATTCAGGGAGCCATTGATCAAGTGGGTCAGTCTGATATTAATGGCAAATCAGATTCACAGATACGTAGAAAGATCGCAGGTTTTTTTACCATTAACAATATTCGCGATATAGACACAAGAAAAGTAGTTATAGCTCGGGACGACAACGGAACCCGAATCAGTCTGGACTACGAAAAACGAATCGTAATGTTTGGCAACGTCGATGTAGTGCTTAGATTTAGCAATAAATACCAAGCGGTTGATACTATCGATAATTGAGAGTGCTGAACAAAATTATTAACTCGAGGATTATCCGTGGCGAATGCCCAGCAACTCCAGGACCGCTTGCAGTATCAGTTTAGCGACCAGACTCTTTTAACGCTGGCACTCTCTCACCGGAGCTGCGGTAGTAAAAATAACGAGCGACTCGAATTTCTCGGCGACGCAGTACTCGGACTCACCGTATCCAACTTTCTTTTTCAACGCTTTCCAGAAGCCCGTGAAGGCGACCTCAGTCGTATCCGTTCGCAGATCGTGCGTGCCGAATCCCTTGCCGATATCGCCAGATCACTTGAACTGGGTTCCGAGCTGCTGCTCGGCCAGGGAGAGATGAAAAGTGGTGGTCATCGCCGCGATTCAATCCTTGGCGATACAGTTGAAGCGCTTATAGGCGCGATCTATTTGGATAAGGGTTTACCGGCCGCTGAGCAGGCTGTGGTTAACTGGTTTGCGGATATGTTAAATGCTGTCACCCTAGATACACCGGTTAAAGATGCCAAGACGGGATTGCAGGAATGGCTGCAGGGCAGGGGCAAGCCATTGCCAGAATATGTAGTTTTAAAAACTCAGGGCGAAGATCATAGTCGCCTTTTCACTATCAGTTGCAAAATTGCCGATATCGAAGCTGCCGCTGAAGCGACCGCAAGCAGTCGTCGCAAGGCCGAGCAGTTAGTCGCTGAACAATTATTAAAAGAGCTGGAGAACCGATAGTGACAGATGCCCCAACTAATGAATCCAAATGTGGCTATGTCGCCATAGTCGGCCGCCCCAATGTTGGCAAGTCGACACTGCTCAACCATATGCTCGGTCAAAAGCTGTGTATTACCTCGCGCAAGCCGCAGACCACCAGACACACATTATTAGGCATTAAGACTGAAGATAACCTGCAGGTTGTCTTTGTGGACACCCCGGGTATTCACACCAATCAGGAACGCGCCATCAACCGTGTAATGAACCGCTCGGCAGCCAGTGTAATTGCCGATGTGGATCTGGTGATCTTTGTTGTCGATCGTTTCGAATGGAGCGAGGCCGATGAATATGTCGCCAAGTATATTTCCAATTATGACGTGCCAGTGATTGTCGCGATCAACAAGGTTGATCTGATTGAAGACAAAGAAGAGCTGCTGCCTCATTTACAGTTTCTCTCAGAGAAAGTGAAGGCAGCAGATTTAATTCCCCTGTCAGCACTTCGCAGAACCAACTTTGAGCAGCTAGAAGAACGAATTAATAGCTTTATGCCTGAAGCGCCGCATATTTTTCCCGAAGATCAAATCACCGATCGCAGTGAGCGCTTTTTAGCTGCAGAAATGGTTCGCGAGAAAATAACCCGACAGCTGGGTGCCGAAGTTCCCTATCAGGTAACCGTAGAGATCGAAGAGTTCCGTGTTGAGCCTAAAGTCACTCATATCGGTGCACTGATCCTGGTTGAGCGCGAAGGCCAGAAGAAAATTATTATTGGCAACAAAGGTGAGCGGATTAAAAATATTGGTCAGCAGGCACGCGCCGATATGGAGAGCCTGCTGGGTTGCAAAGTGATGCTTAAAACCTGGGTTAAAGTTCGCAGTGGCTGGTCTGATGACGAGCGAGCGCTGCGCAGCCTTGGCTATATTGACGAGTAATCTATTGTGCGCATAGAGGCAGAGCCGGGATTTTTATTGCATTCGACGCCCTATCGCGAAACCAGTTTACTGGTTGACCTTTACACAAAAAATTACGGCCGTATTCGCTGTGTAGCCAAAGGCTTTCGCAAACCGAATAAAAAGGGTATCAGCCGCCCCATATTTCCCTACACCGAACATCAATTTAGCTGGCAGGGTCGCGGCGAGTTAAAGACCCTGATTCAAGCAGATGCCACTGGAGCGCCAGTGCTATTGCAGGGGGTCAGTCTATTTACCGGCCTCTACCTCAATGAATTATTCTATCGCCTGCTTCAAGAGCAGGACATGCATGAATACCTCTATCAACAGTACCAAAACCTTATAGCCATTCTCTGTCAGGGTCAGCCCGATGAGGTGCAGTTGCGCCATTTGGAAATGACATTGCTCGAAGAGCTTGGTTATGGGCTGGTACTGGACTCTGATGCCCACAGCGGTACGCCACTGCAAGCTGATAGCTACTATCAGTATATTCCCGAGCGTGGATTGCAGCTGTCGATCAATCAGCGGGGGCCAGCGCAGGGCAGTTATGTCGGCAGCGATCTGATTAGTATTTCCCGGGGTGAGTTTTCTCAGGGCACGCCATTGCGCACCGCCAAACAACTGCTGCGCAGCGTGATAGACTTTTATCTGGGTGGCAGACCATTGCATAGTCGAGAGCTCTACCGACAGCATCTTCTGTCCCAAGCCTCCTAATCCGCGAGAATAATGTTGGAAGTAAAACTATGAGCATAGCCATTGGCACAGATATTGTTGAAATTGCCCGTATCGCCGAAGTATTGGAGCGGCAGGGTGAGCGCTTTATCGATCGCATACTTAGCCCCAGTGAAAAATTACAGTATCAGGCTCACAGCGATGGCGTGGCCTTTGTCGCCAAGCGTTTTGCTGCCAAAGAAGCCATAGCCAAAGCACTGGGTACAGGAATAGGTCACGGCGTCAGCTTTCAGGATATGGTGATTGGCAACGATGAAAAGGGCGCGCCCTATGCGGAATTATCCAATGGTGCCGCTCAGGTAATGCAGGACCGCGGTGGCCAGAAAATGCTGATTAGCCTTGCCGACGAGCGCCATTACGCTATGGCTTATGCTGTTTTGATTTGAGTATGTCTGGGAGCCATCAGCCTATATGGTGTGGCACTCTTCTTTATGCAAAACAATTATTAGTTATAACTCTCTTGAAGGGGCAGAGCCGCAACGGTTCAGGCACAATGACTCGTTAAGATTTTTCGCTCTTCATCGAAAATGGCTATCAAAAAAATATCAGTTTAAAGAGTATCAACTATGCAGTACCCAACCATAGATCAGACTGTCGGCAACACCAGGCTAGTGCGCTTGCAACGTATGCCGGGCAACAGCTCTAATACCATTCTCGGCAAATTGGAAGGGGACAACCCCGCAGGTTCGGTGAAAGACCGGCCCGCTCTCAGCATGATTCAAAATGCTCAGGCTCGCGGTGAAATAAAACCCGGCGATCATCTGGTTGAGGCCACCAGTGGTAACACCGGAATTGCACTGGCCATGGCTGCGGCAATGATGGGTTACCAGATAACCCTAATTATGCCCGCCAATGCCACTGCCGAACGCAAAGCGGCAATGACCGCCTACGGTGCAACATTAATTGAAGTGACTAAAGAACAGGGTATGGAAGGGGCTCGTGATCTTGCCATGCAGATGCAGGCGCAAGGTAAGGGCAGGGTACTGGATCAGTTTAATAATCCCGACAACCCGCTCGCTCACTATCAGGGCACAGGCCCGGAAATCTGGCGAGATACCGGTGGCGCTATTACCCATTTTGTTAGTTCAATGGGCACCACGGGCACCATTATGGGTGTCTCCGCTTACCTCAAACAGCAAAACCCAGATATACAGATTATTGGTCTACAGCCGGAAGATGGCGCCTCCATACCGGGAATCCGCCGCTGGCCACAAGCCTATATGCCGGGTATTTTTGACGGGGCTAAAGTCGATCAGCTGATGGATATCTCTCAAGCAGATGCCGAACTGGCCATGCGCCGTCTGGCTGTGGAAGAGGGCATCTTCTGTGGCGTATCGGCCGGTGGTGCAGTATCCGCCGCGCTGAAAATTAGCCAACAGGTTGAAAATGCGGTTATCGTTGCTATTATCTGTGATCGCGGTGACCGCTATCTGTCCTCTGGAATATATAACTAAGACTTAGCAATAAGCGGTTAGTAGAAGTGATTAGCAAACAGGCTCTCGCCCTAACTCGAGTCAACTATCATGGTTAAAGTTCGTCAACAGCATCCTCAGGAAGAGGCCGACCAGACTGATATCCAGGCTTGGGTAGCTAGCCTTATTCAACGTTATCCCATTCCACCCGATGCCGCCAAGGATATAACTCAGGCCTGCATCTTTGCCAGTGATGCCCTAAAACAAGACTTTGATCCCGACAAGCTCTGGAACAATGCCGTTGGCTGTTTTCAAACCGCCCTCGAAATGGCCGAGATCCTTGCGGATTTATCCCTCGACAGTGTCGGCATGCAAGCGGCAATTCTCTATCGTGCGGTCCGTGAGGGTCGTACCTCAATCGAAAAAGTGCACAGCGAGTTTGGTTCAGAGGTCGCCGGACTTATCGACAAAGTCCTGCGTATGGCCGTGGTCAGCACCCTCAATAATAGCCATGGCAGAACAGTGTTCGGCCATGGGGGTGGTCAGCAGGCGAGTAAAATTCGCGAAATGCTGGTCTCAATTATTGATGATATTCGCGTACCGCTGATAAAAATTGCCGAGCGCACCTGCGCTATTCGCGCGGTCAAAAATGACAGCAGAGAGAAGCGTGTGCGGGTTGCCCGCGAAGTCTTTGATATCTATGCGCCGCTCGCCCACCGACTGGGTCTGGGTAATATTAAATGGGAACTGGAAGACCTCTCTTTCCGTTATATACAGCCTCAGGATTACGCCTCTATAGCCGCACTGCTTGCGGAAAAACGCCGTGACCGTCAGGCCTATATCAAAGAGGCCGTGCATCAGGTTGAAGGGCAATTAAAAGCCTCCAGTATTGAAGGGGAAGTCAGCGGCCGCCCCAAGCATATTTATTCGATCTGGTCGAAAATGCAGCGTAAAAATCTCGGCTTTTCCGAAGTCTATGATATTCGTGCCCTGCGCGTACTGGTGCCGACTATTGCCGATTGCTATGAAGTTCTCGGTTGGTTGCACAGTCACTGGGAAAATATTCCCGGCGAGTACGACGATTATATTGCAGCACCCAAAGGAAATGGTTATCGCTCGCTGCACACCGCCGTTATAGGGCCGGACAAAAAAGTTCTCGAAATTCAAATTCGCACCTTTGATATGCACAACGAAGCAGAGTTGGGTGTCTGTGCGCACTGGCGTTACAAGGGCAGTGATGGGCAGCGAGCGGATAAAAGCTATGAGGAAAAGATCGAATGGCTGCGTCAGGTACTCGACTGGTCCAATGAGATTGAAGCCAGAACTGATCAGGAGGTTGAACATAACAGCAGGGTTGATCGGTCGCAATCCGCTATTCATGAAGGCCGCATCTATGTGTTCACCCCAGAAGGTCATGTAATTGATCTGCCGGTTGGTGCCACGCCCCTGGACTTTGCCTACTATGTCCACAGCGGACTCGGACATCGCTGTCGCGGTGCCAAAGTAAATGGTCGAATTGTGCCGCTTAACTCGTCATTACAGACCGCAGATCAGGTCAGTATTATTACCACCCGTCAGGGTGAGCCATCCCGCGACTGGCTGTCCGCTTCAATGGGTTATCTGAAAACCAATCGCGCCCGAAGTCAGGTGCAGTACTGGTTTCGCAAACAGAATCAGCAACAGAATCAGATTGAAGGTAAAAAGCTTCTCGATCGAGAACTCAATCAATTAAATGTGACTGATATAGACCTGGAGAAAGTCGCTAAGCGTTACAACAAACAGGGCGCCGCTGGACTCTATGCGGCAATAGGTGCCGGCGATGTGGGTGTTGAGCAGGTTATTAATTCTGCGCAGGTGCGTCCGGGTAGCAGCAAGCCTATCGAAAGAATTTCTACCAGAGAGCCTGTCAGCGCACAGCGGTTTAAATCCTCCGATGTGTTTATTCACGGCGTGGGGAATTTACTCACCCAGATAGCCCGCTGCTGCAGCCCAGTACCTGGGGATAATATTGCCGGCTATATTACTCAGGGTCGAGGTATCTCAATTCACCGCGAAGACTGTGGTAATTTTTTGCGCCTGCAGGGAATTGATCCGCAGAGAATTATCAAAGTTGAATGGGGCGGTGAACCGCAAAAAAACTATCGGGTAAAAATTGTTTTAACCACCTATGATCGCACTGGGTTATTGCTTGATATCACCAAAACCGTCGATCGCCTCGGCCTGCATATTTCCTCCATACAGTCAGACGAAGATAGTAATCACAATAAAAAGATGAACTGCTCACAGATGTTTTTGACCATCGATGTGCCCAGTTTAGAGCAGCTGAGTACCGTGTTATCTCAGTTAAACCAAATACCCAATGTTAAAGAGGCGCGTCGGGTAACTGATTAAAGGGTTCCAAAAGATATGACCACAGCTTACACAATCGATGACCTGCGCTATTTGATGCAACGCCTGCGCGACCCCCAGAGTGGATGCCCCTGGGATTTAAAGCAGACCTACCAGACTATCGCGCCCTATACTCTGGAAGAGGTCTACGAAGTGATTGATGCGATTGAACGCAATGATCTCAGCCACTTAGGTGAAGAGTTGGGTGATCTTCTATTTCAGGTGATCTTCTATAGTCAGCTAGGCGCTGAAGAGCAGATATTTGATTTCGATAACGTCGTGCATGGCATTGTTGAAAAGCTGGTCAGACGTCATCCCCATGTTTTTCCGCTGGGAACACTGCAGAGTGAGCGTGACTTAAGTAATAGTGAAAATAGCGCCGAAGAAGAAGCTCGTATAAAACAGGTTTGGGAGCAGATTAAAAAGCAGGAGCGCGCAGATAAAGGAGAGCGGCGTACTCTGGATGATATACCTGCAGCCATGCCCGCACTTAGTCGTGCCCACAAACTACAAAAGAGAGCCGCCACAACAGGTTTTGATTGGGATAATCGCAGCGATGTATTAAATAAGGTCAAGGAAGAGATCGCAGAGTTGGAGGTTGAGATTGAGGCAGATAATAGTTTGGCGATGGAAGAGGAGCTGGGTGATTTATTGTTTAGCTGTGTCAATCTGTCCCGTCATCTAGGTATTGATCCGGAGCGCGCCATGCGCGCGGCAAATAATAAATTTCAACGGCGCTTTGAAGCCATGGAAATACTGGCTAGCGATAAAAATCCCCGAGAATTTTCTCAGATGTCGACCGACGAAATGGAGTTGCTCTGGACAGAGGTCAAGCGCGCAGAGAAAGGGTTGTAAATAGCCGTTTAGAAATGCTCAAACCCCACTGTAGGCTTGTTTGCCTATATTAATCCGTGTATTGTGATCGGCCTTTTTTCGGCTAGAGTTTAAGGAAGATTATTGATGAAAGTTATTTTGTTAGGCCCACCAGGCGCAGGTAAGGGTACACAGGCGCAATTTATTACTGAAAAGTACGGAATCCCCCAGATATCTACAGGCGATATGCTTAGATCAGCGGTAAAAGCTGGCAGCGAGCTGGGTCTTAAAGTAAAAGATATTATGGCTTCGGGTGGCTTGGTGTCTGATGAAATTATTATTGCGCTGGTAAAAGAGCGTATTCAGCAAGCTGACTGCAACAATGGATTTTTATTTGATGGCTTCCCAAGAACGATTCCCCAAGCACAGGCTCTGGTTGATGCCGGCGTAGAGATTGAATATGTGGTTGAGATTGCTGTCGACGATGAGCAGATTGTCTCTCGTCTAAGTGGTCGTCGCGTCCATGAAAATTCTGGCCGAATTTACCATGTTGAACATAATCCACCGATCAATGAAGGTCTTGATAATGAGACTCAAGAACCATTGATTCAGCGTGAAGATGATAAAGAAGCAACAATCCGCAATCGACTGTCTATCTACCACGGTCAAACAAAACCGCTGGTTGAGTTCTATACGAATTTATCTGTGTCACAAACTGGTGGACCGATTTTCTCAACCATTGATGGTCTGGGTGGGCTCGATGAAGTTCAGGAAAGAATTGTAACTGCACTTTCTTAAAAGCAGCTGAAGGCTCTTGGTAAAAAACCGCAAAAAGAAGTCCTTTAAAACATCAGTTTAAACTCTAAAAAGCAGCGTATTTTTTAATACGCTGCTTTTCTTTTTTTAAATTGTTAAAAAATAACCGTTTATTTTTAACAAACGCGCTTGTTTTCTTATTAAATTTACACTTTTGATTGGTAAATCAATCCACTCTTGCTTAAACTGCGCGACAGTCGGGTAGCGATGTTTTGTAAATTAAACTTACAGGTTGTCTTTTTTCAGTGAGGAATAAGCAAATGAAAAGTCCAGCAAAAAGAAAAGTTAAAAAAACAAAAGCAAAAACTAAAGCGCAAATCACACCAATTCAAAAAGCTAAAAACAGTGTTGCTGCAGCATCAAAAGCACTTGCAGCTCATAATAAAAAGCACGCAACAATTACCACTAGAGTTAACAAGGCGAAAGCTAAAGTTGCTGCTAAAGCAACTGCTGCTGCAAAGAAAGCTCTTGCCGCTGCTAGAGTGCAGGCCAGTGCTAGCCGCAAGCAAGCTGCTGCATTGAGTGGCAAGTTAAAGAATTTAAAAGGTGATTTTAAGGTCACTGAAGTTAAGCAGAAATTGGCTGCCGCTGAGAGCGCTGCTAAAACTGCAATTCTAAATGCTGAAGAGAGATTGCAAGCCGCTCAGGATGCGGATCTGGCTGCAGCAGTTAAACGATTTGAAAAGCAGTGGTTGAAAACTCGCGCCAAGGTAACTTCGAAAAGAATGAAAGCGGCAGAGAAAAGTGCTGCCCTTAAAGTTAAAGCGGCTGAAAAAGTTGCTGTGGCAAAACTTAAAGCACTGGCTGCTAAAACCGGTGTAGTTGTAGAAACGACTAAAAAGCCTGCGGCAAAGAAAGCTGTTGCTAAAAAAGCAGCCGCTAAAAAAGCCGTTGCCAAAAAGCCAGCCGCTAAAAAGGCGGTCGCTAAAAAGTCAGCAAGGAAAAAGAAAGCCGTTGCCAAAAAGCCAGCAGCAAAGAAAGCCGTCGCTAAAAAGCCAGCAGCAAAGAAAGCAGCAAAGAAAGTAGCAAAGAAAGTAGTAAAGAAAGCAGTTGCCAAGAAACCAGCCGCTAAGAAGTCAGTGGCTAAAAAAGCGGTCTCTAAGAAACCAGCCGCTAAGAAAGTTGTTGCTAAGAAGCCGGCTGCTAAAAAGCCAGCTGCTAAAAAGGCGGTCGCTAAGAAGTCAGCAGCAAAGAAAGTGGTAGCCAAGAAGCCAGCGGCTAAAAAAGCTGTCGCTAAGAAGCCCGCTGCTAAGAAGCCCGCTGTTAAGAAATCAGCAGTGAAAAAAGCAGTCGCCAAAAAGCCAGCCGCTCAAAAAGCCGCTGCTAAAAAGCCTGCTGCGAAAAAAGCACCAGCCAAGAAAACTGAAGTTAAAAAATCTTAATAGTTTAATTGGTTGTAGACCTGTAAAATCCCCTGCCATCTTGGTGGGGGTTTTTTTTTGCCCTCAAAAAATTCTAAGGCTTCCCTATAACTAGGGATTGTAACTATGACATCACTATTAGCGATTGAAACCTCAACTCCTGCATGCTCGGTGGCACTGATTGTCGGCGATGCAAGGTTTTCCCGTTATTCCGAAGAGCCGCGTTCTCATACAAGGCTCATTATGGCAATGATCGATGAGGTTTTAAGCGAAGCTGGCACAACGGTTGATCAACTGGATGCAATTGCGGTAACGGTAGGCCCCGGCTCATTTACTGGCTTGAGAATAGGCTTCTCAACGGCGCAGGGCCTTGCCTTTGGTGCAGATATCCCGGTTATTCCGGTCTCTACTCTTGAGGTTCTGGCTCAGACCTATAAGCGCAAGCAGTCTAAGGAATTGGATTTACCCTGCAGGGTTATGTCGATTCTCGATGCGCGTATGGGTGAATTCAATTGCGGTGCCTATAAACTTGATGATAGTGGTCGTTTTGTCGCTACTATCAAAGATCAGCTGTTGAGTAAAAGTGATGCTCTGGCTTTATATAACAATTTAAACCCCAGTGTTATCGTCGGCGAAGCAGGTGGCCTTTTTGATAACGTTGACGTTAATAATCAGCCTGTTGAGGAACTCTATCCAGATGCTTTAGATCTGCTGGATATTGCCCTCGAAGATTTTTCTCAGGGTGCGGCTGTGCCGATTGATCAGGTAGATCTGGTTTATTTGCGTGGTACCGATGCCTGGAAAAAACATACACCTATCAGGGCCGTCTAAATCATGGATTATTTTCAAGCTGTTTGGCTAGCCGTTATTCAGGGTATCTCTGAATTTTTGCCAATCTCAAGTTCTGCCCATTTAATTTTACCCTCGGAAGTACTCGGCTGGCCCGATCAGGGTCTGGCCTTCGATGTTGCCGTTCATGTCGGCTCGCTAATCGCAGTAATCATTTATTTTCGCAACGACATTGTCAATCTGACTCAAGCCTGGCTGGATAGCGTATTTGTGCGACGCCACAGCCCTGAGAGCAAACTCGCCTGGTTTATTATTCTGGGAACTGTTCCTGCAGGTCTTACCGGCTTATTTCTCGGTGGTCTGATTGAGTTGCATCTGCGCTCTATGTCAGTGATTGCATTTACTACAATTTTCTTTGGTCTGTTATTAGCCTGGGCAGATCTCCGTGGCAAGGGGCAGCGCGGTATCAATCAATTTACCTGGAAGTCGGCCTTGGTTATTGGTGGTGCTCAGGCGCTGGCCTTAATCCCCGGCACTTCCCGTTCAGGGGTGACTATCACTGCTGCACTGGCTCTGGGCTTTGATCGTGAAACCGCGGCGCGCTTTTCGTTCTTGTTGGCGATTCCAATTATTATGCTGAGCGGTGGTTTAAAAGGTTTGGAGCTGATGGATGCGGAATCGGTCGATTGGACGATGATTGCTATAGGCACAGTGCTCTCCGGTATTACCGCCTATCTCTGTATCAAACTGTTTTTGAAAGTTATCCAAAAAATCGGTATGTTGCCATTTGTTATTTATCGGATGCTGTTGGGCGCACTGTTGATCTATCTCGTCTGGCAGTAATTTACGCAGGGAGCTTAACTATCCATTATGAATAGACGTTTAGCTTTTTTAGGGCTTGGGGTCATGGGTTACCCCATGGCTGGTTGGCTGAGTAAACAGGGTCACAATCTGGTGGTCTACAATCGCACCGCAGCAGTGACTGAACGCTGGCTAAAAGACTATAAGGGCACAGCAGCAGACAGCCCAAGTCAGGCGGTAGCCGATGCTGAAATCGTTTTTTCCTGTCTTGGCAATGATCGTGATGTTCGTGAAGTATTACTGGCTGAGCGCGGTGCGCTAAGTAATATGCAGCCGGGTGCGATTGTTGTCGACCATACCACCACCTCCGCAGATCTTGCCGCAGAGTTGGCTGCCGAAGCCGCTGCTGTTAACTGTGGCTTTATCGATGCGCCAGTCTCTGGTGGTCAGCAGGGCGCCGAGAACGGACAGTTAACGGTGATGTGTGGTGGCAGCGCAGACATTTTTCAACAGGTTGCCCCAGTGATTGATGGCTATGCAAAATCCGTTCAGTTGATGGGTGGTGCAGGCAGTGGCCAACTCTGTAAGATGGTCAACCAAATATGTATTGCCGGTCTGGTTCAGGGCCTTGCCGAAGGGCTTAATTTTGCCAAGCGCGCAGGTCTGGATGCTCAACAGGTTGTTGAGGTTATCTCTAAAGGTGCCGCGCAGTCCTGGCAGATGGAAAATCGCTATAAGACCATGTTGGCCGATAACTATGATCACGGTTTTGCTGTGCAGTGGATGCGCAAAGATTTAGGCTTTGCCCTGCAAGAGGCAGAGAAGAATGGCAGTTCTTTGCCAGTAACCGATTTAGTGGATCAGTTTTATCAACAGGTGCAGGAGATGGGCGGTGATCGCTGGGATACCTCAAGCCTATTAGCTCGGCTCGAGAGCTTAGATAACTAGAGTTTAGATAATTAGAATTTAGATCAAACCATAGAAAAGGAATTAAATAAATGACTGCAATAAAGAGCAATATAGGTGACTTTAATCGTCAGCTTGGAGACTTTATAGATCTGTCGCCAACGCCATTTCATGCGGTCTCATCCATGGCCGAAATGCTCACGGACGCAGGCTTTACTGCTCTTAATGAAGCTCAAGAATGGTCATTGGAGAAGGGCGGAAAATACTTTGTTACTCGAAATGGTTCCTCCCTGATTGCTTTTGTTGTCGGCACCAATGGGCTCGCCGAAACGGGTATTCGCATGGCGGGCGCGCACACAGATAGCCCCTGCCTGATGGTTAAGCCGCAACCGGAGCTATTAAATAACCAGTACTTTCAGCTCGGCGTTGAGGTCTATGGAGGCGCGCTGTTAAATCCCTGGTTTGATCGCGACCTGTCAATTGCCGGGCGGCTTGTCTACAAGGACAGGGATGCTCAATTAAAACAGAAGCTGATTAACTTCGAAGACCCGATAGCGGTGATTCCAAGCTTGGCCATTCATCTGGATCGCGAGGCTAATTCCGGTCGTACTATTAATCCGCAAACAGATATCCCACCCATATTGATGCAGGCTCAAGAGAAACAGGATTTTAATCAATTGCTCAGCAAGCGCTTTCTAGCGGATGGCGAGCAGGTGATGGACTATGAGCTGTGCCTCTATGATGTTCAGCAAGCAGCCACTGTGGGGCTTAATAAAGAATTTTTTGCCGCCGCGAGACTGGATAACCTGCTTAGCTGTTTTGTTGCCACCAAGGCATTGATTGAAGCTGAGACCCATAGCACCTCATTAATCGTCTGCAATGATCATGAAGAGGTTGGCAGTGTCTCTTCTGTAGGTGCCGATGGCCCGTTCCTGGAATCAGTGGTTGAACGCTTATGCCTAAAAGTAAATGATAGTCAGGTAGCCAATAAGTCTCGTGTACTGGGCAGTTCACTGTTGATCTCCTGCGACAATGCCCATGCGGTGCATCCAAATTTTGCCAGTAAACATGACGCTGGCCACAGCCCATTACTCAATGGCGGACCAGTGATTAAAGTTAATGTGAAGCAGCGTTACGCGACCAATGGCGTCACTGCGAGTTTATTTAGACAGATGTGCGAAATGGTTGATGTACCGGTGCAGACCTTTGTCTCGCGCAGTGATTTGGGTTGCGGCAGCACTATTGGGCCTATGACCTCAGCAAAGCTGGGTGTGCCAACGCTGGATGTAGGTATTCCCCAATTGGCCATGCACTCCTGCCGTGAACTCACTGGATCTGCAGATCCGCAGCGTCTGTCAAAAGTGTTAGCGCACTTCTTCAACCTGCCCGGCAAGCTTAAAGTTGATCTGGAATAAGCTTTAACTGCGACTTAATCCAGTATCGATTATTATAGGCAGATGCTAGAAATAAACAGATCAATAATCAAAACAAATAAAAAATAGAGTATTTATGAGTAAGCAGCGTGTTTTAACCGGTATCACAACCTCTGGAGCCCCTCATTTAGGCAACTATGTGGGCGCCATTCGACCGGCTATTGAAGCCAGTCGCACTGGTGACTTCGAGTCCTTTTTCTTTTTGGCCGACTACCATGCGCTGATCAAATCTCAGGACCCCGAATTAGTCCATCAATCCACCATGGAAATTGCCGCCGCTTGGCTGGCACTGGGCTTGGATACCGACAAGGTAACTTTTTACCGCCAGTCAGATATTCCCGAGATAACCGAGTTGACCTGGTTTTTAACCTGTATGACTGCCAAGGGTTTAATGAACCGTGCCCATGCCTACAAGGGCGCAGTTCAGGCCAATGAAGAGGCCGGTGAAGATGCTGATTTTGGTATCAATATGGGATTGTTTAGCTACCCGATTCTGATGGCTGCAGATATTTTAATGTTCAATGCCCATAAGATTCCCGTGGGCCGAGACCAGATACAGCACGTAGAAATGGCCCGCGATGTGGCTGGACGATTTAATCATCACTACGGCGAGCACTTTGTGCTGCCGACAGCGGTGGTTGATGACAAGGTGGCAGTTCTTCAGGGTCTCGACGGCCGCAAGATGAGCAAGAGCTATGGCAATACTATTCCGTTGTTTTTAACCGCCAAGAAGCTGAAAAAACATATCAACAAAATTAAAACCAATCTGCTTGAGCCGGGTGAACCGAAAGATCCGGATAGCTCTGCGGTGTTCCAGATTTGGAAGGCCTTTGCCACTGAGGAGCAGACGGCTGCGATGCGCGAGGAGTTTGCCAATGGTATCGCCTGGGGTGAGGCTAAAAAGCAGTTATTTGAGCTTGTCGACGGTCAGTTGGCTGAGGCTCGAGAGCGTTATGACAGGTTAATGGAAAACCCTGCAGAGATTGAACTGATACTACAGAAGGGCGCGGAGAAGGCGCGTAAAGAGAGCAGTGCACTGTTGGCCAAGCTGCGTCATGCGGTGGGAATACGCGCGCTGAAATAAGCCTTAGATTGTTTCCCGGCTAGAGATGGCTGGAAATATAAAAATTCAACTTATTGCTAATGAGAATTGAACCATAGCGCGCTATAATGCCGCCGAATTTATTGATATCACGTTTTTACTGGAGATGCCCTTTAATGAATATAATCATTAGTCGCCGATTGAAAAGTTTTCTATTACTCACTTTAGCCACCTCGCTTTTGTGGGGCTGTGGCTCCAGCGACAAGACTGTTGAGCTAACAGCTACTCAGGAACAGCAGGTTGCTGAGAGAATTGCACCAGAGGGTCATGTGTCTATGGCTGGTCAGGTTGCCGCTACGTCCTTAACCAGTGCTGCAGGCGCAGTGATTTTCTTACTTTTGGCGCTGAGTTAAAAAAACGCTTGGCCCAGACCCTGTAAGCCCCGGGATCAGCTCGACGGGCAAATCGCGGTGGGGTGGCTCATTGATTTCCAGAGGAATCCATTTAGGTCCTATAGCGCGCAAACAAAAATAGCTCCGGACAAAAAACTGGGCAATCCTCGTCCTTGTCAACGTCCAGGCTTTGAAGAACAACCTAACCCACCCCGAAGGGTTAAGAATATAAGCTTCGAGCTACGCAGAATCAGCGCGTTGAGCATCACCCATCAGACCTTCATTGGGGTAGCCCTCTATGGCGCGAAGCCCTTGATCGAAGGCCTGGAGCGCCTCAATTTGATCACACATTGCTTCCGCCCGGCGCTTCAACGCCTGGGCACTTGGGGCAATCTGCTGATCGAT